>Ga0256840_1001959_pt1 | contig 18635 bp, 12 predicted proteins | sample 355202metaG_FD_185969 | JGI IMG/M metagenome (GOLD analysis project Ga0256840, IMG submission 185969) | Hydrothermal vent microbial communities from Mid Atlantic Ridge, Atlantic Ocean - 355-202 | ecosystem: Environmental > Aquatic > Marine > Hydrothermal vents | place: Atlantic Ocean: Mid...
CAACTTTCGCAGCGCTCCGGGGAGAAGTTCTTTACCTGCTCCCTGCCCCCTGATACCTGCCACCTTCGCAACCCACCAAGCCCCAAGGGAGTTATCGAGCAAGAAGCTGACCATATACGGCTCGGTAAAGAGCTGTGTAACCGCGGGGAGCTCGCGCGCACCGATTTTTACTTCCGATGCGTTGACCTCATCCTTTTTCTTGGCTTGCCAGAACTGATAGACCCAGCCCAGACTATCGGATGCAGTGAACACCTCGGTTGGCAGTTCTGAGAGCAAACGCTCGAGTTTTTGCTGGTGTTCCGGTGGTAGTTCGAGCTGAAACACAGGAGAATCGAGGCGGAATATCTGCGGCAGCATTTGCGCGGCAAAGCTGGCAGCAAGTTCCCACCCGTTTTTTGCCCCTTCGTCAGCAGCCAGATCCTCACATTCTTCAAGGGTGATCGGCACCGGATCGTCTGGATCGGGGTACATCAGCAGATTGTTCTCAGCGAGAAAACGGGCAAAGAGCATCCTGTGCCAATGTTCATAGGCGACTTCTTCAACAAGACGGTCAATGTCCTGCGTCTCGTTTTCAGGGTCGCGGCGGTCGCCGAGCTGTCGACCGTGGGCACGCAATTTACGGCGTAGTTCGCGTTCACTTCCGGTCAGGTGCGAAAAGGGCAAAGCCTCGCCGACGCCAAGCTGTGTGAGCACAGCCCGGGCGGCGTCTTCGGCAACCTCGCGGGCTTCTTTGATCGTTTTTTCCAGTTTATTACGTAGCGACTTTTCCAGTGGCTGCATCAGTTTTCTATCTCCTGCGAGGAGGTATCAGGGTGCAGGGAACAGGGAGCAGGTAAGTCGGAAGCCTGCCTCCTTTTACCTGATCCCTGGCGCCTCCTGATAATTCCCATCAACATCGCAGATATTTCTTTTGTTTCCTGAACCCATTGATGACCAACATCTTTACTGATGTGGCCGATGTCAATGCCAATATAGATTTGTGTCCGAAGTTCACCGCACGATCCCTTGGCAATGGTCAGAAAACGAACAACTTCTTTATCAGAACCGCGCTCAATCCCTTCGGCAATATTGCTCGGCACAGACAAACCTGCTCGGCAGATCTGATCCTTGAATCCAAAGTCTTTTAAGTCAGTTAGCTCCTTGTATATTTCAGCACTTAACCGTGCTGATCGCTTCCAGACATCCAGGTCTTCAAATTTCATAACCCTGCCCCCTGCTCCCTGTCACCTGCTCCCTCTCAGTTTATAACAACAGGCCCTTTTTCCAAGGCTTCCTGGAGTTGCCTCCTTACATCTTCCACCCAGCTATCTACATCTTCTGTTGTTTTAAGCGTTCTGCGAGGAATGCGGACAAACTGTACTTCCGGCTCCATCAACTCCGCAGCGCCCATCATGACTTGCCCAAATCGCCCGGGCATGGCGGCGATGCGATCCCGCAGTGCCGCAAGAGAGATTTTGTCGAGCGTCTGCAAAATGGTTTCCGTATTTTCCAGCGAAAATTCCGGCTTGCTTGCTTCAACCAGTTGTTGCTTTGCTCGAAGTTTGTAACGCTGATCCGGCGTCAGTTGCTGCCAGTTTTCATCCTGTTCCAGTCGTTTTTCCCCTTCGGTCCACTGTTGCTCCCACTCTTCTTTCAGTTTATTGAGTTCATCGCGAAGCAACTGGGTGAGACTGGCAATCAGCGGCGCTACAGGATCGGGTTCCGAAAGCAGAAGACGCTGCTTTTCGATATGTTTTACCTGGGCGCTTAAACCATCGGCATCGGCGATTCCGTCGGCGTGGCCTATGAGACGTTTGAGCTTCTCCCACTCCGGCCAGCGTTTTTCAATCCGGTGGGCAAGATCATTCCAGTTGTCGATGGCTGCTTTAAGTTCTTCACGCCGGTTGTAAAGAGAGAGAATCTGTTCATTACCTGAAGTCAGGCGGAGTTCATCAAGGGCAGTGGTATCCGGTCTTTCAGGCTTTGGAGCTTCGCCTCCGGCACGGTCGGCCAGTTCCTGCATCTTTTGCAGGAATTCAGGAATAACCGCCAGTTCTTCACCCTGCTTTGCCTGACAGCCAATTTTTTGTAAGAGTTTGCGTACCTGAATGCGCTGCGCAGTGGTTACTGTGGCAGATTCAACTTTGAAATGAGCCTTACCAATCTGCTTACGTTCCAGTGATCTGGAATCAATAACCTGACCACGTTCATCCTGAGCCCGTATCAGACCGGCGACAAGTAGCACTTGCAGGCCGCCATCGACAGCATCGCGGGACCAGCCAAAGGGGGAGGCCTCAAAATGCGCGCGTATATCACAGCCTTTTTTCCCGCCGGCGATAAACCCCAGGATGGCTTTGCAGACCCCATTCTTTGCCGGTTCGCCCTCAAAGCCTACAGCCTTCAGGGCATCAGGCGACCCCTGTTTAGCTTTTGCATAAACTTTGTCCCATCCCTGGTGGTCAGCAATATGGAACTGAGGATAAAGACGCGAGAGAGCGTTTTCTGCAGCTTCAAGAATCATTTCCTGAAGATTGTTGCCAAGGATCTCACTGCCGCCCCCCTGAAGGACGCGTGCACCAGAGAACGCTTCACTTAAGAGCTCCTCGATCTTCCCTTCAGATGCCTGTTTGGTTGTCTCCATGGCGGAGCGGGCTTCAGTTCCTTCCGGTGTGTTTGGAACACCGCGTTTATCCAGGGTGGCGGTGGCAGCTTTGTAATTGATCAGGTGATGACGCAGGTCATCAGCAGAACGTTTCGGGATAAACACGAAAATCGTGGGAGACTGGTTTCCAGCCTGGCGGGCATCAGCACGAACGGAATTTTCATCAATACTCCATCCGTCGCGTACCCATACGCAGATCTTTTTGTCGCTGTCAGGGGGGAGTTGTGAGTTAAACACTGGGTACAGGTCACGGGGAACCTTGGAGTTGCCTTGGGTCAAAGAGAGTCTTTTCACCAGCCCGGCAAACTTACGCCGAATTCGATCATCACGCTCTGCCTCGATTCGATGAGCTTCATTTGCAAGTTCGCTCCGTTGACTTAAGAATTCGTCATTCCACGCTGCACTTTCTTCAGTTTGAATGCGATATTCGTCGCCAACCTTCATGAGGAGTTCGCACTTATCCAGAATCGCTGGAAGTTTACTTCGCAACCCACTGCTCCCTTGAGATAGATCCTCTACCATTAAATCGGCAATGGTATTGACAGTCGCTTTGATGCCGATTTCCTTGTTGCTGCCCGCAAGTTTATTGATGAGAAATACCAACCCGCATGCACGGGCCATCAAACGTTCGTCGTCCGTGCCTTCCTTCCAGATCATCGTTTTTTCGTGGACTTTTCGAGGAAGAATCCGGGATTGCAACAGCTTGTCGGCTGAATCGAAATACAGATAATCCGCAGGAACTACATGTCCAACTGGTGCATCCAGGTTGGTCTGTATGACCTTGTGAATCATGCTGAGCTGATTGCGAAGCTGACTGTCAGTGCCGGTCTGATCCAGGACACGAAGAGTATTCTCCCAGAATCGACGACGTACAGGGAGAATAGGATAGTCATGTGCAAAGTGTTGAACATCATCCTGGCTGTGCCCAATGTTAGTACCGGAAAGATGACGCGATATTTCTCCGAGGTTGGTTTGCATGATCTTTTCAATCGTAGAAATCGCATCTGGTTTTTTGGCCAGAATTACCTTTCGAATGACCGCATCAACATCGGCGTCCGATAATTCAACACGAATCGTAAAGCGTCCCTCGAGTTTTTTCAGGTTTGATGTGCCGGTAACTGCTGTTTGTCCTGTTCCGATGAAAAGCAGTTTGCCACCGAAATTCTTGGAGCATGCTTCTACTGCTTCCTGCACATCAATAGAACGTTGACTGTCCTCACCGATGTATTGTTGAACCTCGTCAAGTACAATGAGGGTCAATGGAAACTTGCCATCGACGGTCAACGCCTGTCTGATCGCTTTGAGCATGTCGGGGCTCGAAACATCCTGAACATAAGGGTAAAGATTGTTAAGCGTTTCTACACAGCTTGCTGGTGAGGAAAAAAGGTTGGGCTTGAGCTTCACCAATGCATCGTGGAGCCCTTCCGCAACATAAAAATTATCAAGCTCTTCCTGCCAATCATACCCGCTCTCCTCGACATGTTTTTTCACGGCGTCGTAAATACCTTCACTTTTCAGCCACATGACAAAGCGGGCAACTGGATACTGTTCAGGAAGACCAGCTGACTTAAAAATGATCCGCAGGAGAGCCAGACGAACACTTCCGCTTGCACCTGCGCCAAGTGTTCCGGAAGCGGCATGAAGTCCTCCATGCCGTTTTGCTTGTGTGCTGAGCTCTTTCAATAGATCACGGATGTTTTGCGGTAGTTCGGCAATACCACGGGCTGTTGCACCATCGTCAAACGTCGTATCAACCCAGAGAGCGCGAAGCATTTTAACCAAGTGGGATTTACCTGAACCATAGAACCCGCTAACCCACACCGCCGGCTGTTGCGCTTGATCAATATTTTTCAAATACGTCTCGAGAATATGCTCCATTCCCTTTTCATATTGACCATCACATACAAATGTCTCCAGCTCATATCGAAGCACAGCCATGGCGTGGGTGGTTCTTTCATCATTTACAGTGGCCACCCCTTCGTTGACCAATTTCCGCGTGGCTGGATCTTTCAGGTAAATGTCTCTGTTTTTCATGTTCAACCCCTCGGTCAAAATTCCTTATCCGCGGTAATCGGTACAGCCAGATAATTCCAGCCGTCGTATCCGTCCAGCAGACGATAGTTGTTGTTCTCATAGCTTCCTGGGAAGAAAACGAGCAATCTTCCGGAAACAAGAGGTGCCAGCTTATCGATGACTTCCTTGACCTTCAAAAAGCCAAAAAGCGATCCCACACCCTTTATGGCAACAACGGATTCTTCCCCCACCGCACGCTCGGCCAGAAATCTTTCAAATTCACTCACAATATATGTCAAATATTTCGGCAGCAGAGTCGCAAGAAGATGAGGTTTTTGAAAGTAGCTCACGGCATATCTTTGTCCTGCAAGCCAGCTTGCAAAGGAATCCGTCAAGTCAAAAACAGCCCATTCATGACCCGCTTGTCTGGTTACGAGTTCGAATTCATCAATTTTAGCCCTTAAACGAAGTTCTTCATTTTCGTTATACACACAGAAAATGACGCGCTGGAGAGGGGCGGCGTCTTCTCGCCACGGGATAGATATGTACTTGCCATAAGAATGTATCAACCGTTTAATTCTGCTCACGTATCCACTCCATTTCCTGTGCTGTTATCAGGTTGGGGAATAGTACTTCGATGACAGATCCCACCCGCTTGAAAGCGATCCATCCCCGCTGCGAGGCAGTTTCAGCCAACTCGATAGTACGATCAATAGAGCAGTCAAGAAGCTCTGCATATTCCGATGAAAAAAGCGATTCACCGCGCAGTCCAGAAAGATATCCCTGGAGCAGAGCATAGGCGGCAGCGCCGGGTGTCGCCTTGGCCCGCGAGCGTATTTTTTTAGCTCGACCTCTGAGATGACCGGACTTGGTCCAGGTCGAGTTGATATTCTGGGCTGTCGATTTCAATGTGGCTTTACTGAAACGTCCTGGCTCCTGGTTTTCGATAAATTTTTCCAAGTCTTCACGATTGATGACCTGGCCTTCTGAAAAAGCATGGATAAAAGAAGCGCTCGAACGAAGTATGGAATCTCTCGCATATGCGCATAGCAGCGCCAGGAGCGGCCTGCCGTCGGGATCTTTTTCCCAGAAGTAAAGCAATGCTCGATAAAGCGTAACAGAAGGATCAAGCGTATAAAGGGCGGCTAAGTGTCTTGCGGTGAGCTTTCTGGTTTTGCCAGAACGCTTACCCAGGCAATTGTCGTGCTCAATGGCATGAAAATAATCGTTCTTTCCTGCATGAGGATCACCTACATATGACAGCAAAAGCTTCAAATCCTCCAACATCATTGTGCGGGAGGAATGCACGCCGCCTCGCTCAAAGCTGAATCCGAAGCGCGTTAGATTATCTTTTTTTGCGTTTGCCATCATCGCTACTTATCCTGCTTGCTCCACCCTCTCGAACCCACTCATCCACTTCGTCTTTCTTGAATTTCCACAGACGTCCCATCCGGTGTGCAGGCATCTCGTGCTTGCCAATCCACTTATAAACGGTGTCATTACTGACACCGAGGTGTTTACATATCTCATCTACTGATAACCAGCGGTCTTCAATTTCTGCCATTTCCAGATCCCCTTGGGTGCTTCTGAATTAACGCCACGCTTTCACCAGAGGCAAAGCGGAGGATGAAGACACAATCTCCGCAAAATAAACCACCTTGAAAATATACTGAATCCACTCGCGATGTAAAACGTTATTTGCCGATTTGAGCCGAAACGAGCCGAGGTAATCTGTCAATTACCGATTCCAGACGCCGTCTGCAAGCCTTTGGCCATGTGCGCCTACATCCATGGAGTAAACCCAAGCCAGGCAGACGACAGCTTGAGTCCATGCTGGGCCCAGAACACGACGGTACATACTGCGACCATCGGGGCGGAAGCCTTCGAGGCGGTAGATGGGTGGGAGGACGCGATCTGGAGCAGCGGAGGTGATGATTTCTCCGTGAATACGGTCCCAATCACCAGATGGACGAGACATGTCAATGCTGGTTATGGTATAGGCCGAGATGCGCTGCTGGGTTAGGGCATCCGTTAGCGGGTCAGCGGTTCCAAAGGCCAGAATACTGCTTTCCGGTATTTCCAGGGCCGGGAAACCGGCCGGGAGATGATAAAGCCGGCCCCAAACGGCGGCCTGTTCGATACTGATTGCGCCCCGGCAGAACCGGTCGTGATTCCAGTAGCCCCGCTTGAGAGTGCCGAAGACCAAGAGCCTCAGTATGCCTGTTGCCTGCCTGCCTGTGCGGGCGAGCCGCACGCACGCACGCAGACAGGTGTTCTCCTTCGATGCTTCATTGGACTATGTTTTCTTCTTGCCATTTCCAGTTCTCCTTTCACTGTATTTTGCTTACCTCATACAGCAAAGGCGAACAATACCTGTTGTCTAAAAAAAGGGCCCACTTCAAAAAAAGTAAGATCAAGAGAGGAGTTATGCTCGAATCTGGTGTTTGGGGAGTTGAAAAAAGCAGCGTATCTGTTTTGATGTTTTGTTGAAAGACAATGAATAACCAAAAGGAGATACGCGATCCTGTACGAGGATTCCATCACCTGACCCAGGGTTATGGGTAGGTTAAAATTCAAAAGATTGTGTCAACGTGACAGAAATTGATCAAATCGCCGCTTGAACCAGTAATGATCCAACTACTGGATTTGACAATAGTTCATTGGGCAGTGCCAACAGTGTATAAGGCTGATGCAGGCATCACATAGCTTGGCATCAATGCCAGAGGTTTTATGAGAAGATTTTCATTCATACACGCTTCAGACCTTCATCTCGGCGCACCGCTTCACGGGTTCAGCATAAAGAGAAGCGGCCTGGCAAAGGAGCTGAAGGATCTGCCGGCCAGGGCCTTTGCTGATCTGGTAGATGAGGCCCTGCGCCGCAGGGTTGCCTTCGTTCTCCTGTCTGGTGATATTTTTGACAGCCAGAAGCCCTCTCCAGCCACATTCCTTGCCTTTTTCAGACAGTTGAAGCGGCTCCTGTCTGAAGATATTGGGGTGTTCATGGTGTGCGGCAACCATGATCCCCTTGGTTCCTGGCCTGATGCCATTGAATTGCCTGAAGGTGCATATCTGTTTCGGGCAGATGGCTGGAGCTCTGTTGATATATCCATGGCTGGCAGCCATATCTGTTCAATCTATGGTCACAGTTTTATGAAACAGGCTGAGACGCGCAACCTTGTTTCCCTGCTAAATTTTCACCGTAATGAGTCACCTGACCCAGATGGTCCATTTCGCATTGCACTGCTGCATACAAATGTGGGAGAGCGTCCAGGCCATGCAGTCTATGCGCCGTGCCAGCTTCAGGATCTCCTTGACCAGCCGATAGATTACTGGGCCCTTGGTCATGTGCACTCTCCAATAGTGCTGCATCAGTCGCCTCATGTGGTATATCCCGGCATTCTTCAGCCAAGAAATTTCAGCGAGACCGGCCCACGGGGTTGCTATCTGGTGGAAGTGCAGGGGAGGGCGGTTCATAACCTGGAATTTCTTCCCCTGGCAAGAGGAATCTTTATGCAGGACGAACTGGAGATATCCGGCATGGAGAGCCTGAGCAGTCTGGAAGAAACCCTGTTTCAGAGGCTGGAACACCTTGGTTCTGAAGCTGAAGGGGGCAGCTTGCTGCTGGCAAGGATCAGGCTTCTGGGCCATACTCATCTTGCAGGGCAACTGGCGGATGCAACCGTTGAGCAGGGGCTCATTGACGACCTGAACAGTGCCCTGGAAGGTGCAGGTTCAAAGGTAATCCTTGCCTCTCTGGAAAACAGGACAGTCCCTGAGATAGACATTGAGAGCCGTGCCCGGGTTGACGATCTCCTGGGATTTGCCCTGCGGGAAAGGGAAAGGCTCCTTTCAGGAGAGGAGGGCTTCAGGGAGTTAGACAGGATACTGGTCCCCCTGTTTCAGAATCAGCGATTTAAATCCCTGCTCAATCCCCCTGACAGGGCTGAACTGCAAGATCTTCTGGACAAGGCGGCCGGTCTTGCTGCCTGGAAACTGGAACAGGACGAGCCTGGAGAATAATCCTGACATGAAGATTAAATCCATTGAGATCGATCTGTTCGGGCCCTTTGAGCACCGTTCTTTCCATGATCTCCATGCTGATATTGTGCTGGTGCATGGACGGAACGAGGCAGGCAAGTCCACTCTGATGAATTTCATAAAGGCGATTTTTTTTGGATTTCCCAGGCGGAACGCAAAGGACGCCGTCCGTTTGCTGCCTGTAGCGCCACATCTGCCAAGGGGTGGAGAGGGGCCTGTAGGCGGCCGCATCGCTCTGCTCCTGGAACAGTCAAGGGATCTCTTGGCACCCGAGATCATATTGGAACGGCACCATGGCAAGGGGAAATCGTTGCAGCTATTTTCACCGGATGGCGCAGCCATGGATCCCTCTGAGTGGGATCATCTGCTGGGGGGAGTCAATATAGAGCTATATTCATCTGTATTTGCATTCGGGTTGGATGAGCTCATGCGTCTCGATGCCCTATCCAATGATTCCCTTGCCAACGCCCTTTATGGTGCTGGAATGGGGGTTGATTTCAAAAGGCTTGCTGATCTGGCAAATTTTCTCAAACATGGGAGTGAATCCATCTTTGTGCCCAGGGGGCATAAAAAGGAGATGAACAGGCTTTTTTCACGGCTCCAGGAGATCAGAGGTGAGATCAGAGAGGTAGCGGATGGGCTGGAACAGTACAATCTCCTGGACAGGGAACTCAAGGAGAGGGAGCAGGAGCGGCATGAGAGAGAGCAAGATGCCGTAAAGATCCGGGAGAGGATCGCCTTCCTTGAGACCCTTGCTGATCTGTGGCCTCGGTGGGAAGAGTATGTTGGTCTCCAAAGCCGGATCACAGCCATTGAGCATGAGCTTGGTGACAGGGATTATCCGGTTCTGGAACAGCAGGATGTTGATACGCTGATTGGGCTTCAGCAGCAGATAGACAGGTTATCATCAGAGCTGTCAGAAAGGATCCAACATTTTAGAGAGCTTGCTGCAGAGGCGGAAGAGGTCAGAAGTGCCCTTATGCCAGAGGGGTTTCTTGCAGACTCTGAAGCGGTTCTGGGAAAGGCTGCACTGGTTTCTGAACTGGCAGGGAGGTTACGTAAAGACCTGGGGAAATTCAGGGCACAGGCCACCTTTTTGAAAAACAAGATTTATGAACTGGGGTTAGAGCAGCCAGCGGCCGGTCTGCAGGAGATGGATTCATCAACTCTTTCCATCCCTGGCGCAGAGAGATTGGCAGAGTTCAGGCTGGATTTCAATTTTTTTCAGGAGCACGCTGGCTTTCTTGAAGAAAGAGAGGAACTCAACCGCAGGGCAGAAACTCTTCATGCCTTGATGGAGGAGAACAGTAACAGTATGGCAGCCCTGAAGGAGCGCATCTGCACTGTTGTAAAACAGGCAGAGCCCCTTGAGAGAGAACTCCAGGATTATGACCCTGCAATCCAGGAACGGTTCCGAAATGGCTGTTCCAGGATAGAAAGCTTGAGGCAGGAGTTGGTAAAAATGCTCCAGGACAGGGAGGATCTCGCCGTCCGTATTCATGAGGCATCCAAGGGGCTCCTCCTTCAGGGTGCAGAGGATAGTGGCGGGCAACTGTGCTCCAGTCAAATCCGCAATGTTATCCATCTGATTGGTCAGGAGGGAAAGGGGCTTCAGCAAAAATTCAAGGAGACCACCCAGGCCATCCAGTCCGAAAGGAGTGCAGCTGCAGCCCTCAACCAGGAGATGCAGAACAACTTTCAGCGGTTCTCTCTTCTCAAGGATGAGCTCAGGGAACTCCTTCATCGGGATGAAGACGCCCTTGAACGTTATGGCATGGGCCACTTGAGAACAGGCAGAGATATACTTGAGGGAGATGATGGCTCTGGTGCAAAGGGTGTTGCTGCCAGGATTGAAAGAGTTTTGAGACATCTGAAACAGGACCTCCAGGCCAAGAGGGATCTGGAGGAGAAGATCAGCCAACTTCAGCATCAGCTCAAGCAGGCTGAGGGTGCCCTGGAAATCAGGCAGCACTCCCTCAAGGGGTTGAGAGCAGAGCAGAGGGTGTTCCTTGCCACTGGGCTGATATCTGCCGCAATTCTGCTTCTGCTCTTCAGTCTCCATTATTTCTATCCGGACAGTGTTGCGGCCATTATGAGATACTTCTGGTGGATAGCGGCCTTTCTCGGCGGAACAACCATAGGTTCTGTTACATTTTTGATGTTAAAAATCAACTCAGGGATCAGTAATACGCAAAAAATGCTCTCTTTGGAGATGCAGGACCGTGAAAAGTTGCAGTTGCAGCTCAGAAAGGCGGAACATGAACTGCAACAGCTGTCTGAGAAGATAAGAGAGCATGCAGATCAACTGGGTTCATATCTATTTACAGATCATGTTGCTATGCATGAGGATAGTGCTGATGGTTCCAAGGACCTGCAGGTTGCTGAACTCTCTTTGTCCCAAGTTGACAAGCTGGAGCAGCGGATCACAGATCTTCAGGTGCTTGCCTCTCGAATGGAGGCCCTGAAGCAGGAGATGCAGCGAATTCGGAAGGAGGACAGAAATCTTCTGGAAAGACAGTCGATTATCAAGGAAAGGATATCAAGTCTCCAGCAGAGTTTGTCTGGACTGCAGAAAGAGTTCCGGGAGATGCTTTCAAGGGCAGGAATCTCAGATACTCATCAAATAGAGGATATTGCCCTGTTACAGGCAGAACTTGCTGAGCTGGCAGCACTACTGCGTCAGAATGAGGAACTGAATGAGAAGACAGGTCAGATAGAACTGCAGTTAAGAGAGGAGATGGAAGGCATATTCCATGATCTCAGCCAGGTGTTGGATGATTTCCCGCCAGCTCTTTTGAATGGGGACGGAATGTTGCCTGGTTCTTTTTCTACACTGGATCAAAATGAATTTGCTGGTCTGTTCAGAAAGATGGACCAGGTGCTTGAGGATGGCAGGGAGAGGTTGTCAGGGATGGAAAAACGGTTTCAATCCCTCTTCAGATTGAGAAACGAGATTCAAAGGCTTGAGGATAGAGTGGAGGAGTGCTGCAACAAGGCCAGGGACCTTCAGAAAAGGGAGGAGCAGCTTGCACAGGAGGCAGAGAAGCTGCAGCAAAGGTGGGAGCAGTTTGTGTCTGCTGCCTTGCCCGGGGTATCTGTGTCCATTGATGCGTCCCGGGAGTTTGTGCAGGATCTGCGGGGTGCTCTCAATATCAGGGAGCAGCTCCATGAACTCATGGAGGCAATTCAAAGAGATTATGGAGAGCTGATGGCTATAAGGAGGGAGTTTTTTCAAATAGCTGAAAACTATTCCCTGGAGCCGCCTGTTCCTCTCTCTGCAGATGAATCTGGTGAGAGTTTTTACCATATAAATCTTGGAATACTGGATCAATTCCCTGAGCTGTTTCACTGGCTTGAAAACCTGGCCCAAAAGGAAGAAGATACCAGGAAGGAACTGCAGAGGCTCAAGACCGAGCTCTCATCGTTCAGGCAGATCATCAGGAGTTTGGCCTTCACCCTTCATGGTAACCGGAAGGAACTCCTTTCCTCCCTCAAACAGTTGGGTTTCCATGATCTTGCACAACTGCAGAGGGTCTTTGGGCTCCAGAGAGAGAAGAGGGGTGCAGAGTCTGAACTGGCCACGATACAGCAGATCCTCTCAGGCCGGCTTGGTGTTGAAGAGAACAGGCTCCCTGAACTCTTCTCTCGCCACAGCCTTTCTGCTGTCAATGCCCGTGTGAACAGCCTTGAGCCTGAACTTCACAGGCTGGAAGAAGAGCTCAGGCAGCTTCAGGAGAGTATTACTCATATCAGGAGCAGGTTGCTGAACCTGCAGAACCAGGAACGTCTCGAAGAGCTCAGGCAGGATGAGGCAGGGGTTCTTCAGGAGATGAACAGGCTGGCACGAAGATGGGCTGTTTACAAGATTACAGAACATCTAATAGTCTCTGCAAGAAAACGGTTTGAAGAGGAGCATCAGCCCAAGGTTATGCAGAGGGCATCCACCATATTTGCAGAGCTTACATCGGGCAGATGGGCCGGTATCGTGGCCCCTGCTGGGGAAAAGACCCTTATGGCAAAGGGAAGCACCGGGGTGAGGGTTGCACCGGAAAGGCTCTCCAGGGGTACTGCTGAACAGTTCTATCTTGCAATGAGGCTTGGCTACCTCAGCAGTTACGACCTGGGAAGCGAAAGATTACCGGTAATTTTTGATGATATCCTGGTGAATTTTGATCCTGAGAGGCAAAAGGCTGCTGCAAGGGCCATCAGCCATCTTGCCCGGGAGCGGCAGGTCTTTTTCTTTACATGCCATCCTGGCAGCCTTGAACTCATGCAGAAGACAGCCGGAGTTTCTCAGGCACTCATCCACTTGGATTGATAGCTTTTTTACAGTTTAGATAAAAGGATTGGATAGACCATTATGAAAAGATCCGATGCAGCAGAGCTTTTACAGTTTGATTTCAACCATATCTGGCATCCATACACCCAGATGAAGGATTTTGAAGAGAGGCCGCTGCTGTTCATAGACAGGGCAGAGGGGATATTCCTCTACGATATTGATGGCAACCGCTATTATGACACCATATCTTCATGGTGGTGTGTGATCCACGGACACAACCATCCTGTTATCAAAAAACGGATACGGGAGCAGATGGATCGGCTTGAGCAGCTCCATTTTGCCGCTGCCACCCATGAGGGACCGATACGGTTAGTGAAGAGACTGCTCCCCCTGCTGCCTGAGTCACTTACCAGGTTTTTCTTTTCAGACAACGGTTCCACTGCCAATGAGGTCGCCCTGAAGATCTCGATTCAGTACTGGAAACAGACCGGCCGACCGGAGAGAGAAAAGTTTGTCTCTCTTGAAAGGGGGTATCATGGAGATACCATAGGTGCCCTCAGCCTGGGCGGAGTGCCTTTCTTTGAAGGACCGTTTTCATCCCTTATGTTTGATTCGTTCAAGGTGCCTCCTCCCTACTGTTACCGGTGTCCCTTTGGCCAGGATCGGGAAAGGTGCCAGCTCCAGTGCGCAGATGCTGTTGCTGAACTCTTCTCCGAACATGGTCAGAGCATAGCAGCCATGATCATGGAGCCCATGCTCATAGGTGCTGGCGGCATGATAAGCTATCCAGCACCGTATCTTGAAAGGGTAGGGAAGCTATGCAGGGAGCATGGTATCCATCTCATACTGGATGAGGTGGCCACCGGGTTTGGCCGGACAGGGAAGATGTTTGGCTTTGAACATGCTGGTGTCCAGCCTGATTTTCTCTGTCTTTCCAAGGGGCTTACCGGGGGGTATCTGCCTCTGGCCCTTACTGTTACCACTGAACAGATCTACAACGCCTTTTATGCAGATTACAGCCAGGGCAAGACCTTTTTTCATGGACATACCTACACTGCAAATCCCCTTGGAGTAGCTGCTGCACTTGGTTCTCTGGACGTTTTTCAGCAGGAGCAGGTAGTTGAAAAACTGCCTGGCAGATCAGCCTGCTTACAGAATGGGGCCGCAAGATTCCAGGAGTTGGAGCATGTTGGTGATGTCAGGGGGATAGGCATGGCTGCCGCCTTTGAGCTTGTCCAGGACAAGGATGAAAAGAGGCCTTATGATCCTGATCTCCGCATGGGATGGCAGGTCTATCTTGCTGGTCTTGAAAAGGGGCTGATCCTCCGCCCATTGGCAGATGTAGTCTATCTCATGCCACCTCTTTGCATTGAACCAGATCAGATAGAAGATATCCTGGAAAGGACCTATGATACCATTCGTGACGTGACAGCCGGTGTTGGAGGGTGATGAGATGGGGAAGAAGAGTGAGAACTATCTCCATCTTGCAGACCTGCCACTGCAGGAGTTGATAACCCAGGCCCTTGAGCTGAAGTTTCAGCACAGGGGCATGAATTTTGGCCTTTGCACCATCTCAAATGCCAGGTCCGGCAGGTGCAGTGAGGATTGTGCCTTCTGCGCCCAGTCTTCCCGTCATAGATGTGATATAGAAACCTATGGCCTCAGGCCTGCGGCAGAGATTTTGGATGAGGCCAGGAGGGCAAAGGAGGCAGGGGCACAGAGGTTCAGCATGGTTACCAGCGGTAGGGGGCTGTCAACAGAGCAGGTAGAGAACATCTGCAGCATAGTCATTGCAATAAGGGAGAATCTGGATATAGAGGTCTGCTGCTCCCTTGGGATACTATCCAGGGAGCAGTTGGAGATGCTTAAGGATGCAGGGGTATCCCGTTATCACCATAATATAGAGACATCTGAGGAATTTTTTCATAGAATCTGCACCACGCACCAGTTTCATCACAGGATAGCCACAATCCAAGCTGCACAGGATGCAGGTCTGGAGGTATGCTCAGGAGGAATAATCGGCATGGGCGAGGATATCCATGACCGGATCTCCATGGCAGAGACCCTATCCAGGCTGCAGGTGGACTCCATGCCTCTGAACATCCTTGTGCCAATAAAAGGCACCAGACTCTACGGAATTGGGATGTTGCCTGTTGCAGAGATCATAAGGACCGTGGCTATCTGGAGAATCATCCATCCTGATGCAGCGCTGAGAATAGCAGGGGGCAGGGAGACGGTTCTTAAGGATCTCCAGCCCGTTGCCTTCATGGCCGGGGCGGATGCCATGCTCATTGGAGGTTATCTTACCGTGAGAGGCAGGGCAGTTGAGGCAGACCTTGAAATGGTCAGGGAGATTGAGGGATTATGGAAGGAAATGTATCAGCGATAAGGCTCTTTTTTGCCTTTCTCAGGCTTGGCTGTACTGCCTTCGGGGGACCGGCCATGGTGAAGTATATTCAGGACCTGGTCTGCAAAAGGCATCAATGGGTGGATGAGAAGGATTTTCGCCAGGGTGTGGCCCTGGTGCAGACTATACCCGGGGCCACTGCAATGCAGGCGGCTGCCTACGCAGGTCTGCGGGCCGGGAGAGGAATTGGGTCTCTTGCCGCTTATGTTGGATTTGGGCTGCCGGCCATGATGTTGATGCTGGTATTGACCTGGATCTATCAGAATGCCATGGATATCTCCATGGTTGTTTCTGCCTTCAACGGCCTTAAGGTCATTGTGGTTGCCATTGTTCTAAATGCCCTGATATCCTTTGGCAAAAAGATAGTGAAAGGGCTGGCGGACGGGGTACTGGCAGCAGTGGCTGCAGGGATAATTGCAGCGGGATACAGTCCTGTTGCCGCCATAATAGTATCTGGTCTGGCCGGTATCTTTCTCTATTCCAGGGCTTATCCTCAAGAGGTAAAAGCAGATTCAGACCAGGATGAAAAATTCAACCTCTCATGGTTTTTCAGCAGGAACGAGGTAAGGTTTGCCCTATGGTGCATCCTTGCAGTCTTGGCAATTCTTGCCATCCTGCTCCTTCTTGAGCCCAAGCTTTTCCAGTTTGCGGTCATGATGATGAAGATCGATTTTTTTGCCTATGGCGGTGGCTATGCCTCTCTTCCCCTGATGTTTCATGAGCTGGTGGACAAGAGGGGGCTTATGGATGCCAAGGTACTCATGGACGGGACCGCCCTGGGACAGGTCACACCAGGGCCAATTGTGATAACTGCAACCTTCGCAGGATTGATACTTTACGGATTGGCAGGTGCACTGGTGGGTTCCTGGGCCATATTCACGCCATCCTTTCTGATACTGCTTTTTGCTGCGCCGGTATTTCACCGCCTCCGGGATGATTACCGGTTCAGGCGGGTCATGAGAGGTGTCCTTGCCTCTTTTGTCGGGCTTCTCGCAGCGGTCCTTTACAGCTTTGTGATCGCTATTTCCTGGACTATTCCAGGGATTCTGCTTGCAGTAGCTGCAACCGCTGCACTCCTCAGAGGAGTGGATATACTCTATGTGGTTCTGGCAGGCGCAATTGTTGCAGTAATATTCTTGTGATCTTGTTTGACAGGATATGGTGGACACCCGCGATTCCCTGGAGATTCATGAATGTTTGATAGAGATCCCTGCTGAAGGGGAGAGGCCGGATATCAGGCTATTCCCGTGCAGGCCTGGTGTCTATCATTTCATGGAGCCGGACGGCACCGTGCTGTATGTTGGAAAGGCAAGGAATCTGCGAGACAGGGTGGGATCCTATTTCAGGTCTGCTGCATCTCTGCCTGCAAGGACCAAGCTGATGCTCTCCAGGGCCAGGGCCATGAAGCTGGTGGTCACCGATAGTGAGAAGGAGGCCCTAATCCTGGAGGCAGAGCTGATATCCCAGCTTAAACCCCGCTACAATATTCGGCTTCGGGATGACAAGGCCTATCCTTTTCTACGGCTCAGCATTGGCAGCAAATGGCCAAGGCTCTCCATGGTGAGAAAAAGGCGGAATGACTCCAGCCTCTATTTCGGTCCCTATACCTCATCTTCAGTATTGAGGAACAGCCTTCAATTTCTCGGGGCAACCTTCAGGCTTCGTCGATGCAGTGACCATGTGATGAAGGCCAGGAGTCGCCCATGCCTCCTTTACCAGATCAACCGGTGTTCTGCTCCATGCTGCGGGCTCATATCCCATGAGGAATACTTGCAGTTGGTAAAGGATCTGCAGCTCTTTCTCCAGGGGAGAACCAATGACCTGGTGGTCAGGCTGAAAAAGGATATGGCGCGGGCAGCGGAGGCCCTGGAGTTCGAGAAGGCTGCTGTCATTCGGGATCAGATAAAGGCCCTCAGGAGAACTGTTGAGGCCCAGGCTGTGGTTGGCCCTTCACGCCTGAACCTGGACGCTGTTGCCCTGTATGGCAGCAACCTTGGCCAGGAGGACTCTCAGATCCAGGCCAGTTCCCAACACGATTTCACTGCGGCCGTGCTCAGTGTAAGGCAGGGCAGGGTTACTGGATGCAGCCTTTTTGGAATAGTGGGGCGGATGGGAGAGCCTGGTTCACAGGTGCTTTCACTCTTCCTGAGACAGTATTATCAGGACCTGATCCCTCCTGGAGAGATATTACTGAATCTGGAGCCTGAGGATATCCAGAGCCTGTCGGAGATGTTTGCTCAGCGAAGGGGGGCAAGGGTGCATCTCCTCCTGCCGAAACGGGGAAAAAAAAAGGTGCTTCTGGAGCGGGCAAAAGATAACGCCCGGCAGGGGTTCCTGAGGCAGAGAAGGAAGGATGAAGGCTGGAGGGAGCTGGCTGCCCTGCTTGCTGTCCGCCTCAATCTTCAGAAGGAGCCGAATATCATTGAGACCATTGACATCTCCACCTTTGGAGGAGAAGCTACTGTAGGCAGTCTGGTAAGGTTCGAATATGGCCAGGGTCTGAAGGAGGGTTACCGTATCTTTCGCATCAGGAATGTGCAGGGTGTTGACGATTACGGGTCCATCCAGGAGCTTCTCATCCGCAGGATCAGAAACAGTTCGAAAAAGGGGTTGCCGCTCCCTGATCTCTTTGTAATAGATGGAGGCCGAGGGCAACTCTCTGTTGCCATCCAGGCAGTCAACAGGATTGTCGGAGCAAAACGGTGTGAATTCATTGCCCTGGCAAAGGATCGGCATGGCACAGGAGAAAAGATCTTTCTTTCAAACGAGCCTGAGCCTGTTATGCTTCCTGTCCATGACCCTGTTTTGCGGTTTTTGCAGACCATGAGGGATGAGGCCCACAGATTTGGCATCCGTAGAAACAGGAAGAATAGGATCAAGGCGCGGCTTTCGTCTCCTCTTTCCCATATTCCAGGGATAGGGCCAGTACGTCAGCGGGCACTGCTTGCACGTTTTGGCAGTCTTGAGGGGTTAAAACAGGCTGATCCTGAGGAGATAGCCAGTGAGAAAGGGATAACCATGGAGATGGCACTGAGGATCAAGGCTGAGCTTCATAACAGTTGATAGTGAGGCTTGAGAATGGAATTCAGGTGTAGATGGGCAGGATAAAGAGGTTTTCACAGGAGCTCGCCAACCAGATTGCTGCTGGCGAAGTGGTTGAACGGCCGGCATCAGCCCTTAAGGAACTGATTGAAAACGCAGTGGATGCTGGTGCTTCGCATATAGATATCCTCCTGGAAGATGGAGGCAAATCCCTT
>Ga0256840_1001960_pt1 | contig 18629 bp, 19 predicted proteins | sample 355202metaG_FD_185969 | JGI IMG/M metagenome (GOLD analysis project Ga0256840, IMG submission 185969) | Hydrothermal vent microbial communities from Mid Atlantic Ridge, Atlantic Ocean - 355-202 | ecosystem: Environmental > Aquatic > Marine > Hydrothermal vents | place: Atlantic Ocean: Mid...
CGTGTGGATTTTATGGAAAAGCATCCTAAATTATTTCAGTTTTTAGCAAAATTTGATGTGATTTCCAATAAAATCCCTTTTTTGCAAGGTTTTGGTGATTATTATATTATTTCGGCAACTAAAAAAGCGTAATATTATTTCCGTATTGAAAAATAATAGTAAATCAAATAACCGATTAACATACTTAATTCAGATAAAACAATTGCTATTGCAATGTGGTAAACAGATTGATGAAAAATAAATATAAAACCATAAAAAACAAACAATTGCAAAGCGGAAATAAACACAATAAAAAACCATTTTTGTCTTTCTAAAAACAAACTAAAAAAAGGAATAATTAAAAAAGAAATCGGCACTGAATATGCGAGAATACGTGTAAGTTTAATTGCTTCATTATTTGGTTTAAAATTGTTTAAAATTAAGATAAGTTGCGGAGTAAGAATCCAAATAAAAGCAAGTAAAATAAATGAAATGCTTGCAATGCTGAGTATGTTTTTAAAATTTATAAAAGTTTCTTGCCATTTTTCCTTATTAAAAATAGGATAAAAACCAGTGTAACTAGCACCGGAAATACCACGTAAAACATTAATAATTTTATCTGCCAAGACATAGGTAGTAACTGCGGAACTTCCAAATAAATAAGCTAATAACGGATTAACAAGCGCCGGTTTTAAAGCCGAAAAGAAGTTTACTAAAAACAGCGAATAGGTTTTTTTTATAAAGATTTTTACTTCATTAAATGGAATAAAAGAAAAGGACCATTTTTCTTTGTTTAACCAAAATAAGATAACTAGCAATTCGCTAAAACCCAAAAGAAAATTCACATATTTATAATTTCTTACAAACAGTAACGATATCAAAAACAAGATTTTACTAAAAAAACCGATTAATAAAACTTTTTTGTTTTCTTCTAAGGCATTGTAAAATAAATTCGGATTTATAATTTTAGGAAGTAACAAAATTAAACTGAATATCCAAATACTAAAATAATCTGCATAAAAAATGTATATAATAACTGAAACCGTAAAGCTTAATAAGAAACTTAAAATACATCTAATACTAATGGTTAAATACCATAATTGGTTAAAATAATTTTTATCCGTGCTAATTTTATCGGATTTTGTAGGTATAAAATAATTTAAACTATAATTACTAAATGTAGCAATTGCCAATATAACGGATTGAACGGTAAAAATAATTCCGCTATTTTTATAGCCGAATTTTGAAATAATCAATGGCAAGGTTAAAAAAGAAAATAAATACCCCAAACCTTGTAAGAGTACAAGCCAAGAAAAATTTTTTAAAAATCGTTTTATGTGTTTAATATGTATCAATTTTTAATTTCTTTTAATTTCTTGATTTGGTTGTTTTTTAAAAAAGATAGTAGTAATAAAACAAATGAAATTCCAATTTGATTACTTAAATTCAATAAAAAAAGGAGTATTCTTTTTTTTAAATTTATTTTGGTGGATAGATGTGCCAAATCAGAAGCTCTTTTTTTTAAAAGCGAGGCAATCTCTTTTTTGTCTTTTTCCATTTTTTTAGAATCTATTTTAAAAATTAAAAACAAATCCAATAAAGTTTGAATTTGTTGTTTTAAAAACAATGATTTTAATGCATGCGGAATGTATTTATCTTGCAATGAATAAGATGTGAAAATATCTTTTACCATTTCAGTTGAGATAAGTTGTCTTGTTAAGGAATTGCTGTAACAATGGTTAAACAAGACAACTTTATTAGTTAAAGCTATTTTTTTAGCTTTTTGTAAATAATTTAAAATAAAAACATCGTCTTCTTTCCAAAATAAATCCGGAAAGAAGGTTTTTTTGGCAATTTCTGTTTTGTATATTTTTGCCCAAGAAGTTGGTATTATTTCATTTTTTAAAAAAGCTTTAACGGTTTCAAATTTTGTTAAAATTGTATCGTTAAACAAATTTGCGGTTTTAATTTCGTCACCGTTACTTGTAAGCATTTTATGTCTTGCTATACCTAAATCACTTTTTGTTGATGTAATGCAAGTGTGTAAATTTTTTAAAGCATTTTTGTCTAGTATATCATCAGCATCTAAAAAAACCAAATATTTCCCTTTCGTATGTTTTATACCTGTGTTTCTTGCGATTCCGGGACCTTTATTTTCTGTTTTAAGATACTTAATTTGAGTACTGTTTTTTATAAATTGTTTGGCAATAATAGCCGAATTATCCGTAGAACCATCGTTAATTAAGAGAACTTCAAAATTTTTAAAACTTTGGTTTAAAACCGAATTAATTGCTCTTTCTAAAAACATTTCAGCATTAAAAAACGGAATAATAACACTTATTTTAGGAGTAGTTTTCAAAATTAGATGTACAATTTAGGATTAGTTTTTTGATTTCCTTAAATGATTTATTTTGATTTTCAGGTGGTTGCCATTTAGGTAATAACAAATCGGCAGCAACTAAAACAGTGCAAACAGGAATGTCGTAAAATTTTCCGAATGCTAAAATAGCAGCAGTTTCCATATCTACAAGACCAACATTTTTAGATTTATATTCGTTTAATAAGCTTTTCGTTTCTCTAAAAGGAGCATCTACCGAAAGTACTTTTATCTCATCTAAATTAATTTTTTCATGCAAATCCGTTTTATACGAAATAAAGGATTCTTTTTGATAAAAAAAGGAAGTTCCGCTTAACGAATATGCCTCCGAAATTTTAAAAACTTTACCGGAATTTATGTTATTATCCAAGCGTCCGCCATAACCGAAAAAGAAAAATTTTTTAACACCTAATGCTTTCAACTCTTCCATTAATGCGATAACCGAAGGAGCTCCAACTCCAATATTTAAAACCAACAGAACATTTTTAAAAAGATATGCAGAAGCATTAAAACCCTTTATTTTTTTAAAGAAAAATAACTCTTTTTTAGAAAAACAATTTACAGCACTGATAATTGCAATTTTTGGTACTATTTTAAAATTGTAAATCTTTTTTTCCTTTTTCCAAGCAACCATTTTTTTTGGATCAAGAATTGGTGTTTCCTTGTAAAAACCGGTATTAAAATTAGAAAAATTCTTCATAAACTACAAAATATTCGTTTTGGTAAAAATAAGATATTTTTTTTACCTAATTATATGTACTTTTGCCAAATAAATAAGACACTTTTGAAAATAATTAAAGGTTTAAAAAATTATCCGTCTAAAACAGAAAGTATTGTTACGCTTGGTACTTTTGATGGCGTACACATTGGACATCAAAAAATTATAAAACAGCTCAATAAAGATAAAAAAAATGCAAAAAGTGCGTTGTTGACTTTTTTTCCGCATCCGCGAATGGTATTACAAGATGCAAGTGATTTAAAATTGTTAAATACTTTAGAAGAAAAACAACAATTACTTGCAAAAAATGGATTGGATAATCTTATTATAGAACCGTTTACCAAAGAATTTTCAGGTTTATCAGCAATTAATTTTGTTCGAGATATTTTAGTGAACACATTAAATACACAAAAATTAGTAATTGGCTATGACCATCGTTTTGGTAAAAATCGCGAAGGAGATTTTGAGCATTTAAAAGAGCTTAGTGAGTTATATGATTTTAAATTAGAACAAATAAAAGCCCAAGATGTGAAAGATGTGGCAGTAAGTTCTACAAAAATAAGAAAAGCTTTATCAGAAGGCGATATCGAAACAGCAAACAGTTATCTTGGTTATGCTTATTTGTTAACAGGAAATGTAGTTCACGGAAGAGGATTAGGAACAAAATGGAAGTATCCAACGATTAATTTAGCGATTCCGGAAACATATAAACTAATACCTAAAACCGGTGTTTACCTTGTTAAAACACAGATAAACGGAAAACAATATTTTGGTATTATGAACATAGGTAATCGCCCAACAGTAAATGGTAAACACCAAACAATTGAAGTGCATTTGTTGGATTTTAATCAGGATTTGTATGGTAAAAAAATTCAAGTTCAGTTGTTAAAGCGTTTACGAGATGAACAAAAATTTGATTCTGTTGATGCATTGATTTCTCAAATTAAAAAAGATGAATCTAATGCTAGAAAAATGATTCAATTTTTTAAATAAATATTGTATTTTTGCCTCCTAAATAAATACCCTCAAAAAATGAAAAAGATTACAACGGCTGTTTTATTTGTACTATTATCTGTAAATTTAGTAGCTCAAATTAAATACGATCCACTTAAAATAACACGTAAAAAATTCTCATTACTTGTTTTTGTTCCCAATAAATTATTTTATGAAAAGGAATCGGTTAAATTATCTAAAAGTGATAAATATGATCTTGGTGTAATTGCAAACGGATTGTTGCAAAATAAAGATTTAAAGGTGCAAATAGAAGCTTATTACGACACAACATTAGATCCTGAAGCTTCAAAAAACATTACCCAAAAAAGAGTTGAAGCCATTAAAAATTATCTTGTGGTTTGCGGTGTAAATCCAGATAATTTAATTGCAAAAGGTTATGGTGATACTGTAATTATAAACAAATGTAAGCCTTTTGTTAAATGTACTGAACTTGAACACGCAGTAAACCGTAGAGTGGAATTTAAGATTTTAAATCCTGAGAAATTGGAAAATTACAAAATGGTAAAAAAATAAATTTTACTTTGCTTTAAATATTTTACCTTTGTGCCTTAAATAAAATAGCATGTTACAAGTATCTTTTATAAGAAATAACAAAGACGAAGTATTACGAGGTTTACAAGTGCGTAATTTTAAAAATGCCGAACAGATTATTGATGAGGTAATTTTAAAAGATGAAAACCGACGTAAAACACAAACCGAATTAGATAATACCTTGGCAGAATCCAATAAAATAGCTAAGGAAATAGGAGTTTTATACAAATCCGGTAAAGCACAAGAAGCAAATCTTTTAAAAGAAAAAGCGCAAAAATTAAAAGAGATTACTTCGGTTTTAAAAGAGAAGATGCAAAAATTACAGCAAGAGGTAAAAGAATTGTTGTATCAGATTCCTAATATTCCTAATATTTTAGTGCCAAAAGGCAATTCCGATGAAGATAATGAAATTGTTTTTCAAGAAGGTGATATTCCTAAACTCCACGATGGAGCAATGCCTCATTGGAATTTAGCAAAAAAATACGATATTATTGATTTTGAATTAGGTAATAAAATCACAGGAGCAGGTTTTCCGGTTTATAAAGATAAAGGTGCAAAATTACAACGTGCATTAATCAATTATTTTCTAGATAAAAACACCAATGCAGGATATAAAGAAGTACAAGTACCTCATTTGGTTAATGAAGCCTCCGGTTACGGTACAGGGCAATTGCCGGATAAAGAAGGGCAAATGTACCATTGTGAGGTTGATAACTTATATCTAATTCCTACTGCTGAAGTTCCGGTAACCAATCTTTTTAGAGATGATTTGTTAAAAGAGAGTGATTTTCCTATCAAAAGAACTGCTTATACACCTTGTTTTCGTAGAGAAGCCGGTTCTTACGGAGCTCATGTTCGCGGATTAAATCGTTTACATCAATTTGATAAGGTAGAAATCGTTCGTATTGAGCATCCTTATAAATCTTATGAAGCTCTTGACGGAATGGTGGATCACGTTACTGAAATATTACGTGAATTAAAATTGCCTTTCCGTATTTTACGCCTTTGCGGAGGTGATATCGGTTTCACATCAGCTTTAACGTATGATTTTGAAGTTTTTTCAACAGCACAAAACCGTTGGTTGGAAATTAGTTCGGTTTCTAATTTTGAATCTTTTCAAGCAAATAGACTAAACCTTCGTTTTAAAAATAAAGAAGGAAAATCACAATTAGCACACACCTTAAACGGAAGTTCTTTGGCTTTACCTAGAGTATTAGCCGGAATTTTAGAAAATTACCAAACTCCGGAAGGTATAAAAATACCGGAAGTTCTAGTAAAATATACAGGATTTGACATTATAGATTAATAAAAAATAACTGTTTTTAAAAACCGCAAATTTTAATTTGCGGTTTTTTTATTATCTTTACGTTACACAGACCAAATTTTTTTATGATGAAACAACCAATTCACGGTGAAAAAATAAATCGCATTTTATTAAAACCGCGATTTAAAATGGAATTAGATAATAAATCTGTAGAGGAAATTTTAAATTCCTTTAAAGAAAATTTAGCCAAAGACAAGTGTAAATATTGTTCTAAAATATCGGGGAATCATGTTTTTTTAGACGTTCCAAAAGAAGAAAATCATTTTTGGTCACCACAATTACAAGTTGAAATTTTAAAAGGAGAAAAAAATAAAACGATAGTTAAAGGTATTATTGGTCCAAAACCACAAATATGGACGTTCTTTATGTTTCTTCATTTTGTAATTGCCACAATATTTGTTGTTTTTTTCGTTTGGTTTTATACCAATTGGACTTTAGGGAAACCGTACCAACTGCAAAAATATATGCTAATAGCATTGCCTGTTTTGTGGATTTTGTTGTATTTCTTTGGGCAATCAGGTAAACGAATAGCCTATGATCAAATGGTGGAATTAGATAATTTTTTAACAGAAACAATTTATAAAAAGACGATAACATGAAAAAAATAAAACACCAATACATTATTTTATTTGTGGTCTTTAATGTTGTCATTTTACAAGCCCAACAATATCCAAATGATACTAATTATCAAACCATTCAAACAACAACGCCAAACTTGCCTAATTGGAATGCTTATTTTATAGATAACAGCGTTCCTGATCCAATTGCAATTACCAGAATAACGGAATATAATGCAAATTGGAATTGGTATCCAATTCACGAATACGCAAAAATACAGCCTTATAATGCAGATACTTCGGTGTATAAATTTTATTCGGTTGCTATTTATGATGCCAATACGCATCAAATGATTAGAGAACTTCCCGGAGGAGCAATTTATCCTTCTTATTGGTCTAATACCGATCCTGATATTATTTATGGTTTTAAAGAAAATGGTGCGATTAAATCGTATTCTATTGCTGCTGATGTTGTTACCGATTTAGATGTAATTCAAGGGTATGAATTGGTCACATTAGGTCCCGGAGAAGGAAACATCGATAAAAATGATCATTATGTTGCTTTTATCGGTAAATCCGGTTCTGATATGGATGTGATTGTCTATAATTTACAAAGTTTGCAAATTGTAAAAACGCAAACTTTCCCGGGGGCTTGGGGAAATGGCTCGAGTGCTCCGCAATTTGTAGATTGGGTTTCGGTATCACAATCCGGTGATTATGTTGGTGTTATGTGGAATCATAACACGACATCAGAAAACAATCCACTTAATGGGCATTTTGGTGTTGAAATTTACGAATCTCAAAATATGCAGTATTTACGAAGAGTTGCAGTTTACGGTAACCATGGAGATTTTGGTGTAGCACAAGATGGTGATGAGGTTTTTGTACAATTTTGGGGAGAAACTGGTACCGTAAATATGTATTATTTAAATAGAATGGAACGTGTTGTATTAAGTGTAAATGCCGATTTTAATGTGGAAGGACATATTTCGTGTAGAAATTTAAACCGTCCGGGCTGGGCGTATATCAGTCAAGATACGCCACAAAATTCCGGTATTATCGGAGCCTTAAAATTAGACACATCCGGAACTTTTGAATATTTTGGACATCATTTTAGTAATGCAGCAACTTATGATGAATCGCCAATGCCTTGTCCGTCGCCTAATGGCGATAAAGTAATGTTTAAATCCGATTGGGGAAATACACAAAACACCAATGAAATATTTGTTTTTGAAGCAACAAAGGCTACTAATGTAGCAAATACACAAACACAATTATTAAACAATTCTTTCTCTTTTAATAATCCTATTAAAGAGAATATTAAAATTAAGAGTGAGGATTATTTTATTGAAAATGTTGTAGTTATTAATGCAATAGGGGCAGTTGTTAAAAATGTATCCTTTTTAAATAAAAAAGACGTATTTATAGATGTTTCAAATTTAGAAAACGGTATTTATTTTTTACGAATAAACAATTCCGTAACTAAAAAAATCATTATTTACAGGTAATAAAAAAGACCTGTCATTACTTATTTCCTACCAAAATCTGCGGGAATTTCACCCCAAGCTTTGGTTTCCCATTTTAATATTTTATTTTTATAGGTATTGGTTTTTAACCATTTTAAAGCACGATTAATAAGTTCAAATAAATATTTATTGTCTTTATTTGGTCTTATGGAAGTGTTGATATATTTTTTTTTCACCCAATTTATAGCAATTTTACTGTCTGAATATATTGGCAAATCCAATTTATGTTGTTTGCAATATGCTAATCCGTGTACTAAAGCAAGAAATTCCATAATATTATTACTCCCTCCTTTGAAAGGTCCTTGATGAAAAAGCAAAGTTTTTGTGTCGGTATAAACGCCTTGATATTCTGCATTTCCTTTGTTGTCGCAAGCTCCATCTACAGCGATGCTATTTAAAATTGGTTTTCCTATTTTTTGTAACTCATCTTTAGATAATTCAGTCTCAAAAACATCTTTGCCAATATAATCTTCGTAATTTCCTTTAAAAGCTTTTTCGGCCGTCTCTTTGGTTTTAAAAGATTTGTATTTAGCACCTTTGTAATCGGTAATTTGTTTTTTACAAGAATCCCAAGAAGTGTAAATACCTTTGTTTTTACCTTCCCAAACCACGTAATATTTCTTTTTCTTAGCCATTGGTTGTAATTACCTTTTCTATTATTTTTGGAAAATTTTCCATTTCCAGGAGATGAATTTTTTCTTGAATTCCTTTTAACGTTTCCTTCTTGTCTAACAAGACTTCCTTTTGAAATACAATAGCACCTTCGTCGTAATTTTTATTTACATAATGGATGGTAATACCTGTTTTTGCTTCTTTGTTTTCTAATACTTTGTTATGAATGTGATTGCCATACATTCCTTTTCCGCCGTATTTAGGAAGAAGAGCAGGATGAATATTAATAATTTTTTTAGGGAAGGAATTAATAATTTTTTCAGGAATTTTCCATAAAAAACCCGCCAAAATAATGTAATCGGTTGTTTTTTTTAAATGATTTAAAACAAAATCACTTTTGTAAAATTGTTCTTTATCAAATAGCAAACATTTGATTTTTAATTTATTACATCGTTCTATAACTTTGGCATTCTTATTGTTAGTGAGTACTTGAATAACTTTAACAGTTTTATGACTATTAAAATAATTGATTATGTTCTCTGCATTAGAGCCGCTTCCGGAAGCAAAAATTGTCAAGCGTTTCACAGGTCGTAAGATTTAAAAAGTTATCACAAAAAAAAGAAATATTAATAACAAAATGTGTAGAGTTTTCATTTTTTTTAAAAAAAACAGTAAATTAGCCACATAAAAATTAAAGCAAACAGTAAAATAAAAATTAATTGTTTACTTTTGCCGAGTAATTAAAATTAAAATTAAAATTATGTCAGACATTACATCAAGAGTAAAAGCTATTATCGTTGACAAATTAGGTGTTGACGAAAACGAAGTAACTAACGAAGCAAACTTCACAAACGATTTAGGAGCAGATTCATTAGATACTGTAGAATTGATTATGGAATTCGAAAAAGAATTTGATATTCAAATTCCGGATGACCAAGCAGAAAATATTGCAACAGTTGGTCAAGCAATTACTTATATCGAAGGAGCTAAAAAATAGTAAGCTTTTACTATAACATTTTAAATTACGAGTATTGCTTTTTAAAAAGTTAATGCTCGTATTTTTTTTATATTAAAGAATTTGACTTATTTTTGAAAGATAAAAATTTCAAAAAAGAAATAGCATAACAATATGGAATTAAAGCGAGTAGTGGTAACCGGATTAGGAGCATTAACACCGATAGGTAATAATGTAGAAGAATATTGGAACGGTTTGATAAATGGCGTAAGCGGTTCTGCACCTATAACTTATTTTGATGCATCGAAATTTAAAACACAGTTTGCCTGCGAGGTAAAGAATTTTAATGTAACCGATTTTTTAAATCGTAAAGAAGCTAGAAAAATGGATCGTTTTACACAGTATGCCATGGTTGCATCAGATGAAGCGGTAAAAGATTCTAATTTAGATTTAGAAAAAGTAGATAAATCTAGAGTTGGGGTTATTTGGGGAGCAGGTATTGGTGGTTTGGAAACATTTCAGAATGAAGTTTTAAACTATGCCGCAGGCGATGGTTCGCCAAGATTTAATCCATTTTTTATTCCTAAAATGATTGCAGATATAGCTCCAGGACAAATTTCTATTAAATACGGATTTAGAGGTCCTAATTTTGCAACGGTTTCTGCTTGTGCATCATCTTCAAATGCATTGATAGATGCTTTTAATTACATTCGTTTAGGAATGGCAGATGTAATGGTTTCCGGTGGTTCGGAAGCAGCTGTAACTATTGCCGGAATGGGTGGTTTCAATTCCATGCATGCTTTATCTACTAGAAATGATGATCCTAAAACAGCTTCCAGACCATTTGATAAAGATCGTGATGGCTTTGTGTTAGGTGAAGGAGCAGGTGCCTTAATTTTAGAAGAATACGAACATGCTAAAGCTCGTGGTGCTAAAATTTATGCCGAGTTATTAGGCGGCGGTTTATCTGCCGATGCACACCATATTACTGCACCACATCCCGAAGGGCTTGGTGCGATTTCTGTAATGGAAAATTGTTTAAAAGATGCTAATATTAAACCGGAAGAAGTAGACCACATTAATATGCACGGTACATCTACACCTCTTGGTGATATAGCCGAATCGAAAGCTGTTTTAAAAGTTTTTGGTGATCATGCCTACAATATAAACATTAATTCTACCAAATCGATGACCGGCCATTTATTAGGTGCAGCAGGTGCTGTTGAAGCAATTGCATCTATTTTGGCTATTAATAAAGGTGTTGTTCCACCTACAATTAATCATTTTACCGATGACGATCAGATTGACTCTAAACTAAATTTTACTTTTAATAAACCACAAAAGCGAGATGTTAAAGTAGCAATGAGTAATACTTTTGGTTTTGGAGGGCACAATGCTTGTGTTTTATTTAAAAAATTAGAAGAATAAATGAATTTTCCTTTTTTAAAGAATTTTAAAAATAAAAATAACTCAGATGATGAGGATTTTTTAATTTCTTTAAAATCGATAATTGGTTATAAACCAAAAGATATTCATTATTTTAAAAAAGCATTTACACATAGTTCCGTTAGAAAAAAAAAGAATGGAAGACCTTTTAATTATGAACGATTAGAGTTTTTAGGCGATTCTTTTTTAGATGCAATAGTATCTTCTTTCTTATACGATAAATCACCTGATGGTGATGAAGGATATTTAACTAAAATGCGATCAAAAATTGTTAGTCGTGATAACTTGAATAAGGTTGGTAAAGAGCTTCATTTAACCGATTTAGTAGATAGTAAAGTGAAGAAAAAACGCTATGGAGATAATATTTTTGGCAATTTATACGAAGCAATCGTAGGAGCAGTATTTTTAGATAAAGGATATTATGGAGCTGAGCAATTTGTACACAAAACTTTATTAGAAAACTATAGCGATTTAAAACGTTTAGAAGGAAAAATAACCAGTTATAAAAGTGTTTTAATTGAATTTTGTCAAAAAAATAAATTACATTTTGAGTTTAAAGTTAAGGAAGAAAAATCGAAAGAACGTATAAAACATTTTTCTGTAACCTTTTTAATTAACGGAAAAATTATTTCAAAAGGACGAGCCACAGCCAAGAAAAAAGCTGAGGAAATTGCAGCTAAAAGAGCTTATTTTGCTTTGCAAGATGAAATTGAAAAAGATAAAAATTAGTAGTATCTTTACTCTTTATTATTAATTTTTACTTATGATTTCTTGTCAAAAAGATTTATTTAAAATCCCCGATAATATCCATTATTTAAATGGTGCTTATATGTCGCCTTTTTTAAAAATTGTCGAAAAAGCAGGGCATCAAGCCATTTCAAAAAAATGTTTTCCGTATCAAATTTCAGGTGAAGACTTTTTTACAAACACCAATAAATTAAAACAATTATTTGCATCTTTTATAGATGTAGAAGATTACCGGAATATAGCTGTTATTCCTTCAGTTTCTTATGGAATAGCTTCTGTTGCTAATAGTATTCCGTTAACTAAAGATGATCAAATTTTAGTAGTCGATGAACAGTTTCCCAGTAACATTTATTCTTGGCAAAAATTGGCTACTAAAAATCATGCAAAAATTGTAGTAAGTAAATCGCCTAAGATAGAAGAGGGCAGAGGTGAAAAATGGAATTTAGATATACTACAAAAAATTAATAATAACACTAAAATAGTAGCAATACCACAAGTTCATTGGAGTGATGGTACTCTGTTTGATTTGGTTGAAATTCGTAAAAAAGCAAACAAAGTTGGTGCATATTTAATTATTGATGGCACACAAAGTGTTGGAGCTTATCCTTTTTCGGTAAAAAATATACAACCTGATGCGTTGATTTGTGCAGGTTATAAATGGTTGTTAGGACCTTATTCCATTGGTTTGGCATATTTTTCGGATGCGTTATGTGAAAGAGGAAATCCAATAGAAGAAAATTGGATTAACCGAAAAAACAGTGAAGATTTTACAGGTTTGGTAAATTACCAAGACGAATACCAACCGAAATCCGGACGATTTAATGTTGGCGAAATGAGTAATTTTCACTTAACACCAATGTTAATTGCATCTTTAAAACAATTAACCAAGTGGAGACCTGAAATCATTCAAGAATACACCAAAGAGATTAGTAAAGAAGCGATAGAAAAATTACAACAATTAGGTTGTTTTATTGAAGACGAAAACTATCGTGGAAATCACTTATTTGGTATTTATTTACCAAATAACACCAATATTAATCAATTAAAAACTGTTTTAGCCAAGCATAATGTATTTGTCTCTTTTAGAGGAAATGCTGTAAGAGTTTCACCTCATTTATACAATACAAAAGAAGATTTTGAGGTTTTAGTATCTTGTTTTCGTGAAGTTTTATTTAAAAAAATAAGGAATGTTCAATAAGATAGCTATAAATATAACATCCGAAAAATTAAACATACAAGAGTGCTACGATTTTGTGCAAGATCCTTCTTGCGGAGGCATTGCTTTGTTTGTTGGCACAGTACGGAATGCAACCAAAAATAAAGACGTAATTTTGTTAGATTTTGAAACTTATAAACCAATGGCAATTAAAGAAATGCAAAAAATAGCCGAGCAAGCAATTCATAAATTTCCGATTAAAAAAATTGCAATTTATCACGCCGAAGGCAAATTGAAAATAGGTGAAATTCCGGTAATTATTGCTGTTTCATCACCTCATCGTGATGCCGCTTTTGATGCTTGCAGATTTGCAATTGATACGTTAAAAGAAACTGTACCAATCTGGAAAAAAGAACATTTTACCGATGGTGAAGTTTGGGTAAACGCACATCCGTAATCGGTTAAAAATAGATGCCAAATTCTTTTTCTAAATAGGCTTTATCGGCATTTAACTTTGTAATAAAATGGCGATAATTATCAGAATTCAGATTCTTAGGTTTATGTTGCAAGCGTTTTTGAATATTTTCTACTTTTTCCATTAACAAGTAATCCTTCTCATCTTTAAATGCTGTTTTTAGCTTGTTCCAAATATAATCAACGGCAAGCTTGTTTGGGTGTAGAAAATCGTTTTTATAAAAGCGATAATCGCGTAAATCATCCATTAAAATTTCATATGCCGGAAAGTAATGAACATCATTATTTTTAGCAATTGAGGCGTGCATGGCTGTTAATAAATGTGCTTTGCTCAGGTTGTTTTCTATAAAACCATCTTTTAAATGCCGTACAGGACTTAAGGTAAAAATAAATTTCAAATTCGGATTTACATTTTTGATTTCCGTAACAACAGCAGTGATATTTTTTTCTATTTCCGTTACCGGAAGTAACTCTTTTTTAAATTGAATTTGTGGTATTTTATGGCAATTTGCAACAATTTCTTGCGTTTTTTCATAACGATATACCCAAGCTGAACCAAACGTAATAAAAAGATGTGTCGCTGTTTCTAAATATGATTTGGTATTTTTTAATGCTTCATTTGCATTTTTCACTGTAATAGCCAAAGAAACATTAGATAGACAAGAATGTAAATCTAAATGTTGCCATAAATCATGATGAAAGATAAATTCTTCCTTAGTGAAATAGACACCTTTTAAACTTCTACGGATTATCTTGTTAATAGAAACCGGATTAAACAACACGCCGAAGGGATTTGTTAGCACATCGAATTTATAAAATCGGAATTTTTCACCAATATTATCCGAAAAACAAGAACCTAATAGCATTAATCTGGATGAGTAACCAATTTTATTCTTTTCCGGATGTATCTTTATTTCAGTTCTAAATGTCACGGTTTATGTTTTTTGTCAATATTCTTGGTGAAATAACCAAATAATAATCCGGAGATTCACCAAACAGGAATTCCTATAGCCATTTTTTTGTAGGTTAGACTGTCGGTTTTACTAAAATAAGGAAAAAGGATTATATTGAATATATACATAAATATACCAAAGTACAATCCTTTTTTTACCCAATTTTTAAGTTTCATTTTTTTAAGTATCGTTTTGCTTCTTCCAATGCTTTTTTTATACCATCAGGATTTCTTCCTCCAGCAGTAGCAAAAAATGGTTGTCCGCCACCGCCACCGTGAATTAATTTACCCAGTTCTCTTACTACTTTTCCGGCATCCAAGCCTTTTCCGTCTACTAATTTTTTAGAAATATAAACGGTTAAAAGAGCTTTGTCTTTATTTTTAGAACCTGCAATAAAAAAGAGATTGTCTATTTTATTACCCATTTCAAACATTAAATTTTTAATACTTTGCGGATCTAAATCCAATTCGGCACTTAAAAACCGGACATCATTTATGTCTTCAATTTTATTTTCTAAATCGACTTTTACAAATTTTGCTTTTTCACGCATTAATGCTTCAATTTGTTTTTTAAGCTGTGTGTTTTCTTCGTTAATGCTTGTTACAGCTTTTAATAAGTCACTCGGATTTTTAAGTGTTTCCTTAATTTTTTTGCAATTGGCATCTTGTTGTGCATAATATTCTTTTACAGCATCATTGGTAATTGCTTCTATACGTCTTACTCCTGCGGCAATGGCACTTTCTGAAAGAATTTTAAAATGCCATAAATCGTTGGTGTTTTGTACATGGGTTCCTCCACAGAGCTCTTTAGATTTTCCAAATTCGATCATTCTTACCGAATCGCCGTATTTTTCACCAAAAAGAGCCATTGCACCTTTATCTAATGCTTCTTTCATTGGTATGTTTCGGTATTCTTGTAATGGTAATTTTCCTCGAATACGAGCATTTACAAAATCCTCTACTTCTTGTAATTCTTTAGGTGTTAATTTTGTAAAATGCGAAAAATCAAATCGCAAATATTTACTATGAACGGCGGAACCTTTTTGCTCTACATGTTTGCCCAAAATTTTACGTAATGCTTGGTGTAGTAAATGGGTTGCCGTATGGTTACAAGCAGTTCTAAAACGTTGTTTTTCATCGACTACTGCCATAAAGGTATCGTGAACGTTTTTAGGCAGATTTTTTGCATAATGAATGATTAGATTATTCTCTTTTTTGGTATCTAAAATATATAGCACATTTCCGTTAGGGACTTCCAAATAACCTTTATCACCAACTTGTCCACCACCTTCAGGGTAAAAAGGTGTTAAGTTAAAAACCAATTGATACATTTCACCGTCTTTTTTAGTTTTTACTTTTCGGTATCTGGTGATTTTTACCGGAGTTTTTAGCGTGTCGTAACCAACAAATTCTTCTTCATCATCTTCACGCAAAACAATCCAATCGTCGGTTTCTACTTTTGATGCTTCGCGTGAACGATTTTTTTGTTTTTCCAATTCTTCTTGAAAAACTTTTTCGTCTAATTCATATCCTTTTTCCGATAAGATTAAAGCGGTTAAATCTATTGGAAATCCAAAAGTATCGTATAATTCGAATGCTTTCTTACCGGAAATAACTTTTCCGTTGGTACTTTTTATGATGGAATTTAATAAGACCAATCCTTGTTCTAAAGTGCGTAAAAAAGAGTTTTCTTCTTCTTTAATTACATTTGTAATTAATTGTTTTTGTGCTTTTAATTCCGGAAAAGCATCACCCATTTGTTTTATTAAAACCGGAACTAATCGATACATAAACGGTTCTTTCTGATTTAAAAAGGAATAGCCGTAACGGATGGCTCTACGTAATATTCTACGGATTACATAACCTGCACCATTGTTTGAAGGTAGTTGTCCGTCTGCAATAGCAAATGCCACAGCTCTAATGTGATCGGCAATTACTCTAATGGCAATATTTGTTTTTTCTTGCTCTTCTTTGCTTAGTTTAGAATCTTCGTATTTTGTGTGTGTTATAACCTCGATTTCTCTAATAATCGGCATAAAAACATCGGTATCGTAATTGGATTTTTTATCTTGAATAACCATACACAAACGCTCAAAACCCATACCTGTATCTACGTGTTGTGCAGGTAAATTTTCTAAGGAGCCATCAGCTTTACGGTTGTATTGCATAAAAACCAAATTCCAAATTTCAATAACTTGCGGATGGTCTTTGTTTACCAAATCTTTGCCGTCTATTTTTGCTTTTTCTTCCTCAGAGCGAATATCTACGTGAATTTCAGAACAAGGTCCGCAAGGACCTTGAGCTCCCATTTCCCAAAAATTATCTTTTTTATTTCCGTTTAAAATTCGGTCTTCACTAATGTGTTGTTTCCAAAAATCGTAGGCTTCTTGGTCAAAGTCTAATCCTTCCGATTTATCGCCTTCAAAAACGGTAACATAGATTTTATCTTTATCTATTTTATAGACTTCGGTTAGTAATTCCCAAGCCCAAGCAATGGCTTCTTTTTTAAAATAGTCGCCAAAAGACCAATTGCCCAACATTTCAAACATAGTGTGATGATAGGTGTCTTTACCAACCTCTTCTAAGTCGTTGTGTTTTCCGGAAACACGTAAACATTTTTGTGTATCGGCAATGCGTTTTACTTCCGCTTTTTTTTGTCCTAAGAAAAATTCTTTAAACGGAACCATTCCTGCATTGGTAAACATTAAAGTAGGATCATCTTTTAAAACCATCGGTGCAGATGGTACTATTTTATGTTTTTTTTCTTTAAAAAAATCTAAAAATTGTTGTCTTATTTCTTTTGCATTCATCGTTTTAGACAAGTTTGTATTCGTTAAAGTTTAATTAAAATTCGTTAAAAAAATCGTGTTTTTAAAAACATTTTGTAAATTTGCTTGAATTTTTTGAAACTAACACTATTTTCTCAATAAAAATTTTGAGCAAAAGTAATCTATTTTAACAAGATGGCTAAAGAAAAATATTATTATGACCCAAATACGCTTTCTTATAAGCGTGTGCAAGTCAAAACTTCACATAAAATCAAAAAAACGGCACTGTATTTATTTGGTGTTTTACTAACAGCATTCATTGGTTGGATAGCTTTTAGTCAGGTTTTTGATTCGCCTAAGGAGAAAAGTTTAATTCGTGAAAACGAAAATTTAAAAATGCAATTTTCCATTTTAGATAAGCGTTTAAATGAGCAACAAAATATTTTAGATGATATTGCCAAGCGAGATAATAATATTTATCGTTTGTATTTTGAAGCAAATCCGATACCAATGGAACAGCGAAAAGCTGGTTTTGGAGGTGTTAACAGGTATAAATATTTAGAGGATTATCAGAATTCAGATATGTTGATTGATGTAACCAAAAAAATGGATGTGTTGTCTAAAGAATTAGCTATTCAATCTAAATCCTTGGATGATATTGTTAAAATGGCAAAAAATAAGGAAGAAATGTTGGCGTCGATACCTGCAATTATGCCTGTTGCCAAAGAGAATTTAACACGTATGGCTTCGGGTTACGGTATGCGAATGCATCCTATTTTAAAAATTCGTAAAATGCATGAAGGAATGGATTTTACTGCAAAAAAAGGCACGCCTATTTATGCTTCCGGAAACGGAAAAGTGGTTAAGGCTAAAAGAAGTGCAACTTATGGAAATGTGGTGTATATTGATCATGGTTATGGTTACCAAACACGTTATGCACATATGAGTAAAATTGCTACCAAAAAAGGCAAAAAAGTAAAACGTGGTGATTTAATTGGTTATGTTGGTAATACCGGAAGATCTGTTGGTCCGCATTTACATTATGAGGTGCATTATAACGGAAGACCGGTAAATCCTATTGGTTATTATTATGGTAATTTAACTCCGGAAGAATTTGAAAAATTGAAAAAGGCTTCATTACAAGAAGGACAATCATTTGATTAACCCACAAAATTCACCACAAGGTTTATTTTTATCATGTAAAACAAATAAAATCAGTCAATTAAGTCGTGAATTTCATAATTTCCTTAAGCTCAAACTTGAGGGAGCTTGAAATTATCTTTATTCATCTGCTTCATTTCAGAACCCTCAAAATACTAATACCGATTACACTTTCAATATAGCTCAATCACATTGAGCTATTTTCAAGTTGTATCGGCATTATACCTCTTAAATTCAAGTAATAAATGCAACTTTTTCGAGGCTTAGAGATTAGATTTATTTTTTCAAAAGAAAGGGAATAAAATCCCTTCCTTTCGAATGGATAAAAGTTC
>Ga0256840_1001962_pt1 | contig 18626 bp, 14 predicted proteins | sample 355202metaG_FD_185969 | JGI IMG/M metagenome (GOLD analysis project Ga0256840, IMG submission 185969) | Hydrothermal vent microbial communities from Mid Atlantic Ridge, Atlantic Ocean - 355-202 | ecosystem: Environmental > Aquatic > Marine > Hydrothermal vents | place: Atlantic Ocean: Mid...
TGAAAGAACCGTGAATAAACAATAAAGTTATATCACCTTTTTTATTGTCAAAATATGATAAGTTTTCTTTGTTAATATTTATTGTTTCAACTTGCATTATTCTTCTTTTTCTTGCTTGTGGCTAACAATTGAATAAACACACCTTTTCACACAAAGGTGTGTTTATTTACCATACAAATATAATTTAATCTAGCGGGCTTTTAATCTCTTTTATCTTATTAATAGCTACCTGAGTGTATATTTCGGTCGTTTTGGTACTGTTATGCCCTAGTAGTACTTGTAAATAGCGTAGGTCTGTTCCATTTTCTAGTAAATGCGTTGCAAAACTATGTCTTAACATATGAGGTGTGACGCGCTGCTTGATACCTGCTTTTTTTGCTGCTCCTTTTACAATTTTCAAAACGCTTTGAGGACTATACTGCCCCCCAAGTTGTCCTTCAAATAAATAGACCTTGGGCTTATATTTGAGGAAGTACTTCCGCAAATCGCCTAAAATTGTTTTGCTAAGTAGCGTAATCCTATCTTTTTTTCCTTTTGCTTGTTTTACATTAATTACCATACGTTTACTATCAATATCTATTATTTTTAAGTTCAGCAGTTCTGACCGCCTTAACCCTGCAGAATATAATAAGCTAACAATGCATTTATGTTTTAAATTAGTTATAGTGTTAATCATACCAATCAATTCTTCTTTGCTTACAATTTTAGGGAGTAGGTGTTCCTTTTTTGGTCTTTCTATTTCATAGAACCGGTTGGGCATACCTAATACTGACTCAAAATAGAATTTGATGCTATTTACCATTTGGTTTTGGTATGAAGCAGATTTTCCTGCTTTAATTAACGTTAATAAGTATGACCGAATGTCATTGTCGTTAATCTCTATTAACTTCTTTTCTTTGTAGTAGTTAATAAACTTCTCAAACATGGCAATGTATGTTTTGGCAGTACTATACGCATACTGACGCAATTCTAATTTTTCTAAAAAATCATTGGGACATTTGATGTATCCTGTAGGTTTGTTTGTATATCGAAATTTATCGAGATTCAGGTTTCCATTGTTCCTATTGATTGGTTTATCAGTGAAAAAATATTTACAATTTACCCATGCAATTCCTTTAAAACCGAGAAATATTTGTTTTAAATTTTCACTGGTATTAACAACATAGGCCATACTGTATTTTGTACTCCACTTAGGATTGTCTAAATTTTTAATGACTAACTGAATCACATTGTCAGGATAAAATTGAATACCTATTTTTTTCTCTGAATTGATTAGCAAGTGCTTCAAAGTAATGGATTTATTATATGTAATACTCATGCAAAAATGTTTTGAAAACTTTTGTGTAAATAATTATTATGGTGGTGAATTTTAAATTACGACAATAGTATTGCTATATTTAAGTTTATAAACGAGTATAGTCGAAAATAACCATTTATAAAAATGAATAGTAATGCTGTAGCAATTCAGAAATGTTTGGAATGTGATAAGAAATTGACAGGCAGACTAGATAAAAAATTCTGCGATGACTATTGCAGAAATTCGTATAACAACAAAGTAAAACGGATATCTGAACAAGGGATTATTTCTGTCAACTCTAAAATCAGAAAAAATCGCACCATCTTAAAAACACTTTGCCCATCGGGCAAAGCAACAGTTCGTAAAGAAGTAATGGTGGCGATGGGTTATGACTTCAATTATTTCTCTAGTATTTACCATACCAAACGTGGGGTGTATTATCTGTGTTATGAATTTGGATTTTGTGCCATCCATGAACGTAATATCGAAAAAGCACTGATTATACAACGGCAGGAGTATATGACCACTTACAATCCTTGGAGTTATGCGAAGTGATTACTAGTATTTACATATTCCGCCGATACTGCCCACCTACCTCAAATAGCGCATTGGTAATCTGCCCAAGGGAGCAATACTTGCTGACTTCCATCAGTGATTCAAAGATATTTTGATTTTGGGTGGAAGCAGTTTGTAATGCCTGTAATAGCTTTTTGGCTTTTGCCTTGTTTCCCTTGTGTAAATTTTCCAATGTGTTAATTTGTGCTTCCTTCTCGTTCTCTGTTGCCCTTATTACTTCGCCTGGGGTAATGGTTGGTGAGCCTTTGGACGAAAGAAAAGTATTGACGCCAATAATTGGAAATTCACCGTTGTGTTTTAGGGTTTCATAATAAAGGCTTTCTTCTTGAATCTTGCTGCGCTGGTACATGGTTTCCATGGCGCCAAGCACACCGCCTCTTTCGGTGATGCGGTCAAACTCTACCAATACGGCTTCTTCTACCAAGTCGGTTAATTCTTCTATGATAAATGCCCCTTGGATTGGGTTTTCGTTTTTGGTCAACCCCAACTCTTTGTTAATAATTAATTGAATCGCCATGGCACGCCTTACGGAGTCTTCGGTAGGGGTGGTGATTGCCTCGTCATAGGCATTGGTGTGTAGTGAGTTGCAATTGTCATAAATGGCATACAGTGCCTGCAAGGTAGTCCTGATGTCATTGAAGTCTATTTCCTGGGCATGCAGTGAGCGCCCTGAGGTTTGAATGTGGTATTTTAATTTCTGCGAGCGTTCGTTGGCATTGTATTTTAGTTTCATTGCCTTTGCCCATATCCTTCGCGCCACCCTGCCGATGACCGCATATTCTGGGTCTATGCCGTTGGAGAAAAAGAAGGAAAGGTTGGGGGCGAAATCATTGATGTCCATTCCCCGGGAAACGTAATACTCTACAAAGGTAAAGCCATTGGAAAGGGTAAATGCCAACTGACTGATTGGGTTGGCGCCAGCCTCAGCAATGTGGTAGCCTGAAATGGAAACAGAGTAAAAATTGCGTACTTTTTTGTCAATGAAATATTGCTGCACGTCACCCATCAATCGGAGGGAGAACTCGGTAGAGAATATGCAAGTGTTTTGTGCTTGGTCTTCTTTTAAAATATCTGCCTGTACCGTTCCTCTTACTTTGGTGAGGGTGTCTGATTTGATTTTTTCATAAATATCACGTTGCAAAACTTGATCGCCCGTAACGCCCAATAGCATTAAACCCAAGCCATCGTTTCCTTCTGGTAGGTTTCCGTTGTAGGTTGGTATGTTCGTTCCTTTTTCTTTGAAAATGGCTTTGATTTTCTGCGCTATTTCTTTTTCAATTCTTTTTTCCTTGATATACAGCTCACACTGCTGGTCGATGGCAGCATTCATAAAGTAAGCACAAATAGTAGCGGCTGGTCCATTGATGGTCATGGAAACGGAGGTCGAGGGATTGGCTAAATTAAACCCCGAATATAATTTTTTGGCATCATCGAGGCAGCAAACATTTACCCCAGAGTTGCCTATCTTTCCATAAATATCAGGGCGGTAATCTGGGTCTTCGCCATAAAGTGTGACGGAGTCAAAAGCCGTGGAGAGCCTTTTGGCGGGTAAGCCCATGGAGACATAATGAAAACGTTGGTTGGTCCTTTCCGGACCACCTTCACCAGCAAACATTCTAGTGGGGTCTTCGCCTTCTCTTTTGAAAGGGAAAACGCCTGCCGTATAAGGGAATTCACCTGGTACATTTTCTTGCAAGAGCCAGCCCAATCGATCACCCCACGCTTCGTATTTAGGCAGGCAAATTTTTGGAATTTCTGTTTGCGAAAGAGAGGTGGTATGTGTTTCAATTTTAAGTTCCTTGTCTCTTACTTTGAAAATAAATTCCTTGTCTTTGTATTTTTTTACTTTGTCACTCCATTCATCTAGCAGCTTTTTGTTTTTCGGATCTAAATATAAGGCTACCTTTTCAATCGTATTTTGAAGACCCGCAATTATATTTTTACTGCCGTCGGCTGCTATGTTTTGAACGCTTTCCTTGGATAGTTTCAGGGCGTAGAGTTGCTGTGCTATTTTTTTTTGCTTTTCCACCCACTGGTCATATTGCCTGTTATTTTCTGCGATTTCTGATAAATACCTTGTCTTGTTGGGTGGAATGATGAAGGTCTTTTCAGACATTTCGTTGGTGACAGCAAATGATGATTTCAGCGGAGCGTCTGTCTTCTCAACAACCTTATCCATGATGGCTTTGTACAGGTTATTCATGCCTATATCATTAAACTGTGAGGCAATGGTTCCATATACAGGCAATTCATCTTCTGCGGTTTCCCACAGGTTGTGATTTCTTCTGTATTGTTTTTTCACATCTCTGAGCGCATCTAATGCGCCTCTTTTGTCAAATTTATTGAGCGCAATGAGGTCGGCAAAATCTAGCATGTCAATTTTTTCTAACTGTGTAGCAGCACCATATTCTGGTGTCATGACATACAGCGAAACATCAGAATGCTCGATGATTTCAGTATCGGACTGACCGATTCCTGAGGTTTCCAAAATAATGAGGTCAAAATTTGAAGCTTTCACAATATTGATGGCTTCTTGCACATATTTAGAGAGTGCTAGGTTTGATTGTCGGGTGGCGAGTGATCGCATATACACCCGGTCATTATTGATGGCATTCATACGAATTCGATCACCGAGTAGTGCGCCCCCTGTTTTTCTTTTGGATGGGTCAACGGAAATAATGGCAATGGTTTTGTCTTCGAAATCAACTAAAAATCGCCTGACAAGTTCATCTACCAATGATGATTTGCCAGCCCCACCGGTTCCTGTGATTCCTAAAATTGGGGTTTTTATAGTTTCGCTTTTTGTTTTTAGATTAGCTAGAATTTCTTTTGAATTTTCTGGAAAATTTTCTGCTGCCGAAATGAACCTGCCAATTACTTTTGGGTCTTTCTTTGCTACTTGACTTATTGCTCCATTTACTGTTTCGCCAATTGGAAAGTCAGATTGTGATACCAAGTCATTGATCATCCCTTGTAATCCCATTTCTCTGCCATCGTCGGGCGAGTAGATCCTGTCAATGCCGTATTCATGCAATGCTATGATTTCCTCTGGTAAAATAGTACCGCCACCACCTGCGAATATTTTAATTTGCTTCCCGCCATTTTCATTGAGCAAATCTCGCATATACTTTAGGTATTCAACATGCCCACCTTGGTAGGAGGTGAGGGCAATGGATTGCACGTCTTCTTGAATGGCACAATTGACAATTTCCTGCACCGATCTATTATGCCCTAGGTGAATTACCTCCACACCGGTGGACTGAATAATCCTTCGCATGATGTTGATGGCGGCATCATGCCCGTCGAATAGGGAGGCTGCCGTTACGATACGGATATGATTTTTAGGTATATAGGGTGCAGTAGTTTGCATGTGGTTTTGTGGTTTGTCTCGCTTCAAAAATACAGATTATTTAAGGGAAAATGTAGTTAATTGGATTTTGTGATTGGAATAATATGATTTTGGGGATGAGGTTGAAGTAAGAAGGTCTTTGGAGACACAGACCAAGGAATAGAAACACATACCTCGGCAAGTACTATCCTCGCACCTGTTGCGAGGTCTCCTTATTTAATGGCTCAAAAATGGGGATGTCACAACTAGTGCGGCGTGGTGGAGTTTTAAATTTTTAGAATATCCACAACTCGTAACTGGGTTACTCACTTAGCAAATTACTAATCCTTTTTAATGCCTCTTGATTATGCGTGCTATAAATACTTTGCATGATGTGCTTTTTTTCTTTTTCGGTTAGCCGCCAGCTGAGAGATGCTCTGAGTGCGTCTTGTTCTTTTTTTGTCATGGTGGGGACGGCCTGTTCAAAATTAAAATCAACATTGGAGTATTCAACTTCTACTTTATCTATTTTTCCATCAAACCAGGTCTCCGCAAATTCAATCGCACTCTCATTATTAAAATCCTGGATATTATCCCAGTTGGAGTAGATGCTGTTGATGGGTGTAAATAATTTTTCAAGGATAGTGTAATTAGTATTTTTTTTGATGGGTCTATTTTTTTCAGAATCTCTAATGGAGATTATTAGAACACCGCTCGTGTTTTTGCTAATCCAATCTTTGAAATTATACAGAAATTTGACAGCATCAACAATTCCAAAATTATCGGCAATGCCACCGTCCATAATTTCGAGGGGCGGGTCACTTGGCAGGGTGACATTGGGAAATACATATGGAAATGTAGCACCCATTCTTAATGCGGTAAGGTATTTTAGTTTTTCGGCATCATGATCTTTAAAAAAACGTAAAAAATCTATTCCACGAATTCTGTTTTGAGTGTGTAAAGAACTATTTATATCTGCTGTGTTCATATAGGAAACCTGTTGTGACGAGATGTATAGTTTTCTACCATCATTCATGATAGTGGGTGACATAATAACCATTGGAACAATGCTTTTGGCGACAGGAACTTTATAAGCTGACAGCGGTTTGTCTAAAACATAGTGGGTATTCTTGTTGAATTGTTGTTCAAACGCATAACCTCTATCTTTTAAATATTCTTGACCATTATATTTAAAATACTGGGGAAAAGGGATGAATAAGTCATTGATGAGCAAAGTAAAAATAACGGGATTCAGGTTGTCTTTGGCTACATTGTGTAGGTGTTTTTTGGCATAAATATCAATATCAATTTGCTGTTGTTTTTGCAAATAAAGCGCTCTGTAAAATGCCAATCCAATCATGCCGCCAGAAGCGCCGCTCATGAGCATGGTCTGTCGCATAAGTTGCCCATTGGTGAGGCTATCAGCAGTCTGCAATGCAGTGGTGGTCCACAAGGTTGATCGTAAGCCACCACCACTAGCACAAATAAATACCATTTTAGGTTTTTTGTTGGTTGGAAATTTATTTCTCCAAGCATCTAGTATTTTTTGCGTTGATTTTTTGTCAACTGCTATATTTTGTATCGTGTTGCTTTCCTTTAATTTTTTCTGGTTATAAGGAACGGCAGCAGTATTGTAGTTTAGTCCGTATGCCCTAGATGATTTTGAAAACAGGTCACTTTGCAGCAATACATAATCGCAAAAAACGAGTAAAGCAATGATGACGGCTATGGTCCATTTTCTTGTCCAAAAACTGATCGAACCGACCAGCATAACTAGTATAGTAAAGAATAAAATGCCACTTGCTGCTGCTGGTATTTGAAAAAATGGCACATCACGAAATGCTCCGATGACCAAAATAGATACTATGATAAAGGATTGTATGATTACTGAGTTAAGATGGTTTTGATCAAATACTTTAAGAATGGTTTCTCGGTCAAACAACTGGTATTTTTCACCCAATGGTTTAATGCGCATTCTTAATCTGAGTGAAAGGTTGAGATAGTTGTCCACCCTTACACGGCTATGTTTTTCAGTATGGTATCTTTTTAGTATTTGTGCTCTGGTTACTTTAGATTTTTTTAGTTTTTTGTCAACCCTAGATGCTACAATTTTAAATACATCTTTGTTGGTAGTCCAAAAGTAGATGTATAGCATAAGAACCATTATCATAATGCCCAATATGAAACCGGTTAGTAAAATGAAAATTTGGGACCAGTTTTTATCCTCTGCAAAATATTGAAACCTGATGATGGCAATAAAATAGGTGATTAGAAAAATGAGAGGAATAACACTATTGTTGATGGAAAATTTGGTAAATGGTTTTGTCAGTGTACCCAAAAATTTGAACCGCTCTGCATCTACTATATAACTGACAATGTGGAATGCCATGATGTAACCACCGATACTAATTCCTACGATAAAGAAGCTCCAAAAACTAGTGAGTCCATGGTATTCAGGATCAAGAAAAAGATAAGGAATTCCAAAAACGGTACCGAAATTGCCAGTAACAATTAGAAATAACATAATCCATAAAAATAGCAATGCATGATTATTCTTAACATGGTTAAGCAGCAATTGGATTGGGAAAGAATATCGTAGCTTATCAAACATGCAGTTATCTATTTTTTATCTAATTTATGGATTCTTTATTAGAAAAAGGAATTTTGTATTGTAACTCCTTTTTTATATGTTACGTTTAATTAAAACTCACCCATTTTAATTGTCCAAAGTCTAGTAAAATATATACTCATGAAAATACTACCCCTCATTTCGCTCTTGATATTTACCATGTTAAGTTGTAGCACTACAGGTGAGCCACTTGATAACAATCCAATAAATACAGTGTCAAAAACAATTACTTTTGAATCTAAAGATGGCTTGACCATTACCGCAGATTTGTATCAAATTGAGCATGACAAAGGATTTATCGTTTTGTGCCATCAGGCAGGATATAGTAGGGGTGAGTATTTGGAAACGGCGAAAAAGCTAAATGAATTAGGATTTTCATGCATGGCAATAGATCAGCGTTCGGGAAGTAGCGCCAATAATATCACCAATGAGACCGCAAAATTAGCCAAGAAAAAAGGATTGTCAACTGATTACCTGGATGCGAAACAGGATATTGAAGCAGCGATTGATTATGCTGCTCAATTAAATAACGGTCAACAAGTATTTTTGGTAGGGAGTTCCTATTCGGCTTCATTGGTTTTATTGATAGCTACAAATAATGATAAGGTAAAAGCAGTGGCGTCTTTTAGCCCTGGAGAATATTTGACAGGAGTAAATCTCGCAACATCTATAGCAGATATAAGTATTCCTATTTTTGTTACTTCTTCGAAAGGTGAAATAGGACAAACAGCAGGCGTTATTAAAAATATAAACGCTGGAAAAGTTACGCATTTCAAACCTGAGGTTACAGGTATTCACGGGTCAAGAGCTCTATGGTCTTCAACTGATGGTAATGAAACCTACTGGAATGCGTTTACTGATTTTTTGAATAGATAATGACTGTCAACTGAGTACTGCTTACTGAAGACTGAGACTGTCAACCATCCACTGAAACATCCCTATCCTTCCGCTTACTCCCTTGGTACAACTCGAATTCTAAGAGTCGACAATCAAGTTTTCCGTTATAGAATTCTACTTTTCGTTTTGGTTTTAGTCCTACTCTTTTACCTAATTGTAGGTTTCCGGTAAATACATACCCAGTCTTTCCCCCACAGCGTTGCTTGAAAAAATCTCCAATTGCTGCATAGGTTTCTTCTAACTCGTCAATGACACCCATTCGTTCTCCATATTCAGGATTTAGCATCACCACGCCTTCTCCCTCAGGAATTGAGGTGATGGAAAAATCACCGGTCTCAAATTTTATTAGGTGATCCACACCTGCGAACTTCGCATTTTTGTGCGCTGTGTGGATGGCGTCATCGCTCATGTCGCTTGCTATAATTTTTCCCTCCAGGGTTAATTTCTTTTTGGCATTGGCATCACTTCGTACGGCATCCCAATCACTTTGTTTGTAGCGTTTGGTATGCATGAAACCAAAATTATTTCTGAATAACCCTGGTGCTTTGTCGATGGCAATTAGGGCTGCTTCGATAGCGAGTGTACCACTACCACACATCGGATTAATGAAATGCATGCCTGGTTTCCATCTTGAAGTTTTAATCATGGCACATGCAAGCGATTCTAATAGTGGTGCTTTGTAGGGCATTTTTCTATAACCATGTTTGGCAATGGTTTCGCCAGAGGTGTCAAAGTATAAGTTTACTTCATTCAATACCCAGTGCAAAAATATTACCGTCTCTTCTCTGCTAGGGCCTGAATCTGGTCGCTCATCAAGTTCATTTAGAAACCTGTCGGCAATGGCATCTTTCACCCTCAAGTTGGCAAACCTGGAATCAGTGATGTTGTCATTGTAAACATAAGAGTTGATGCTGAAATACCCTGTAGATTCTATGAGATCTTCCCACTTAATACGATAGACTTGATTGTAGAGTTCATCAGGTGTTACTGCCTCAAATGATTCAATCAGAAAGAGCACCCGGTGTGCCGTTCTCAGGTTCATATTGAGTACCATGCAATCTTTATATGTGCCTTCAATCGTAACATTCGCAGTGCTAACGTCAGTAGGAGAGTAGCCCAATTCAGTGATTTCTTCGGCTAATATTTTGGTGTTTCTCTTCGAACAGGTAATGACAATCTTTCTCTTTTCACTCATGGTGCAAAGGTAAACAATTAGCGAGGAGTTATTAATCAACGACAATTGTTTTTATAGTTAATATGCTAACTTAGCATTCTAAATACATCATAGATGAAATCATTTTTAATAATATTTGCAATATTAATTTTCAGTAACACCTACGGACAAACAAAGGATTTGTTCATCGAAAAACTAAAATCTCCTGCAACAGAACAGGTTTTTCCGTTTATAGTATATGATGCTCATCCGAATGTTGCAAGGAAGATAAATGCTTTTTTGCAATTAGAAGAGTTGGAGATAATTGTAGGGCAGAATAATGAGGATCCTTTTCGGAAATTGGAAGAGAATAATTATGTGGTCAATTATGAATCGTGGTCAAAATTACGTACTGTAGAAAGCATTCTCACTTTAATGCTTTTAGGAAATGCAACCGGTGCCTACTCGGAAACTTTTAATCACGCTTATAATTTTGATTTGAGTTCGGGAAAATCAATAAATATCGAGGATTTTTTGACAGAGGAGGGTCTCCTATTAGTAAAAAGAAAGGTAATTATTCACAACCAGAAATTAATAGCAGACTTTATACATCAAATTAAATCTGACTCAATGAACCAATTTCAGAAGGATCAACTAGATTTATATGCCAATTGTATCATGGATGATGATTACGGGTTTTATACTTTCTATTTTTCTGAAGCGACCATATCATTTGTTAGAGGAAGATGTGCTAGTCATGCCGTGAGAGCACTGGATGATTTAGGAGAATTCGTACATACCTTTACGTTTGAAGAAATCCGGCCGTATTTATCGGATTATGGCAAATCGCTACTGGTTATTGGAAACAAATAAATGATAGTCTCTAGCGAATATTTGCGTATTAAAGGCGAATATTACTTCATGCTCTTTTTTTATTTAAAATATGTTTACTCTTGTCAATATTCATTAAAAACAGACGGCATGATTATTTTCGGTTCTAGAGGAACGCACCTTTATAGTGAAGAGGTTAGCGCAATTGAATGTTCTCACTGTGGACAACAAACAAAGCATTGCATCAGTGTTTTTGGTAGGTATGCACATGTGTTTTGGATTCCATTTTTCCCGATGGGTAAGAAAGGGGTTTCAGAATGCAACCACTGTATGCGAACTTTAGCACCTAACGAAATGAGTGCATCATTGAAACTTGCTTACCAAAAAGTAAGTAGCGCTACGAGCACTCCTTTTTGGTATTGGTCGGGACTTATTTTGGTTGGGGTTCTTTTTATTCTTCCAATGATCACCTCATTGGTGATGGCAATATTTCATTAAATTAATTGTCTTATTATATTTCAAGATACTAGCTGAATGAAAAAATATATTTACGTGTTGCTATTTGCTTTATATTATTTTGCAGGTCATAATTTGCAGGCTCAAGTAAATAGTGACTCATTAGATTTAAGTAGGGTAGAAGCATCCCTTTCTGATGATATAGTCGTTCTATTTTCTGAAAAAGGGATGGTTAATGATTCCATTCCGGTCTATATGTTTTTTGCCAAATATGATATTGGGGATATTCGAATAGCTATTTCACTAGACGGCTATTTTTACGAAGGGAACAATTTATGGGAAATTCAAGTTGAAAATTTCCCTGAGCGTATTTACATCGAGGATAATGCGCTGGTTGTTCTTTTCGATGATAACAGACGAATTACAGATTGGAAAAGGAAACTAACCTTTCGGCCCATTTTAGCACAGGACGACATACGTTGGAAATTGGAGAAGGATCAAGTTGGCAAATCATCAAAGGAAAATGAATTTGATGTTATTATCGAAAAAACAGTGGATGATTTTGGCGTGTTGTTTCTAAATGAAATGGATTTTGATGATACGTCTAGTAGCTTTACTTTGGCAACACTCAAATCATCAATAAACTTAGATTACAATAATGAGGAATTGTATGCTTTTTTAGAAAAAATTGATGATAGCAAAACTATTTTTATAAAAAATAAAATCTATAATTTATCAGCCATTACCTATGAAAAAATATTTGATGAAGGAAAAAAAATCACTGTCAGTGAAGGAGTTCTATATCTAAAAGGGTTTAAGAAAATTAAATTTGTTTTTGAAGAAGGTGCGTACATCACCAACACTGCTGATTTTTCTGATGTGATAACTTTTAATAATTGCACTGATATTGAAGTCCACAACCTTCATGTCTTTCATAATGTGGAAGGTGATTGTCATGCGCCTGTTATTGGCATTCAGTTTTGTAACAAAATGTTGTTCAAGAATTGTTTAATCGATGGCAGTGGTTTGGTAGGGTTTGATGTTCACAAATCAAAACGGATAAAGATCCTACAAAGTACCATCACCAATTGTAGCAAGATGGCTTTGGATTCAAGGTTAAGTTCGATAGTTTTAGACCATGTTAAGATTACAAATAACGAGATGAGGAATGTTTTTTATGCCGATAAATCAAAAATAATAATTAAAAATACTGTTATAAAAGATAATGCCCTGGTATTTTTTTCATGGTTTGATGCTAAAAGTAGCATCAAAATAAAGAACTCCCATATTATATTAAATTCAGATATAGATGAAATGGTCTATAGAACAGGGGATTCTCCAAGAAAAGGAACACCTCCCAAATTTATCAATACCATAATCGAACATGCAAAGTAAAAAGAATCATAACATCACATTTGGTTTTATATTGGCTGACAGTAAGCAGGTTGTTTCGATATTCTTCCTCCTTTGTTTGCTTTCCACTGCCGCTGCTCAAGAGAAACTTGAACAGCTTTTTGAAAACAGAGAATATAATGAAATTATTACGCTATTAAGCGAAAAATACGAAAAGAACACCCTCTCCTTGGAAGAGCATTATTGGCTCACCCGATCGTATGGGCGTACCCGCCAATACACTAATGGCTTGCTACTATCCAAAGAGATGGAAAATAGATGTGTAAAGGAAAAAGACACTGTTTATTTGCTTAAAGCCTTTAATCTAATGGCTGAAAACTTAATGGACTTAGGTAAAATAGAGGACGGAGCTAAGTATTGCGAGATGGCAAGTAAAGTTTTTAGAAAACAAGATTCGGTAGCCTTCCAGTCTTTTTGCTTTAAATGGGGACTATTCTACAGGTATAGCAATGAACCTGAAAAGGCATATGAAATATACAATAGGATTACCCTTGAGAAATATAGAAAATTATCAGTATTTACTAACAACTATGGTATCATTCTCGAGGATTTGGGGAAAAATGAAGAGGCGATAGAGAATTATAGAAATGCACTAAAGTATTCTTATGAAAATAATTATAACGGAGTTGTAGAGTTAGGCAATATTGCAGGTGTTTTTATGAGCCAAAAAAAAATGAAAGAGACCAGAATATATTTAGATTCTGCGGCACGTGCAATTGATGATAACACGAAATTGTACCTTAAGGAATCGCTCTACGAGAAATACTTTGTATATTATAAATTGCGTAATGAATTAGATTCTGCAATTATGAGTTTGGATATTCTGAAAAGCATAAATGATGAAATTTTCGATAAAAAAATCAATGAAAAAATACAAGCCATAGAAATAGCTAACAAAAGAGAGCTAGGGCTTAATGATGAATTGGAAGTTTCTCGCAAAGAAAAATTATGGGGGACAATTATTTTGCTGTTTGTTATTATGGCATTGCTTTCTATCCTATATCTCTTCAAGTATCGAAATATTAAATCTGCCCATGAAAATGTGCTGATAGAGCAAAAATTATTACGCTCGCAAATGACGCCTCATTTCATTTTCAACTCACTTTCGGTATTACAGGGGATGATATTAAATAATGAAGATAAAAAGGCGGTCAAATACTTATCGAAGTTTTCAAAATTGCTGCGACTTATTTTGGAAAATTCTAGAGAAAAGCTGGTGCCTATTGCTGAGGAATTAGCGGCTATTCAAAACTATGTTGATTTACATAATATGCGAAACGAAAGTAGCTTTAAATATACATTAACAATCGATGAGGCGATTAAGAATATCGAATTATTGATACCGCCAATGTTGATTCAGCCATTTGTAGAGAATGCTATTGAGCATGGATTTAAAAAAGATTTTAAAAATGCAGAAATCTCAATTAACATAGAATACAGAGATGGCAAACTGGTATGTGTGATAAAAGACAATGGCATTGGAATAAATGCCAGCACAGCAAATGCTAGTAGCAATAAAAAATCATTGTCAACAACCATTACTTCCGAACGACTAAAAATTCTTTCAAAAGAATATAAAGTAGAATCAGACGTGACAATACAAGACCGAAGTTTGTTCAACGAGCACGGCACGCAAATAACATTAACGTTACCCTATAAAATAGATCAAGATGCTTAAGACTTTAATTGTAGAAGACGAATTGTATATAAGGAAGGGCTTAATATCCATGATAGAAAGCTTGAATAAAGAGATTGATATCATTGGTGAATGCGAATCTGTGAAAGACGCAGTGACAGTAACCAATGCCTGTAAACCGGACCTAATTCTATTAGATATAAACTTAGTAGATGGCAACGCTTTTGATTTTTTGGATCAAACAACCGAGCATAGTTTCCGGGTAATATTTATTACCGCCTATGAGCAGTACGCACTGCAAGCGCTGAAAAATGGGGCAGTAGATTATATTCTGAAACCTGTGGATGTAGAGGAGTTGGAAGCGGCAATTGACAAAGCACACTTAGAAAATACGACACAAAAGGAACATTTAGAAATTGTGAAGAATCAACTCATTCACAAACAAAAAGACAGGCTGGTATTACGCTTGCAAGAAGGATATCAGGTCATTGATTTTGAAACATTAGTTTATTGCAAATCAGATAAAGGATATACTACTTTTTATTTGTCTGATGGCAAGTCATACATGGCGTCAAAGCCTATCAAAGAATTTGAAGGTCAGTTGCCTGTTAAGAAGTTCATTCGCACGCACCAATCATTTATCGTTAACATGGATTATGTAGATAAGTATGATAAAAATGGCTATATATTTTTGAAGACAGGTGATACTATCCCTGTTTCTACCCGTAAAAAAGACATGTTTGTTACTCGATTGTTGGAGGAGTAGTATCTGGAATTTCAGAAAAAACAAATAAAAAGAGTCACCTAGCGAATATAGATTGAAACACCCCACATCTATATTATTCCTTTATTTATGATTAAGAAAACCGTAATTTGGCATTGTCAAATTTGGCAATGTTCTTATCAACTACAGTAAACTAGTAAAAATGAAAAAGCGTTTTTTAACAATCATCCTATTATCTGTGTTAGTAACAGCGAGTGCACAAACCAACTATATGATGTGGTCTGATGTGAAGACCGTGCAATTTGGCAAAGAAGTTTTATTCAAGAATCAGGAGGGGAAATTTTTGAATGGGAGTTATAAAATAGCGGAAAATAATGGTTCGTATTCCGAAATTACTTTTAACCAAGGTAAAATGATTGGTGATAAGAAAGACTATGATTTTAACGGAAAAATAACGCATTTCACACAGTTCAAAGATGGTAAAATACATGGTAAAAGCACCGCATACTTCCAAGACGGTTTGATAGAGGAAGAAGGTTTTTTTGACAACGGAGAAAAAGACGGCATATGGAAGACTTTTGATAAAAAAGGAGTATTGCGAAATACAGAAAAATACGTCAAGGGCAAAAAGGAGGGCACTTGGATTCAAAAGCTTTATTATCCGCAAACTGGCATGAATACCACTGTTACAAAACACTACAAAGATGACAGAGCTGTTGGTACTTGGCAGGAAATTGACGAGGAACAAAAACTACGCTGGGCAAAAATATACAGTTCAGGTACAGACTATCAAGAAAAGAAGTTCTACCCGAATGAGAAATTGTCGTCAGTAGAAAATTATGTAGATCGAAAACTGGAGGGTGCTGCAACTTATTACAATCAGGATGGCATACTGCTTAGTAAGAGAAAGTATAAAAAAGGACATGTCATTTTTGAAAATAAATATTTTGAAAATGGAAATTTAGAGCAAGTGACACATTATAAGTTTGGGAATAAGGAAGGTGTATTTGAAAAATACAATGAGGAAGGAATCAAGCGGAAAGAGGGTGTATATAAGAATGGCTACAAACATGGGGAATGGAAGCATTATAATGACGGGGGTGAATTAGTGACCACCTATACTTATGAAAATGATGTCAAAAACGGTATTTCTAAAACATATAATGAAGCGGGGAGAGTAGCATCAGAAGGTATGTATGTCAATGAGGAAAAGGACGGTCTGTGGAAATTTTACAAGCTGAATGGAAAACTATCTAAAGAGATAGAATACAAGTTGGGCAAGGAGATTTTTGAGAAAAAGTATAAATGACAACAGTATATAAAAACAAAAACAATTAATTGTAACCTTTAAAACTATAAAACATGAAATTATTAAAAGTAATCTTATTAGCACTGATTGTATTATTCAGTACAAGCAAAGTTAAAGCCCAAAAATTAAAAGCATTTGGCAGTTCGGTTGAGAAAAAAGTAGGTCCTATATCAAAGCGAGTACCTTATACTGATGTGGTCAGTTATTTGGGACATGCAGCCGTGGATACCGAAGATGAGGTAAAGGATGGAAAGAAATTTTACTATATCTATGTTTGGATACCTGCAGTGGCACCTGAATTAGGATTGCGTATGATATCTCCTGCCAAGGGACTTAAAATTAAGAATGCTATCAAAGGAGCAAGTTATGATGACAATGCTTCATCTGACGATTACTTTGATACTTACATCACATTGGAACGGTCTGATATTGTATCTAAAGATAAAATTAGCAATGCTAAAAGTGCTTCTTGGCATAAATTAGCCAGTAATGATGATAGCAGTGAATTGCCAAAGCAACCAAGTGGCAGCGCTTATAATTCACTTCTACGGTATAAAAGCCAAGCGGGAGATCCATTAAAGGCATTGACAACAGGCCTGTATCGAATCGGATTTACTACCTTTAAAACTGGTGAAGTAAAAGGAACTTTTTTGGCACAGATCGGATCTCCTATAAAACTACCTGGAGTGGTAATGGCTAAAACAGTCGAGGAGTTATTGGTACAAATGAAATAGTAGTACATGCTATTTGACCTGTTGTACATGACTAAGTATTTGTTAGGCTGTGCAGCAGGCTCTATTCTGGATTAAGTTATATGAAATATTTCAGTGTGATTAATTTAATAATTATCTTAATGATATTTTTATGTACGCTTTTGGAAAAAATAGTTTCTAATTTCATCTCTTCAATGATTATAGTGCTATAATGGTAAAAAAAACTTATTGAGACAATTAAACATCAATAAAATGAATAAGGACTTTATACTAACAATCATATTACTTTTAATATCTGTGTGTCTTTTTTCACAACAGAAAACTAATAAAGGAGATTACATTGAAAACCCTCAGGAACTAGAAAGTTTGCCAAAGGAAAATAGGTCATTTTTTGATGTAGTATATAAATTTAGATCTCGTTTAAGGAAGAAGGAAAATAGGGCCCAATTGCTAGGTTGGACAGATAGAAAAATATATAAACTATCTGATACTATCAAATTAATTGTGGAGTCTAATCGCACATTTGATGCTTGGCCTCCATTTGACTTGCAGTTGTCTCAATGTACAAAAGGAGCTACAGCTATGAACACAGAACATGATAATGGAAAGGTATATACCTACTACCTAATTAACTGTTAATGCCTAACTGACGTTGACCGTTTTCAGTTTACTATTTGATTTACTTTTCGCATCTTTTTTCGAGCAATATTTGAGCTTGAAACTTTTTGTTCACAGTCCGGAGGACTGTATGAGTCCTCCAGATGTGATTTCTTTTTTGTCGCTAACTTGTCGCTCTCAACTTTTTGTTCCAAACAAAGGTATTGATTTTCAAATTTAATTGGGGTTAAACGTTGTAAATTAATGTGTGGCTTATCAGTATTGTATAAATTTACACTTCGGTCAACTTCTTTTACCAACTCATCATATGTTTTTATATTCCTATGAATGAGGTAGTTGTTTTTTATGACCCCGTTAATTCGTTCTGCTTTTCCATTTTCCCAAGCATACGCACACATACTGTTTTGTATTCCGCTTTTTGAGGTCAATTCTAAAAATACTTTAGCATAATATTGACCACCACCGTCAGAATGAAATATCAACTCATTCACACTTAACCCTTGCTTTTTACGAAGTTTTATCCCTTTTTGAAGTGCTGGTAAAGTAGTTTGCTCTGTGGTCAAACGAGTAGAGGTTTGATGTCCTACAATTCTTCTGCTAAAAGCATCAATTATGAAGGTGATATAGTAGAAAATACCATGCAATTCAAAGTAAGTTATATCGCTTTGCCAAACCTGATTAATTTTAGTTATCTTTAAGTTAATCAGTAAGTTGTTAAAACGAATTACCCCTGAACTATCTGTAGTTACCCTGTAATTCTTCTTCTTTTTTGACCCCAAATTTTCCTCTTTACAGAATAACTCAAAAGCATCTCTACCCATGCACTTTGGTTGTAATTTGAAATACATATCGCGTGCGCCCATCGTAGGATGATCTTCTCTTATTTGATAAATTAATAATAGTAATTGTCCCTGTTCGGACTTGTTTTTCAGCCATCTATCTTCTTTTTGATGAAAAGATTGCTTACTTGTTCCGATACTTTTGTAGAGTGTATTCATACTGTAGGTATATTTTTCTCGGTTGCGCCAGAAGTATTTGATGGTGGG
>Ga0256840_1001963_pt1 | contig 18624 bp, 15 predicted proteins | sample 355202metaG_FD_185969 | JGI IMG/M metagenome (GOLD analysis project Ga0256840, IMG submission 185969) | Hydrothermal vent microbial communities from Mid Atlantic Ridge, Atlantic Ocean - 355-202 | ecosystem: Environmental > Aquatic > Marine > Hydrothermal vents | place: Atlantic Ocean: Mid...
AAACTGAAGTTTCCCAAAATGGTTCACGCCGCCATCCGCAGCAGCGCGGCGACAACGGAATTATCCGCTGGTTTGCCTGGCGGCGGGCAAAGTATTGCAAAATCATCGGACAAAGCATCCTTGGCGATGCATCGCCTGACGTCAGAGAAGGCAAAATGCTGACGACCCTGGACCGCGTGCCTCCTGGTCGGCGTTCTCTCCAACATGCAGGCGTAGATCCAGGTGATGGTGGTGGCCATCATGCAAAAAGCAAGGTGGTTGGTCACGGCCACCGGATTCCTGGTCTGTGTGTCGGCACTGCCAATATCTCGTTTCAGCTCTTTGAAAAATGCCTCGATCTTCCAGCGGGCACCGTAATATTCGATGATCTCGGCCACGGATAGAGTCAGGTCGGTGGAGAAGATCGCCACCCATTGGGTCTTACGGTAAATCCATACGACACGGACCGCACATTTCAGCGTCTTGAGCATGACCACCCGGTCATGGGCAAGAACAGAGCGCTTCCGTCCATAGAGATCGACCATGTACTCCTTGGCCAGCTCGCGATATTGAGCAGCAAGTGATGATGTAATGCCCAACTTCTTCCCATACTTCCGTGGACGACCAGGCCCCCTGGTTTTCCTGGCTTTCGGCAGGGCAAACAGATTGTTGTTGGCGCGAAGCCTGGAGATCATGTGTATCCGTTGCCCCAGTTGCCTGCAAAGCGGTTTCCACAGTCCGTTGTTCCCAAACCAGGAATCGGCCACCACAGTAATGGCTGCATCCGGAAAAGCGGCGGCAACATCATCGATCATGGAGGCAGCCTGCTGAAGTTTGTTCTGAAAGTCAATGGGTTTCCCGCGGTACTTCATCCGTTTGCTCCTGATCTCTTTCTGCTGATGATAAAATCGGAAGCTTAACGGCAGGCAGGCCCATCTGCCCTTGATAACCTTGAGCAGGCCGATGGAAACAATATTCTGTGCCCAGGGATACTTCGACTGATTCTCCTTGGCGGCATGATCAAAATACCTGGCACAGGCAAAAATCTTCTTTCCAATCTCGGGATTGATGAAATCATCCAGAGCGACCAGAAGTCTGCCATTGGTTTCCGGTTCAGGTATCATCTGCCAGACCTTTGCCCAAAGGGATTTCCATGGGATCCTGGTCGAAGCCATGAAGGTATAATATCGTTTCCTCTTGATATCGACAAAACCGAACAGGGTTCTCAAGGCTCGCAGGAGATTCGACGTTTTGGAGGATATAAAAGGAAGGATGATTGCCAGCAGGGTATAGATAAACCACAATCCACGCTCTTCCCCCTTTTTGGACCATGCAAATTCTGCTTTGAGTTCGGCGAGCAATGAATGTAGGATGTGCATGCGTGGCTCCTTTTATGATTGTTTTTGGATGATTACAATATACCACAATCGAGCCTCGCATGCACCATTAACATGCTGTTTTTGTGTAGAAAATCAAAAATTATCCCAAGAGGGCCGGAGGCAAAAATTCAATGATTTCAGCTACTTAGAGTCGCAACCGTAGACCATCCATCTTATTGATTTTATTGCATATTTTTTTGCAGCCTAGCAAATGCACTCCCGCCCGGCGACCGAGCAATGAAAAAACGGGGAAACTTCAGTCTTTAAAGTGTGATGGACTCTTACGAGTCCGTCAACTTTTACAAAAACAAAACGTCCCGGTATTTCAATGCAGTTGCCGATGGCGGTGAACTGCGACCATCCATATGCCCATGAAACCGTTCCTGTCACGACCGGCTGTCCTGCCCGTTCTCCTCCTGCTGCTGGTGCTTGCTCTTCCCATCCCCGCTTCCAGCCGGCAGGACAGCAGCCCCCCTACCATCAGCGATATCATCATCACCACCTCGGCCAGCGACCTGCTGCTCTTTGCCACGGTGAAGAACTCTTTTACACCCGAGATGGAAAAGGGCGTCAAAAACGGCATTCCCATCAGTTTCAGTTTTCAGATCGAGCTGGACAAGATCCGTGATTTCTGGCCCGACTCCACCCTGGCGGAAAAAGAGATCATCCACCGCCTGACCTATGACAGTCTCAAGGAGGAGTACTCCGTGGAACTGGGTGAAAAGCAGCGCACCGAGACCACCCGCTCCCTGGCCAGGGCCAAGCAGCTCATGGCCGAACTGAACGGCCTCCGGGTCATTGCCCGCAAAAAGCTGGTACCCGATGCCTCCTATATCCTGCGCATCAAGGCGACCCTGGTCAAGACCACCCTGCCGCTCGGCATGCATTACGTGCTGCCCTTCACCTCCTTATGGGACTTTGAGACCGACTGGCGAAGCATTGAATTCAGATATTGACCATCCACCCGCCCGCTGGTTCTGACAACGCCGCATGCTCACTTCGGAACAGAAAAAAAAGAAGCAACGGCTCATTCGCTACGTCATCGGTTTCTGCGCCCTGCTGATCCCGCTGCTCGGCTACCTCCAGTCCAGCCTGCTCAAGGGTGATTTCAACCTTCCCATCTCGAGCACGGTGCTGATCTTCGCCCTGATCAACATCAACGGCCTTCTCCTGCTGCTGATGCTCTACCTGGTGCTGCGCAACCTGGTGGAACTGATCTTTGAACGGAAACAGAAGATCCTCGGCTCCCGCCTGCGGACCCGCCTGGTCATCTCCTTTATCTCGCTTTCCCTGGTGCCCACGGCGATCCTCTTTTTCGTGGCCCTGCGTTTTGTTTCCACCTCCATGGACTACTGGTTCAACTCCAACGTGGAAGACTCCCTGCAGGCTTCGCTCAAGCTGGCCCAGTCCATCTTCCATGACACCGAAAAACGGGCCGAGAACATGGGCCGGCAGATCGGCCTGCTGCTCGAAAACGGTACCCTATCCCGGGATCCCGCCGCCCTGGAGGTTCTGTTCACCAGGGCGGTGGAGATCGCCCCTCCCGGAGCCCCCGATGCCCTGACCCTCATCGACGCCTCGCAGAAGAAATTGGTCTCGGTCCGCGGTCCCAGACTGCTGTCCATCGTCCTGCCCGAGATCCCCAGCGAGGCCATGCGCCTGGTCCGTGATCGGGACAGGACAGAGGTGATCAGCCAGAAGACCGGGGTTGGCGAGCTGGTCCAGGCCATTGTGCCGGTCCACCGGCAACCCGGGGAGACCTCGCTGTTCCTGGTCACATCGCTGCTGATCCCTTCGGACAAGCTGGCCCGCATGCAGGCGGTCTCCGACGGTATCACCGACTACCGCCAGCTGGTGATGCTCAAGGCCCCCATCAAGCTGAGCCTGATCATCATGCTGATCATCATCACCCTGCTGATCATCTTCGGCGCCATCTGGTTCGGCTTTTACATCGCCCGCAGCCTCACCGGTCCCATCAATAAACTGGCCCAGGCCACCCGACGGGTCGCGGACGGTGATCTCGATTTTGTCCTTGAAAAGGAATCCGACGACGAGATGGGCCTGCTGGTGGACTCCTTCAATCGCATGACCGCCGACATCCAGGCCTCCAACCGCCAGCTTGCCGAGGCCCACCAGGCCCTGCAGGAATCCACCATGATCTCCGAGCAGCGGCGTCGCTACCTGGAGACGATCCTGGAGAACGTGGCCGCCGGCGTCATCGCCATCAACGAGAACAACGAGATCACCACCATCAACCGATTTGCCGAGGAACTGCTCAAGATCGAGGCCACCTCCTTTCTCGGCCACGACTTCCACGAGGTCCTGGGCCGGCCCCATGTCCAGATCATGGACCGTTTCCTGGAAGAACTCAATGCCTCGGGCGAGCACTCCATCGAACGGCACCTGCGGCTCACCGTGCGCCGCGGCGAGACCCTGTCCCTGCAGGTCAACATCACCCGCATGGTGGACGAACAGCAGCAGCCCATCGGTTACGTCATCGTTTTCGACAACCTGACCAAGCTGGAAAAGGCGCAACGGCTCGCCGCCTGGCAGGAAGTGGCTCGCCGGATCGCCCATGAGATCAAGAACCCTCTCACCCCGATCCAGCTTTCGGCGCAGCGGTTGCGCAAGCGCTATCTCGATCGTATCACCGAGGACCAGGAGGTCTTTGACCAGTGCACCAGGACCGTGGTCAAGCAGGTGGACGAGATCAAACGGCTGGTCTCGGAGTTCTCCGATTTTGCCCGCATGCCCCGGGTGAAAAAAAAACCTGGTGATATCGTCGAGATGGCCCGTGACACCCTGGTACTCTACCAGGAAGGGCACAAGCACATCACCTTCACCCTCAAGGCGGAGGACGATATCCCTGCCTTCTCCTTCGATCCGGTCCAGATCAAACGGGTGCTGATCAACCTGCTCGACAACGCTGTGGGTGTCATGCCCGAGGGCGGCGAGATCACCATCACCCTGGACTGCAACCGCGCCGAGAATACCGCCCGCATGACGGTTGCCGATACCGGGCCGGGCATCACCGAGCAGGTGAAGCTTCGCCTCTTCGAGCCCTACTTCTCCACCCGCAAATCCGGCACCGGCCTGGGACTTGCCATTACCCACACCATTGTCACCGAGCACAACGGCACCATCCGGGTCCTGGACAACAAACCGTCCGGCACGGTCTTTACGGTTGAGCTGCCGCTTGATACCTGATATGATGCACGGCCACGGAACGGGCCGACGACCTTCTCCGCCGGCCCGTGATCTTCCGGCCGGAACCATCCAGCGGTGATATCACGGACCATGTCGAAAAAAATCCTGATCATTGACGACGAGGATTCCATTCGCGATTCCCTGTCCGGCATTCTGGCCGACGAGGGATTCACGCCGCTCACCGCCTCTTCGGGCGAGGACGGGCTTGCCCTCCTCGAGCAGGAGGAAGTGGACCTGATCCTGCTCGACATCTGGATGCCCGGAATGGATGGCATCGAGGCCCTGCAGCGGATCATCGCACAGCACGATGTGCCGGTGATCATGATCTCCGGGCATGGCACCATCGAGACAGCGGTGCAGGCAACCCGCATCGGCGCCTTTGATTTCATAGAAAAGCCCCTTTCCTACGACAAGATCATCCTCGCCATCAACAAGGGGCTGCATGTCGCCCACCTGGAGCGGGAAAACCGGCTGCTGCGGGAAAGTACACCGCACAAGCCCGACATTACCGGCAACTCGCCGGTGATCTCCCTGCTGCGCGAGGAGATCCAACGGGTGGCACCCACCGATGCCTGGGTCCTGATCCGGGGCGGTCACGGCACCGGCAAGGAGCTGGTGGCCCAGACCATCCACCGGTTATCGAAACGGAGCAGTCGTCCCATGATAGAGGTCAACTGCGCCGCCATCCCCGAAGATCTTATCGAGTCCGAGCTTTTCGGCCACGAGAAGGGGGCCTTCACCGGCGCCACCAGCAGCCGGCAGGGAAAGTTCGACCAGGCCGACGGCTCGACCCTGTTCCTGGACGAGATCGGCGACATGAGCCTGAAGAGCCAGGCCAAGGTGCTGCGTATTCTCCAGGAGCAAAAATTCGAGCGGGTGGGCGGTTCCAGGACCATCCACGTGAATGTCCGGGTCCTGGCTGCCACCAACAAGAACCTGGAGGAGGAGATCGAAAGCGGCAACTTCCGTGCCGATCTTTTCTACCGCCTCAACGTGGTCCCCATCCAGGTGCCCGACCTGCGCGAACGTCTGGAGGATATTCCCCTGCTGGTGAAGGATTTCCTGCGCCAGTTCCGCAACAAGGGACTGGGAGAGAAGACCTTCTCCGACCGGGCCATGGCCATGCTCATGGGTCACTCCTGGCCCGGTAATGTCCGGGAACTGCGCAACGTGGTGGAACGGCTGGTGATCATGAGCCCCGCCGCCACCATCGGCGCCGAGGATGTGGCGCGCTCCCTGGGTATGGCTCCGGACGAGGCCGCAGCAGGGCCAGCCATCCGGGGAGAGTATCTGCACCTCCCCTTCAAGGAGGCGCGCAAACAGTTCGAGTATGACTACCTGAAGGCCATGCTCCAGGCGCACAACGGCAATGTCTCCCAGACCGCGGAACAGATCGGCATGGAACGGAGCCACCTGCACAAGAAGGTCAAGGCCCTGGGCATTGTCCTGGACTGAACAGACCGTAAGCGCTCACAGGGACCGCACGGAGTCTACGCTGCGCTCCGCTTACCTCTTTGCACGGTCATGCCTGCCCGCAGAGGTAGCCTATAGCGAACAAACGCGGTTGCACAAATATGTACTACCTGTGAGCGCTTACAGCTCTGAGGTTGTGAAACCGCGTAGTTGCCACCCCTGTGAGGGGGTTACGGACCAGTTCAACGGTAACAGCCACAACAAAGCTTGAAGATCAGGAAGATAGCATCATCTCGCTGCCGCAGGCAGGCAACTATCCTGTCCCTTGGCACCTGCCCCCCGGCATCTGGCCCCTGGCCCCTGATTTTCGGATAATCCACAGGAGGATTCCCATGGTTTTTCCTGAATACCGCCCCCGCCGCATGCGGCGGACCGAGACCCTGCGCGCCATGATCCGCGAGACCCGCCTGGCGCCGGAACAGATGATCTACCCGCTCTTTGTCATGCCCGGCAGGGAGCGTCGGGAAGAAGTGCCATCCATGCCCGGTGTCCACAGGCTGTCCGTGGACATGCTGGCCGCCGAGGCCAGGGAATGCCTGCAGGTGGGGATCCGTTCAGTGATCCTCTTCGGCCTGCCCGAGAAAAAGGACGCCATGGGCTCGGGTGCCTATGCAAAGAACGGCATTGTCCAGCGGGCGATCCGCGAGCTCAAGGACAAGGTTCCCGAGCTGACCGTGGTGACGGATGTCTGCCTCTGCGAGTACACGGACCATGGCCACTGCGGCTGCCTGGCAGGAGACGAGGTGGACAATGACACCACCCTGGAACTCCTGGCCAAGACCGCGCTTTCCCATGCCCGGGCCGGCGCCGACATGGTGGCGCCCTCGGACATGATGGACGGTCGGGTCAGCGAGATCCGCACCACCCTGGACGAGAACTCCTTTCACATGATTCCCATCATGTCCTACGCGGTCAAGTATGCCTCCGCCTTCTATGGTCCGTTCCGCGATGCCGCCGACTGCGCTCCCCGGTTCGGAGACCGGCGCAGCTACCAGATGGACCCGGCCAACAGCCGTGAGGCCCTGCGCGAGGCCACCCTGGACGTGGACGAGGGTGCCGACATCCTCATGGTCAAGCCGGCGGTCGCCTACCTGGACATCATCAGCAGGCTGCGGGACGAGTTCGACCTGCCCGTGGCCGCCTACCATGTCAGCGGTGAGTATGCCATGATCAAGGCGGCAGCGGAAAAGGGCTGGATCGACGGCGACCGGGTCATGGCCGAGACCCTGCTCTCCATCCGCCGTGCCGGTGCCGACATCATCCTCACCTACTTTGCCAAGGATATGGCCCGCTTTCTGGCCGACAACACGTAACCCCTCACAGGATAACCAACCATCGGTTTTTTCGACCACAATGCTGTAAGCGCTTACAGGACCGCCTCCACATATCCGGTCTCCACCGGCAAGTGGATCCTGACGACATGACCCTCCAGGCTGTCGCTCCAGGATCCTGCCAGCGGAATTTCACGCAGCAATTCCGTGAGACCCCCGGCACGCCCCAAGGGCAGCATGACGTCAATAAGCTGGTTTGTCATGCATCCACATCCGGCTGCGGTACGGGGGCCACCTCAGCGGACATGACGAAGACGGCAGACACGTCCCTGCCGGCAGAGAAAGTACCAGCCGGCACTGCACAGCACTGCTCCCAGGGTATCGGCGACAAGGTCCCATACACTGGGCGTGCGGCCGGGGATGAACGACTGGTGAAATTCATCACTGATGCCGTAGGCGATACAGAACACGACCACCAGCATGGACGTGAGCAGGGGCCGGCGCCGGGCAAAGGCGGGCGGGACCGCAAACAGGGCGCTGGCTGCAAGGACGGCGTAGACCAGCGAATGGAGGAGCTTGTCGATATCCGGGACATCGGGAAGCTGAAAACTGTCACCGGGCTGATGGGACAGGTAAAAGATTCCCCCCATGACCGTGAGCAGGGGCAGGAGCCGGCCCGGGCTGTTTCTCAGGGATGTCAGCATGGTTCAGGCCTGCCGATGGTCTGCCCTGTCCTCGATGTGCACCTGCTGCAGCAGCTCGGAAGAATAGGCCTTGTAGGTCTGCCTGATGATGGCCCTGATCTGCTTGCAGGGCACCTGCTGCAGCAGTGTCTCCCTGCCATCGGCATAGCTGGTGAGGTAGAGCCGCCGATTGCGGATGACAAAGGTGTGGGTCCATTCGATCTCGATCTTTTCCGGATCCTCGTTGATGGGAATCGGCAACGGTGTTCCCCGGCGGACGAGCTGGACAGCGTCACTGTCGGTGATCTCCAGCAGCCAGGCGTCTCCCCTGCGGTTGCTGAACAGGATGAAGACCCCCAGGTGGAGCAGGCTTTCACGATAACGGAGCGCGGCGTCACTGATCTTGGTGATCTCGGCCATCAGGCTGGCCCTGACACCTTCGGGTGCAGCCGCTGGCGCGACCGGCCGGCGGAGAAGGCAGCAGTGTTTGTATTTCCTTCCCGATCCGCAGGGGCAGGGCTGGTTCCGTCCTGTCTTGACCATGGTCTGTTACCTTTTGCGTTGTTTTCGTGCAGTGGATGGCCAGCCGCGTAGCGGCAACCCATTATGAGCACTTGGAATAGCCGCAGTCACGGCAGATCTCGCACCCTTCCTCGAAGACCAGCTTGCCCGAACATTCGGGGCAACTGGAGACAAAACCTGCCCGGGTCCCGGCCATGAACGACTTGAGCAGTTTGCCAAGCTGGGCCGGCAGGTCGAGCATGTGGCCGCTGGAGCGGTCGAGCTGCTTGATGACCTCGTCCATGGGAATCTGGTAGCGCAGGGCCAGGGAGACCAGGCGGCAGGTGGTGGTCCACATGGTGGACTTGTCCTTGAGGTCGACCCGGTTGTCAAATGGAAACTTGGCAAACACCTCCATGGGATTCTCGTCGTCGTCAAAGCAGACGATCAGATAGATGGTGTTCTGGTTGGCGTCTTTGAGGCGGTAGCGCTTGGCGCTGAGCACATCGGGCAGTTTCTTCTTGCGGACCAGGCCCGCTGCCGAGACCAGGGCGGTCTTGTCCTCTGCGTCGGTAACGGTCTTCAGGACCTGGTGGTCACGGGAGCCGTCGCGGTAGACGGTGAGCCCCTTGCAGCCGAGCTCGAACCCGAGCATGTAGGAAAGACGGACATCGTCCAGGGTGGCATCGGAGGGCAGGTTGATGGTCTTGCTGATGGAGGAGTCCACGCCATTGACCTGGAGGATGCCCTGCATGCGGATGTGGTCCTCGGGCGGAATATCCTGGGCCGTACGAAAGATCTCCTGCCAATGTTCGGGGATCTCGTCGTGGCCGATCACGGTACCGCTCTTGGCCACCTTCTCCATCAGCCCGTCGGAATAGAACCCCTCCCTGCGGGCCACGGCCTCGAAATGCCTGTTGACCATCAGGAAACGGTCGTTGTCCATGACATTCTTTTCCATGACAATGGAAAAGTAGGGTTCGCATCCCGATGCGCAGTCGGCGATCATCGAGACCGTACCCGTTGGCTGGATCGATGTCAGGGCGGCATTGCGGCGGGCCGGATAGTCGTTATGCCGGGGATCGTAGGCAGGAAAGGGCCCCTTGCGCTCCGCCAGTTCCATGGAGGCCTTTTCCGCCTCGCCGCGGATGAATCGCATCACTCCGGCCGCGGCCTCGCGGCCTTCCTCGCTGCCGTAGGGCAACTCCATCTGGATCAGCATATCGTGCATCCCCATGATGCCGAGACCGATCTTCCTCGTCTTCTGGGTCATCTCGGCGATCTCGGGGATGGGAAAACGGTTGCAGTCTATGACGTTGTCCAGGAAACGGACCGCCAGGTGAACGGTGCGCCGCAACCGCTGCCACTCCATCTCCCCGTCCATAACATACTGGCCCAGGTTGATGGACCCCAGGTTGCACGATTCATAGGGCAGCAGCCACTGCTCGCCGCAGGGATTGGTGGCCTCGAACTCGCCGAGCTGCGGCGTCGAATTGGCCCGGTTGGCGGCATCGATGAACAGGACGCCGGGCTCGCCGTTGCGCCACGCTCCCTCGACGATACGCTCGAAGACCTCTCCCGCGCGCAGGGTCCGGATCACCTGGCCGTTGGAGGGATCCACCAGGTCATATTCCCGGTCCTCCCGTACCGCGGCCATGAACTCGTCGGTGATGGCGACACTGAAGTTGAAGTTGTTGAAACGGTGCTCGTCCGTCTTGGCAGAAATAAAGTCGAGGATATCGGGATGATCGACCCGCAATACCCCCATGTTGGCGCCGCGGCGCTTGCCGCCCTGCTTGATGGTCTCGGTGGCGGCGTCAAAGACGGCGGCAAAACTCAAGGGGCCCGAGGCAACCCCCTGCGTGGACTGGACCGCGGAATTCTTGGGCCGCAGCCGCGAGAAGGAATAGCCGGTACCGCCGCCGGTCTTGTGGACCAGGGCGCCGTTGCGGATGGTGGTGAAGATACCGTCCATGGAGTCTTCCACCGGCAGGACGAAACAGGCCGACAACTGTCCCAGGTCCGTGCCCGCGTTCATCAGGCAGGGCGAGTTGGGCAGAAAATCGAGGTGGTAGATCATGTTGAAAAACTGATCGCGCAGATTCTCATAGTCGATGTCATCCCGGTCGACAAAGGCGATGGCATCGGCAACCCGCCGGCAGAGGGCCTGCCAGTCCTCCAGGGGCTGGCCGTTCTTATCTTTGAGGTAGTAGCGGCGCCTGAGAACGGTTTCCGCGGTCTCGGTGAGCTTCTGTGGTGCCATGTTTTTTGTCATCTTTCTCCCCTGTGCTGCTCTTGATCTTCTCCTCTTCCGGGCCTGGCGCGGCTCATGGGCGACCTCGCCGATCCAGAACTCTGCCCCTTATATCACAACATATAGGGTGCATCAAGATCAATCTGCACCATATGTGGTATTTTTACAGCTCCCAACAAAAGCTCAGATTATCAGTCAGTTCCGGTCCTGACAGGAGAAATCGGGCCGGGGTGCAGAAAAAGGATGCGTCTGCCAGCGGCAGGAGATACAATCTGCGCCGCACGACGACTGCAGGGCGGTGAACTATTACGGATGCAGATGACAAGCAATGGAGGATCACACATGGAAACAACCTGCCTGAGCTGCAAGTTCTACAAGGTGGAAGACGCTCTGAGCGGTTTCTGTCGCGTGGCCGTAAAGGAAACCGGCGACCGTGACGCGGAACGACCCATGGTCCGGGCCGACAATGCCTGCGACAAGTGGGTGGACAGCGGCCAGCAGTACTATATCCGCCTGGGCTGGATCAGGGCGCAGCAGACCGGCAAAGACAAGGCACAATAAGAGTAAGCGCTCGCCGCTGTCCGTACGGCTGACGAGCAGCCGAGCCTTTACGATAACCGGGAGTCACCTCGCGGGCTCCTGCCTGCGGCCGAGCTGGCCGCGCAGGGCCGCGGGGTCGGTCACCGGCAGACGACAGGTGAAATTCTCGCACACATGGGCGGTGGCGCGGTTGTTCCGCATGGCCAGGTCCCTGAGCATGGGCAGGCCGCTGGCCAGAAACTCCTGATTTTCAGCGCCGTCGGCCAGGAGCAGGGTCCGGTTCGGATCATAGATCGCAAAAACCGCCGCCAGCAGCTTCCGGGTGTCGGCCGCCTGACGACGGCCGACGACCACCACCTGCCGCGGCTCGTCCCGGCTACGCTCCAGGGCGCAGAGCATCGCCACCAGGGCGGCGGGAAAGCTGTTGAGCCGGGGTGCAAAGGCCTCCATGGTGCGGAGGGCCTTCTGCCGCCATTGCTCATTGCCGGTCAGGTCGGCCAGCCGAAACAGGTTCAGGGCCGCAACCGAATTGGGTGCCGGCTCGGCGCCGTCATAGTCACTCTTCAGTCGCAGGGGGATGGTCCCGTCTCCCATGCTGTCGAAAAAGCCACCACCCTCACCATCCTCGAACAGCCGGAACATGGTCCCGGTCAGGCACACGGCCCGCTGCAGCAGCTCCGGGTCCTGCTGTACCCGGTAGAGATCCAGCAGGCCCGCGACCAGGAAGGCATAGTCATCCAACTGACCGGCCAGGCCCGCTGTTCCCCCGCGATAGCGGCGGAAGAGCAGACCGGCGCCGGCCGGATCGGTGAGATGCGCCTCGATGAAATCGGCAGCCCGCCTGGCCGCATCGACCAGGTCCCGTCGTCGGAGGATGGCCCCTCCCCGGGCCAGGGCCCCGATCATCAGGCCATTCCAGGCCGTAATGATCTTGTCGTCCAGGTGCGGCCGGACCCGGCGATCCCGCCGGCTGAGCAGGAACCGGCGCGAATGCGCCAGGCTCTCGCCGATCTCCCTCTCCTTCGTCCCGAACCGGGCCGCCGCCTCGCCATCGCTGTGGCGGCGGAAGAGAATATTACGGCCACTGAACTCCTGCTGCGGATCTGCCGGCACATTGCCGTCAAAATCGACACCGTAGCAGTAGTTGAAGATCTCTGCCGGCCGGGCCCCCAGGGTGCGGACGATATCCTCTTCCGTCCACAGGTAATATCTTCCCTCTCCATGCGCACCCGGCCGGTAGGGATCATCACTGTCCGCATCCTCGGCCGAATAAAAGGCGCCTCCGGGATCCCTCAGCACGGAGAGGACATACTCGAAGATCCCCTCAACGACCCGCCGGTAGCCCTCTTTGCCCGTGATCTGCAGGGCATCGAGATAGCTGTCGGCCAGCAGCGCCTGGTCGTAGAGCATCTTCTCGAAGTGCGGCACCCGCCAGGACCGGTCCACGGCATAACGATGAAAACCGCCGCCAAGGTGATCATGGATACCGCCCCGCGCCATGGCATCGAGGGTGGCCAGAGTCATGGTCAGGGCCTGGCGCTCACCGGTGCGGTACCAGTAGGTGAGCAGGAAATCAAAGACCACGGGCCGGGGAAACTTGGGCGCTGTCCAAAATCCTCCCTGATCGTGATCAAAGGAATCGCGGAGGGAGCGGAAGGCCCGGTCGACTGCACCGGCCTCGATCCCGCCCCTGCCAGGCCTGTTATCCGTGTCAATGGCCCGGATCAGACCGGCGGCTGTCTCGCGCAACTCGTCCCTTCGCCCCTGCCAGGCCCGGTGCACGGCCCTGAGAATATCGGGAAACCCGGGCCGGCCATACCGGCCCTCGGGCGGGATGTAGGTCGCACCGTAAAAGGGACGGCCATCCGGGAAAAGAAACACCGACAGCGGCCAGCCGCCGGACCCGTTCAGTGTCTGGACCGCGGCCATGTACACCTGGTCGACATCGGGCCGCTCCTCCCGGTCCACCTTGATGCAGACAAACCACTGGTTGAGCAGCCGGGCGATCTCCGGGTTGTCAAAGGATTCCCGGGCCATGACATGACACCAGTGACAGGTGGAATAGCCGATGGAAAGGAATATGGGCCGGTCCTCCTTTCGGGCGCGGGCAAAGGCCTCTTCGCCCCAGGGATACCAGTCCACGGGCTGACGGGCATGCTGCAGCAGATAGGGACTCTGCTCGTTGGCCAGGCGATTGGTATTTTCTGATCTCTGCATATCCGCCCTCCTGCCGGGTCCGGAAGTAGTGGCGAGCGCGGAACCGCCGTCTGTCAGGCCCGCAAACACAAAAAATAAATACGAAAAATCAAGACATAATCGATACCGGCATGTTCTCGCCACATGGACACTGCGCGAGAAAAAAATTGCAATTTACTCGCCAATTATCTTGACCAGGACCCGTTTTTTCCGGCGTCCGTCGAACTCGCCATAGAAGATCTGTTCCCAGGTGCCGAAGTGAAGCTGTCCCCCGGTAACCGCCACCACCACTTCGCGACCCATGATCTGCCTTTTGAGATGGGCATCGGCGTTGTCCTCGTAGCCGTTGTGCCGGTACTGGTCCACGGGCGCGTGCGGGGCCAGTCGTTCCAGCCAGACCTCGTAATCGTGGTGCAGGCCCGACTCGTCGTCATTGATGAACACCGAGGCCGTGATGTGCATGGCGTTGACCAGGCAGAGTCCTTCCCTGATGCCTGACTCGGCCAGGCACTCCTCCACCTGCGGCGTGATATTGACAAACGCCCTGCGAGTGGGCACCTCGAACCAGAGTTCCTTATGATAGCTCTTCATCTTCTCTCGCTTTCTTCCGCTGTTTGCTGTACAGGGTGGCTGCCCGGATCAGGCCCGGGGCCCAGGAAGGGGTGCCGGGGGCGAGGACATGGGTGTAGAGGGCGAGGACGTTGTTGCGCACCAGTCCGTCGCGGCCTTCCACGAAACCGGTTCCACGTTCGATCTTCAGGGCCAGTTGCCCTGGATCGCCGTCCCATCGCTCTATGGTGGAGTAGCGGAATTCATGCCCCCGCACCCTGGTGCCCGGCGGATAGAAGGGATTTTCCCGCTCCACCCTGAAGATGGAATAACCGTGGGCCTGGGGGCGTTTCGAGATCCCGAAGGTCACGGGAAAGACTCCGGCCAGGGGATACTCGGCGTTGTCAAGGACAATGGAACGTCCCAGGAAGATCAGGCCGCCGCACTCGGCATAGATGGGCAGTCCCTGCTCCGCTCTTTGCCGCACCGACTTGCGGAAGGAGACATTGTCGGCAAGCTGGCGGGCACTGGTTTCGGGAAAGCCGCCGCCGATGTAGAGACCGTCCAGCTCCTTTGGCAGCTCATCGGCCTCCAGGGCATTGATGGTCACCAGACGGACACCGGCATTCTCCAGGGCCTCCAGGTTCTCCTGGTAGTAGAACTGGAAGGCCTGGTCCCGCAACACCCCGATGGTGACCCGGTTGCCGTTCAGGGACACGACCCGGTCCGCGGCCACGGTGGCCACCGGCCGCATCAGACGGACAATCCCCTCCAGGTCAAAGTTGCTCTCCGCGATGTCCGCCAGTTGACCGATTGCCGTACCGGCGGCACCATATTCCTGGTGCGGTGTCACACCCAGGTGGCGCATGGGAAAGATGTCCTGCTGCATCCTCGGCACGATCCCCAGCACCGGTACGCCGGCATACTGTTCCACGGCCTGGCGGATGATGGACTCGTGGCGTAGGGTGGCGATCTGGTTGAGGATCACGCCGGCGAACGAGACCCTGGGATCCAGCCTGCGACAGCCCAGGACCATGGCGGCCACGGTGCGGGTGGTCTTGGTGCAGTTGATCACCAGGAGCACGGGCAGGTCGAGCTGCAGGGCCAGTTCGGCGGTGGAATAGCCCCCCTCGGGATTGACCCCGTCGTAGAGACCCCGGTTTCCTTCGATGATGGCGAAATCACCGCCGGCCGCATGGCGGAAGAAGGACTCCCGGATCGCCTGCTCCTCCATCAGGTAGGGGTCGAGGTTATAGCAGGGTGCGCCGGCCGCGGTACTCATCCAGCCGGCATCGATATAGTCGGGCCCTTTCTTGAACGGCACAACCCGCTGGCCGGCCCTGGACAGGGCCGCGATCAGGCCGACGGTCACCACCGACTTGCCGGATCCGCCGCTCAGCCCCGCCACCACCAGGCTGTGCACCAATTCGTCATCCATCGCCATGCCTCCTTATCCGCCGTTGTCCACCCGGTCGTGGGCGTCCACGCCAAACCTCCGCCAGACCTTCCGGTACAGTTCATTCATCTCCCGTTCCAGCCGCGACCGATACTCTTCGAGTTCCCTGGACGAGATCCCGGCCGGAACCTGCAGCGGCCGGCCATAGGCAAGACGGATGCGGGCAAACGGCAGGGGCAGCACGGTCCGGTCCCAGCTCGCAAAGGCCTTGTAGCGGCTGGCCGCCCAGACGACGGGCAGAACCGGCCGACCCGACTTTGCCGACAGCAGCAGGCACCCCGGTTGCAGCCTGCGTGCCGGCCCCTGCGACCCGTCGCCCACCACGCCGGCATTTCTTCCCTGCCGGACATGGCGCACCAGCTCCTTCAGTCCCCGGACCCCCCGGCGATGGGAGGAACCGCGAACCGTCTCGTATCCCAGGATCCGGGCCACCCGGGCGATGTATTCACCGTCGCGGCTGGCGCTGACCATAGCCACTCCCGGATATCTGCGCAGATGATGGAAAACGTAAAAAAAAGAGTAGTGCCAGAACACGGCAATGCCGCCGCCGGCAGAGACCACCTCCTCCAGGACCTCCGGGTTCTCCACCTCCAGGCGGCAGGTGGAGAACAGGAGCGTCGATGCTGCCACGTAGAGTCGGGGCACCACGGCAAGTGACGCCCTGTAGAGCAGGTCAACCAACTTCCAACTCCAGCCTCTGCAGTTCCTTGATCTGGTCCCGGTAGGCGGCTGCCTCCTCAAAGGCCAGCCTCTCCGCTGCCTCGTGCATCTTCTTTTCCAGGACCCTGATCTCCCGGCGCAGCTCATCCAGGTTGCTGTAGGTAACCGTCGGTTCGGCCGCCGCAGCAGTCGTCACGCCGTTCTGCCCGACATCATACAGCGTCGGTTCACCGGTCCAGCCCGAGGCACGGAGATGCTGGTCCATGGAATCCTTGATCGCCGAGATGATGGTCCTGGGCTCGATGCCGTGTTCCCTGTTGTAGGCGTCCTGGATCGACCGCCGCCGGTTGGTCTCATCGATGGTGTACTGCATGGAGGGAGTGATGGCATCACCATAGAGGATGACCAGGCCGTCGGCATTGCGGGCTGCCCGGCCGCAGGTCTGGACCAGGGAGCGCCGGGACCTCAGGAATCCCTCCTTGTCGGCGTCCAGGATGGCCACCAGGGAGACCTCGGGAATATCGAGCCCCTCACGCAGCAGGTTGATGCCGATCAGGACATTGAACTCGTCCCGGCGCAGGGACCGGATCAGCTCAACCCGCTCCAGGGTCTTGATATCCGAGTGGAGATAGCGGACACGGACGCCGGCATTCTCATAATACTCGGTCAGGTCCTCGGCCATGCGCTTGGTGAGAGTGGTGACCAGGACCGCCTCGTTCCGTTCGCTGCGCAGCCGGATCTCCTCCAGCAGATCATCGACCTGGTTCGACGCAGGCCGTACCTCGACGCGCGGGTCGAGCAGGCCGGTGGGCCTGATGAGCTGTTCCACCACATGGCCCTCAGCCTTTTCCAGCTCATAGTCACCCGGGGTGGCCGAGACATAGATCACCTGGTGGAGCCGGCGCTCGAATTCGTCGAACCGCAGCGGCCGGTTGTCCAGGGCCGAGGGCAGGCGGAACCCGTAGTCCACCAGGGTCTGCTTGCGCGAACGGTCGCCGTTGTACATGCCACCGATCTGGGGCACGGCGATATGCGACTCGTCGATGATCATCAGGTAGTCCTCGGGAAAGTAGTCCAGCAGGTTGGGCGGGGCCACCCCGGGCGGTTTGCCGGTGAGATGACGGCTGTAGTTCTCGATACCGTTGCAGTAGCCGAGTTCGCCGATCATCTCCAGATCGAACATGGTGCGCTGCTCCAACCGCTGGGCCTCCAGGAGCCTGCCCTGGTCCTGCAGTTCATCCAGCCGCTGCCGCAGCTCCTCCCGGATCGACCGCATGGCCCGCTGCAGGTTCTCCCTGCCGGTGACGAAGTGGCTGCCGGGGAACACGGTCAGTTCCTCCACATCCTCCAGCACCACGCCGCGCAGGGGATCGATGATGGTGATGGCCTCGATGGTGGCACCGAAGAACTCCACCCGCACCGCCCGCTCCTCCTCGTGCACCGGAAAGATATCGATCACATCGCCGCGGACCCGGAAGGTGCCCCGGTGGAACGACATCTCGTTACGCTCATAGAGCATGAAGACCAGGCGGCGCTGCACATCTTCCATGGGACAGTCTTCACCGACCCGGAGAAAGAGATGCATCCTGCCGTACTCCTCCGGTGAACCGAGACCGTAGATACAGGAGACCGAGGCCACGATGAGCACATCCCGCCGGGTCAGGAGGGAACGGGTGGCCGAGTGGCGCATCTTGTCGATGGCATCGTTGATGGAGGAATCCTTTTCGATATAGGTGTCCGAGGCGGGGATATAGGCCTCGGGCTGGTAATAGTCATAATAGGAGACAAAGTACTCCACCGCGTTTTCAGGAAAGAGCTCGCGAAACTCGGCAAAGAGCTGGGCCGCCAGGGTCTTGTTGGGCGCCAGGACCAGGGTGGGACGCTGCACCCGGGCAACAACCTGGGCCATGGTAAAGGTCTTGCCGGAGCCGGTGACACCGAGCAGGACCTGGTGCCGCACCCCGTCTCCGATACCGCGCACCAGTTGCTCTATGGCACGGGGCTGGTCGCCCGAAGGGGTGAAATCGCTGACTAGACGGAATGGCGCGTCCATCGCATGATGACCTGGTGGCGACTGGCAGGAGTCCGGCCCCGGACGCGCGGCCCGGGACCACTCTCCGGGGAGCCGGTGCCGCCCGGGGCGGGCTCCTGCGCAGTGTCTGAAAAATTGTTTGAAACCTGCGCTTGTCCGTTTGTTGTTTTTCCGTAAAAGTATCTGCCTTTTCAGGTGGTTGTCGATACCTGTGAACTATTGCGTTTTTCTGACAGAAATGCAGACAGAGGGCACTGATCCCGGGTATCAGAACCGCATATCACAGTGACAGTGCGAAGTTCCCCCCACCCCCCTGTCCCATAGCCGTCAGGTTAAGCGATTCACAGCTATCACAACGCTATTGATATCACCTCGCCGTCAAACCTCAACGTGAAGATATTATAGAGAATTTCTGGAGAGTAATTTGCGCTTTTTTTCTTTTCC
>Ga0256840_1001964_pt1 | contig 18620 bp, 13 predicted proteins | sample 355202metaG_FD_185969 | JGI IMG/M metagenome (GOLD analysis project Ga0256840, IMG submission 185969) | Hydrothermal vent microbial communities from Mid Atlantic Ridge, Atlantic Ocean - 355-202 | ecosystem: Environmental > Aquatic > Marine > Hydrothermal vents | place: Atlantic Ocean: Mid...
TGTAGTAGGTTGTCGGTGTCGGATAGCACGGTGGCTATGGCGGTTTGTTCGGGTAGGGGTGGTAGGGGGATTTTCATTTCTGCAATCATTTCACGTCTTACAGAATCAACAGATGATTTTGCTGTCATTTGCATTACTCTATCGTAGAAATTATTACTGAAATAAAGAAAGAAAAACTTTCCTAATAAATTTTCTTTAAAGTTATTCATTATATAAACTCTTTGATGTAACTCAAATTTCTCATTTACATAATGAAATATCTTACCTGTACCAACTCCATCACCCGCTGTCAAAACTGCTTCACAATCATAAGAATAAGTATTTATTCTTTCTATTGTTTGAGAACGTACAAAAAAAGGATATTTTCCGTCTTTTAATTTGTCTTGAGTGTTTTTTGAACCTGTTGATATTTTTAAAACATTATCAATAACATCTACATCCCACTCCTTTGGAATAATACCAATCTCTGTATTTTTATAGCCCTTTTTTATAGTGGTTAGTGATGAGTTGTTAGTGGTTAGTGCTGTCTTTTCCATTATTTTTTCAATTTTTTAGTGCTATTATCTTCTACCAAAATTTTCATTTGTTGTATGGCTATTTGGTTGAGTTTTTCAAGTCTTTTACTTTGCTCATAAGCTTCATTTATAAATACAGCATTTAGGTTTTCAAGATTAGACAGACAGACCAATTGGCTTATGTTGGCATAGTCACGAATATTTCCTTTTTCATTTGGGTTTTCGTCTCTCCATTGTTTGGATGTTTTACCAAACAGAGCAACATTAAGTACATCTGCTTCATTGGCATATACAAAAGAGACTTGTTGCTTTGAAAGGTTTTTTGGGATTAGGTTTTCTTTTATGGCATCTGTATGTATTCGGTAGTTTATTTTGGTTAATGTCCTTTTAAAATTCCAGTCGAGTTCTTTACTTTCAATTTCTTTAAGGCGTTGAAATTCTTTTACTAAATAAATTTTAAACTCAGCACTAATCCACATTCCAAACTCAAAGGCAATGTCTTGGTGTGCATAAGTGCCACCATATCTACCTGCTTTTGCTACCAATCCAATTGCCTTGGTTTTGGTTATCCATTGTTTTGATGTCAATACAAAACTATTTAAACCCGCACTATTTCTAAACCCCTCGAATTCGATGGGATTAAAATCTGGATTATTTAAACGTTCCCATATACCTAAAAACTCAATGGTATTACGAGTTCTTATCCAATTCTGGATGATATAATCCGTTCTTTTATCATCTTTAAACCGAGCAATATCCGTAAGGCTAATATAATCGTCTTTTGATTGCGACACAACAGTTATCTGTAAACCTTTAACTTCTATTTTTTTGTTTTTTTTACTCATTGTTTTCTTTTTTAGAGGTTATAGATTTCTTTTTTTTATCTAAAAAAGATGTTGCATTTAGTGGGCTTATTACTTTTTTGCCTGTTTTGGCTTCCAGTTCTTTTCTTGCTACTTTGGCTACATTGCCACCTTGTTGGGCTACTTTTTTGCTTTGGCTAAAGTTTTTGGGGTTTACGGCTTCCGATATGTCTTTGGTAGAGGCTTCTGCAAGCATATTTAAGATTAACTCGGTATTGGTCATATTGTCTCGCAGGTTTTCTTTTTTTAGTCCTTTGAGGACTTTATATTCTTTGGTGGTTTTATCTGCCCAAGCCTTTGTTATTATATTGGTAAGTGTGGCGAATTGTATGCCTTCTTTTACGCCTCTTTTTTTCCATTCGTCTGTGAGTTCTTTGCGTATTTCTATGCTTTTTAGGCGTTGGTTTATCCAGTTTTCAGAATAGCCCAGTTCTAAATATTGTTTTAATGCTCGGTCTATGGTTATTTCTGGGTCTTGCATTTCGTCCAAGCGTTCAGAAGCCAGTTGTGCCAACCATAGTTTAAAAGGTTCTGCCTTTGGTGATGGAATGGATTGTATTAGTCTAAACAGTTGCTCGGTATCTGCTACATCTGTGGTGTACGATTTTCCATCAGAAGATTTCATTTTCAGTTGTCCGATTTTTTCGGACAACTGACTGCCCTCTTTTTTGAGTTTAGTTTTCAAGTCGCTCCAATATTTTCTTGGTCGCTTACTATCTGTCAAAACAGCAATAACATCTACAATAGAAATATACCATTTTTCGGCATCCGCATCCCAAAGGGTTCTTATTTTGCTGTTTTTGTATATTTTTATATCGTTCATTTGTCTTAACCTTGATTTAAAGGATTAATCTGATTGCCTTGATTTCTTTTATAGACAGGATTATTGTTGTGTACTCTCTTGTGTTGCAGACTTTTTGATCCAAAATTAATTAAAAGACCTATTTCTAATTCATAGGCTTCTACATAGTTCATTGCTTGTGCAAGATGTACATCTTCTAAATTAATCAATGCTTTAATTTCTACCATAATCTTATCTTCTACAAAGAAATCTACTCTACGAGTTCCTACATTATGATCTTTGTATTTTATTTCCATTTCGTGTTCACGACTAAATTTTATTCCCTGCATTTTCATTTCTATTGATAATGCTCTTTGATAGATTACTTCTTGAAAACCGTTACCTAAATGCTTGTGAACTTCCATTGCACAACCAATTATTTTATATGTCAATTCTTTGTATTTCATACTTATAATTATTTAATCAAGAAAATCATTTTTAATCACGGTTAAAGACAGTATATCCCATTTTAGCAAGGTGAGCGTTTACTTTCTCTTCCAAGTTTTTTACCTCTTGGTTTATCTGTGGCAAAGGTGTTTGGTAACGTTCTGCTAGTTCTTTTATGCGGTTTGTTAGGCGTTGGCTAATGTGGTCTATTTCGCCTTTTATGGCGTTTTCTATGGTTTGCATCCATTTATCATCTACTACCAATGTTTTTACCTCTGTTTCGGTTAGTGTTGGATATTTGGCGTATAGTTTTTCATCCAGTTCTTTTTCGGCTTGTTTTATTTTTTTGTTGGTAGCGGTGAGTTGGGTGTGTAGGTCAATGTATTGTTTTAGTACTTTTTGCTCTGCTTGCAAGTCTGCATCATTAGGAGACGCAAGGCATTGCGTCTTTACTTCTTTGAGCCTTTTGGTTACATTGGTTTTACTTACTTTTTCTATTTCGGCAAAATAACTGTCTTCACCAGATTGTTCTTCTTCTAATTCCGTTATTTGGCTACTGCTATTTTCTTTTTCGGTTTCTAAATCAGCAAGGGCGTTTTTCTCGGTTTTGAAGTATTTGTTTATAACCAAATCTTTGGGTATAAGGTCGCAAGTCCAACCTTTGTCTATCATTTTTTTTGCTTTGTTGGCTACTAAAATACGGTAGGTTTCTGCCACCCAACCATCTGCCGAAATAATATAGCAATCGTCTTGCATTGTTTCGTTCCAGTAAGACATTAACAATTGATACACATTGTACTTGTTTACTAATTGTGAATGATGAATGGTAAATGGTGAATTAGTGGACTGTGTGTAGGTTAATAATAATTGTTCTGCTATATTTTGGATAAGTTCTTTGGGCTTATGTCCTTTTTGTAGGTTTTTGAGTAGTGTATTTGTTCCTTCAGCCCATTTTTTCAAAATGATATCCATCACTTCAGAAAAAGCCTTAAAGTCAGAATGTTTAAGAACGGTATCTTTTATCTTATCACTTTCAATATTAAGATAGGCATACTTGCCTCCATTCATAATTGCTAATTCATCATTCATAATTACATTAAAAAGTTCGCTTTTTAATGTCGGAAATACTTCCCAAAAGTTAGATAAATCGTCAATATCGTTTATCGGTATGCCGCCTTTTAAATGGGCTTCAATGTCTTGTATATCTTCTTTCTCTTGGTTGTCTATGTATCTTGGAATATTAAGGTTGTATTCGTTTTTAGATATTTCTTCAATAGATACCATTCGGCTAAAACCTTTAACCTCTTTTTGTGCCGTAAATACATCTGTTATTCTTTTGATGTCTTGCTCACGCAATCGGTTTTTATTGCCGTCTTTTATAAATCCTTTTCCTGCATCAATCATAAAAATTCCTTTACGATTGTGTGCATTTTCTTTGTCGATAAAAATAATAGCGGCAGGAATTCCAGTACCATAAAACAAATTGGCAGGCAAACCAATAATACCTTTGATAAATCCTTTTTTGATAAGGTTTGTTCTGATTTCGGCTTCTGCATTACCTCTAAACAATACTCCGTGTGGTAGAATAATTGCTCCTTTTCCGTTTCGTTTCAAAGAACGAACTATGTGTAATAAAAAAGCATAATCACCATTCTTTGAAGGTGGAATACCGTAATCTGCAAAGCGGTTGTATGTATCGTTTGGCAATGTTAGTCCGTTACTCCAACGTTTATCACTAAAAGGCGGATTGGCAACCACAAAGTCGAATGTTTTTAAATTGTCTTGTTGGTTTTTGTCTTCAAAAAGTGGTTTTGCAAGGGTGTTTCCTTGTTTTATTTCGGCAGTAGGGTTGTCGTGCAATATCATATTCATACGTGCCAAACCTGCTGTTGTAGCATCTTTTTCTTGACCGTAAAGGGTTACTTTAGATTGAGCAAATTCGCCAACTTTAAGTAACAATGAACCCGAACCACAAGTTGGGTCATAAACGGTAATATCGGAATTGGTATCTACCTTATTAATTCCAATGATACTTGCCAATGTTCTACTTACCTCAGAAGGTGTATAGAATTGTCCTTTACTTTTACCACTTTGCGTAGCAAAATGTCGCATCAGAAATTCGTAAGCATCACCTAAAATATCATCACCATCTGCTTTGTTTTTACTAAAGTCTAAAGCAGGGTTTTCAAAAATACCTATCAAAGCATCTAAGGTGTCAATCATTTCCTTATCAGTTCCCAGTTTAGTTGGGTCGTTGAAATCGGGGAATTTTGCCAATTTATTGGCTTCTGCAATAGGTGCTAATATTTTTTTGTTGATTTGGTCGCCAATATCGGTTGCACCTTTTAGTGCTACCATATCAGTAAAACTTGCTCCTTTAGGAATTGTTATTGGTGCATAGGGTTGTCCTGCCCATTTATCACTAATGTATTTTACAAATAACATTACCAATACATAATCTTTGTATTGGCTTGCATCCATACTTCCTCTCAATGCATCACAACTTTCCCAAAGACTGCTGTATAATTCTGATTTTTTTATTGCCATTTAATTGTTTTCTAATTGTTCTTTTGCTTTAATCATTTTGATTTTTAGCTAGGTTTAATTTTGCTTTTTGCTCGTATTTTTGTGCGGTTTTTTCGTCTTTAAATTCAAAACGATATGCTCAAACATTTTTTTCTAAAATTTCCATTTCGTGTTCTAATTGCTGAATTTTGGTTTTATTCTCCGCTTGTTCGTGGCTTAGCGTGTTTTTAATTACGCTAAAGTGTTCGTTGTTTTTCACTTTAAGCGTAAATCCTTCATAATAATTATTTTCAAAGAATATAATTTCTCTTAATACAGGATTGTTTGCGTTTTTTACTGTTTTAATGATATTATCATCTTTAAAACTTGTTTCTATTAGGTCATTAAAAGTAAAGCGTTTATCTATTAGGTTTTGTAGTATTTGGAGGTTGTTTTTCATAGTAAAAAAATAAGTACTAAATTAACAAAAATATATATAAAACGCTTATTATATTTTTATATAATTATATATTAGTTTAAAATGTTGATATTTAACACTTCATATCCAAAATAATTTAATGAATTAAAATTTGGGTTTATCCTTTTTAGGTTAGTTTCTATCTTGTTTTGTTCTGGTATTTTAGAAAAAATGGTATGGTTTTCATAACCGTATTCAATACTACAATCTTTATTAGTGCATTTGCACGAAATAGCTTTATTGTTAATGCTAATTTTGTTTTTACTTGCGCATTTTATGCAGGTTTCATACTGTTTAAAATGTTGGTTTGCATCAATTGTAATAGATTTGCTTATTTCTTTTAATTCTGCTATTTCATTCTTTCGTATATCGGTACGTGAGGAAAGATGTTTTTTTTGTTCGTTAATACATTTATTCAAAGCTTCTAGCTGGTTATTGTTTAATTTTTGAGATAGATAGAAGTCAATTTTACGGTCTTTACTGTTATTAACAATGTATTTTTTACCTTTTAGATAATTGCTGAGAATGCTATATTTAGCAATGATTTGTGAGTTTAGTTTGAATAAGTGTTTGCTAAATAATATTGATAATATTTGCTTAAAAATAATTTTGGCTATTTTTTCTTCACTATTTATATCGGTTGGTGTTATTTTTAAAGTGTTTTTAAAATCAGCAAGTGTTACAATAAAGTTATTTTTTTTTGAATTGTTGTTATCTATAGTTTCACTTGTTGGTATTGGTGTAAAAAACAAGTTGATTTTATCATTAATTAGAATGTTTATATGGTCATTTTTATTTCGTTTAACTCTTATTTTAAAAGTAGAAATCTTTTTATTTTCAAGTAACAATTCGTTAAAATTATATTTTTTAATTTGATTAAACCCTATTTGTTTTAAGGCTTTAATGATAATTACCCAAGTATAATCTGTATATGCTTTTACTGTGTTTTGATTATTAATTGATTTTTCTGAACAACTCAATTCTTTGTTTTTGTGAAATTCTTCCCATAAAATTTTGATAAATCTGTAGTGTTGGTGATTGTCAAATAAGTTGGTTTGTTTTAGTTTTTGGCTAGAATGGTTTATTGCTATAGTATTAAATCTATACAATTCGCTTTCTAACAAGGTAAATAACCTTCTTTGTATAGCTAAAATGAAGGTTTTTATTTTTTCAATTTGTATTCTGTTTTTTTCAACGGAATTTATGGCTTTTCCAAGTTTTTTATAATCTCTATCTAACTTTTTATACCAATACGTTTTTTGGTTGGAATTGCTGCTTTTTCTAGAAGTAATTATTGTTTCAATTTTTTTAATAAACTCATCAATAACTTCAATTTCATTAACCATTCTATTAGAAAAATGTATTAGTAATTTATCTATAAATGCTTTTGTAATTTGGTTTTCATAAATGGTTAAATCATAATCAATTATTTCAGAAAGTATTTTTCTTGGTTCTACAGCACGTATTTTACGTCTTGACCAATCTTCTGAGTGAGCAGCTAAATAATTAATGGCACGAACAGGAATTCTTTTTGCTCTTGACACATTCTGTTTTGTGATTTCTCTTTTTAAGTGATAAGATGGTGTTCTGCAAATTTCTTCTATATGAAAAAGTTTTATTTCTAATTGTTTTTCAAAATCAGAAATAGTAAGGTTTTCGTTAAAGTTTCTTAGTAATACGCCAATTTCATCAAAGTCATCTATACTTTCACTTATTTTTAGTTCTTCAGATACATCGAGTAAGGTTTGTTTAATTAAAGAGTTGTTATTAGAATTTGTTAATTCATTTTTTTTGAATGATATATTTTTTTGGGTGGTAGCATCTTTAATTAGTGCTTTATTGTTTTCACAAGGTACAAGATACTCGTGTTTTTTTATTTTATTACCGTTTAGAATAGACTTGTCTGTTTTAAAAATATATCTACCTAATACAATAGGTTCTTCTATTTCTAAAAAACCAATTTCTGTTTTTAACAAACGATCATAAATTATCATATTAGCTTATTCTTTTTAATTCGGTTTCAATGATTTTTAATGATTTAAGAGCTTCGCCGTTAAATGTCTTTTTAAAGTTGCTTTCCAATTCACTTTTCATTTTTTCAAGACTTTCTTTTTGAATATCGTATCTACCTTTTAATGATCTTAAAATTTTAGAAGCAATTAAATGGTCTAATGCAGTAGCATCTGTTCCTCCTAAAGCTTTAAAGGTAGGAGTGAAGCGTTTTATATGCTTTTCTAATCTGTTACCCCAACCTAAACCTAATTCATTACAAACATCTTTAAAAGTTCCATTCAAATAATCAAGTGTTTTTTTATCTTTTTTTAACCATCGTTGTTTTTCAAAAAAATCAAGAAAGGTTTTGTTTGAAATTTTTGTGTTTTGAGGGTCAATAGATTTGATGTTAAATCTATTGATATTTATTGGCATTTCAAGCACACTTGCTCTATCATAAGTTTTTGGAGCAAATTGCAAGGTGGTTTCATCGTGGTTTGCTGTGCCAATAAACCATACATTTTGTGGTATTTTTAAACCGATACCACCTTCTTCAAGGTTAATCATTAATTCAGGAATATCTTTTACTTTATCACTAATGGTTAAGTTTTGATTTTCAGGATTTGTTTCTTCCATAAGTGATAGCATATCTGCAAAATAATGCTCTGGGTGTGATAAGTTCATTTCATCTAAAATAATAAAGAAGGGTTTGTTTTTATATTCTGGAGTTCCAGCCATATATAAATATCTTAGAAATTTACCTTCGTAATATTTTTTTTCAAATGTATTGTAATATCCTATTAAATCTTGACGGTCTTTCCAACCAGATTGTACTTCAACAATACCAAAATGACCGCCTACCGCTTTAGTAAAAGCCTTGGGTAAACTAGTTTTACCTGTACCACTAATACCTTGTAGTATTGAAAATTTGCTCATTGCCAAACCAGCAATAAAGGTTCGTAATAAATCTATGTCATAAAATAATTCATCTTTTGTTACTTTAGCTATAACGTGTTGTATGTTGTTTATCCATTCTTTTGAAATCTCATTCGTAGGAGGCAATTCTTCTTTATTATATTTTTCATCCATTTCTGAGCAATTTGAAAAGGTAACTTTGTCTTCGGACTGTTTGGTTAAGTCATTAACTTCCTCTTTTAGTTCATCTAAGGCAACTTTCTGTAATTTTATTCTATTTTCTAATTCTTCTTTTTCAAACTCTAAGCGCTCTTTTTCACCAATTTGCAGTTTTTGTTTTGAATATCTTGTTTTGTATTCGTTTAAGTCTGCATTTATATTCCTTAAATCTTCTTGCCATTTGTTTTTTTCTATTCGCAATTGTTTTAATTCGTCAATTTTTAATACATCAGGGCTTGTTGCTAATTTTTCGGATAGTTCATTGATTGTTTTTTCTTTTTTTCTCAACTCTTTTACTATTTCTTTAGGTTGGTACGTGCCTAAATGTTTTAATTGGTCTTTGATCCTGGTATATTCATTCTTTAATGCTTCATTTTTATCATTTAGTCCCTCTACTTTAAAATTTAAAGTTGCTATTTCTTTAGCTACTTTTCTTTTTGCTTTTTCTTCTAAATAATCTTTTTCATCATCAAAATCTTCGGTATTATTTTTAAGTTCTCGTTCTTTCTTTTTTAACTCTTTTTCAAGTTTTTCTAATTGATTTTCTTTATTTTGAAATTTATCTTGATAGTTTTGTTTTAAGCTATCTTTTAGTTTATTATATTTAATTTGGAAATCTTTTTCAAGTGCTATTTTTTTGGTTTCTAAACTGGTTATTGTGCTAATATAATCGGTATGCTTATTCTGTAACTCTGCTATTTTTTCAAGTAAAACTTCTTCTTGAAATTTTAATTTTTCTTGATAACTATCTAATAGTTTTCTATCTATTATGCTTACAAAACCTTGGCTAACTTGCAGTTTGTTTATTTCTGTTAGTTCGGTGTCATATTTTCTTAAACTTCTTTCAAGTTCTTCACGTGTTTTTTTAGTTTGAGCAATTTCTTTTTCTACTTTTTCTTTTTCCGATTTTGTTTTTTCTTTTAATAAATCAAGTTCTTTTTGTTTCTTTTCAAGAATTTTTCCGATTTTTATATTTTTATGATATAGCTCTTTAACAGACTTTTCTGTAATATTTTCAGTGTTACTATTAGTAATTTCTTTATTTAACTCCTCATCAGTAATGTTGTGTTGCTTTTTTAAATCTTCAGTTTTACTTTCTAAGTGTTTTACTTCTTGTTTAGTATTTGATTTATTATTAGCCTTTCTTCTTTTGTTGTTTTTTGCCATTTTTCTTGTTTTATGTTACAAAGGTATATTGGGTTAGTGCATTCTATCTGCACTAATTGTTTTGTAAAAAAAGTTTAATTATTTCTTCTATGTTTTTTTTCATTATTAGGGCATCTTTGTGGTATTCGTCAATTTTTTCATCTGGAATATCTACATATTTATGTCCTACATTATTTCTGCTTTCTGCAACGTTTTCAATATCTATTAAAAGGTCATTTTTTTCTTTTAATATTTGATAAAATGAAACATTGTGATTGTAATAAGCTATAAGTATTACAGCAACGTACAATGCTCTTAACGAAGCTTTATCTGGATTTTTTAGTGCGTTGAATACGCCTTTAAATTCAGGATGATGCCATTTAGGCAATTTAATATTCGAATTTATTTTTTTAATTTTTGTTATTAATTCATCCCTATATAATTGAAAACGAGATCCATTGTTAGTTTGAATACTTATTCTTTCATCACAATAATCTTTGTGCTTATTTAACACTTCTTTTAATAAAGTTTCTAATACTATTTGACTTTTTCTAAAAGTGTTTTTTAAATAGTGAGCTTCTTTATGAAGTGTGTAGAGTTCAAAGTCAAAATAATATTCATTAATTGCTTTGTAAATAGAATGGTATTTTGTTTTTAATGTAAAATCAAACGTTTCGTTTATGTTTCTTTCTACTTCTTTGCTAATACTTTTTAGATGTTCTGATACTTGTTCCCTGTCTTTATCTTCTAACTGATATAGCAAACTGTCTAGTGTTTTATCAACTTTAGGATTGTCAATTATTGATAAGAGACTGTTTCTTAACCAAAATGTTTCTTTAGTAATGTTAAAGGGATCAGATACTTCTATTTCCTCTTTGTTGTTGCTACCTTTTTTTGCATATACCCAGAAAGCGCAATACATTAACTCTGGTTCGTTATCTAAAAATTTTATGGCATTTGGTGTGTCTTTTATATCGTTTATGGAGTTGGGTAAATACCTTTTAGCGTGTTCTGCTAAAACTTCTAAAACCTTACTTGTTTCAGGTTGTCGTATACTGTTTAAGTTTTTTTTAGGTTCAATTAATTGAAATGGGAAACTGTCTTTTTTTCCTTTGGAATGAATGTGTAAATTGTTATTTTTTAAATATACATCTTCTTGAAAATTATTAAATGCTAAAACAATAGGATATAATTTATGAGTGAATACATCTTGGAAAATATATCTAATATCTTTTCTTAAATGGTCTATGTTTTTAAACCAAGAAAAGCTACCGTTTATTAGCTCTTTCCCTTTATTGGTAATTATAAATTCATTATCAATGAGTTCTTTATTAATAAGTTCAACTGCAATAGTTTTTACTAATAATAAATCTAAATTGAGCCATTTTGAGATTTCGTCTAAAGAGAAACTTCCTTTGTTTAATATTGAAAGGATGTATTTCTGAAAAATATTTAGTTTAAGATCATCTATTATTGGAGCATAAATTTTATACGCTAAAATAGGGTAAACTATTAGCTCTTTATTATAAGTATCGTCTATTTCTTGATTAGAAAAGAATTTGACTTCTATATTGTTATATGCTGATGCCATAATCTGTATCTATTAAATTGTTATAAAAAGCGTATAAACCATAAATGTTCTTTTTTGCTTCTTCTGTTCTAAACATATTTTCATCACCAATAGTAATAAGTAACATTTTTGCTCTACTCATTGCCACATTTAGTCTATTGTATGAAGTTAAGAAACCATATTTTCTTCTAATATTGTTTTTAATATTATTTGAACGTACTAAAGACAAAATGACAACATCAAATTCTTTTCCTTGAAAAGCATCTACGGATCCTATTCTAAAGCGCTCGTCTCCTTTTATTGTTTTTTTATACTTTTCGGTAATATGATATTTATTTTCTATTCGTTCTACCATTTTAACCTTGGCTGCCTCTTTAAACAACGTGTTTACTTGCTCTTTGTAAAAAGTAATTATTCCAATGGATATTGAAGGGTCATTGTCTAATATTTCTTTTGCTTTATAAATAGCTTCTTTTGCTTCGATAGGTCTAAAAGTACTTCCTTTATGTTTTTTTTCTTCCTCTTTGTTGTTGGGTATGTTGATACTTACAGCAACTTTTCCTTTATATTGATTTATTTTATGTGTTAATAATTTAGAGTCGGTTCCTGAATTAATTTTGGGATCACCATATTTTTCATAAAATGTTTTACTTATAAAATCGCCTATTTTTGGATGCATTCTATACTGGGTATCTAAGGTTACTACTCTTTGTACACCATCTTTATCTTGAAGTTTTTTTAGAATTGTGTAAAAACGCTCGAACAAGCTGTTCTCTAAAAATTTAGAAACATCTTTTGCTGCATCTTTATCGTCTTCTAACCTTTTTTGAATTGCATTATCAATGATATGTGGTAATTGTCTATGGTCACCAACCAAAATAATTCGTCTTTTTGCAGAAGTCAATGGTATTAGTAAATCTAAAGGGTTTGCTCTTGCAGCTTCATCTACAATAACGGTATCAAAAGGGTCTGGCTTAACCTTAAACATATTTCTACTCTTACTCCCTTGTACGGTTGCAGCAGCTAATGCTACATAATTTTGTATGGTATCCGTTACTCGCTGCTTGTTAGCTTTTAAATCATTTTGAAATTCGGATAAAACACTATATACAGATCCGTTTTCTTTAATTTGGCTACTGAAAAAGTCAATTAGTAACTTATAAGATTGTTCAATGTTAGAATTAATTAGTTTAATGGTTTTATTAATTTTGATAGATTTAAAACGATCCAATAATTCTATTTTTAGTTCGTTTAGCTTTTTATATTCGTTATTGTCTATACTTCTATTTGCTAATATTTTTTTAAAAAAAAGTAATTCTTCCTCTTTTATTTCAGGAACTTCATCTTTGTAAAGGTCATAGTTTTTAATTAATCGATTTAAATTCGTTTCACCATCATCTTGATAACTTGTAGCGTTTGATCTTATATTATTAATTAAATCAATTATTTTTTTATTTATTTTTGAGTTGGTTTCTTTTTCTTTTTTTGTTAGCGTATTAATATGGTCTATTATGTTTGCTGGTAATGTGATAATATTATCTTTTCCGAATTTTGACAATGCTATTTTTGCTTTTTCGTGGTTTAAAGTTTCAATATAGTTTAAATAACTACTAAATACCTTTTTATAAGTTAGTTCTGTTTCGTTAGGCTCTATTTCAAATTGGCTTGCTTCAATTTTTTCAGTTTGTTTATCTATCCATTTTTCAATACTATCGATAGATTGGTTTTGTTTTGTGCTAAATTTTATTGCAGGTAAGCCTAAGACTTCAGTTCTAGAAGCCATATTTTCTACAGCATCGTGTTGAAATGCAGATAATAAGATATTCATCTCAGGAGCTTCTCCATTGTCTTTGTAGATTTCTGTTAATCTTTTTGCTAAAGCAGTAATCACTTTAGTTTTTCCAGTTCCTGGAGGTCCTTGAATAATAGCAATATCTGGTGTGTTTAATGCTATATCTAAAGCGTGTTCTTGCATTGTATTTGGTCCGTGTTCTCCAAATTCTTTTTTCACTTTAGTCGTTAAGGACCTTATCTTTCTTCTTTTTGCATAGTTATATTCAATCCCTTCTAATACAGCAGGCAAAGCTGGCATTGGTGTTGAGTTATTTCTAATTTCTTCAAGAGCCTTATCTCTTCTCTTATTCATTATATCATTTCCTAATGTAGATAAAGAAGCAAATTTATAATCCGTTGTAATTTCTTTTTCACTTACTACGGAAATATAGGTATTCTCTTTTTTTAACAATTCACAAATTATATTATCTTGATTGTTGTTTAAACTTTCGTTTTCGTTTGTATGGGTTTGATTTTTTGATAACACAACAAATTCACCTATATTTATTTTTAACCAGTTTTTAGTGTTCTTATCATTTTTAAAATCTAATTTATAGGTTTTTTCATCTGTTTTATTCATAGTTGTAATAGTAAGAAAACCTCTTTCTATTACATTCTCTTTGTTTAGCTCAATTTCAATTTCTTTGTATTTTTCCCAAGTTCTAATGTATTTTTCTGTGGAGTTTATTTTTTTAAGCTCACTTTCAATATTAGACCTTAATGTTGCTGTAGTTGATATATCTTTTATTTCAATTGTTGATTTTAGTATTGTATCTGGTTTTAATTTTTTTTTCAGATTTAAAATTCTCTTAATTTCATGTTTATTATCCTTGTTAATAATTACGTCTATTGCTATTGATTTTCCAAAAACTCGAAAGCCAGAACTCTTTTTATTATGACCATATACTAAAATCATATTATTTTCAATAATGAGTTCATTACTTAACCAATTAACGTGTTTTTGTTGTTGCCTTTTTCTTGAGTATCTTTTATTAATATCATCAATAATAATATCTGTTAACCCAATTTCAATACTCTCTTTCGAAATAATTGAGTTTGTGAATAGTTTTACTTTTAATTCTATTTTCTTTGTCTCTTTATTTGTTATATATAGTACGAAATGTTTATTAATTATTCTGTCTAATTCTTTTTTGTCTTGAGGATTTACACCTGCTATTTCAATTCGGTTGTTGTCATTTGATAGTAACCAATATGTATCTTGACTATATTTAACATCTATATAATTATCACTATTAAACTTTTCATTTTCTATTGCAGGGTTAATTGTTATACTAATTTCGTCTTTTTGACCTCTAAATATATCTGCTATTTTCATGATGAACGTTTTTTAGTTAATTTAATTATTCTTTGGTATTCAACATTATTTTGTAGTTTGATTGTAATTTCTTTTTTAAAATTAATTATAATTTTCTCTTTGACATCTACTATGTTTTTTTTACCATCAACAAATAAATAAATTTTGTTTAGATCTACTCCTTTAAGGTGAAAAGACTTCTTGTAATAAAAAATTTTAAACAATGCTTTAGTTGAATTGTTAAGTAAAAAATCATTTTCAGTTAAAATAATCTCCTTTTTAGGAGATAAAATTCTCATGTTAATACTTTTTGTTTTTTTTATCTTATTTCTTGAAATATCTGGATAAATTCCAAGAACACCAATGCTATTTATTTGCTCTTCACAATATGGACAAGTTAATTTTGCATTGTAAAAAAAATAGTTGTTGCAATTGCCGTTTTGGCAATAAAGGAGCATTTTTAATGAGGTGTTTAATATTTCAATCCATTTATCTATTGATGTTCTTTTATGTTTTGAGTTTATACCTAATTCAAAAGTTTGTTGAAAAGATTTCATCATTTCCTGTGATATTGTTAACTCTATTGGAATACCACTACTCGTTTCGTTTTTGTTATTTGTACTATGATTGACCCACGGTATCTTGCCAAGATACGCTTGTTCTTCTAATTCAGGTTTGCCATTGTTCACATAATCACCAATGAAAGGATGGTTTAGTGTTAGTAATTGATATGCAATAATGGCAAATGAGTAATTATCGGTATAAGTGTCATATCCACTTAATGCCGCTTGTGTTTTAGTTTGGATTATTTCTGGCGCAGCATATCCTGGCGTGTAAACTGCAGTTCCTGATTTTGATTCGTGTGTAATATTATCAGCATCAATAAAGAAAACCTCTGAGTAATTTTTATTTTTAGAAGTAAAAATATTACTTAATGAAAAATCACCATAAACAAGTCCTTTTGAGTGTAAATTAGAGATAACTTGTGCTGTTTTTTTTAAAAGTGTAAGTCTCCTTTTTAATCCTCCAGTTTTTTTCCACCATTTTACAAATTCACCATTTGGCTTGATAAGTTCTTCAATAGGTGTCATATCTGTTGCCATTTCCATAATATAGCCTAAAGCTTTACCTTTAACTTGTTCTAAAGGAATAGAAATTGGTAATTCAGCTATAGGTCTTGTTTTTAAGTAAGATATCTTGTTTTTAAGTTTTTGTGAGTTTTGACTATCTTTTTTTCCAATTAACTTAAATACATATTTCCCTCCTTTTATTGAAAAAACTCTACCTTGTCCGCCTCGTCCAATTTCTTTTTCTATATAATATTCAGCTCCTGAGCTTTCTCCTATTACTATTTTTTGTTTTTCCATGCAATACAAATTGTTTTATCGTCAGAATGATGTTTAGTAGGCCATTCTTCTAATAGTTGTTTTAAAGCTTTATTTCTTTTATTTTTTTTTATATCTGATAAATTGTTAATTAGTAAGGTTACAAATTTTTCATTATCTTTTAAATCTTCAGACACCCCATCTGTAGCTAAAAATAATTCAAAGTCTATTTCAAAATCGACTTCTTTTATATTCCAATCATTAAAATATTTAGAACTGCCAAGTGATTTTGTATAATTATATTCATCTTTAGACTGTAAGATTGCAATTTTTTTTTTAGATTTATAAAGAACTATGCCGTCTCCTAATTGTCCTAATAATAGCTTCTTGTTTTTTTTATCAATATAAGCAAAAAGACAAGTGGTGCTACAATCTTTTTTTTCATATTTTGAATCTGAAATTAATAAATTCCAGAAGAAATGGATTAATTGTATTAGTACTTTATTGTTTTTATTATTTAGTTTTCTCCATTGTATAATTGCTTTTTCTACAGCTCTAACGGCTGTTTTTGAACCAAAATCACTATTTATTGCAGACCCTAATCCATCAGCAACAATTAAAAGGGTGAAATTTATTTGTTTACTAATTCCATAAAAATCTTGATTTATTTTTTTATTTGGTCCTTTAGTTGTTGCTGAATGGATATTCATAGGTTAAAATTCAAAATTATCTAAATCATCATTTACATCACTATAACTTATAGATATTGGTTCGTTTGGATTAACGCTTTTTGCTCTTTGTGAAACACTCATTGTTACAAAACGAAAGAATTTATTTATATCTCTTGCTTGATTAGCTTCAAAGACTTTTATATCAGACTCTCCAAGAAATTTATTTAACACCTTTTTTCCATTTTCTCCAGCACCAATAGACATTGCTATCCTTTGTGCTTTTGATGCTCTATTTGAAGATAAAAGTTCTGTTAAAGAATTCTCCCAGTTATCTGTAGGTGCTCCATCAGATAATAATACTAAAGTTGGTGCGTATGATCTGCTTGGTATTATATCTTTGTTTTCTAATAGATTTTTAACTGCATCAAAGGCTTTACCCATTGGAGTGCCACCCATAGCAGTTAAATCAGTCCATTCAATTTCAGTTGATTTTTTAAATTCTTGTACTGTATTTGCTCCATTTCCACCAAAACTAATTACAGAAATAAAGATGTCTGCTCGTAAAGAATTTTCATCATTTAGAGAGTCTAGCATTTCTCTAATGGCATTGTTTAATATTCCAATTCTATTATCACTCGCCATACTTCCGCTTGAATCTGCAAGTATTATTACAGGTAAAGGTCTCGCTTCTTGAATAATTAGATTGTTTAAATTTTTCATTATTTTTTGTTTTATAATTAATATTACTGCAAATGTAAATTGTATTACTGCATTCTATCTGCATTAATCGTAATTTCTTAAATTTAATTGCAATTTGTTTTTGATAATCAACTTAATATCAGTTGGTTTTAGTACGGTTAGGTCTTCGCCAAAAGATTGTATTAATTTATATAATTCATAATTAGGAATAATTTCTATAGAAAAGGTAAAACCTCTTTCATCTTCTAATATTCTTTTTTGAGAACTGTGTAAGGGTTTGGTTTTAATATAAGGAGCTAGACTTATTGATGCTTTTAATGTTATTTTTATTAGTTCTTTATCCGTAGTTTTAGAAACCCCTATAAAATCATCAAAAAAATCATCAAAATTTACTATCTGAGAATCATCATATTTAATTGATGTTTCTTCTATTTCTTTAATTCGGTCTAATGCGTAATTAGTCAAATTACTATAATCGCTATGTTTACCTATTAAAAACCAACGATTATTATATTGCTTTAAATAATAGGGATGAAAAATAGAAGTAACAGCAGTATCACTTTTAAAAGATTGATAGGTAATTTTTAAGGATTGTTTATTTTGGATGTATTTAAATAGTGGAGAAATAAACTCCATGCCTTTTAAAAACTCATTAGATTGGAAACTAATTATTTCTTGTTCTTGTTTAGATAATTTAAAACTTTGGTCTATTTTTGGTAGTACTTCATTTACCCATTCAAATTGTGGCATGCCTTTAAAACGACTAAGTAAAAGCATTGCAGATTTCAATTCTGCTATTTCATTGTCGTTAATTGGTTGGCTGTTTATTGAAAAATTGCTATCTTCATATCTATAAAATGCTCGCCTGCCATCTTTTTCTTTGATAATTGGTGCTGAGTAGCCTTGTGAGGATATCATAAACTTAATATCTTCGTATAACTGTCTTTTTTTAATACCGTTGGTTTTATCATCGTATTCAAAAAGGGCTTTGTTACAAGATTCTAATAAATCTTCTATGTAATATCGTTTACCAGAATTACTAAAACATTTATCTAACGTTCTGTATCTAATTGTTGCATGTTTATTGGTTGCCATAATATTTGTGCAAAGGTTTTGCACAAATATAATTATATAAAACTATAATTATAGATTTATATAATATTTTGAAATTTAATTACGTAAATCATATCAAATTTAGAATTAATTCTTATAACCCCATCACAACAGCATCATTAGTATTTCTATACCGTTCATTTAAAATACTAGCATTTATAAAAGTGGTATTTTCTGTTTTATAAATACCATAAGCTTCATGAATGTGACCAAACACATGAATTTTTGGCTGG
>Ga0256840_1001966_pt1 | contig 18615 bp, 15 predicted proteins | sample 355202metaG_FD_185969 | JGI IMG/M metagenome (GOLD analysis project Ga0256840, IMG submission 185969) | Hydrothermal vent microbial communities from Mid Atlantic Ridge, Atlantic Ocean - 355-202 | ecosystem: Environmental > Aquatic > Marine > Hydrothermal vents | place: Atlantic Ocean: Mid...
AAAAAAGGAGTGGCCGAGGCCATTATCCCTGGCCAGAGTACTTTGCAAAACTTAACTAGAGAAGATCTGGAAATGCTTTTTGAGGTATAAACATTTATTAAGATGCCCATGTAAAAAGTGTTTTTGAGAGAAATTGACAAAGTTTAACGTATAAAAGAAAATAATTTCAGCTTATTACAAAGTTTTGTCCAAAAACACAGATTTTGACTTTTTGCAGTTACGTTTTTTTAAGTCAATGGAGTAGAAGATATGAACTATGTCCTGACTAGAGAAGAGTTGGAATTGCGTTGGCAAAGGTTGCGCGCGCTTTGGCAAGAATTTAAATTTGATCCAGATGGGATATTTGTTTTTTCTAGAACCTGGATTTATTACTTTAGTGGAACTTGGGCTAATGGCTTGCTTTTTATTCCGAGGGCGGGTGAGCCTGTTTTGTTGTGTCGCAAGGGATTGGAGCGGGCTAAACGGGAATCTTTGCTAACCAATGTAGTTTGCTTTCGTTCTTACTCCCAAGTGCCTAGTCTTTTAAAGGAGTTTGGTTACGTTTTAAAAGATCAGATTGGGGTGCAAAAGGCGGCTCTTTCCTGGCAGTTGGCGGAACTGTTTAGCCAAAAGCTTGCTGGTTTAAAGATGATCAGTGCCGACAATTTGCTTGCAGTGGCGAGAGCCGTTAAAACTAATTATGAATTGGAGTTGCTTAAACAAGCAGGTTTGAGACATAATAAGGCGCTGGTAGAATTGTTGCCCCAAAAGATTGGTCCAGAAATGAGCGAATACGAAGTTGGGGTAAAGCTTTGGGAAATATACTTTAGCTTGGAACACACAGGTATGATGCGGATGCAGGCCTGGGGGGAAGAGATCTTTTTGGGACACATTGCAGCTGGTGATAGTGGAATATACGGTAGCGCCTTTAATGGTCCTCTTTGTCTTAGGGGAGTGCATCCTTTGATGCCCCAAATGGGTTCGCCAGAAAAAGTGTGGACCAAAGAGGAGCCTTTAACCGTGGACGTAGGTTTTTGTTTTCAGGGCTATCACACCGATAAAACTCAAGTCTATTTAGTAAAAGGAGCTAATTATCCAAAAGAGTTGTTAGATGCTCAGAAGTGTTGTCAGGACATTCAAGAACTAGCCAGAGAAATGTTGGTCCCAGGAGCTATCCCCAGTCAAATTTATCTCAAAGCCGTAGATTATGCTCGGAAAATGGGATTTGAGCAAGGATTTATGGGAATTGGATCGGATCAAGTCAATTTTTTGGGACACGGCATTGGACTTTTTATTGACGAATTTCCAGCCTTTGCCCAAAAAGTAACCTATCCCCTAGAGGAAAACATGGTTATAGCCTTGGAACCCAAAATTGGACTGCCAGACCTGGGGATGGTCGGCGTAGAAAATACCTTTGTAGTAACTAGTCAAGGGGGAAGGTGTTTGACTGGCGAAGCCTTTGATCCCATTTGGATTGGCTAAATGTTGCGTTTCGCAAAAATATATGCCAATAAGGAGTTGGTGGTATTTTCAGGCCAGGGAAAAAATTTCTTTGTGGTTAAAACAAAAAAGAAGTCTAGTCATGCAAATTAGTCTGCATAAGAATGCCACTACCACTCCAACATTGCCCAAAACCATTCAAGAGTCAACTCTTTCTGAACGCAAGATTGCTCAAAAGGACAAAAAACCTTCTGGCAATCACCTTTTTGATCAAGTTTGCTCTGAAAATAACATTGACCATCGTTTGATTAAACCTTATCATCCTCAAACTAATGGTATGGTTGAACGTTTTAATGGCCGTATATCGGAAATGCTTAAACAAACCAATTTTACTTCAAGCAGCGAATTAAAACAAGCCCGTTATCTTCGCTTGTATAACCATCACATTCCCCAAAGTTCACTAGGATATCTTACACCCGTTGAAGCTTTAAAAAAATGGCAAAAATCACACCCTCATCTTTTTAAAAAATCTATCTATAACGAAGCTAAACCCGACAAGACCTATCGTCTGTTTAGAGGCCGGCGGGTTTTACCCAACCTTAATCTTCTGCGATGGCAATAAAACGCATTCGTCCATTAAAGGTAAAGCCCAGGACGAATGTAGCCTGAGGCAGCAAATGGATGTATGGCTATTAATGTGCCAAAGTGCACCTAAATAAGTAATTATTAAGTAGCCGTAAGCACCGGATTTAAAAAGACTGGCAAAAAGATATGCTCTAAAAACGCCACTAGGAAAATGCCTAGAAGGGTGCAAGGAAAACTCCGTCTTCCCTCTTGACATATTTATTTATCATGGATGTCCCTTTATTTCCAAACTAGGTTTGCGGATGATGATTTTTGATTTTTTATGGTTATGGTAAAAAAAGTTTAAAATGGAGAAATAATTTCTTTAAATTTGGGCAGTTGTTGGTCCTTGGCTGATAAGATGATGTCTTTTTCATCCAAGGGCCAATTTATGTTTAAGTCAGGATCGTTATAAATGATCCCGCCTTCGTCTTGGGGAGAGTAAAAGTTATCTACTTTGTACAAAAAGTCCGTATTTTCTTCTAAAACCAAATAGCCGTGCGCAAAGCCTCTTGGAATTAGCAGTTGTAGATGATTTTCTGCTGATAGTTCCAGTCCAAAATGTTGACCAAAGGTTGGCGAGTTTTTGCGCAAGTCTATGGTTACGTCAAAAACTTTTCCTCTGGCTACTCTGACCAGTTTGGCTTGAGCCATGGGAGGTTTTTGGTAGTGGAGGCCTCGCAGCACGCCTTTGCAGGCAGAAAAGGCGTGGTTGTCCTGAATAAAGTCGTAATTAAGCCCGTGTTGGGCAAAGATTTTTTGATTGTAAGTTTCAACAAAAAATCCTCGGTTGTCTTTAAACACTTTGGGCTTGAGAATTAAGAGGTCAGGGATGGGGGTAGGTTTTACTTCCATTTTTTTACGTTGGCGGAGGGAGAGAGATTCGAACTCCCGGACCCGGTAAAGGGTCTGCGGTTTTCAAGACCGCCGCCTTCGACCAACTCGGCCATCCCTCCGTTTTGTTTTTGGTTTGTGGCGGAGAGGGAGGGATTTGAACCCTCGGTTCCGCTTTACACGGAACACTCGCTTAGCAGGCGAGCGCCTTCAGCCAACTCGGCCACCTCTCCTTGAACAACCAGAAAGTTTTAGACGTTTACTCAAAACTTTTACTTTCGTCAATGAAAAATTATTCGTTGACACCAAGGAAATACTTTTTGTAAATTAAATTTTCGTTTTGTTTATTCTTTGTTTTTCGGGTCTAAGTTGATTTTGTTTTTTTGAAAGTTAGTTTTGGAGGAAAAAATGAACGAATTTCCCAGGATGCATAGATTGCCTCCTTATGTTTTTGCCGTAGTTAACGAACTCAAGATGCAGATGCGCCATGCTGGTGAAGACATTATTGATTTGGGTATGGGCAATCCTGATCTCGCCACTCCCAAACACATCGTAGATAAGTTAATTGAAGCAGTGCAAAAAAGGGTCAATCACCGTTATTCTGCCTCAAGAGGTATCCCTAACTTGCGTAAGGCCATTTGTAATTGGTATCAACGCAGGTATGGGGTAGAATTAGATCCTGAAAAAGAGGCCGTAGTTACCATGGGGGCCAAGGAAGGTTTGGCTCATCTGGTTTTGGCCATGGTCAGTCCAGGCGAAGTGGTTTTTGCGCCTGATCCTACCTATCCTATTCATCCTTATTCGGCAATTATTGCTGGAGCAGACGTAAGGCGTATTCCCATAGGTTTGGATCGGGATTTTTTTGAAGATTTGTTGGTGGCCACCAGACAAACCTGGCCTCAGCCCAAGCTTTTAATTATTTGTTATCCTCACAATCCAACAACGGCAATAGTTGATTTGAGTTTTTTTGAAAAGATCGTAGATTTTGCCAAAGAACACAACATGTACGTGATCCACGATTTAGCCTATGCAGATCTTTGTTTTGATGGATACAAGGCACCTAGTTTCTTGCAGGTAAAGGGGGCCAAAGACGTAGGAGTGGAGTTTTTTTCTTTGACCAAAAGCTATTCCATGGCTGGATGGAGGGTTGGGTTTTGCGTAGGCAATCCACAAATGGTTCACGCCTTAACTAGGATCAAGAGTTATTTGGATTATGGTATTTTTCAACCTATTCAAATTGCCTCGATTATTGCTTTAAATGGGCCTCAAGAGTGCGTTCAGGAGATCGTAAGCGTCTATCAAGACAGAAGAGATGCCCTGGTCGATGGTTTAAACAGAATTGGGTGGGAGGTTCCTAAACCTAAGGCAACTATGTTTGTCTGGGCCAAAATCCCTGAAGAATTTAGAAAAATGGGTTCCATTGAATTTTCCAAGTTGTTACTAAAAGAGGCCAAGGTGGCGGTTTCGCCAGGTCTGGGTTTTGGCCATTATGGAGATGATCACGTGCGTTTTGCTTTGGTAGAAAATAGACACAGAATAAATCAAGCCATTAGAGGACTTAAAAAAGTAATGCAAGGTTAGGTTATGGACGTAGTAAAGATAGGTTTAGCTGGTTATGGCACCGTAGGCACAGGGTTAGCCAAGATTTTAGATCAAAATCAAGATTGGATTATTAAAAGAATAGGAAAAAAGGTCGTTATTGATAGTATTTTAGTCAAAAATCTAGCCAAAAAACGTTCTTTTGTTCCAGTAAATGCCCCCCTTTTTTTAGACGATTCAAAACAGTTTTTGGCTAGGGATTGGGATATCTTAGTAGAATTGATTGGAGGGGTAGATTTTGCCTTTTATTTAATAGAGCAGGCTTTGACCAAGGCTAGACCTGTAGTAACCGCCAACAAAGCCCTGTTGGCTTTAAAAGGTGAGCAAGTTTTATCTTTGGCCCAGCAAAATAAAGTAGGACTTGGTTTTGAAGCCAGTGTAGCCGGAGGTATTCCCATTGTTCAAACCTTAAAAACCAGTCTGGCCGGGAATAAAATTGATCACCTGTTGGGGATCTTAAACGGCACGGCCAATTACATTTTGAGCGAAATGACTCAAAATGGGCTTGAGTTTGAACAAGCTCTAAAACAGGCTCAGGATTTGGGCTTTGCAGAAGCTGATCCTAGTTTTGACGTAGAAGGTATAGACGCGGGCCACAAACTGGTCATTTTAATTTTTCTCTCTCAAGGAATTTTTTATCCCTTTGATAGTTTGGAAATAAAAGGCATTAAGCAAATTTTGCCCAAGGACATCTTATTTGCTCGGGAATTGGGTTTTGTGTTTAAGTTGATTGCTCAGGTCAAAAATAAAAAAGGAAGTTTGCAGGCCGGGGTTTTTCCTGCTCTTTTGCCTCAAGAACACATCTTGGCCAAAGTAGAAGGAGCTTTTAATGCGGTTTTGGTGGAGGGCAATGCTGTAGGTCCGATTATGCTTTATGGCCAAGGGGCAGGTGATTTGCCTACAGGCAGTGCGGTTTTGGCGGACATTTTAACTTTGATCAAACAAAAACACTTGGATAATACTGGTTTTGTTAACTTTCCTTTGGCCAAGGCCAAAACCTTAGATTATGATTTTTTGGAAACAGAATTTTACTTGCGGTTTAAGGTGGTGGATAGACCAGGAGTGCTTTCTTGTCTTTCTGGCGTAATGGGTAAATACCAGATAAGTATTGCTCAGGCTATTCAAAAAGTGCAAAAAAAAGATAAAGGTGTGCCTATAGTCTTTTTGACCCACAAGGCCAAGTGGGGCGATCTCAAGCAGGCCATAGATGAAATTAATAAATTTGACTTTATTTTAAAACCAACCATTTGTTATCCCATTCTTAAGTAGGGAAATCTGACTCTTGGTTTAGATTAGATACTTTTTGAAAAAAGTTCCAGAACTCAGGCACGTCTGGTCTAAGGGCCAAACTTTGTCTGGCTAAGCTTAAAACGAGTTGGGGATCGTTTTTTTCCTGCCAATAGATTTTAGCCAAAAGATAAAAGGCCTTGGCGTCATTTGGGTTTTTTAAAAGGGCCGTGTGTAATTCTTCTTTGGCTAGTTCCACTTCTTGGGTTTTTAAGTAAGAATCCGCCAAAAGGGTGTGCGGCTGGGAGTGTTGAGCAAGATATTCTTGGGCCTGGACAAAGTAAGATCTGGCCTGTTCTACTTTCCCTTGCTCTTCTAAGATCATTCCTATCCTAAGCAAACCATATCCTTGATAGGGATAGGTCTTGCACTTGAGATAATATGCCTTGGCCTGTTTTTTTTCCTGAAGTTGGTCCAGAATTCTTGCCAAGTTGTACATGGCAGGTTCGTTGTTGGGTTCAATTTCCAGGGTTTGCAAGAAGTATTCTTTGGCTTTGAGTAAGTGTCCCAATCTGGCTTGAATTACGCCCAAAGAATTGAGAGCCAGCACGTTTTTGGGATCTAAGAGCAGGGCTTGATGGTATTCCTGGATCGCTTGATAGAATTCGTTTTGGCGAAAAAATTTATCTCCGCTTATGGTAAGCGAGGTTGAATCAAAAATAGCTATAAACGGTCTTTTACTTAATAAAAAGGCGTGATCCAAGGCCTTGTACGCATTGCTTACGAGCTGATTTAGTTTAAAGTTGGCCAGGGGATGATAACTTGCTCCTAGATAGGTTAAGGTGTTTTCTTGATGAAGAGAGGTTTCCAACTGCAAAAGTTTGGTTTTGAGTTCTTCTCTTGGCTCAGCGCTAATTAGGCCAAAAAGGTTAAAACCGATTTGTTCTAAATGATAATTGGTCCAGATAGATTCAATTAGTTTGCAGAGTTTGGCCTTGGGCATAGCGTGGAGTTCTTCTATTTTAAGCAAGGTCAGATTGACCATTCCCTTAGTTTTAACCAGAGAAGATGCATGTTGAAATAGAGACGTTTCAGGAGTTTGGCTGGGATTGGAGTAGGACTTAAATTGTAAGCGATCCCCTTTTTGTAAGGGTAAAAGAGGGTTTTGAAAAACGATCTTGGCTTCACTTTGTTCTGGAGCGATTTGGCTAATTTCAATTTCTGCTTTCAGTTTTTTGTGCTGGAAGACGACAAATTTATCCCCTTTTTTGAGGTTGGCCAGGCTGCCTAGGTCGATTTTGACCTGATTTGAGGATAGGATTTCAGTTATCTGCCCCCCTTTGGTTTTTATTTGATCGTAAGTAAAAGGTTCGTTAAATTGTTTGCTTTTATCCAGGGCCAGTAAGGCCTTTTCTTGCAGTTTGGCAAACAGGTAGTTGGGACTTGCCCTTAATTCTTGATCTAAAAAATGTTTGGGAAATGAGGCCAAACCTAAAGAAAATTGAAGGGGCAAGGATCTGTTAGAGATGGGATGTTTCCAAAGAGTTTGATTAAAGTTCTTCCATATCTTTTGGACGACTTCTTTTGTCTTTTTAATTCCACAATTAAACAAAGGAATGGCCAGGGTTTTGTAGTTATAGTTAAATACCTTCCAAGGAAGGTCCAGCTGGGTGATTGTTGAGTTTATTTCTGCCCAGACTTGATCGTAGATAATGTGGGAGAAGACAGGATTTTCTATACGCAGTAAAAGCAAGTGCAACGAATTGTAAAAATTATTTAAAGTTTCTTCTAGTCCCTGCAATTGATTCAAAATAGAAGTTATGATCTGTTGACAAAGTTTCTCTAAGTAGGTTTGGGAATTGGTCGTGGGCAGAAAGACGTCTTGCTTGCACGCAGCTAGATAGGTCAAAATAATTTGCGGCAGTTTGGCTAGGGTTTTGGCATCTATGGTACATTGGGTAAAGATTAACCTACCTATAAATTGGTTTTGATTGTGCAAAATAAGTTCAACCTGATCGGAATGTTTAGCAATAGATGGTTCTAAACTGGCGGGAGGCGTAAACGAAATTTTGAGTTGTTTAAAGTCCAGAAATTTTTTTAAAAACGTTTCCAGTTGATTTTGAAATAAAAACAGATCGTTGTTGTCTAAATGCAAGTTAAACATAAGTTTGGGGCGACTTTAACTGGTTAATGATCTCTGTGGCTATTTTTAGGTTGCGTAGCCCTTCTTCTCCACTTACTCTGACCGGCTGATCCAATAAAATACTTTGAGCAAAACTTTTTAATTCCTCCTGTAAGGGATTGATGGCAGGAACAGGAGGTTTGAGATAAAAAATGTCTTTTTTTTGTTCTCCTATGCCAATTTGCGTAATTTTTAGGCCATTTTGTTCTTTTTGCTTACTCAATTTAAATATCTCAACCTCTTGCTTTAAAAAGTCTAGCGCCAAGTATTGGTTGGGCTGAAAGATACGCATTTTGCGCATTTTTTTTACTGAAATTCTGCTGGCCGTTAGGTTGGCCACACAGCCATTGGCAAAGCTAAGCCTTACGTTGGCAATGTCTTCTCCTGGCGAGACTACGCTTACTCCACAGGCATCTATTTGGGTTAAGGGAGCTTTAACCAGATTTAAAATGATATCCAAATCGTGGATCATAAGATCCAGGATTACGCTAACATCCGTTCCCCTAGGATTAAATTGGCTTAAGCGATGGGTCTCAATAAACATTGGATTTAGTTCCATTGAGTCCAGGGCCAAAAAAGCAGGGTTAAACCTTTCTATGTGGCCTACTTGCAGTTTTAGTCCATACTTTTTAGCGAGAGCAATCAAAGTTTCTGCCTGCTCTACCGTAGCTGTAATTGGTTTTTCCAAAAAAAGGTGACAGCCGTGTTCTAAACAGGTCCGGGCAACAGTAAAGTGTTCAGAGGTAGGCACAACTATACTTACGGCTTGAACTTGGGAGAGTAACTCTTCTAGACTAAAAAAAGGATTGACTCCAAATTCTTGGGCAGCACGTTTGGTTCTTTGGGGATCAAGGTCAAATATGCCTATCAGTTCTATTTCTTCAATGTTTTTGCAGACCTTGAGATGAAAAGTTCCCAAGTGACCGATCCCAATAATGCCTAATTTTAATTTTTGCACTTTTTACTCCTAGCTTTCTTTTGGTTAGTAGTTAAAAAGTTTTTTATATAGTTGCCCACACTGGGGGTAGCCTGTTTTTCTCCCAACAGGGTTTTGATTTTTTTTAGCTTGGTCTTGATTTGCTCTTGTTTGGAATTATCTGTTAGGAGTTCTAAGGCGGTTTGGGTGAGTTGTTTTGGGTTGGCCTGATCTTGGATAAATTCTGGAAAGACCTTTTCACCTAAAATAAGATTGGGCATACCAATGGCTGGAACTTTGATCATTTGTTTGCCCAGAAAATAGCTAAGGGAAGATACTTTGTAAGCAATAATAGTTGGCAAGAGGTTTAAGGCGCATTCTAGGGTAACAGTGCCTGACGCAGCCAAGGCTAGTTTTGCCTTTTGCATAGCTTGATAGCGCTTGGAGCTTGGGATAATTTGGCAATTTAGGCTGGGGCTTAAAAACTTTTGGAGCAAAGATAAGGAGATGTGCTCCGCCTGAATGAGCTGAAAGCAGAGGTCTGGTTTTTGGGCTTTAAGACGCAAACCTACTTCGTTAAACAAGGGCAAAAGACTTTCTACTTCTTTTTTGCGACTGCCTGGAAGTAAAAGCACGTTAGCAAGATCTGAATTTTGGTTTGAATTGGGTGGCAAAAGTTCAAGCAAGGGATGACCTACGTAAGAGGTATTACATCCCCACTTTTGAAAAAATTTTTCTTCAAAAGGGAAAATACAAAAAACGTGGTTGGTGTATTTTTTTAAGAATTTAGCCCGCCCCTGTCTCCAGGCCCAAAGTTGAGGCGCTATGTAATAAAATACAGGAATGTTTAGTTTACGGGCATACTTGGCCAGTCTAAAGTTAAAATCTGGCGCGTCTAACAAAATGAGCAGATCTGGCTTTATCTTTTTTATTTGTCTTTTTATGGAGTTAAGTAATTTTACTACTCTAGGCAAAGCAGAGATAACTTCAGTTAAGCCCATTATGGAAAGTTGCTCTGCCTGAAACAAGGCCTCTAATCCTGCCTCTCGGCTCAATTTTCCTCCCATGCCCATCACTTTGGCTTGAGGCAAGTTGGCCTGAAACCACTTGATCAACAAACTGGCATAGACGTCAGCTGAAGGCTCACAAGCATTTATCCATATTTTAGGCATTTTTTGTCTTTGTTTTTTTGATGAAAAAAAGAGGAGGCTTGTCCTAAGGTTTGCCTCCTCTTTGGTTTTTTACTTGGTTTTGTTTTGATTTCGCTTAGGGATAATCAAGACTCTTTTTAAAGGTCCATCTCCAAGGCTTTTGGTTTGAATTTGCTGGTCTTTTTGTAAGGCCAGGTGAACTAACCTGCGGTGGTAGGCGCTTAAAGGTTGAGTTTTAAGGTTTTTTTGTAGTTTTTTGGCCTTTTGGGCCAGGAATAGAGCCGTTTTTTTAAGTTGTTCGTTTTGCTTCTGTCTGTAATTGCCTGCATCTAATTGCACTTTGGGTAGTTCTGGATGTTTTTTGGCAATGATTCTATTTACTAAGTATTGCAAAGCCTCAATGGTTTGTCCTTCCTTGCCAATGATTAGACCTGCATTGGCCTCGTCTATGATTTGGACGTAAACTGGTTCAGAACTTAGGTTTACTCTAATCTCAGGCTCATTACTTATGGGCGCAATTAGTTTTTGAATGATTCCTTTAATTTTTTCTTCTGCCTCAGCATCTATAGATGGCTTGAGGTCAGGCTGTTTGGTTTTTTCAATGCTTTTTTTTACCTCTTGAGTTTTTTGGGGTTGGTTTTGGGTTGGCTCTAAGGAATAAGCGCTTCTTTTTTTGGCTTTGATCTTAGCCTTTTTTAAACCAACTAACCCAAATATGCCTGAAGAACCACCGCTTATGATTTCAATTTCTAACTCTTCCCTTGAAACCTGAAAGTAAGTACACGCCTTGGAGATAGCTTCGTCAACGTCCTTGCCCATAAACTCTCTGAATCCTTCCATGCTTTCTCCTTCCTCAAGTTGTTTCCCGGAGTTTAATTGTCAAAGAACCACAAAAAAGTTTCTATTGCCCACAAAAAAGATCGCTAAGGTCCGGGATTATTTGGCTGTTATTTGGTCTTTTTGTTCTTGCTTTAACATCCACCACTGTTGGGCAATAGAAAGTATATTGTTAACCAGCCAGTAGATAACCAGTCCAGAGGGAAAGTTTAAAAATAAAAAGGTAAAGATAACAGGCATAAAGAGCATTATCTTGGCTTGGACTGGGTCCCCTGGCGCTGGAGTCATCTTTTGTTGAATAAACATTGTTGCGCCCATAATCAAGGGGGTAATGTACAATGGATCTTTGGCTGAGAGATCCGCCAACCACAAAATGTGCGTAAAAGGCAAGTATGGAATAAATGGTGCGTGCCGAAGTTCAATGGCTCCTAAAAGCCCCTGGTATAGTCCAAAAAAGACAGGGATCTGAATGAGCATGGGCATACAACCACTAGCTGGATTTACCTTGTAAACCTTATACAAGCGCATCATCTCTTCGTTCATTTTTTGTTTGTCGTCTTTGTACTTTTCGCGAATTTCTGCCATCAGGGGCTGTAACTTTTTCATTTTGTTCATGGACTTATAGCTTTGATAAGATAGTGGCCAGAACAATAACTTGATAAGCACTGTAAGCAGGATAATGGCTATTCCGTAGTTGTGGGTAAACTTATAAAAAAAGTTCAACAGACTAATTAGAGGCTTGGCAATAAAGTCAAACCAGCCATAGTGAATGGCCTCAACTAGATCGTGTTGGACGAGTTGGAGTTGTTTTTTTTCTTTTGGTCCTAGATAATAGATACACTTTAAGTTTTGTTTTTGGGGAGGGACGTTTAGGTTTTGAGCTAAAGCAAGACGATAAATTTTCCCTTCTAACTTGGCTTTGAACGCAAAGTGTTTGGTTTCTGGGATCAAGGCTAGGATAAAGTAATGATTGGCTATGCCTCCCCACTTAACTTGATTGGAAGTAATTATTCCATTTTTCAAGGTATCTTCAGAGTGTTCTTCTGTAAGTCCTTCTGGATCTAAGTAAACGATTTTGGTTGGATTATAGCGGTTTTCATGTTTGCTTAAAGGTAAGGTAGAAATGACAAAGTCTATTTCTGCTGGTTTGTTTTGGGAAATTTCTAAGCTTTCTTTGATTTGATAGGTGTTGGCTTGAAAGGTAAGCTTTCTAGTTAAAGTTACGTTTTGATAATTGGCCTGAAAGGTAATGGTTTGAACTTGATTATCTTTTAGCTGAATGTTTTCAGGGCCTTGATAAGACCAGTTAAATACTTGCCAGGTAGGTATTTTGTCCCAGATAATGCCAAGAGGACCTTTGGCCAATGCCTCTGGTGAGATCAGATCGACGTTGGGAGAGTTGGGCTTTACGCTTACTTTGTACTTTTTGAGAATAAAGTGCTCCACAATCCCGCCTTGGGAGTTAAAAACAGCCTTGTACAAGGGAGTATCGATGATAATTGGTTTGCCCGTAATTTTGGCATTGGCAATAGGAGTAAAGCTTTTTTTTACTGGGGCTGGTAAGGGAGTAGTTTGGGCCTGTTTTGTCCTGGCAGTAGTTTTATTGCTCGAAGTGGCAGGTTGGGGTGGTTGAGGAGGGGGAAAGAGATAGCTCCAGAGCATAAGCACCAATAAAGATAGGCCTAGCGCAAGCATTATTCTGGTTTGATTATTGGAATCATTGTTCATTGGGTTTGGACTCCTTAAAAAAAGTAAAACGTTCTGGCACCGGATCTATCCCCCCTTGGGAAAAAGGATGGCAACGCACAAAGCGTTTGGCAAATAACCACAAGCCCTTGCCTAGTCCAAAACGCTGGATGGCTTCAAAACAATAATTGGAGCAAGAAGGATAAAACCTGCACTTGGCAGGGAAAAGAGGGGAAATGGCGTATTGATAAATTTTTATTAAAAGCAAAAAAAAGTTTCTAACCAAGAATAGACCCCTTGGTTTGAAAAAAATTGTCTAAGTCCTGGCTAACTTCGTTTAAACTAAGTCTATCCCAAGGAACGTGTTTTTTGGGGATGAGCACAAAGTCATAGCGAGCAGGGATTTGGTGTTGGTTAAGCCGAAAGTATTCCCGCACCAAACGTTTGATCCTGTTGCGAAGAAAAGCCTTGCCAATTTTTTTACTCACACTAATCCCTACTCTCCAGTGTTCTAAGTCATTTTTTAAACAAAAAATAATAAATAAACCAGTAAATAGACGTTGGCCCTTTTGATAACAATCTAAAAAAGAAGACCTTTTTTTTAGTCTGTACTTGGCCGGAAATTTTAAACGCTTAATCTCTTTCTGCCCTTGGCCCTGCGTCTTTTTAAAACCAGGCGGCCTGCTTTTGTCCGCTTGCGAACCAAAAAACCATGCCTTCTCTTGCGTCTGATTTTGCTGGGTTGATACGTTCTTTTCATGTCTATGCTCCTTTTTACGCTTGTTTTTGTCTTGGATTTGGCAAAGCCTATTTCTTTAACTTCAACTTGATTAAGGGTCAAGAAAAAATCCAGCCAAATCTTAAACCAGTAAATTCTTACTATGCTTAAACGCTACTTTTGCAAAAATTTTGTTTTTAGAGGCCGGCCCAATCTCCTAAAATAAGTATTAAATTATTGACGTAACTGCAAAAAGTCAAAGATTGCGTTTTCTGATAAAACACTTATCAGACGTAACTGCAAAAAACAAAAGCTTGCTTTTTCTCTCCACAAGCTGACATATAACCTGTTTAAATACTTAAATGTTTGCTTTAAGACTTTAAGCTAAACAGAAAAAAACAAAGTTTTTGTAGGCACGTCTTATAATAAGCTTAAATTATTGAATTTTTGTTTTTAACTTGGTCAATTCCCGCCAAAAAAAGTTTTGAAGTATATTACAAGACGCAACTGCAAAAAGTTAAAAACTGTTGACAAAACCGTTCGCTTTTAACAGCTTGAAATCATTTGGTTTTTTATAAGTTAAATGTTGTCAATTTCTCCCAAAAACACTTTTTGCAGGGACGTCTTATAAGTTATACGTTTTTGGAATAAAAGCCACTAATTTTTGCAGTTACGTCTTAAATGGAGACGTTAAGTTGACTTAAAAGCTGATCCATCCAATTGAGGATGTATTCTCGCTGGGCTTTGTCCGCGTAGCAGATGCACTCGCACCGTATTTTTTGACTTGATCTGACTAGTAGTTCGGCTTTTAGCCAGTGTTGACCTGTTTCTATGGCAAAATAATATGGTCCACAGCTGAGTTCGTGTTCGCGTTGAAGAGGAAGGTATAATTTTTTAGGGATATTTATCCAGTAGAGATTATCTATGGGCTGGTTTGAACACTTTTGGTTTAAGCTTTGTTTGATTTGATCCATTTCTGCTGTTGATAATTCGTCAATAAAATAAGAACGCACTCTTACCTCCGCATCTTAGTTATTTAAGGTTTAATAAGGTTTCTAACATCCTGGTTTTGAGCATAGTTTTTAAAAGTGGAGTGGTGGGCAAGGTATAAAGTTGTTCATAAGAAAAAAAATTATCTACTTCTTTTGATTTTGCTCTAAGCCGATATCTATAAACGTAAATAAATTCGTTATAACAATTGGCTTGGGGAGAGATTAGATAAATAAAGTTTATTCTTTCCATTTTAATTGGGTAGGACGTAGCTTGAGTAAGCAGATGGAATGCAAGTTCAGTTTGACTTTGCTGGGGGAGGAGGTGGTCGCGGAGCAAGTCAAAGTGCTGATAAAAGGGTTGGCTGGGATCGGTGCGTTGGAGCAAAAAAAGTTTTTTTTCTTGGTCCACGAGCAGGGCTATTACTGAGCGATGAATTAAGTGTTGGACGTGAACTTCTCTGGTTGGCAGGTAGGCTATGACCTCATTGTTGCTATCTACTACTGCTAGGAGTTGATCCATGGGATTTATTGGTTTTTCTTATGATAAAAGTGTTTGTTTTCGTCTAAATTAAAAATTTTTCTAAATAGATCCAAATAATCTAGAGAAGAGGTTGATTGTTGGGTTTTTTTTAAAAAAGAGATGGGATTGGCATAGAGTTTTTTTACTAAAGCCTTGGCCATTACTTGGAGTTGTTTGGCCTCTTGCGGAGATAGATTGAGTTTCTTGCTGGTCTTTTCAGCCTCTTTTTGGGCTAGGGCTTCGCCTTTTTGCATTAATTCTTTAATGGTTGGGGCTAGTTCTAACTTTTGCAGCCATTCTTTAAATTTTATAGTTTCTTCTTCAATGATGGCCTCTGCTTTTTTGGCCTCTTCTTGGCGGCTAACCATGTTTTCTTCTACGATCTCTTGCAAGTCGTCAATGTCGTATAAAAAAACGTTATCCAATTGATTTAGGTCCGGGTCAATGTCTCTAGGCACGGCAATGTCAATAAAAAACATGGGTTGGTACTTTCTTTTTTTGATAATGGCTTTGACTTGTTTGGAGGTGATAATGGTATGGGGTGCTCCTGTCGAACTGATCACGATGTCTGCCTGGATAAGTATTTTGTCTAGATCACTATAGGGAATAGCCTTACCTTTAAATCTTTTGGCCAATTCTTGGGCATTACTCAAGGTGCGATTGACGATGTAGATTTGTTTGACTCCACTGTGTAAGAGGTGCAGGGCTGCTAGCTCAGCCATTTCACCTGCTCCGATTAAAAGGGCTGAGGCCTGACTTAAATTGCCAAAAATTTTTTGAGCCAGTTTTACGGCTGCATAGCTTATAGAGACGGCCTTGGATGCTATCTGGGTTTCAGTCCTGACTCTTTTGGCCGTAAAAAAGGCCTTGTGCATAAGTCGGTTAAGAATGGTTTTGCACGTGCCAGCCTCTAAGGCCTTGCGGTAAGCAGTTTTTAATTGTCCCAGGATTTGGGGTTCGCCAACTACGAGAGAATCCAGACTGGAAGCTACCTTAAAGACGTGCTTGATCGCGGTTAGGTCCTGATAAATATAAACGTAATTGCCCAATTCCTTTTCACTGCCCTGACAAATGTTGGCCCAAAAACGCAAGATGCCAGGAATTATTTTTTCCTTTTGACCGACTCCTAAAAACTCTACCCGGTTGCAAGTAGATAAAATCAATATCTCTTTGAGCACCTGAGGTGAGAAGTGAGAACTTATTTCTCCAAGAGGATAGTCTTTTAGAGCGTATTTTTCTCTCACCTCTACTGGTGCTGTTTTGTGGTTAAGGCCTAAAAGGATAATGTCTGTGTTCATTTTTTGCATTTAAGTTAAATTTTTAAGGTAACTAATACCTATAAAGGAAACTAAAAACAAAATAAAGATAAAAATAGTGAGTTTGGCAATTTTTTTTCCTTTCCAGCCAAGGGCCAGGCGTTGGTGAAAAAGATAGGCAAAAAAGCTCCAGATAACTAGGGCCAAAATTTCTTTTAGATCCCACTTAAAAAGTTTTGCCCAGACCAAAGAGGCCCAGATAAAACCAGAAAGCAGACTAAAGCTAAAAATGGGAAAGCCCCAGACTATGGCTAGGTGATTTAAACGATCGCAAGTAGTGAGCGAAGGCATTTCCCGGGAAAAAGAAGGAAGTTTGCTTTTGGTTTTTATTTTGTGTTCCATATACAGGTAAATAAGCGAGCTGCCAAAGGCCAAGGCCAAAAGGGACAAGCTTAAAGACAAAGAAAAAATGTGCAGGGAAAACCAGAAGTTGATGGTCTGATGGGCAATGGAGTGTTTTAGCTTATAACTCAGCAGAAAACCACTGGTATAGAAGAAAAAGCTCATACTAGTTCCCAGAAAAAAGACGAAGTTTAACTTTTTGCCTATCCAGATCAGCAGACTAAGGAGCAATATGGTCCAACTTAGAAGTTCAAAATAGTTTTGGCCCATGAACGTTCCACTTTTTTGCATACTAAGGCCAAGGATTAAGGTGTGTAATCCAAAGCCAAGAATAGCGGTCATTTGGCCGAGGTGCTTGAGCTTATTTTTGTGGCGAATATATCCCAGAAGGATTTTGATCCAGCCCGCGCAGTAAAGTAAGCCAGCCATTAAACTAAGATAAAACTTCATCTATCTTTACCTCTACTTTTTCCCAAGTTGCAGGGGGTAAAATTTGTTTTATTTTTTGCCTGGCTTCACGTTTGTTTTGTTTTTTTAAAATGGGCATCAAGGTTTGGACTAGGGTGTTAAGCAAGTTGTTATTTTGGGTTTTGTTTTGATTTTGAATTAAAACAGGGCGGATTAGTTTTAAGAGCTGGGCCATTATTTGATATTCAGGACCTATAATCAATTCTAACTCTTGCCGGAGATACTTGCTAAGGGCTGGACAAGTCCCTTGGCTAAACACGGTAACGGTTAGGTCTCCTTTGGGCAAGACCGAAGGCAGGATAAAGTTTCCTTCCTTGGGGTTGGTCGCAGTGTTTATTAGTTGTTTTTTTTCTTGAGCCAGTTGAACGATTTGGGAGTTACAGGCAGGGTCATTGGTGCAGGCAAAGATAAGATCGTATCCATTGAGGTCCTTAGGTTCAAATCTCTTGGTTAAAACTTGGACAAAGGGTTGGGCTAAAAGAGATTTGGGTATTTGCGGGTTTGGATCAATTAAAGTCAGTTGACAAGGCTTAAATTTGACTAGAGTCTTGGCTTTTCTAAGTCCTACTTTGCCCGCTCCGACGATTAAACACTTGAATTGTTGAAGATTGATGTTAATGGGATAATAGGTTAGCATAGACAGATAAAACTAATGGCTTTGTTTAGAAAAGTCAAAATTTTAAAATAACGACAAAGATGAAAACCTATCTAATTATTCAGCTGGCGCGCTTAGGCGATCTCCTTCAAACCAAGCGTTTGCTTTTGTCTTTGCTCCAAAAAGGGCAGGTTTATCTTTTGGTGGACAAAAGTTTAGAAGAAATAGCTCGTTTGCTCTTTCCTCAAGTAGAAGTGCTCTCGGTCTTAGCCCACGGTCATTACCAGCCGAAAGAGGTTTTGTCCTTTAACGAGCAAACTTTTTTGTTTTTAAAACAAATAGATTTTACCGGAGTATATAATCTCAATTATTCTCCGTTAAATTACGCTTGTAGCAAACTCTTTCCTGGGGAAATAGTTTATGGATATGGCCATAGCAATCTGCAAGAAGTAAGATCATTTTGGTTTCAAAAAGGATTTGCCTGGGTTAAAAATCGTAAACTTGCGCCCTTAAATTTGGTTGATTTTTGGGCTTATTTGACCGAACCTTGTTCTCCTATAGAGGTTAATCCTGGAGCTCAAGATAGAGACGGTCCTTTAGGTTTGGTCTTGGGAGGTAGAGACCATAGACGTTCGTTAAGCATAGATAAGCTGGCTAGACTTATAGAATCCTTTTTGCAACAGGAAAAAACAGTCTTTTACTTGCTGGGGACCAAGGAACAAACGCCTTTGGCCCTGAAACTAAAAAAGATGATTAAGCCCTTGTACTTGGAGTGTTTAAAAGATTTGACCGGCAAAACTTCTCTTTTAGACTTGCCAGAACTTCTCTCTGGTTTTAAGTGCTTATTTACGCCTGATACTGGACTTATGCATCTAGCTGCTCATGTTGGAACCAAGGTCATTGCTTTTTTCTTTTCTTCTGCTTGGTGTTTTGAAACCGGGCCGTATGGTAAGGGACACGTCGTTTTTCAAGTGAAATTGCCGTGCGCTCCTTGTTTGGAAAAACAAAGATGTCAGTCCGACCTGGCCTGCCATCAGGTTTTTGATTCCAAGTTTTTTTACTTGCTGGCCAAGGAACAAGACCAGTTAGCTGATTACGGCCGAATCAAAAAATACGTAAGCGTCTTAGATAACCTAGGCGTGGATTACGATCCTGCAGGTGATTTTGACTTGGACTTGGAACCAAGATT
>Ga0256840_1001967_pt1 | contig 18612 bp, 16 predicted proteins | sample 355202metaG_FD_185969 | JGI IMG/M metagenome (GOLD analysis project Ga0256840, IMG submission 185969) | Hydrothermal vent microbial communities from Mid Atlantic Ridge, Atlantic Ocean - 355-202 | ecosystem: Environmental > Aquatic > Marine > Hydrothermal vents | place: Atlantic Ocean: Mid...
TCATCTTTAAGTAGTGTAGGACCTTCACTTGAGCTAAGCTCATCTATTTGTTTCAAATCAGAGTGTTTGATACCGAATGCTTTAAGAACTATCTCAGTAGTCATTCTAGTACCTGAGCCCGGGGTGTCTATGTTAACACGCTTACCCTTTACATCCATAAGAGTTTTGATGCCAGATCTTTTAGCAACAACAAATGTTAGAAGTTCAGGATAGATAGCCATAACACTTCTTAGCTCTTTTATAGGTTTACCTTTAAATTTGCCTATACCATTATATGCTTGGTATGCAGTATCACTTTGTGAAATACCAAAGTCAAGTTCACCTTGATGAATAGTATTTACATTGTATACAGAACCACCAGTTGACTCAACAGAACATCTAATGCCTGTTTTTTTCTTTAGTTTATTTACCATTCTACAGATTGCTCCACCTGTTGGATAATAAACACCTGTAACACCACCAGTACCGATTGTGATAAATTGCGCTGCAAATGCAGGAAGACTCAAAGCACCAGCTAATGCTATAGTAGCAAGTTTTTTGTTCATGAAAACTCCTTTTAAGATTTTTAACTCTGCAGAGTTAATATGCGGTAATCTTAGCAACTCTACCCTTGTTTTTTCTTAAAAAACAGAATTATATGAAAAAATATTTTTTAATTTCAAGTGCATTTTTTTCTCTTATTAATTTTTTACTGTTTTTTAGCGAAAAATTCTTGACATTGAAGCTATTTTTCACTATAATTTCGTCCTCATATAGATGTTCCGGATTAGCTCAGCGGTAGAGTAGGTGACTGTTAATCACTTGGTCACTGGTTCGAATCCAGTATCCGGAGCCATTTCTTCCATTTTTACTTCCAAATTCACTTTTAGTAAGATAAATTTAGTCATTTCAAGATAATTTCGGTATTGTTTTATTTAAAATATAAAGTGTTACTTTTTTACTCACCGTGTTTATGAACAATGATTCACAAACACGGTGAATATGTAATGATATTACATAAATTTTCTATTTTTTCTCTACATGTAGTCCTGCCCATGTTTGAGCTGTAGGCATTACTTCTAGTGAGTTTACATTTACATGTTCAGGAAGATTTGCCAATGTAAAGATAAGATTGGCAATGTCTGTGGCGACAAGTGGCTCATAGCCATCATATACTTTTTTAGCTTTTTCTAGTTCTCCTTTAAATCTTACATCAGAAAACTCTGTTTTTGCAGCACCTGGTTCTATGTTGGATACTCGTATATTTGTGCCTCTTAAATCTGTTCGGAGATTATATGAAAACTGTTCAACAAATGCTTTGGTTGCACCATATACATTGCCTCCTTGATAGGGCCAGCTTCCTGCGATTGAGCCTAGATTGAAGATATATCCGGATTTTCGCTCAACCATGATAGGTAAAATTGCCTTTGTGACATACAAAAGTCCTTTTATGTTTACATCTATCATTCTTTCCCAATCTTCAATGTGAGCTTCAGGTGAGAGTTCAAGCCCCAAAGCTAAACCAGCAGAATTTATGAGTATATCGATATTTTTATACTTTGCAGGCAGAAAAGCTACATTTTCAAGCACAGCTTCTTTGTCGCTAACATCAAATGGCAGGCTGAAAACATCATACTCTTTCAACTCATCTTTTAACTCCTTGAGTTTTTCTACTCTTCTACCAACCGCAACAACTCTATCGCCATTTTTAGCGAACATCCTAGCACACTCTTTACCAAATCCAGAGGTGGCACCTGTGATAAAAACAACTCTTGACATCGACTATCCTTTTTTAAAATTAGTCTATTATACCAAACCAAGTCTTGCAAACTTGTTGATAGAGAATTTTATAACACTTTAACTTTTTGATATTTGGTTTATTTTTAAAATAGCTATTTAAAAGTGCAAACTCTTCCCTTGTGTTTAAGTTAAACTCTACGCATATGCTTGCAAGATCAAAATATATATCATTTACACAAGCAAATTCAAAATCTATCAATTTTATACTACCTCCAAAGATGATATTTTGTGGATTTAAGTCATTGTGGCATATAGCAAACTCTTTTTTGTATTTATATGACTCCAAAAGCACTCGTTTTAGTTTTGGGTTAAAAGTTTTGTTGTGTTGTTGAAAATATCTCTTTATGCTAAATGGTTTTTGAGATATTTTTATAGAGTGTAGTTTTAGTAGTATTTTTGCTAAATTTGATATATCCATCAGATTAATCCTATTTTTATGATGACCCTCTATAAATTCACTAATGAAAATTTGATTGTTATGATCACATAAAATCGGTTTTGCAGAAATCCCTTTTTTAAAAGATAAATTTTGAATTTTAAATTCAAAATTTTTACTTACATTATTATATATAGGCTGATTGTTTTTTTTAAGTATATACTTCTCTTTGTTTGTGATAATTATATGACTAAGATTGCAACTTCCTTGATTTTTTAGTAAATTTATATTGATTTTATCTTGATTTGATAGAAACTTATAATTTTTTATAATATTTAGCAACGCCAATGCCTTTGGAATTTTGAAGATTTTACTACACAATAACTTAACACAATATAAATATAATTTCAATACTAAAACAAAGGAGAAAATATGAAAACGAAGTTATTTGTAGCAACTGTTGTGGTAACAGCATTTGTAGCAGTTGGTGCTATGGCGGCAATGATGCCACCATTTGGGTCTAGTGGAGATGTAAGTTATGCGAAGAGTTTATGGCAAAAGATGGAAGCAAAAGGGTTGAACTCAACTCCAGCCAATCTATATGTCGGAGGTCCTCCGCATGGAAAAGTCCGTGAAGTATTAGAGGGTACGATAGATGGAAAAAGAGTCATAGTTAAGAGAAATTATAGAGGAAAAGATATAACTGTATCGAAAGTAGTAGCAGATAGAGTAAAATATCTAAAATCAGTCACAATTATGCAAAAAAGAGAAGGGTTTGACCCAGAGGATGGGGATTGGTACTGGGTAAAATACGCTCCAGATGGAACTGTGATGAAAAATAAAAAAGGTATGAGTTTGGCTGGAAAAGTTGCCAAAGGCAAACCAGTAGGCTGTATCGCATGCCACGCAGCAGCACCTGGCGGAGATTTTGTATTTAACCACAATAAAAGTGCAAATGCCGCTATAGTTTTTGTAAAATAAACCTTGAAAAATGGGGGCATTTTTAATGCCCCGTTGATTGCTACTTATCTATTCCTCTTGCGCCAAGATTTCCATATCTGTGGTAACTATATGAAATACTCTGTTCTTGCAAGTAGTTTAAGAGCTCTAGCCTTCCCTCCATCATCGGTTTTTGCCTGATGATAAATTTTGCAATTTTAGCAGCTTCCTTAAACACTAAAGGTGAAACTTTGGAGATGTCAGAGTAGATGATTTTATCAAATTTGTCAAAGCCTTTTATAAACTCTTCTTCGCTCTCCCTCTTGATTATATCGTCACTATTTAGAAGAACCTCTTTGTTCTCAAACATAAAAGATATTGCGCTACTCTCTTCGTAATCTATGCTTATATATAATTTTACACCACAAATGTGAGCTGCAAAAACTCTGCTTAGGATTTCAAAAAGAGAATCATCCTTACAAACGCGGAGTCCTACTCTGTTTAGTGGAAGATACCTAAAGATATTGTCCTCTCCTCTGATATGAAAATAGTCTTTTTCTACACCAAATTCATCTTCATAATTTTGAAGATAGCTAGCAAGGGCTGATTTTAGTTTGTTGAAGTCTTCATTGAACTCTTTGTAGAGTCCTTTGAGTGATTTGTCTATCCATTGGTTGAGTTCGTTAAACATTTTATGGTCTATTTTTTTAGATATCTTAGGTTCGCTCAACTCTTCAAAGTCCATAAATTGAGTTATATAGTTATGAATTCCAACTTTTCTACCAGCTCCTATGGCAGATTTCCCCATGCCTCCAAATGGCTGTCTTAAGACTATAGCGCCTGTTGTGCCTCTATTTATATATAGATTTCCAGCTTTTATATTTTCTCTCCAATACTCAATCTCTCTGGCATCAAGTGACTCTAGTCCTGAAGTCAAACCATACCCTGTTTTATTTACGATTTCAATGGCATGCTTCAAATCTTTTGCTTTCATGACAGAGAGAACTGGTCCAAAGAGTTCAGACATATGGCAAAAATTACCATCTTGTACGCCCCATCTTATAGCAGGCTTGAGCATATACTCGTTTTCATCTGCAAACTCAGGTTTTAGTGCCCAACTCTCTCCTGGTTCTAGTGAATCAAGTGCTTTTTTTAGATTTCCTCCTATCGGATTTGCTAGGGTTCCTATTCGATTTACAAAGTTCCAGACTGAGCCTGTTGACATACTTTTGGCAGCATCAACTAAAGCAGCTTTAAAGTTTTCATCATTATAAACTTCCTCCTCTAGTATCAACAAAGATGTTGCAGAACATTTTTGTCCACTGTTTGAAAAAGCAGAGTGGACTACATTTTTGATGGCTTGTTCTCTGTCACTCATGGCTGTTACTATGGTTGCATCCTTTCCTCCAGTTTCTGCTGCTAAGAAAAGATTTGGTCTGGTTTTTAGCATTTTGTATGCTGTATCTTCGCCACCAGTTAAGATAACAAAGTCAACATCCTCGTTTGATATCAAGTGTTCTCCTGCGAGGCTTCCAGGGCATGGTAAAAATTGTAGAGTATTTTTACTAACTCCACTGTCCCAAAAACATTTGCAAAGCTCATAAGCCGTGATAGCTGCTGAACTAGCAGGTTTGATGATCGCGGTATTTCCAGAAGCAAGTATAGCTGCAATTCCTCCAAGTGGAATCGCAACTGGAAAATTCCATGGAGGAGTCACAACGCCAACTCCTTTGCCTTTGAATTTCAGATTTTGATATGTTTGAAAATACCTACTAGCATATGTGTAGAACTCTAAAAAGTCGATAGCTTCGCTCACTTCAACATCTGTTTCGACAAATACTTTGCCAACTTCTGACGCGCCTATACCTATAAGGTCGCCTCTTCGTTTTCTTACGGTATTTGCTACATCACAAAGTATTTTATGTCTTTGCTCAAGGCTTAAATCTCTCCAGCCATCTTTGTCTTCTTTGGCAGCCTTTACAGCATTTTTGAGGTCATTCGCATTTGCTAGTGCAAACTCTCCAACTACTACATTGTCTTTGAGTTGAGATTTGTCAACGGAAACTTTGGTGTCTCTATCTTGGGTTATCTCTTTGCCTGCAACTACGATAGGGATGATTTGAGATTTATCACCGCTTTTTTTCATCCATTTTTCTCTTATGTTTTGTGCCCAGATTTTATTGTTAGGTAGTATAAAGTCAGTATCCGGTTCATTTTTAAATTTGCCAGTTACATAACTACTTCCCTTGAAGTCGTCCCAATTTTCATTTAATCTATCTTGAGTTCTGTTTGAGCCTATAAAAAGATTTTTTGTGTTTTTTAGTGAAGCTATAAATTTCTCTTTTAGCATCTCCCAATCATTCGAACCAACTTTTAAACCAAAAGAGTATCTTATGAAGTTCTCTTTTCCTGTGTTTTCATCAAGTCTTCGCACTAGATATGCGATGGCATTGGTAAACTGTTCTTTCTTGGCTGTTGGTGCATATAAAATCAAATCATGACTTATCTCTTTTATGGCAAGTCTGGAAGATTCACTCATTCCCTCAAGCATCTCCATAGTATGAAATTCATTGACCCCATACTCATTTGCCAACTCATAACCATAAGCTTGTTCAAAAAGATTATGCGAAGCGATGCCTAGGTGAACATACTCTATGTGCTCTTTTCGCATACCGTATTCCATCATGATTTTATAGTTGCTGTCTGTATCTATTTTTTTATGATAAGGCGTGCTCTCCCAACCTCGCAGAGCTGCTTCAGTATCTTCCATCTCCATATTTGCGCCTTTTACAAGTCTCATCTTGATAGGACTTCCTCCTGCTTCAACTCTTTTTTTAGCAAAATCTATAAGCTTCTTTTGCCACAAGTGAGAGTCAGGTAAATAGGCTTGAAGTACGATACCAGCATAAAAATCCTTAAATTCCGGCTTACTAAGAGTTCTTGTAAAAGCAAAATATGTCAATGCCAAATCCCGATACTCTTCCATGTCAAGATTTATAAATTTATTTTGAGATTTCCCTTTTTCATTTATGTAGCTAAATTTTTTAGCTTGGGAAAATATTCGTGATAGCCTATTTACTAGATGATCTATCGTCTCTTCGTATGAGAGAGCATTTATCTGAGAAAAGAGAGTAGAAATTTTGATAGATATATAATCAACATTAGGGTTTTCAAGCAGTTTTAGATACTTTTGCATTCTAGTTTCTGCCTCTTCTTCTCCTAGAACTACCTCGCCGATAAGATTTACATTAACCCTTGTACCCTCTTTTTTTCTTTTTTGCAGGTGGGCATTAAAAATCTCATCTTCACCTTTTATGACGACTGTTTTTGTATCTTCTCGTATATTGTTTATAAAAAGTGGTATGGAGATATCAGGCAGATAAATCCCGATATTTAAAAATAAAAATACCAAAAACCTTTCACTATTTGTAAAAAAAGATGCCATACCGTATTTGTTGAAAAGATACTCTATTTGGTTGGCTACCCTTTTATTGTTTTTTGTTCTAAAAGATTGGTCCATAAGTTCAATCAATAAAACTTTATCTTTTGGATGGGTGAGCATTTTGTTCATTTTTATATGAAATTTTTTATCAAAATCACTCACTAACTCATCAGCTCGTCGTTGCCATTTTTCAGCCAAAGCAATGGCTCTATTCATCACAACTTTGTTTTCTAACATGCTTTTTCCCTCAACTTTAATTTAATTTTAAATCATTTTTGAGTATCTTATGTTTTACATTCAGTGTAATTAGATGTCCACTTTTTGCGGGGAGGACATCTTTTTTAAGATACTTATCTCTTTTTGCCCAAATATGCCTCTTGAATGGTTTTTGAATTTAGCAACTCTTCGCTACTGCCTTCGTATGATATTTTTCCAAGCTCGAGTACATAACCTCTATCTGCCAGTTTTAACGCAGCTTTTGCATTTTGCTCTACTAGCAAAACCGTAACTCCAGATTTACTTATCTCCTTAATGGCCTTGAAAATCACTTTTACCAATACAGGTGCTAGTCCTAGACTAGGCTCATCAAGTATGAGTAGCTTTGGATTGCTCATGATGGACCTTCCGATTGCTAGCATCTGTTGTTCACCACCACTGAGTGTTCCTGCCAACTGTTTTTTTCTCTCTTTTAGTCTTGGCAAAATCTCATATATCCAATCAAGCACTTTTGGGTCATACTTTTTTAGTGTATATGCACCCATTAGAAGATTTTCTTCGGTGCTAAGTGTTCCAAATACTCTTCTTCCCTCAGGAGAATGGCTCATTCCAAGAGAGACAATTTCATGAGCTGGAGTTTTGGTGATATTTTTACCGTCGAAAATAATCTCACCCTCGTTTGATCTCAAAAGTCCACTTATCGTTCTTAGTGTTGTTGTTTTGCCAGCACCATTTGCGCCAAGGATAGCTACAACTTCCCCCTCTTTTACATGTAGGTCTATGCCTTTTATAGCTTTGATCGCTCCATACCCTACATGTAGATTTTTTATCTCTAATAAATTTTTACTCATTACTCATCCTCATCGCTTCCGATATATGCCTCTACGACAACAGGGTCATCTTGTACAAAAGATGGTTCACCCTCGCTTATCTTTGCACCAAAGTTGATAACTGTTATGTACTCGCACAGACTCATGACCATGTCCATATCGTGTTCGATCATCAGTATAGTTACTCCTTGGTCTCTCACTTCTCTTATGGTTTGAGCTAATTTTATGGTTTCATTTTCATTTAGTCCAGCCGCTGGCTCATCTAGTATGAGAAGCTTTGGCTCTGCTGCCAATGCTCTTGCCATTTCGATTCTTCTTTGCAATCCATAAGATAGATCACCCGCAGGAGTGGTTGCGTATTTTCTTAATTCAAAGAAATCCATCAACTCTCCTACTTTTAACCAATTTTTCTTTTCATCTTTTATCATGGAAGGTGTGTGAATGATACCGTTATACCATCTTTGATTTGATTTTATGTGGCGTCCTGACATGATATTTTCTGCGACACTCATTTCGGAAAAGAGTCTTATGGTTTGAAATGTTCTGAGTATTCCTAGTTCTGCTATTTTATATGGAGCTATGCCGTTAATCCTCTTTCCTTCCCACATAATATCACCTTTTTCAGGCTTGTAAAGTCCAGTTATGCAGTTAAAAAGAGTAGTTTTCCCTGCTCCATTTGGTCCTATGATTCCATAAATTTGACCCTTTTTTACCTTCATGCTTAAGTCATCTATGGCAACAAGTCCATGAAAAAATTTGGATACATTTTTTATTTCAAGTAAAAAGTCACTCATTTTGTATCCTTTTTCTTTAGATAGTTTGGTATATTTCCAAATTTAACAGGCCAGACGCCTCTTGGTCTTAAAATCATAGTCAAAATCATGGCAAGCCCAAATACAAGATACCTTGCAGTTTGAAATTCTCTGAAAATTTCAGGTAAAACAAACATCACAAAAGTTCCTATCAAAACTCCTGGCAGCGACGCTGAACCACCGACCAAAACGATAGTGAAAAACATGATTGATTGGATAACATTGAAGGCTTCCGGTGAGACTGCTGAGTATTGGATGGCAAACATACTTCCTGCTGCTCCGGCTATCGCTGAACCTAATGCAAAAGCGTATAGCTTATAGTATCTTACATTTATACCCATGCTTTGGGCTGCTATATCGTCCTTGTTGATATAAAACATCGCTCTTCCATACTTGCTTCCATCGAGATTTCTCATGATAAGCAGTGTTAAAGCAAGTAGTGTAAATGACATGTAGTAGATAGCTCTTTGGCTCATAAACTCTACACCAAATATCCTCACAACATCTATGCCAAATATACCGTTGGGTCCACCTGTTAGTCCAAAGATATCATTTTGTATAACCTGAATAAATATGATATTAAAACCGATAGTTGCTACTAAAAGATAGTCTCCCTTGAGGTGTATGATTGGACCCGCTAAAGCTATACCTATAAATAGAGGTATGATTATCGCAGGGATAAAGGTGTATATGATTGGTACTCCATAGTGTACATTTAGTATAGCAGTCGTATAGGCTCCCAATCCAAAAAAGAGTGCGTGACCCATCTGAAATGCACCAGCTCGTCCTAGTATGATATCTTGTGAAAATGCAACTATAGCGTAAATCAAAAATGTTGTACCTACTGCTAGCCAGGCTGAGTTAGAAAAGAGTGGAAAAAATCCCATCACTATCAAAAATATGATAGCTATTTTGTATGACTGTCTCATTATACTTTCTCCGCTATGGTTTCGCCAAGTATTCCAGTTGGTCTAAATATCAAAATGACAACTAGCAGTACAAAGGTAAAAGTTTCTGCCCATTCGCTAGATATATAGCCACTTATCATGGCATTGAAAAGCCCGAGCAGTATGCCGCCAAGCATGGCTCCTGGTATATTGCCGATGCCTCCCATAATGGCTGCAACAAATGCATTTAATCCATATGTCCAACCCATGTCAAATGTGATTCCTCTATAGTTGATACCTATAAATAGACCAGCTACCGCTCCTAAGGCTGAGCCAATGATAAATATAGTCATGATTACTTTGTTTACATTGATGCCCATCAGTTTAGCAGCATCTTGGTCTATGGCTGTGGCTCTTATCGCTGTTCCCATCTTTGTTTTGTTTATGAAGATATATAGTGCTACCATCAAAATAGCCGATATACCCATTATCATCACTTGCGTAAATGTGAAAACTACTCCACTTAAATTCCATACAGTTGAGGGGAAGAGATTTGAAGGAAAAATCTTCATATTTGGTCCCCAAATCAGCATGATTGAATTTTGGATTACAAGACTAGCTCCCAATGCAGATACAACTGCACTTAGTCTTGGTGCCGTTCTTAAAGGCCTGTATGCTAGGCGCTCAAGAAGAACACCAACTAGAGATATGATTAATGCCGTGATGACAAAAACACCCAAAACCAAAAGTATCGAGTTTTTTCCTTCACCAAAAATTTCTACATAAATCGTTAGTCCAGCAAAAGCAGAGAGGGCCACGAGGTCCCCGTGGGCGAAGTTGATCAACTTCATAACCCCGTAAACCATCGTGTAACCCAGCGCTACCAATGCATATAAACTTCCTACGGTCAAACCATTTATGAGTTGCTGTAGAAATATATCCATGGTAATCCTTTGATTATTTATATACTATTTTATAGCTATTGTCAGCTTGAACTTCGTAAGCCATATAACCGCCGCCGATTCTCTCTCCGTCACTTCTAAAGTTAACTGGTCCTGTGATTCCTGGGAAGCCTTTTAGAGTATGTAAAAAGTTTGAGATTTTTTTAGTATCAGTGCTTTTAGTTTGCTCTACTCCGTGTAGTACTGCTCTTAAGCCGTCTATATTTAAGAGTGTCCAGATGGAAGCTGGCATCATTCCATATTTTGCTTTGTAATCTTTTAAGAATTTTTTTGCCAAATCATATGGTAGGATATCAGGAGTCGGTACATTGATGAGGTAAGTTCCTTTTGCACTGTCTCCTGCTAGTTTCATGAAGTCAGGGTTGTCATTTGAGTCACCGCCAACAAAATCTGCTTTTATACCTAGTTGGATTTGTTGAGCTCTTAAGAGTCCACCGTCATTGTAGTATCCACTAAAGTAGATAACATCTGGATTTAGTGATTTTATCTTAGTAAGGACCGCTGTAAAATTTTGTGTTCCTGATTTGATTTTTCCTCTATATATAACATTTCCATTGACTTTTTTGAGAGCTTTTACAGTTGCGTCTGCTAAGCCAGTTGCATAGCTAGAGTAGTCAGATAGAACTGCTATTTTTTTATAATGTTTAACATTTACAAAATAATTTGCTGTAAATTCTGCCTCTGCACTGTTTGGAAATGAATTTCTGAAAAAAGTCCAGTATTTGTGTTTTGTTAGTGAATCACTCGTACCGTCACTTGTTTGAAGCACACCATTTCTATAGTAAGTAGGTTGAGCTGCTTCTGTTGCTCCTGATGTATATGAGCCAATAACTGCTAAAACACCTGCATTTACTAGTTTTCTCGCACAAATCGCCGCTTTTTGTGCTACACCCTCATCATCACAGCTGACAACTTCAAGTTTTTTGCCTAAAACACCACCTTTGGCATTGTATTGGTCAACTATCAATCTAACACCGTTATCGATACTTTGACCCTCATTGGCATATTTTCCGGTTATTGGTGCTTGAACACCTATCTTTATGACATCCGCCGCGTTTAGGGATGCAACTAGTGCACTACAAGCTACTATAGAAGTAGCTAACTTTAAAAAAGTTCTTTTCATTTGATCTCCTTTGATTTTTTTGGTCTTTGAAAAGTTTTAGAGAAAAGTTTGATAACACTTCTCTAAAGCCTTTGTACCGTATATGCTCCGATAATCCACTCTCCAATATCTTCTATCTGATGTATGCCGCTATCTTGGAATTTTGATGTTAAATTTGGAAACTCTTTTACTATTTGGTCAAAGCTTTCTATGATTTGTGGCATCCTTGTATTCAATTTTTTTCTAGCACTCATTGGTAAGTCGGTATAAAAAGCAAGTGTTCCGTAACTAAGTGTAGAGTCAACATCTTTTGGTGAATCAATCATCTTACAAATCTTTCGTATCTCATTTTTATACTCATTTTTTATATTTCTTATGCCATTTTTGATCGAAATTATAACTCTTGAGATAGAGTCATTGTCATTTTCATGCTTAAATCTTTCATCAAGCGTTATGCTAAAAACTCCTTCGCCGATGGCGTGCTTTTTCATATAGTCTAAAAAACTGTCTCGATTTTTAAGTGAACATCTTAAAATATCTGAGATGGAGGCATCTATAAATATTTCAGGTGAATTCTCTATCTTTGCTATCTCTTGAGCTACATGTATGCTTAGCATTTTTGCTGGCGCATGAGAAAGATAGAGTCTGTTGTTTGTCCAGTGCAAAAAACCTTTTCTAGCGTGGTCTATACCCCTAATGGTTGCTTCTAGTATCTCATTTTGGGATGGAAACTCACTCACAATAGTTCTCCTCTACCTCTTGTATGATTCCACTTTCATATAGTATATCTTCTATAAGTCTGTTTTTTGAGATATTTAATTTTGAACTTAGGGTTTGCAGAGCCGCATCTAGTTTCTTGTCTATCTTTATGCTAAGTTGGGCAATTTCTCTTTTGTGTTTATTTTTATTTATAACACTTTTTATGATTTCATTTGAGAATTTTTGCTTTGCCAAACTAAGCTCCTTTTTAGTATTACTAAAAGTATTACTTTAAATCAGATAGTAGTATCATAATATATTTTTTGTCTATTTGCAATAAAAAATATGATAAATTTAGTATAAAAAATTCTGAAAATTGATATAAAAACTATGTTTTTATCTGAGATATAGGCATTTGGCGGAGATATAAAGAATTATAAAGTATTTATATAAAGGTTACAAAAAGTAGCAAATTAAACTACACCAAGAATATTCTTAGTGCAGTTTAATGGTTTAATCTTTAAGTTTTGAAAGAATCTCTTGATTTAAATCGATACTTTTCTTATTGTGCTGAATCTTTTCATGATGTGTATCTATCTTTGATTTGTTCTTTTCAATCAGCTCTTTATTTGTATAAATTTCTGATTTGTTTAACTCAATCATTTCATTAAGAGCATTCAACTTTTTTTCATATTTATTAACTAAATAATAAACAACATATACTAAAACTGCAACAAGTATCCATTGTAACATACTGTATCCTTTGTGTGACGGGTATTTTTAAAATTTTCGCGTAATTTTACTCTAAAAAATAAAATTATAACTCTTTTGTTTTTATTAATAATAAAATTTAAAAATTTGTTAATATTCCTATGTTTGTTTTCTAACTGACCTTACGCACTATAAACACACCTAGGCAGAATGAGAAAGCATCATATGCGAGGCAGTTTGCTTTTAGCGTAGCCAAAGCTACGGTGAAAGTGAACTAACGAAGCAGATGGTGCTTTATCATTCTGTCCTACGGATGATAAAATTTGCACCCTACTGCTGCGTCAGCATAGCTTCATAGTAGAATAACTACAATTTTGCTATACTTCCTTGCATTAGAGTGCAACTTTTATCACCTAGGTGTGCTTATAGTGCGTAAGGTCAGTTAAAATGGTACCATAATATTATAATTTTTCAAAGGTGTTGTATGAAAGTAGCTATTAGTGGAGCCAGTGGATTTATAGGTTCGCATTTAAGAGAAAGATTCAAAGACTTTACTGTTTTAGATAGAGGTGATAGCGAAGAGGAGATAGTAAAAAAACTAAAAGGTGTGGCTGTTGTTATAAATCTAAGTGGTGCACCGATAGTTCAAAAGTGGACTCCTGAGTATAAAGAGCTTTTAATTTCAAGCAGAATTGATACAACTAAAAAACTTGTAAACGCGATCAATAAGAGTGGCGTTTCACAGTTTATATCAGCCTCAGCTATAGGAATATACCCCAACAATAAACCATGTGATGAAGAGTGTGATGAGATAGCAGGAGATTTTTTGTCAGATTTGGTTGTTAAGTGGGAGCATGAGGCGAAAAAGTGTAAAAAATCTACAGCTATATTTAGATTTGGAGTAGTTTTGGCAACAGATGGTGGTGCCTTTGGAACTATGCTTCCAACATTTAAGATGGGACTTGGAGGCACTGTTGGAAATGGTAGCATGATGACAAGTTGGATAGATATAGAAGATCTACTTAGGATATACGAGTTTGTTATACAAAATAGACTAGAGGGCATCTATAATGTTGTATCACCGAAGCCTATCACGAATTTTGCATATACAAAAGCGATAGGCAAAGCCCTGTTTAGACCAACTTTCTTCCCACTATCTATAATAGTTGCCAAAATGCTTTTTGGCGAGGGAGTGATCGTACTAACAGGCTCTAAAGAGATATATCCCAAAGCTCTCCTTGATGCAGGATTTAAATTCAAGTATCCAGATATCCACTCATCATTGACTCATTTGCTAGGAGATAGAAGATAAGGGTTTTGAAAAATAATACCCTTGTCCAAATTCAATATTTAGCTTTTTAAGAACTTTATGGATAGATTCATTTTCGATAAATTCTGCAACTACTTCTATGTTTGATTCTTTTGCAAAATTGCTTATCAGTTTTACTATCCTTTTTGAATTCTCATCTTTATCTATATTTTTTATTAAACTGCCATCAATTTTAAGATAGTCTATTTGTAAATTTAAAAGATGCTCAAAATTGGAATATCCACTTCCAAAGTCATCTATTGCAATTTTTGCACCCTTGCTTTTAACTGTACTTATAAACTCTTCGATAGATTTATAATCATTTATAGCTTCACTTTCTAAAATTTCAAATGTAATTTTATTGAAAATTCCTGGATATTTTTTTTCAATTTCATCTAAAATATCGAGCACTCTTTTGTCCTTAATATCTTCAATGGAAAAATTTATATTAAAATTTATATTCTTTTTGAAAAATAGGTCTGCAGATTTTGCAAGCATAGCTTTTGTTATATCAAAATAGAGTTTATTATCCTTTGCTATTTGAAGATATGGAAAAATAGTTTCAATATCACTGTTTTTATGCACAACTCTGGCTAAAACTTCGTATTTAACTATTTTTTTGGTTTGGATATCTACAATAGGCTGAAAAAATGGTACTATTTTGTCTTTTTTGATGGCGTTATACAGTACTTTGGTTTTTTCAATATTTGTTTTAATAAGATCTTGTTTATTATGGTGAGGTCTATATATGATATACTTTTCTCTTATAGATTCTTTCGCCTCTATAAGCGCCATATCAGCTTTTTCAAAGTATGGTTTCTCCTTGCTGATTCCAATTTGGATACCAATTCTAAATTTTAGATCTTTAATATTTATTTCATTATTTTCAAACCATTCGATAAGCATAGTTGCATAATCATTTTTATCCACTTGAGATATTGATTTTATTAAAATACCAAAATCATCGGCACCTAATCTAAATAATATTGGATCTTCCTTCTGGGTCAATTCTTTTAAAATGTTAGCAACATTTATTAGTACCTTGTCCCCTATTTCCGTGCCATAGTATTCATTTATATGTCTAAATTTATTAATATTCACTAGGAATAATATTGGATTATTATATTGGTTGATAACCTCTTCAAATTTGTTACGATTATATAGTTTAGTTAGATAATCCTCTCTGATACTTCTATTGAGACGACAATTTTCTTTATCTAATTTTAAAAATAAGTAAATTATCAATGCTGTATAAAAGATTATAAAAAATATAATTGAGTAAAATATGTAATTCATCTTGTTTACTCTTTTTAAGTTTAGAGTAAAAAATTTATCATTTATACTAGAAATAATTTTTTGTGATTCTATGTCGGTAATGCTGTTGAGAAGTTTTTGATATTTTGGAAAATTTTTGTTTATCATTTCAAGATGTGCTATCATAATAATATTAAATTCATTTAGTTTTTTATTATTTATTTTTGTCTCTTCAATCAGTTTTATATTTTCAGATTTAATAAAATTATTCATAGAATTTTTACTCATAAGAATGTTTGAAATAGTGCTTAATACTCTTTTAAGATATTTATGAGGGATTTCAACATCGTATCTTGCTCTCATGCTTGATATAGTGGAAATAGAATTAATCAAAAAGGTATTTGAATTTTTTATGCCACTGTTAATTGTATTAAATTCATATATTGCTTCTATTTTGTTCTCAACTAGCTTTTTGTATCTTTGCGTAAATTTTTTATAAAGATCCGGGTATTCTTCTTTGAAATATATATTTTTTGTTAAATCTATAACAGTTCCATGTAGGTTTTTAATGCTCTTTATAATGTCATCATTGTTGTTAAATAAAAAAATTGTAGATTTTAAAACTGTATAGTTTAGTTTTAGTTCAGCATGCGCAACTTTGTCTAGTTGTGATTGAATTCTATTGCTGTTAGAAAAATAGATCTTTCTATTACTATTGAAATTGATTAGCAATACTATAATCGTAATACCAATGAGAATTAGAGGTAGAGTTTTTTTGATAGTTTTATTCATTTTGTGCCTATATTTGGGATTTTGCCGGTCAATGTCTCTAGAAAAGATTTTATATCAATAACACTATCTTTATCAAGTCGGTACCCTAGATTATAGTAGGACATTGTCTCTATCGCTTTTTCCAATGTTTTTGCACTGGCATTGTGAAAATATGGAGATGTAAGTGCTATATTTCTGAGTGTAGGTATCTTATACACACATCTATCTATCTCATTATGAGTTATGCCATATCTATCATTAGAACAATTTTTGTATTTAAATATTATGCCAATTTTCTGGAAAGAGTTACCGCCAATATTGATGCCATTGTGGCATGTAATGCAACCTAATTTTTTAAACAATCTATATCCATTTTGCTCTTTTTTGGTTAATTTTGTTCTGTTTTTTAAATATCTATCAAATTTTGAGTTTGGCGTGATCAAGGATTTTTGAAATTCTGCTAATGAATCAACAATCATTTCATATGTTATTTTATGTGTGTTATATATTTTATAAAAACTATTTTTATAAAATATATTTTTATCTACTGCTTCCACTATGCTTCTCTTGTTCATGCCCATCTCAATTTTATTGTGAAGAGTGATATTAACTTGTTGCTTAAGATTATCGGCTTTTCCATCCCAAAACTGTTTAAAGTTGAAAGTTGAATTTAAAATTGTTGGAGTTTGAACTATATCTTTTTGCCCAAATATGCCTATCGACTTATCAAGTTTGTCAGAATATGCATGACTTGGTTTATGACAGGATGAGCAACTTATACTTTTATCTCTAGATAATGCGGAATCAAAAAATAACATTTTTCCGATATTTGCTTTTTCTTTATTATAAGCTAAATGTTGTGGTATGGGCGTTATTAAAATCTCTGTAGCTTGTAAATAAAAGCACAATAAAAGAAAAAATATAGATTTTGATTTCATCTTGATCCTTGTTTGATAGTTGAAATGATTGCTGTATTATAACTGACCTTACACACTATAAGCACACCTAGGTGATAAAAGTTGCATTTTAGTACAAGGAAGTATAGCAAAATCGTAGTTATTCTACGATGAAGCTTTACTGACGCCGTAATAAAGTGCAAATTTTATCATCCTACGGACAGAATGATAAAGCACCATCTGCTTCGTTAGTTCACTTTCACCGTAGCTTTGGCTACGCTAAAAGTAAACTGCCTCGCATATGATGCTTTCTCATTCTGCCTAGGTGTGTTTATAGTGCGTAAGGTCAGTTATAAGTTTAACATACTAAAGATAAAGTTATAATTAATAAATATTTAAGAGATTATAAAAGAGACATATAAAACTTATTTGTTTGTTTGGGCTATCTATTTATCGATAGCCCAAGATTTATCTAGTCAACTGGTTTTGGAGTTGTAGATGTACTTTCTGGAAGTTGAGGATATGATATATTCGGTTTTCTTCCTTTTAAAGCTTTGAAAAATGTTTTGATTTTCATAGCATCTTTGTCGTTAATTTTTATGCCTAATTGGATGCTACCCATCATTTTAATAGCATCTTTTAGAGACCATACTTCTCCATTGTGAAAATATGGTGCGGTTTCAGTTATATTTCTAAGGGTTGGAGTTTTTACCATTCCTTTTTTATCACCCCTGAAGTCACCAACTTTTGCAAATTTATATTTCCCTGCAAGTTCAAATGGTTGCATTGTTCCACCAAGTGCAATTCCTGTATGACATGATACGCAACCTTTGTTTATAAATGTGCTTAATCCCTCTTTTTCTGCTTTGTTTAAAGCACTTGAATCACCATTTAAGAAATCATCATATCGAGAAGGGGTAACTAGAGTTTTTTCAAATATAGCAATTGTAGAAGTAATTCTTTTAAAATCTACTTTTACATTGTCGCCGTAGGCAAGTTTAAACTCTTTTATATATGAAGGCATAGATGTGACTACATCTTCTATATGTTTAGGACTAGCCGCCATCTCTGGTGATGCAAGAGTTGGACCTTGCGCTTGATCAGCCAAATTAGGACTTCTTCCATCCCAAAACTGAGCAGTAAAAAATACTGAGTTATATACCGTAGGTGAGTTTAAATGGTGAGGATTTGGTGTCCATTTATTTCCAATTGCAGCACTTACACCATCAACACCACCTAAGCCAAGATTGTGACAGGTGTTGCAACTTATGATCCCACTTTTTGATATTCTTGGATCAAAATAGAGCTTTTTACCCAATTCAACTTTTGCATTAGTTATAGGATCTTTTGGATCATCTATAATTTTTAAAAGTGCAAGTTTGCTATCTGGGATTGGCGTTAATCCATTGCTCTTTGCTTTTTCAACTAAACTATTTCCCGCTAAAAGTAAAGTTGAACCTAAAACACATAAACCTAAAACACTTGAAATTTTCATTTCACACTCCTTATATTAAATATTCAAAAACATTATATAGGATTTAAACTTAAATAAGATTTAATATTATTTAAATTATTATATTTAGTGCTATAATTTAAATAGGATAATTAATATCTTATTAAGGTCCTC
>Ga0256840_1001968_pt1 | contig 18610 bp, 22 predicted proteins | sample 355202metaG_FD_185969 | JGI IMG/M metagenome (GOLD analysis project Ga0256840, IMG submission 185969) | Hydrothermal vent microbial communities from Mid Atlantic Ridge, Atlantic Ocean - 355-202 | ecosystem: Environmental > Aquatic > Marine > Hydrothermal vents | place: Atlantic Ocean: Mid...
TTTGTCCTTAAAGATGTTTACAACATTTACTAATTGCTTCATAATAAAAATATTTAATTAGAAAAATTGATTAATTTCTTCTTTTAATAGCTCTTTTTGCAGGAGCATATCATTATTAGGCTTTGGTTTCCAGCCTTTTTCGTGCTGCATGCCGTTTGCACTGCACGTGCATACATAAATACCAACCTCCGTATCAATTAATTGTACGACGGTTAGCTTATACGCCCCATTACTGAGGCGTATGTTTGCTAATTGTTTTTTTACCTCCATATTATTTTTATTTAAGATTATATTTTTCTAAAATCTAAATACTTTGCCATTTTCTGAGTAAAAGGTAATATTATTTATAATATGACAATTATTGCGGACTTCTTTAACAATATCGAAACTAACCTCTACTATTTCATCTCCTTTTCTTGCGTATTTTTTATGAAAAATATACCGCCAACCCAATCTTCAGCTTTCTTCATACTACCATCTTCCCTATATGTAGGACTTGTTGCCTCATATAGGTACCCATTAATAGTTCCTTTTTTTGGTTTTCCGAAACTAACCGCCTTAAAGATTTCGGCTATGCTAAAATTTGAATGAATCTAATATTCCATGATTGTAAGGTTTTTAAGTGAATACTATTTTATTTGCAATTTTTATACATATAATAATCCATGTGTATCTTCTTTTATTTCACCTTTCTTTATAAGGAAGTCAATACATCCTAATATTGCGTCCTTATCAGAAATTATATCCCATATTACACCGTCCCTATTATTGGAATGGCTAAAGTTGTTATAAGATAGCATTTTTATACTTGATTTTATCATCTTTGGTAAAGATAAAGGAGAGCTTGTAATTCCCATTTCCATTCTTTTATTTCTTCCAATTACTTGATTAAATTGCAACATGATGTAAGTTTTTAAATGAATACTATTTGTTTGTTTTGTTGATACAAAGTAAAGGATAAATTCTCAAACGAACAAATCTTTTTAAAACTTTTTTTAAAAACTTTTTTGGCTGCCTTCAAAACCCTAATAAAATCAATACTTCCAACAATAAAAAAATTTAGAAAAAATACAACATATAAGTAATAATTACATTCTAATACGAATTATTGCTTACTTTTGTAAAAAAAGAATATAATATATAGTGCCATGAGACGGAAAAGAGATTTAACGAAAAAAGACATAGAGAAGCTATTAACAGATAAGCAAAGGAGGTTTTGTTTAGAGTATGTAATAGATTGGAATGCAACAAGGGCGGCAATCAAGGCAGGGTATAAGGAGAAGTCAGCGACAGTAATAGCCCATGAAAACCTAAGAAAACCTTACATTAAGAAGTATTTGGATTTTGTGCGAAAAGATTACGAAAAATTATGTGGAGTTTCAAAGATGCGACAAATACGGGAATATTCCAAAATCGCATATAGCAGTATCAGCCATTTACATAACACATGGATAGAATTAAAAGACTTTAAAAATCTTACAGACGAGCAAAAAGAAGCAATAGAGAGTATTGAGACACGTACACAGGTAAGAAGTACTGGCAGAGGCAAGAAAAAGCTGGTTAGAATTGAATTTGTAAAGATTAAACTATACAATAAGATTGCAGCATTAGAAAGAATTGATAAGTTAATGGGTTATAATGAGCCTGAGAAGATAGAAACAGAGGTAAAAGGTGGAACAGTTCTAATTCTTCCCAGTAATAACAGATAAGCACATGAGGAAACAAAGTAAAATAATTCCACAAGAAGGATTTCAACAAGAATTCTTATCATCCCCCGCTGATGTAGTAATAGGAGGAGGAGGAGCTGGTGTAGGTAAGACATATGCAGAATTATTAGAAAGTTTAAGGCATAAAGATGTTGAAGGTTTTTCTTGTTTATTTTTTAGACGTACATATTCGCAGATTACAGCACCAGGCGGGCTATGGGATGAGGCGCAAAAGATTTACCCTTTGTTCGGAGGCGTACAAGGAGATATGAAGTTTACATTCCCAAGCGGTGCAAAAGTAGTGTTTTCCCATATGCAGCATGAAAAGAATAAATTAGACTGGCAAGGGGCGCAAATACCACTAATCATATTCGACGAATTAACCCACTTTACAAAGGAAATGTTTTTTTATATGTTATCCCGTAATCGTAGTATGTGTGGGGTAAAGCCTTACATGAGAGCTACATGCAACCCTGATGCAGATAGTTTTGTAAGGGATTTGATAGACTGGTGGATTGACGAAGACGGCTATGTAATTAAAGAAAGAAGCGGCATAATAAGATATATGACTGTTTACATGGACGAAATAGTTTGGGGAGATACACGGCAAGAAGTATTTGACAAGGTAGGTACCTTGCAGTCATTAGATGAGGTACTATCCTTTACGTTCATTGAAGGCGAATTAGAGCATAATAAGATGTTATTGGAAAATGACCCTTCCTATAAGAGTAAATTGTTGGCATTATCTGAGGAGGACCAATTACGCCTATTACGCAGGAATTGGAATGTAAAGGTGGATAAGACTACATTAATCAATTACATCAGGTTTAAGGATACCTTTACTAATGAATGGGTACAGAAAGGACAGAAATACATAACAGCGGATATCGCAACGTCTGGCAGCGATTTATTATCAATATGGGTATGGGAAGGACGTAGGGCAATAGACTTAGAGCTCGTTGAGAAAAACAATGGAAAACAAGCGGTAGAAATGATAAAGAGAAAGCAACAATTACATTTTGTGCCTTCTTCTAATATATGTTATGATGCGGACGGAGTAGGTGGAGGATTAACAGGCTTCTTACCTAATGCGATAGAGTTTCATGGAGGAGGTAAAGTTTATGGTAATGAAAAATACATGAATAGAAGAGCACAGTGTTATTTCCATTTAGCACACGCAATTAACCAAACGTTCCCAAAATCTGAGAAAGATGCGTATTATATCTCTCCTGAGATACTACAAAAAAAGTATCCTTTCAACACACCCAAGCAATATAAGGGGCGTACAATAGAATGGGTACTATTGCACCAGTTAAAGGCAATAAGACAGAATAAACCAGATGCAGAGGGAAAGAAATCAATTATTAAGAAAGAAGAAATGAAGATAATTTTAGGTGGGATTAGTCCTGACCTATTAGATGGGTTAATGATGCGAGAGGTATTTGATTTTATAAATGTAAACAGTACTAAGGAGAAAGTAAGTAAGAGTAGATTAGGTATATTTTAAAAAGATAAATTATGAATATTGGAACGATTTTAGAATTAGGAGATTATGCAAAAATTCTTGACATAATCGAAGAAACGAATAAGGTAGCGTATAACCCTATTAAGTACCAGGAACAGTACGACGGAAAGCACCCTATCTTGGAACGTCAGAATAAGATAAAAACAGATGAGAGTGGAAATCCTGTTGATGTAACGGTAACCGCGAAGCTGGTATTTAATTACCAGAAGAAGATAGTAGAGACGGCGACAGCGTTTTTATTAGGCAAACCAGTTTCATTAAGTAAAAGGACAGAAGGGGGAGATGAGGCGTTTACTTATCTAAAATCCGCTCTTGACGCTATGAAGTGGGATAATGGGAATAAACAATTAGCAAGAACATTGTTCATCCAGCGTAGAGCGGCTAAATTGTTCTTTATTAAAAATCCTACTGATAAGATAAATCGTAAAGTATCTTATATGTTATTGAAGGCAGAAAATGGTAGATTTTATCCGAACTTTTCTGATACAGGAGATTTAGATGCCTTCTTACGTAGGTATAATAAGGACGTCTTAGTAGAAGGAAAGGTGGTTAAGCAAGAGCAATTTGAATTATACACGGCGGAAAGGATAGTAAAAGGGGCATTTTCTAACAATACATGGCAGGTTGAGGAATCCGCCAATCCATTTAATAAGATACCTGTTGTGTATTATGAGCAAGAGCAAAACGAATGGGAGGATGTGCAGACTTTAATAGATAAGCAAGAATTAACGGTGTCTGAGCTTGCCGATACAAATCAGTACTTCGCAGCACCAATCGCAAAGATGTACGGTAAAGTAACTGGAATGGCAGAGAAAGGGGAGCAAGGTAAATTATTGCAGTGTGAGATGGTTACTGATGCAGAAGGGAAGACACAGAAGTCTGATGTAGAGTACCTCACATGGGACCAACGACCTGAAAGTTTAAATCTGCAATTAGAACTACTGGAAAAAGCAATCTATTCCTTTACCAACACCCCGGATATTAGTTTTTCCAGTATGATAAAAAACAAACCTGGTAATATATCAGGAGCGGCACTGGAATTCTTAATGTTAGATGCAATAATAAAGGCACTTAACAAGCAAGAAGTATTTAATTCTAATCTATTACGTGAATTGTCTATAATTAAAACAATGTTGAGTACGATGGAAACAAAGTACGCTAAGGATTTCGAAGAGATGTCCTTTAAAATTACCTTTAACAGTATCTTACCCAATAATCTTGCAGATGTAATAGATACCCTCTCAACCGCAACAGGTAATTCTCCTGTAATGTCGCAGGAAACAGCGGTACAGCTTAATCCTATGATAACAGAAAAGGAACAAGAAATAGCAAGACTAAAAGAAAACACACAATTAGAAGCAGGAACATTTAATTTGTAAAATAGTATAATCATGAAAAGAAAAGACGTAAAAGAAAAGAAGCAATTAACGGCACATGAGACCGTTAAGATTTTTATTAATGAGATGAGAAAGTATGGAACAGAAGAGTATAATGAGAGTACAGTTCTTCAATTCTGCCAATTAACGTGGGTAAAAGCGACAAGATTTATAGACGTCTCCCTTGATGTAATAGGCAAGGCGTTACAAGGGGGGACATGTGGCATTAAAGAACGTTCTGTTCTTTCTGATAATTGTATCATCTTCGAATTGACAATGCAGACAGGTAGGTACAGTATTAAGGCAATTTGTGAAAAGGTGCCTTATAAGCCTGATAAGAATGGAAAATGGGGGGTTAATCCGTTATCTTTCTATAAATTACCATAAATGAAGGATAAAAAATTAAATTCTTTGCATCTAAGCACAGGTAAAGAGCTTGACAGTATCTTAAACCAGTTAGCTGACGACCTACGCTTAGGTGTAAAGAAATACGGCATTAAGTATAAAGAACCGTTTTGGAAGCATAATAAACGATTGTATAATTATGTGAATAGACAAATGTTAAGTCTTCGTAACAAGAATTTAAAGTTGATACAAGGGAAGACGAAACAGGCTTGGGACTTAGCGAATAAACAGATGGACGAAAGGGTTATAAATTACCTAAAAGAACGTGATGCCATGCAATTATTAGAAAGTAAGGTATATTCTGATTATTCCAAAAATATAGAATTTCCAAATGACGTTCCATTGCTCGCAGATTGGACGCAAAGTAATATTTCGCAATACAATGCCTTTTTATCAAGAACAGAGAATGGATTAGGATTGTCGAAAAGGATTTGGAAAATGTCTTTAAAGTCAAGGCGTATGATAGAAGAGACGTTAAAGAGCGGGATATTAGAAGGACAATCAGCTGCCCAAATGAGTCGTATATTTAGACAGGCATTAAAAAATCCAAATAAATTATTTCGTAGAGTAAGAGATAAGAAGACAGGAAAATTAAGATTATCTAAGCCTGCAAAAGCATTTAAACCTGGTACTGGTGTGTATAGGAGTAGTTATCAGAATGCGTTTAGATTAGCTCGTACTGAGGTTAATCTTGCATACAGAAAGGCGGAGAGTGAGCGTATAAATCAGATACCTTTTATAGTAGGCTATGAAGTGCATTTATCTAATGCTCATCCAATAACAGATATCTGTGATGACATGCAAGGGGTTTATCCTAAGACGTTCGTGTTTAGTGGCTGGCATCCAGCTTGTATTTGTTATATGACCACTATATTGCTGGATGATAAGAAATTTTCTAAATATCTTGAAACTGGCAAGATTTCCTCAGATGAGTATGTTAAGTCTATTCCAAATCTGGCAAAATCTTATCTAATTAAGAATAATAAGAAATTGCAGAATTTAAAGTCATTGCCTTACTGGTATAGGCAGAATAATAATATAATAAAAAAGGTAGTATGAATAAGAAAGAACTAAAAGAAGTAAGATGTCCTAATTGTAAGAAATTGCTATTAAAGGCAAATGTGGTAGGTACATTAGAAGTAAAATGTCCAAGATGTGGACAGGTAATAGAATACAGATACGAAGAAAAGAAAAAGTAAGAAAAGGTTTGTTCTTATATGATTAATTATTACATTTGTACTTTAATTCATTTTAAGAGCTACTTTGAAAGCCTATTAACTGTAGAAATGCAGGGAATAGGCTTTTCTTTTTGTTCTTAACTAATAACTAATATTAATATATAAAAAGTAGTATTATGAAAGAAAAATTTTTAGAAGCATTGGTTTCGGCTGGACTTACAAAGGACATCGCTTCCATTTATGCAGGCATTATCACAGTAGAGCAGGAGTCGCAGATACCTGCATTAGTGGCACAGATTAAAGCAGCTACCGTACAAACCCCCGCACAGAGTGAAATAGATAAAAGAGTAACACAGGCGGTACAGACAGCGATTACAAATTATGAGAAGAAGCATAATTTAAAAGACGGAAAACCAGTTGTTACAGATGAGGAAAAGAAATCTCAAGAAGAAGCAGAACGTAAGAAGAAAGAAGAGGAAATGAAAAAAGAAAAAGAAAAAAGTGGTACTCCTGAGAATCCGGAAATTAAAGAATTGAAAGACATTATCTTAAGCCTTTCAGAATCCGTAAAGAGTTTATCTAAGAAGCAAAAGGCAGAAGAAAGAGCGGTATTTGTTAAGAAAGCACTTACAGAGGCGCAAATACCCGAAGTAATGCATAAACGATTTATAGACAATCCAAATGCAACGCCGGAGGAGTTCTCCGCCTCCGTTAATGAGTTCAAACAAGAATTGGCAGATTTAGGAATTGCCGCACTAAAGACACCTGAACAAGGAAAAGAAACAGGGGTTTTAGAAAAGTCAGCAGAAGAAGCGGCAAAACAACGAAATAACGATACGACTCAACAAGGAGGAGTTCGTGCAAAAGAGTTATAATAAAAATAGCTCAATAATTATGCTCTAAAATGAAACAATTAATTATTCATTAAAAAAATTTAAGCAAATGAGAAATTTTAATTTAAGACGATTTGGATTTATCATATTTACTCTATTAATGGTAGCGGTGAGTATGTTATCCACGAATGAAGTACATTCTACTTCTATTGCCTTTGCTGCCTTATTCGGTAGTATCGCAATAACACAGGAATACGGTGTACCCGCTCCTATTGTATTCGATACCATTTTAGAAGATTGGGTTGGCGGTGCTACAATAGCACGAGCCAGGTTGGCAGGCTTTTTACAAGTACCGGCAGGGGCACTCTTATACATATCTAATGGGCTGGCAGAGGTTATAAAAACTTCCACAGTAATAGCAGGAGGAACAGCTACAGATATAAGAGTACATAAGAATAACCTCTGGCAAGTCGGAGAATTCGTAATGCTCACAAGCGGAGGTATTGCTTCTACTATTACAGCAATAGACCGCACAGGAGTAGATTATGATGTAATTACAATAGATGCTACATTAGGCAGTACGCCAGGTGCAGGAGAAGTGCTTGTAGAAGCCGTTGCAGTCGCAGATGGGACAACTACTCAATCGGCAGCGAAATACACTGCGAACGCTATATTAAAGGAGACAGCAGATTTAGAAAGAGCAAATCCTTCTGCGAGTGGAGTAGTGCGTGGTACGGTAAGACAAGCAGCGTTACCTTATGGAGCATTTGCGGAAGATGTAGCGGCTTTATCTTTAATTAGATTTGCATAACAGAACAGAAATTAATTATTAAAAAATTAAAGAAATGGAAAAAAGTTTAATAAAAGAAATAACTCAAAAAGGGTTAGAGGTTTACTACAGAAACCGTCAATTTGAGGAAATGTATTGGCCTGTGTTTTTCCCTCTTAAGAACGTTCTTACGCTTAATGTACAGACGTTAATAGGAGAGCAAGGAGGAAGAGTAGCTGCAGATGTAATTGCTTACGATGCGACTGCACCGCTTAAGACAAGACAAGTTATTGGCAAGATGCAAACTGACATTCCCAAAATTGCAATGAAAAGAAAGATGACTGAATCGCAGATTTTAGAATATGAAATTCTTTCAAACATGGCAAATGCCGATGAGAAGCAGGTTTTGGATTTAATTTATGACGATTTAGATTTTGTTGTTCAGTCAGCAAATGCACGAATGGAATGGCTTGCCTTGAAGATTATTTCACAGACAAAATTAATCTTGTCAAGTACGAACAATAATGGAAGGGTAACTGAAGAAGCAATAGATTTTCTAATGCCGGACAATAACAAATTTGGTGCGAGTGTTGTGTGGAGTGTTGCTAATGCTGCGACGATGAAACCGATTGACGACTTTAAGAACATTATGGAAGATGCAGAAGCGAATGGGAAAGTGTTGAAGTACGCATTAATGGACAAGGCAACCTTTAATATTTTTACCGGAAGTACACAGGTAAAGGAATTCGCTAAGACGTATGGACAGATTACAGCAACAGGTGTAACCCCATTCCTTAGCTTAGATTACATCAATGCGGCGTTAGACGCAGCAGATTTGCCTCAGATTAGGGTAATTAAGCAAAGTATTGGTATTGAGAACAAAGACGGACAGATTGTTAAGACAAATCCTTGGAATACGTCTTATGTTACATTTATTCCTGATTTTAAATTAGGTAATATGTTAAACGGACCGATTGCGGAAGAATTACGCCCTCCTAAACAGGTGATACAGGCGAAGTCTGGTAATGTATTAGTAACGAAGTATTCCACCGTAGACCCGGTTGCAGAATTTACAAAGTCAGAAGCAAATTCGTTTCCTGCATGGAATACTATTTCGGATTGTTACTCACTTAAAAGAGATGCAACGAGTTGGAGTTAATTAACTGGTAAATAGAAAACGATGACAGTATTAGAATCGCTAAATATAGAAGTAAATAATCAAGTCATATCTGAAAAGAGTTTAATTCAGGTAGGACTTGATAGCACTTCTATCTATTCTTTAGAAAATAGTCCTACCGTTGAGCTTGCGAAAGCCTACGCCTTTAAATCAATCATTACCCAGCCTGATTATTCAGAAGATGGTTTAGCGGTTGAATATGATAGGAAGTACTTAGTAATGGAAGCTAATAGAATATTTAAGATTAACGGGTTAGAGGATGAGATGATAGGACAAAGTACACCTGTAATTAATAACAAGACGGGATTATGGTAGAAAGATATCCACATAATGTTACCTTACAGCAGATAGGAGGTGATATACAGGACAGTAATGGGAATGTAATAAGTCAGCCTCCTACGCTTGAATTACAGGTAAAAGCAAGAGTAAAGGTGGCAGGATTAAGCCAGAATACACTATTAGCAGAAAACGGAGATGTAGTGCCATTTAGGCATACGATATCAACACCTTTCTTTACACAAGATTTCACTAATGGAATAGTTGTTTGGCAAGGGCAGTCCTTTCCTATAATAAGGTTTAGGCAGTATCAAAATAGATGTAAGATTTGGATATGAAGAAATCAGGAATTTACCCAGTGTGGAAGATGACGTTTATACAAGACATATTTAAAGATTATACTACTAATTTCGTTAATAAGGAGATTGCTGTTTTAATCCGGGTAGGTGAGGAGTTTATCAATAAGGCAAGGATTAATGGAGAATACACAGATAGAACAGGTAATTTAAGAAGTTCAATAGGGTATATCCTTGTAAATAATGGGCAGGTGCTGAATAAGAACATACAAGGTCTTACAACGGAAGGAAAAGCGGCAGCAGAAGAGCAGGTAAAAGTGCTTTCTAAAACGTACAAAGGCTTAGTATTATTAGGTTTTGCAGGTATGCAATATGCGGCGGCAGTAGAAGCGAAAGGGTATGATGTTATTACCTCCTCAGCTCCTACAAAAAAAATACTTAAAGATGCATTTAAGAAATTTATAAAATGATAACAGACATAGAAATAGCAAGTAAATTCTTTAATATCCTTAATGTTCCAGCCTTAACCGATATGATTACAGGTAAGGTATGGTTACTGAGAAAACCTGTTGGGAGAATGCAGGAGGATATTGTTATTAACGTCTTGACAAGTACCGCAGCAGCAAATTTGCATCTAATTACTGGAATTGTTAATATTAACACGTTTACACAAGAGAATACAGACCATACTCCTAATGGAGTAAGAATTAAGCAATTAAACGACGTATTAGTATCTGTATTAGGACTAACGAATGGAGAGGCTTATAATGGGTTAATTTCATATAAGGTGCAATCTCAAAAGACGTTCCGTGATACAGATAATAATGCTTTATATTTTTCAAATTTGAGATTAGAATTTACATTTAAAACAGAATAAAAATGGGAAAAAGTTCAGATATATTTGGAATTTCCAAATTAGAAATAGGTGCTCCTGGTGATGGAATCATGGGGACAGCCTTAACAGAGTTCAATGACATTAAGGAAGGTTCCGCCACCTTAACGTTGCCAATAGAGGATACGGTAAAAATCTTCTCAGAGACAGACAGAAAAGTGCCTTATCGTGTTATTAATGCAGGTAGCCCTGATGGACCTAAACTTGCATTGGAATTATTGGGAATTGATATGGATAAATGGGTTGAATTTTTAGGAGGAACGTATGCGGCCGGCAAATGGACATTTCCTTCTACAAGTCAAGACTTATATAAATCAGTACGTCTTACAACGAAACCCACTGATGCAGCAGGTACAGTACTTGTAATTGAAATGCCTTATGCATTATTAACCGCAGGTATTGATGCTCCTTTGACATTCAACGATTTAGCTCCTATTACGATGACAATAGAAGCGATGACCCCTGTCTCTGCCTTAGGTGTAGTAGGTGATGTATTGACTATTGAACAGGTATAAGATGAAGGATGTTTATAAAAAATTGGCAGATGCGGTTACAAATAATCCTCTGCCAATTTCTATAAAGAGTGAAACAACATCAGAAGTACGTAAATTCGTAATTCTACAGCCTTCTTTTGGCATACTGATACATGTATCAGGGTTATTGTCGGAAATACGCTTAGAAGACTTAAAATCAATTTTTGAGAGTAAAAACATAATAAAGTATATCAATCAGTACGGAAATACCATTATAGAGGTGGTTTCAATTATTTTAGACCGTAGAATTGATTATACGAAAGATACATTTGAGTTCATCAGAGACAATTTAACAGCTTACGAATTATACGATTTACTTACGAATATAGTGCTACGAATAGGGGTGCAGGATTTTCAAAAATCTATCATTGCGACGACATCAATGAGCCTACTAAGGCAGAGGGAGATAATAGCCCTTGCAAAGAAATCTTCAATCCCTTTGAATTTATAGGAGGGTTTATGAATTATTTTGGAATGAGTTATAAGGAGGTGTTAGACAGTCCTTTACAAAGATTATTGTTACTTTCTAAATCCATTTCAAAGCCTAAAACAGGAACGGGTAATAAAAAAGCTCCTTCTATTTTAGAATTTGCTAAACAGAACAAGTTAATTAAAGACAAATGAGCCTTACCACCGGAGAAAATGCCCTACATTTCGCAACCGCTATAGATAACAGTGGTTTGCAAAAAGGTACGCAACAAGCACAAGGAATTCTAAGAAATTTTACAGCGAATATATCTAAGATGGATGTATTCGCTGGTCTTGCATTAGGAGGTGTAGTTGCATTAGAAAAATTGGCAACCTCCGCCTTTGATGCTTCTAAAAAGTACCAGACATCTATGTTGGAAATTCAAACAATTTCCAAGGCTACACAAGAAGATTTTGAAGGCATGTCTGATGCTATATTAAAGGTAGGATTAGATGTTCCACAAACGGCAGATGAGCTTGCAAAGGCCTTTTATCAGATTGCAAGTGCTGGGTATGACGGAGAAGAAGGACTTACTTTATTAGATATTTCAGCCAGGGCAGCGGTAGGGGGTATTACAGACGTAGAGACAGCCGCAGATGGTGTTACTACTGCGATGAACGCTTGGAGGATAAGTACAGAGGGAGCAGAAGGTATTACAGATAAACTTTTCCAAACTGTTAAGCTGGGGAAGACTACTTTTCCTGAATTATCTACTAATTTATCGCAGGTTGCATCAATTGCCGCCAGTGCAGGAATCTCCTTAGATGAAGTACTGGCAGCGGTGGCAACATTAACAAAACAAGGCGTACCGACAGCGCAAGCCTTTACACAGATTAAATCTGCCATAATTTCCACGAATGAGGTGTTAGGAGACGGGTGGACAAAAACCATGTCTTTCCAAGAAGGAATGGTAGCAGTGGCGGACGCTGCAGGAGGCAGCCAAACCGTTTTAAAAGATATGGTAGGACGTGTGGAGGCTATGAATGCCGTTTTGGCATTAACAGGAGAAAATGCACAGATGGCGGCTGATGACTTAGACGCTATTAAGGACAGTGCAGGGGCAGCGGGGCAGGCGTTTGATACGATGGTACAGAGTGCAGATAATCAGGCGAAATTATTGGCAGCCAACATAGAAGCGGCCTTTAAACCGCTTGGGGATTACCTTGTAAAAAACTTCACGGAAGTGACATCATTTATTAATAAGGCGTTTAAATCAGGAGATATAGAGAAATTCGCTAAAGGCGTAGGTGTTGCAGTATCCGCTCTTGTAGCATATAAGACGGCAACGGCGTTAGCCTCTATTTCTATAATGGATTTAAAAAGAGCATTGGTAATTGCACGTAAAGCAATGCAGTCTTTAAATCTTGTCAGTAAGGCAAATCCATGGGGATTAATTGCAGCCGGTATTGTAGCAGCGACAACCGCTTTTATCGTATTTAGAAAAGAAGCAGATAAATCAGAAAAGAGTTTACTGAATGTAAGTAAGGCGGGAACGGTATTTAATAAAAATCTGGCTTCTACTAAACAAAAATCCGAGGTACTATTCACAGCACTAAAAAATACAACGAAGGGCACAGAGGACAGAAAAAGGGCTATTCTGGCAGTAAATAAAGAGTATGGTAAATACCTTCCACATTTACTAACTGAAAATTCGTCTTTACAAGACATTGAACAGGCGCAAAGAGCGGTAAACGATGAATTACTTCGTAACGTTGCGATAAAGTCTAAGGCGCAAGAACTTACCACAATAGCAGAAAAACAGATAGCAGTAGAAAAAGAATTGTACGGACTAAGGGCAAGACTATTGCAAGAGAATTCTACTAATACAGACGAAGCGATAACACAATTAAAGAAGGTTGCGCAAAGTATGGTAGAGTTGGGGCAAACCAGTGGAGCAGAAATAAAGCAGATGGGACAGAATTTATCTGCCATGTATGGAATTAATGATGCTTCTTCGGCTGCCGTAACTGACTTATTAAAGAAATATGTAGATTTATACAAGGAAGTAAATAGTTCTACAGAGGCAGTAAATGATTTTTACGATAATTTGGTAAAGAGTACAACGGTAACGAAAAGTAAAGAAGTAGAAACAAAGCAGAAAGGTACAGGAGAAAAATCCCCTGATAGGCAAGCAGAAAAAGAATTGAAGGCACGTAAGGCAATCGTAACGGTTATAGATGACCAGATACATGTTCAAGATATCTATACTGATGCGGTAGAAAGAACGGAACGTTCTTTAAAAGATACTCTTAAATTACAAGATTGGGAGAAGGTAGGTGGGGATATTATGTATGCCGCAGATTCTTTGTCATTAATGGCAGATAGTATAGGTACGGTAAATGAAGGATTAGGTGATACATTAGGACAGATTGCAGACGTTGCGATGAATGTGGGGCAGATGGTGCAAGGCATTGCATCAGGAAATTACTTACAGGCAGCGGTAGGCGCGGTAAAACTTATTACCTCACTATTTAACGGAGAGAAAGCAAGACAAAAAAGGGAAGAGCGTACTACTAAGGAAATAGAGCGACAAAATAAAGAGTTAGAAGCTCAATTAAAGATTTTGGAAAAGGCAAAAGGTATTGATAGTTTGAAGGCCTACCAGAATACCTTAGATGAGATTAGTCAATCATTGCAGGAATTAGATAAGAAAAGTAAAGAAACAACTACTAATTTCTGGGGTAAAACGTCTGCGAAATATGATAGTACGGAATTAATGAAACAATATGAAGAACTCCTTGATAAACAAGAAGAAATAAGGAATGCCATGTGGGAGGATGTTACTGGAACAACTTCTGAGACATTAACAGATGAAATACTACAAGGCTTTGAGAATGGTAAGATAGCAGCGGAAGATTTTGCCGGAACATTTGAAGACCTAATGAAAGATGCAATGATGCAGTCTTTTAAAACAAAATACTTAGAAAAACAATTTGATGAGTTTTATAAATCTTTTGCGGCGGCGGCGGAAAGTGGAGGAGCATTAACACAGGAAGAAATAAATACCTTACAGAAAGAATTTGATAGCAATCTACAAGTCGCAGAACAAGGGTTTCAAGAATTCAATAAACTATTTGAGAGTACTTTTGGAACGTCTTTAAGCACACCAGCCCAGCAAACGCAAGGAATGGCAGGGGAAATAAAGGCTTCTTTAACAGAAGAAACTGGAACAGTATTAGCAGGGACATTGAACAGTATAAGGTTATACGTTGCAGAGCAATTAGATGTAATTACAGATACGATTGAATACTTGCAGACAATAGCAAGTAATACCCAGTACAACAAGGAGTTAGAACGATTAGAAAATATAGAAAATCTATTATCTCAACAGAATGAATCTTTAAGAAGTAGCGGCGTATGATGCAGACAATACTAATAGACGGAGTAGATACAAGAGATTACGGGGTATCCGTAACTAAAATAAAAGGTGCCTTTGATATGCCAGCAAGGTACGGGACATATCAAAGGGATTGGAAAGATGTAGATGGTATAGAAGCCTTTGTGCAGATAGATGACTTATACTTCTCACAGCGTAAAATTACGTTAGAATGTGTAATGGAGGCGGAGAACATTTCTACGTTTCAATTTAATCTTGGGCAATTCAGAGAATTAGTCTATAAGAAAATCCAATTAACTACGCCTTACTCTTCTCATACATGCGTTTTAAAACAAGGTGCAAAGGTGAGGTGGATTAATGATAAATATGGGAATGATGTTGTAGCTCGTTTTACACTTGTATTTAATGAGATTACCTACGATTTCGGTCAGACTTTAATAGGAAATCCAAATATATCTAATGATGTATTTTGGATAGATAACATTGCACTATCAGAGTTTGGAATTGTGGTTGAGAATGCAGACGGGTATTTTGATTTTCCTAAGATGAAAACTGACAAGGTTACAAGGTACAGACGGGAAAGTGATAAGGTAAATAAAAGAGAAGCAAGACAGATAGATTTAAAGTGTTCACTAATCGCAACAGATATAAACGATTTATTAGATAAGGTAACAAAATTCCATGCATTATTAGCGAAAGAAGGCTTAAGGAAATTAATGATTCCTTTACCAGGTTTGGAAAAACCTTTTGAAGTGTTTAATTCTAAAGGGTTTACCGTTAAATCCGTAGTACAGAATGAAACGCAAATAGTAATATCTTTCATGGTAGAATTTATTGAGCCTTCTCCTATGCCTGAGTCCTTCTTTCTTACTATGCTGTTAGACACTGATGGAGTGCCAATTTTAACCACAGGAGGAGAATACATCTACATAATTGCAGATAGAAAGGATATAACTAATCCTAATACCTACTTATTCACAGACGGAGAGCAACAAGAAAAAACATACCTATGGACTACTAATGAATTAGATATAAATGATGCATTGTATAATGCCTTATCAGAAGAGGTTTATTTATTCACAGACGAAGAAATTGGTAAATTATGAAGAAATTAATTACAACAGATTTAGGAGGGCATCCTGTATATTTTAAAGACTTTGAATTTGTACAGGAGCAGATACGGGAATTAGCAAAATCCACATTCGGTCATCTTGACCCAACAATTGTTAATATACTTAATGGAGGTAGTTATCAGGTATCAACAGATGGATTTACTATTGACGTACTTACAGAAGGATGGGCGTACTATCAGGGAGAATTCTTTTATATTCCTGTGCATTCTGCAACGGGTAGCGGTACAGATGTTGCGAAATGGAACATTGTAGAATCCTATGATGCAAGAGGATTAAAAACATTTAAAGACGCTACGGTAGGAGATAAGAATGTCTATTTAGTTCGTCAATTACAGGTATCATTTGTACCACCAGCCTCAGGAGGTGCAGATTTTAGTTTGACAAAAGAAGCTAATAAAGAAACTCCCTGGCAAACAGCTACGGTACAGAGTCCTTTTACTGGAACATTTCAGTACAGGTTAAATAAGGACGGCAATTTACAATTAAAAGGAACGGTTATAAATGATAATTCGTTTGATTACAGTCTTGTTTTGTTTGTCTTGCCGGTTGGATTTCGCCCTTCTTATACACTTCCTTTTAGGATGCCTATTGCAACCTCAGCTAATAGCCAAATAATTGATATTTCTATACAGGCGACAGGAGAAATAAAGATAGGTAGCGGCAAACAAGGCTGTATCGTGGGAGATGCCTATCTAAACCACACCTTTTATATGGATTAATGGAAGAAAGTTATGAAAATATACAGAAATAATGTAGAATTGTTAGATGTAGAATTAGACGACAAATCCGTATTTAAGTCTACTATAATGGGAGATGAGATTTGTGAGCTTAATTTTACATCAGAAATATTCGTAGATTTCCAGTTACAAGACAATATTATCTATAATTCACAATACTTTGTAATTAATACCCCTCCTAAGATTACGAAAGTAGCGAATAACGAATATACATATTTTCTAAGGTTTGAGGGGATTAAGTACGATTTAGGTAAGGTACTTGTTAAATTAGATGGAAAGCTGGATTTCGTGTTATCTGCGGACATTTCGCAGTTAGTAGACTTGATTGTGTTTAATATGAACGAAATCTCTTCTACTCCTTGGAAAAGGGGGATTACAGCGATTACTCCTATTTACGATTTTACAATTTCGTCTGAAAACTGTTTACAATTATTAAATCGTGCCTGTCTTGACTTTGAGGTAGAATTTGAAGTGCAGGCATCAGCGACGGAATATATTATCAATGTACGAGATATAATAGGCGTTTATGAAGGTGTGTCTTTACAGTATAAGAAAGGAATTTTTAACATTACGAAAGAAGCAATAGCACAGGAGTCGGTAATAACAAGATTATACCCATTTGGAGCAGCGAAAAACATACCTGCATCGTATGGACATGAGCGGATACAATTACCTGCGATAGAATTAAATACTGATAGGTACGGAATAATTGAAGGTGCGATTATGTATGAAGATATCTTCCCTAATTTCACCGGAACAGTGGGTTCCGTTACATCTAATACCTTTATTGACAATAGTATAGACTTTGATATAAATACCCAATTAATACCAGGTGTTGTTGCAAAAGTAGTGTTTAAAACCGGTAATTTAACAGGATACGAATTTGATATATCCTCCTATAATAACAGTACGAAGCAGGTTACACTTGTACAGTTAAAGGATGATATAGGTCGTTTATTACCCAATTCAAGTTTACCTATTCAGATAGGAGATACCTACACAATAGTAGATATTTATATGCCTCAATCGTATATAGATGCCGCAGAAAGTGAATTAAATATAAGAGCAATTTCATATTTACAAAAGTATTCTTTACCTTTGTATAAGTACAACATAACAATAGACGCAAGGTATTTAAGAAATGAAAATATAAGTTTAAATGTTGGTCAAAAAATTAGACTTATAGATTTAGATATGGGAATAGATATTCTACTGCGAATTTATTCAATTACCCAAAGTCTTGCAAACCCTTATCAATACGTTCTTGAGCTTACAGACAGTAAGCAGACGAATAGAATGATAAGATTAATACATGGGCAATTCAGTATAGAAAAGACATTAGATGAATACAGAAAGAAATTACGAATTTTAAAAAATAATTAACATGGCAACAGGCATAAGATTTCCGGATGATATGGTCACCGCACCGCAAACGCTTGCGGACAATGATAAATTATTAATTTCTGACAGCGTGGACGCTAAGAAGGCAAAATGGTGGGATTTATTAAGCGTTAAGAATTGGCTTTTTAACGTATTTTCTAAGGTTGATGCAAGCAATGTATCGGGAGCGGATAAGAACGCTTGGCAGACAGCTTTAAACATTGCATTTCTTACAGATAGTATAAACGATTTAACGGCAGGAGATGCTTACCAAATAAGTCTTAATGGATTTTACTACACTGATGCAACAACGGCTAATTTACCCAACATCAATAAGGTGGGAATACTTCGTACTATAATAACACCAACTGAACGTTATCTAACCTACTTAACAGTAGAAGGAGGGCGTCTTGTAATGTGGGCTAATAGGTATGATGGAACGACATGGGGGGCATGGAATGCCTTAAGTGGAGGGAATGCGATTGATGTTACAACAGACACTACGAATTTCGTTACTTTATTATCTACTACGGATACAGATGTACAGAAGGCGTTAGATACCTTAGATAAACATGTGCATAGTACTCT
>Ga0256840_1001969_pt1 | contig 18603 bp, 19 predicted proteins | sample 355202metaG_FD_185969 | JGI IMG/M metagenome (GOLD analysis project Ga0256840, IMG submission 185969) | Hydrothermal vent microbial communities from Mid Atlantic Ridge, Atlantic Ocean - 355-202 | ecosystem: Environmental > Aquatic > Marine > Hydrothermal vents | place: Atlantic Ocean: Mid...
ACCCGAAGCCAAATCCTCTTCAACAATCTTGCGTAAAAAATCTCTCTTGACACTCATCTTTTTGAAAACCTTTTTAGATATTATAAAGCATATTATACTAAATCTATCTTTAATAACAATTGCAACCTGTCAATTTTTTTGATATAATCAATTTATGAAGAAGTTGCTAGAGGATTTTTTTAATAGTTTTGACTTTGACTTTGTTTTGCTCTTTGGTTCTTATGCAAGTCAAACGCCCCACGAGCTTAGCGATGTGGATATAGGGATATATGCAAAAGATAGTTTAGAACTAAAAGAGTTAGGCTTTATAAGCGCTACTTTGGAGGCAAAACTCGGAAAAAAAACTGATGTTGTTATGCTGAATGATATAGAGGAAAAAGATCCCAATTTTGCATTTTCTATTTTAGAAAACCATACTCTTGTAGATTGCAAAAATGAAAAAAAATATATAGAGTTTAAAACTAGAGCGCAGATATCCTATCTTGATCACAAAAAACTTATCGAGCAAAATATTTTGGATATAAAAAAGCGTCTCAAAAGTGGTGATTTTGCAAGGAGAAATTATGCTTCATAGACTTTTAACTCTTGAAGAAAACATTGCAACTTTAAAAGAGATGTCAAATAAAATTACCATTGAAGACATAAAAAAGAGTAAATTCGATGAATGGGCTCTTCGTTATGGTATCTTTGAATCAATCCAGATAGTTATAGATATAGCCTGCCATATCTCATCAAAATATAACCTTGGAGTATCTAAAAACTATGCTGAGTGTATAGAAAAATTAGAGAAGTTCAACTACATCTCTTCTTCACTTGCAAAATCCCTAATAAGCGCAATTGGGCTTCGCAATATGCTAATACATGAATATGTTCATATAGATATAGAAAAACTGTACTCCTTTTTGGATTATATCAATGACTTCGGCGCTTTTGCTTTATCAATTAAAGACAGTATAAAGTAGATTGTGCTTAGATTATATATACCAGCGATAAAAGCACTACAAGTAAAACCGGTGGAGTAACCAGTAGTCCGAACTTACTATACTCCCAGAAGCTCATCTTTACTCCTTTTTGCTCTAAAGTATGAAGCCACAGCAAAGTTGCCAAACTTCCAAATGGGGTCATTTTTGGTCCCAAGTTGCTTCCAATGATATTTGCATATATCATAGCTTGATTGGTGGTATCATAAAGTGATATATCCATTATCATAATTGTAGGCATATTGTTCATGATAGCACTTAAAGTAGCACTGGTAAAGCCCGTAGCAACAACGGCTATCTCATTTGAAAAAGTTTGCAGATAAGTTAAAAAGTGAGTGAGATACAGTGTAAGTCCCTCATTTTTTAAGCCATAAATAACAACATACAGTCCTAAACTAAACCAGACAACCTGCCAAGGAGCGTGTTTGATAACTTTAATAGGCTCTATCACTTTAAAAGAGGAAGCGATAAGCAAAAAGGCAAAAGCTCCTCCCAAAGCAAAGATACTTACAGGTATCTTGTAAATATCCCCTATGGAGTATCCCGCAAGAAGTATAGCTAAAAACAGCCAGCTAAGGTAAAAAAGAGTTCTGTTTTTTATAGCGCTCTTTGGCTCTTTTAAAAGCGATACATCAATATATTTTGGGATATCTTTATAAAGCAGTGCCAGAAGGACCAAGGTTGAGATTGCCACGCTTACAAAAAAGGGTACTATCATATTTTTAAAATACTCTATAAAACCTATATGGAAGTAGTCCGCCGTTACTATGTTAGTTAAATTGGAAAAAACAAACGGCAAAGAGGCGCTGTCGCTTATAAAACCACCTGCAAGCAAAAATGCCAGTATGCTCTTTCTATTAAGTTTTAGAACTTTCATCTTTACCAAAAGTATAGGCGTTAGTATCAGCGCGGCTCCATCATTAGCAAAGAGTGCCGAAACAAGCGAGCCTAAAAGGATGGAGTATATAAACATCTTTAGACCGCTTCCTTTTGAAAATTTTGCCATCTTAAGTGCCGCCCACTCAAAAAAACCTATCTCATCCAATACAAGCGAAAGGATGATGATGCCTATAAAGGCAAAAGTGGCATCCCAAACGATACTCCATACTTCAATAAGGTCTTTGAAATCTACAACTCCAGTAAAGTAAGCAACCAAAGCCCCAACTACGGCTGTTGTTCCGATGGATACTCCTCTTGGTTGCCATATGACAAATATAAGAGTAGCTACAAATATTAAAACCGCTACAAACATGACTTTAGTATATCAACCACTTCTTCGACATTTAGGTTTTTGCCGCTGCTTTTTAAAGCTTTATCTACAACAAGTGCGGGAGTGCTCATAACCCCGTAGTTAACTATCTCAACCGGGTCTTCAACCTTTTTTATAGTATGAAAACCACCTATCTTTGCAACAGCCTGTTTTGTTGCCTCCTCTAAAGTATTGCACTTTGCGCAACCTGTACCCAATATCTCTATCTCCATTTTTACTCCTTTCGTCAATTATCCTATGATAAAATTAAAAATATATCCTATGCATATTATGCCAAAACCCACCGTACCAAAAAATATGGCTATAAGCTTTGTGTGCAGGGCGCTTTTTAGTATCATGGCTTCCGGAAGACTAAGTGCCGTGATAGCCATCATAAAACTAAGAGCTGTTCCAAGCTGCATACCTTTTGCTGTTAAAACTTGCACCAAAGGCATAACTCCGGCAGCATTTGAATACATAGGTATCCCAAGTAAAACTGCTATCAATACGGCAAAAGGGTTATCTTTGCCGGCCCATTTTACAATAAAATCAGACGGAACATAGCCATGTATGAAAGCTCCCACTGCTACACCGGCTAAGACATAAAGCCAAATTTTAAAAAATACCTCAAGAGTTTCATCCCAAGCCTCTTTCACTCTTTGCGAAAAGCTCATTTTCACTTCGCCGGCATTAAAGTCTCCATCTATCGGTTTAACTTTTAGCAGCACATATTTTTCAAGATTTAATTTGCCTACTATGATTCCCGCTACAACTGCCAAAAAAAGACCAAATCCTATATATATAGCAGTAATTTTCCAGCCAAAAAGGCTAAAAAGTAGCGCTATAGCTATTTCGTTATTCATCGGAGAACTGATGAGGTATGAGAATGTAACCCCAAGCGGTATCCTTGCTTGTAAAAATCCCAAAAACAAAGGAATCGCAGAACAGCTACAAAACGGCGTAATGATCCCAAATAGTGCCGCTAAAATATGCCCGTAAAGCTTGGACTTGCCGTGTAAATGAGCCCTGACATATTCAATGTTGAAATGGGTTCTTATATAGGATATTATAAAGATGACGACAATAAGTAAAAACCATATCTTGATGGTATCATATATAAAAAAGTTTATAGTATCATTTACTCTTCCGCTTAAACCGAGCATGTTTATAGTTAGATAATCAACTGCCTCTTTCCACATTTTATATCTCATCCTCTACCATTGGTAGCAGTTTGTTTTTTATCTCATTGTAAGTTTTTTCAAACTCTTCCACACCTTTTCCGTCAGGATCCTCAAAGCTTAAGTGTATCTTTTTTACAGGCTTTGGAAATATAGGACACTCCTCTTTTGCACTATCACAAACTGTTACTACAAGATCAAACTCTATATCTATGACTTCAGAGATATTTTTGGAGTGATATTTTTCATTCCAAACACCATGTTTTAAAAGAACTTTTTTTGCATTTTCATTTACTTTGCCGGCAGGTTTTGTTCCACAGCTATAGGCTATAATGTCCGGTAGATTTGCATTTATAAGAGCCTCGGCTATGATACTTCTGCAACTATTGCCCGTGCACATAACCAAGACTTTTTTATCGCTCTCACAGCTTTTACTAAGTGTTGGTATATCAATAGGCAGTGTATCTATCTCTTGTAAAATACTTTGTCTAAAACTATCAAGAGGCGAGCGAACGCTATAGTATGCCCATCTGCCCACCCTATTGACCTTTAAAAATCCTGCCTCTTTTAGTATCTTTAGATGTCTTGAGACTCTTGATTGGACCATATTAAAAGAGCTTTCTATATCGCAGACACATACTTCCCCGTTTTTGTATATAAATTTTAATATTTTTACCCTGGTTTCATCATTTATGCTTCCAATCGTTTTTAAAAATATATCCATCTATCTGCCCTTTTGAAAAAAGTTTATGGAATTGTAGCATAAAAATATTTATATATCAAGATATATTAATATATAAATAAGAACTTATCTTTTAATAAGCAATATTATTAACTGATATTACGCACTCCATGCAATTATGAGCAAGCCAAAAAGATAACATCTGCCTCGTGCTAAACCTTTTATTGTTTTATTAAGGTATGTTTTGGGTGTGTAACATCAGTTAATAATTTCCATTTATATAACAATTTGCATATTGGTATAAACTTTGAGTGATACCTCTTGTTTTAAATGTTGTAGAATCTCCACAATTAACGGTGTGAGTGTAATGTAGTTTTGGATTATAATATCCTGCATTTGCCGTTACGCTATTGGAACTAATTTGTATATTGTATAAATCATCATTGGGGTAGTACCAAATAGTACCCTCATATTTGCCATTGATAAAAAGGGAACAGGTTGTATGTCTATTCCAGCTTGCGTAGTTACAATTTTTTATCAAAATATCTTTGTTCTTGTTAGTCGCTTTATATTGTTTGATCTTTTCCTCGGCTAACTTTTCTTTTAAATTTTTAATTTGGACCATATCTTTTTTGGTAGAGATATATTTTTTTAATTTTGAAATTTTATATTTTGCGCATTTAAAATCCCAACTTTTTATACATTTTAAGGCCTCTTTTTTTATGGCATTAAAGTTTTGCTTATCTAATTTTTCAGCCTGTTCGAACTGATCAAAGTCATTAAAGCTAAAACCAAATAAAAGATTTATTAAAATAAATGAAGATATTAATGCCTTCATATAGAACCTTTTATCTGAAAATCTTTAAACTGCAAACACCCTTTGCAACCGTTATTTTCAACTATAGAAGTTTTTTGATTTTTTGGAGTAAAATTATCAAACTCTAAAATCACAACTTGAGAATCCCTGTTTTTAATTTTTTTAACGGCAGGATATCTTTTTGTATAATTTACCTTTTGACTGCTTTGAATAAAATAGATCGGTGAATTAAAGGTAAACTCCGTATTGTGAAACAAAAATTTAACCATTGCATATGTTTTATTTTTATCAGACATTATAGAGAGTAAAACAAAATCTATATATGCGTTCTTCTCTTTAAACCTATATTTTATGCCATCTTCTATGATATATATTTTTGGATTTTTAAAACTTTTGTGTAGATATTTTTTAAATCTTGAAACAATCTCTTTTTTTGCAGTTTTGTTTTTTGGGTCAACTTTTAGGTATTTATTGCAAGATAAAATATCACCTATTTTGCAATCTTTTAGTAAATTTTGTTTTAAATTGGTTAAACTAAGGTATTTTGTAGAGAATATTTTAAATTGATTGCTATTGTTTACGCTGTATATATGATCTTTATCCAATATTGCTTTTTTTACGCTAGAATTATCTTTTATATTTTTTATTACCAAACCGGTTTTAAAATCCCAATATTTGATATTTCCATTCTCATCCGCACTTACAAAATATTTTTCATCACTATCCATGTCTATATAGTTGATTGTTTGATAGCTATTAAAAGTTCGTTCAATTCTTGGATGGTTTAACTCCTTAGTGTTTATAAGCAAAATTGTTTCATCTTGTTTGTCTTCACCCTCGGCTACTCCCAGTAAAAAATGATAATTATCTTTAAGTGGATAGATAGATTTGATCTCATTGGTTAATTTTAAAGCGATGGTTATCTTTTTTGTTATGGTGTTTATCCTGTACATTGGATATTTGAATTTGTTGTTGCTCTCTTTATATCTGCTGAAATATATATACTTATCATCCTTTGATATATTAATTGATGAGAGATTATACATATCATCTTTTGAATAGATAATTTTTTTATCTTTAATGTCCCAAATCTCAACCCTAATCCCATCTTTTCCAATAATTACGGCTTTGTTACTATCTTTGTGGAAAAAAACTCCTTTGTGACAAAAGACTCTTGAAGAAAGAGTGTCGATACGCGAAAAATTATATATAGCAGAAAATTTATAGTCCTTATTTGTCATGATAGTGCCGATATTGTTTATATCCAAACATTGTGAATAGTAATTTTTATTATTGGCATATATGGTTTTTATATAATCAAAATTATTTTTGTCATACACCTTTATATTATTATCGATATCATTGATGACAATATATTTTTTATTTATAGAAAAAAGTTTAGATTGTGAAACAGTTTTAATGAGAGGATTGTTATAATAATGGGATATTATTTGAGCGTAAAATATATTATTTTTTAATCTTTTTTCATTTTTTTGAAAATAGTTATAATTACTGATTGCTTTTATATACTCTTTTCTTTGTAAAATAGCTTTTTTATGTTTTAAAAAGTGCTTTAGATAGTAATCAACATCATCCATATTGTTTGAATTAAAAGCCAAGTTATAATAGTGTTTCTCATTATAAGTTATACTGCTTGAGGCCTCTACCGTTTTTTGAACACCATCACCTATTTTAAAACTTTTTTGAAATCTATAAATGCCATCGTAAGTGCTCTTTTTGATCAACAAAGTGTGCTTACCGCTTTTAACTAAAATCCTAACCGGCTCATCTTTGTCACATTCGGTTTTGAATGCTCCGTCAACATATATCTCACTTCCATCAAGATCGCATATCACTTTTAGCTGAGAGACAGCCAACAAATTTGTTATAAACAGAAGAACGGTTATAAAATATCTCATTTTATACCTTTGTTTGTAGATAATTTGGGTAAAATAATACCATAAAAGTTTTTATTCTTCAAGACAATTATAAAGGCAGGAAAATGGTTTCAAAAGAGATACAGGATTTTGATGAGATCAGGGTGAAAGCCAGGGCATTTTTGTGCTATCTTTTGACAAGAAATATACAAAATGCACTCCCGACTGTTACGCAAGAGAGTATCATCCAAGCTCTAAAAAAGATAAAAAAAGAGAATGTTGAGATAGACGCTCTTTACCTTCTTGATGCTAAGGGCATACAAGTGATAGATGCCATATCCAATACTCCTGAATACAGAAAAGGAAAAAACTCCAATAAAAGCTCACGAGCAGCATATTATAGGGCGGTAAAAGAGAAAAAGTGTATATTGACCGACCCCTACCCATCATCCAAAACAAAAGAGTTGGTAGTAACCGCTTCATATCCGGTATATGATGAAAATGGCAAGCTTAGATATGTAGTTTGTCTTGATATAAGGCTTGAAAAACTTTTGAAAGTGGTACATCCCACATCCATTGACTCACTATTTGGAAAATTTAATAAAATCGTTTATGCACTTTTTTGTTTTGCACTATTGATGGTTGCCTTCCTGCTCTTTTTTAAAGGCTTAATGAGTATAGCAACTTACGGGATAAATATAGAAAAGCTAGACATCAAAGAGATATTTGAATCAACCATTCTTATCACACTCTCATTGGCCATATTTGATCTTATAAAGACAATATTTGAAGAGGAGGTTTTAGGAAAAAACAGAAAAGAGCATATAGATGATATGCATAAAACAATGGTAAAATTTTTAGGCTCTATCATCATAGCTCTATCCATCGAAGCACTCATGTTGGTTTTCAAGTTTGCCATAATAGGTCCGGAAAAGATCCTGTATGCAGTATTTTTACTATTTGGCGTAACTATACTGCTTTTTGGTTTGGCATATTATCTAAAGAGTATAAGAGGAGATTGATACCAATTTATTTTATCAAAGAGTAAAATTCATCGGTAAACTTTTTTATGTGGCTTACAAGGACGGCTGAAACCGCGGGCGCAAAGACGCATATCGTTTTACCATTCATTAGGTCTGCTACATCTAAAATGGTATCTATATCCTTTTTTGTTCCGTTGCCATCTAGTATCTTTTTTAAGAGTCTATCGCTCCATCCTACTCCTTCTCTACAGGGTGTGCACTGTCCGCAGGACTCATGGTGATAAAACTCAAGTAGATTTTTAGTGATATCTGGGATAAAAACATCCTCACTCATCACTATCATGCCACCAGTTCCTAGGCTTGAGCCATGTTCTCTTAAAGATTCGTAGTCTAAGGTGATATCATCTATCTCTTCAGCTTTAAGTATGGCACAAGATGATCCACCGGGTATCACAGCCTTTAGTTTTTTACCTTCTGTTATCCCATTTCCGGCTTTTTGGATATATTCACTCATAGAACTTCCAAATTCCGCCTCATAGATACCGGGAGTATTTATATGTCCACTTAGGCCAAACAGCATGGTGCCGGGGCTTTTTTCGGTGCCAAAAGCTCTGTATGCTTCGTAGCCATTTTCTACTATATAAGGAACGCTGGCAATTGTTTCGACATTGTTAACTAAAGTCGGCTCGCCAAAAAGCCACTCTGGCTCTTTTTGGTGCGGTTTTAGTCTTGGATGACCTCTTTTTCCTTCAAGTGACTCCAAAAGTGCTGATTTTTCGCCACATATATAAGCTCCTGCGCCTCTATGGACGGTGATATCAAGGCTAAAACTGCTACCTTTTATATTTTTTCCAAGATAGCCCTCTTTGTAGGCCTCTTTTATAGCTTCATTTAGCCTCTTTGCCCAAAAAGCATACTCTCCTCTTATGTAGATATACGCACTGTTTGCACCTATGGCGTAGCAGGTATCTATCATGCCCTCTATCAAAAGATGGGGATCATACTCTAAAATCTGCCTATCTTTAAAAGTTCCGGGTTCACTCTCATCAGCATTGACAACAAGATACTTATTTCTACCCTCAAAGCCATCCAACAGCTTCCATTTTTTCCCGGCAGGTGCTCCACCTCCGCCTTTTCCTCTTAAGCCACTTTTGTCAACTTCGCTGACTATTTCAGCAGGTTTTAGACTAAATAGCCTCTCAAGGCTTTTATATCTACCGTTTTTCAGTGCTACTTCTATGGTGTGAGAACCCTCTATATCAAAATTTTTACTCTCAATTTTTTGGAACATTACATAAGCTCCTCTATGATCTTATCAATCTCTTGAGGTGTTAGATTTTCATAGTATTTATCATCAAAACTCATAGCAGGAGCTCCACCGCAAGCCCCAAGGCACTCAACTTCTTCATAGCTAAAAAGTCCATCTTTGGTTATCTCTCCCGGTTTTATGCCAAGTTTTTCCTCTATCTTTTCTTTGATCTTTTGACTTCCACGAAGTTTGCAGCTTACTGTTTTACACAGGCATATATGATGCTTTCCCACAGGCTTTAGCTTAAACATTGTATAAAATGTAGCTACCGAGTAAACATCTGCCGGACTTTTTCCAAGCTTTTTAGCAAGATACTCCATAGCCTCTTTGCTTATCCACCCCTCTTGTTCCTGGATCATCCAAAGAGAAGGAAGCATAAGAGAGTCGATTTTTGGGTATCTTTTTTGCAACTCTTCAAACTTTTTTTGATTATCTTCATTAAAGCTAAAACTCATCTATCAAGCTCCCCTGCTATGATGTTTAAACTACTTAGTGTTATGACGGCATCAGCTATAAGGTGATCTTCTATCGTCACAGGAAGTGCACTCATGGGGTAAAAACAGGGAGGTCTTACTTTTACTTTGTATGGTATGCCACTACCGTCACTAACTATATAAAAGCCAAGTTCGCCGTTTGTTGCTTCTATGGCACTATAATGCTCCATCTTTGGGACTTTTAGCCCCTCAAAGATGAGCTTAAATTGATTCATCAAGCCCTCTATGTTGTTATAAACATCCTCTTTTTTAGGCAGATATACACTTCGATCATCAACTGCTATCTCACCTTTTGGCAATCTTTTCATGCCTTGTTTGATGATGGAGATGCTCTGTCTTATCTCCTCAAATCTAACCATCAGCCTATCATAAACATCACCTACGCTTCCAACCGGCACCTCAAAATCATAGCTCTCGTAGTAGTAGTATGGTTTTATAGCTCTTAGATCATATGCTACGCCGCTAGCTCTCAAATTTGGTCCGGTTATACCAAAGCTTAGCGCATCTTCGGCACTTATTATGCCTACATTTTGAGTCCGATCAAGAAATATTTTATTGTGTGCTACAAGTTTTAGTGCGTCATCGACCCCTTTTTGGATCTCTTTTAGGCAAACATTTAGATCCTCTTCAAAGCCGTCATAAAGATCCCACATAACCCCACCAACTCTCATGTATGCGTTAGTTAGTCTTGCTCCTGTTAGTTTTGAGAGAAGATCATATACGCTCTCTCTTGGGTTATATAGATACCAGTAGTTTGTTAGAGCCCCCATATCCACCAAGGCTGCAGCCAAACAAACAAGATGGTCTATGATCCTTGAAAGTTCACCGATGATAACTCTGATAAACTTCGCTCTATCGGGTATCTCAACACCTAACATCTCTTCCACACTGTTAGCAAAGGCTATGTTATTGAGTATTGCCGAGCAGTAGTTGAGTCTGTCTGTATATGGTATGATTTGATTGTATCTATGGTTTTCACAAGACTTTTCAAAACCTCTGTGTAGATAACCTATCTCACTAACAGCACTAACAATCTTCTCATCCTTTAAAGCTACAAAAGTCCTTATGGTTCCATGGCTTGCCGGATGAGCAGGTCCTAAGTTTAAAAAGGTAAGATCTTCATTGTCGCTATAGCCTCTAACCCTTAACTTCTTTGTCATCTCATCCATAAGATCATCAGTCTCTATGCAAAGATGCCTTTTGGTGGTTGGATAATCTTTTCGCAGAGGGTGGCCTATGAAATTTTTGTGGTTTAGTATCCTTTTTAAGTTCGGGTGATGTAGAAAGGTTACTCCATACTGGTCATACGCCTCTCTCTCTGCCCAATTTGCTCCATCATATATGGAAGAGATACTATCTATCTCCAAGTCATCGTCAAGATAACACTTTAAAACTATCTCGCTTTTAAAATCACTACTTCTAAAGATATAAACAACCGCAAATCTACTCTCTTTTTTCTCTATATAGTTTAGATAATCCACCACCGTCAAATCAACAAAAAGTGTAAAACCAGCCTCATACTTTAAAAAAGAGGCAATATCTTTAATCATTTGCGGAGAGATAACATAGGAGCTTCCCTCTTTTTTATATCTTTCTTTAAACTCTTCTTCAAATCTGGATGCCATCAAGCAATCCTTTAAAATTTTTTACTCTGTTTTTTAGTATCGATTCATCTTGGCTAATTTTTTGTATCTCCATAAGACCGTCAAGTATCGCTTCCGGTCTAGGAGGGCAACCTGCCAGGTAAACATCAACAGGGATGATCTGATCAATCCCTTGCAAAGTGGTGTAGTTATCATAAAAACCACCACTACAAGCACAAGCTCCCATACTTATAACCCATTTTGGTTCACATATTTGATCATATATCTTTTTTAAAACAGGTGCCTGTTTATAGCTTATAGTTCCTGCAACTATCATCAGATCCGCCTGTTTCGGAGCAAATCTAACAACCTCAGCGCCAAATCGTGAGATATCATATTTTGAAGATGCAACACTCATAAACTCTATCGCACAACACGCAGTCCCAAAGATATAGGGCCACATAGATGACTCTCTTGCCCAGTTTATAGCGCTGTCAAGTTTGGTAGTTATAACGCTATCTCCAAAGATAGCTTCTGCTCCTACTGCCATTTTAGAGCCTTTTTCATATAGACATATATAAGTCCTGCTAAAAGCAGTGTTAAAAAAACAAACATCTCTATAAGCCCAAATGAGCCCAATTCTCTAACATTAACCGCCCAAGGAAATAGAAATATAATCTCAACATCAAAGATGATAAAAATGATAGCTACCAGATAAAATCTAACATTGTGTCTTGAACCAATTTTTCCGATAGGAGTTGTTACCCCACTTTCATAAGTGAGGTTTTTGTTTTTTACATCTGGATTTTTGGGCCCCAGGCTTTTTGTAGCCAAAAAGAGAACAGGAACTCCCACTGCAAGGATAAAGAGAATAATTCCGGATAACATCAACTCACTGGACATGTTACACCACCTTAGAATATTAGCCGATATGATAACACATTTTTTGTAAAAGGGGACATAAAATCTAAAAAATTTTACAATAAACTACCGAAAGCTCTTTAAAGATTCTTTTAGTTTTAAACAAAATTCGGAAGAAGATATATATCCTCTTAAAGGTGAGGCAAGCAAGGTCTCATCTTTTGACGAGATGAAAAATATAGTAGGAAAGCTACGGGTATAAAACATCTCTACAGGATAACTATTGTCTGCATCAAAGTTCTTTATAACTGCTATAAAGTGTTTTTTTAGCGTGTTTGAACATTTTAGATGTTTAAAAATTTTTAGAAATTTTATAGATGTTTTATCTTTATATAGGTAAAGCAGTAGCTCTTTGTGTTCGCTTTTTGCTCTTTTTAGCGAAGCTTTATAATCACTGCTAAAACCAATACCTCCTGCAAAAAGAGGCAAACAGTATAAAATAGTCAAAACAAATCTAAAAACCATAGTCAACGATCTCGCCATTTAAAGTTTTCAAAAAAGCTACGGTATCGTTTATCTCTTTGGGGGTGAACTCATTACCAAGTTGATATTTACTCATAATTCTAACTGCTCCATGCAGATCCTTTATAGCACCGTTATGAAAGTATGGAGAGGTTCTTGCTACATTTCTAAGAGACGGCACTCTAAAAAGATATTGGCTATGTTTTTCCTCTAAAACCACCAATGTTGTCAAAAGGGATGCTATCTCTTTTTATACTTAGCTTGGGGTGAAAATTTATACCAAGATAATCCTCCAAATAACTTCTAAGGGGAAATCTTTTTATAAACTGACCCCCGATGCTTATACCGGTATGGCAACCCTTGCAACCCCTTTCCATAAAAAGCGTTAGACCTCTTTTTGCCGCTTTAGATATAGCACTATTGTTTCCATCTAAAAATCGATCAAATGGCCCTCTAGTGAGGAGGGTTCTTTCGTAAGCACCTATAGCTTTGCGTATATTTGTAAAATTAAGTGAGTTTTTTCCAAAGGCTTTATCAAACATTAAAACTATTGCAGGGTCATTTTTGAGTCTATTGACTAGCGCTTTAGGCTTCATGTTCATCTCAAAAGAGGATTGTATAGGTCCGCCGGCTTGCTCTTCAACACTTCTGGCTCTTCCATCCCAAAATTGATACTTCTGGAGCGCCGCATTTAATACTGTAGGTGAGTTCAAGTGTTGTGGATTTGCTCTTCCAAGATAGCCTATAGCTGTCGGGAGATTGTCATCCCCACCCTCGGATAAGATGTGGCAACTAGCACAGGTTACGCTTTTATCCAGGGAGAGTCTCGGGTCGAAAAAAAGCTCTTTTCCCAAAGCTACTCTCTCTTTTGTTAAGGGATTGCTAGGAGTGCTTAAAAGCTTAAGTAGCTTCTCTCTCTCTTTTGGTACCGGTAAGAGATTGTGACTTATTGCCTCTTCTCTTAGCTTGTTATCTGAAGGAACTTTTAGAGGTTTTTTGGGCGTTAGATATGGCAAAATAGCTATCGTACAAATGATAAGAAAAGTCAAAAAAAATGGATTAAGTATCTTCTTAAACATACAGCCTCCTTCAAATGATTTTACTTTTATTTTTCTTAATATTGTCTATATTTGTTAATTTTAGTAATTTTTGTGTAAACTATTGGCATGAAAAGATACGAATTAATTCAAATAGTTGAGAAAAAGATAATAATACTCCGGAACAAATAAAAGTAAAAAATCATCATCAATAATACTCTAATAATAAATCGACTATCTGACATTTTGCATATAGAAAGTTAAACTTTTAAAATATATGCGCTTCTCATCCCGTCATTAAGCTTTGGCTTTGAAACACATATTAAATATCTCAGCAATTATAACTCTATATATGCCCTAATTTAAGAATTTTGTAAAAATATATAATTTTGAATATTTAACAAAAGGGAAAATAGAGTTAAAATAGAATTATTGTCAAAAATTTTTTGATTTTTAAAGTTAGGATTACAATTTTTTATTTTAGTGGGACATAATTAGTTTTTTAATTTATATTATAGTTTAAAAGTACTATTTCAGAGGGATTGTTAGAGTTGCAATTACTGTATATATTTTATAATTATTAGAAAATATTTAAGTCTTATATGCTAAAATAGTAAAGATTATTTTTTAAAATCAAAAGTATTTTTACAAGAGTTTGTCAAGTGGATTAGACTTGTCTTCAGTTTATAAGGCAAAGCTCTTAGGGTTTAAAAGGAGTGCTTTGCCGTTACTGGATGTTAGTAGCAATGGATTGCAGGGATACATGCAAGTAAGCACCATACTCTTGAGGCTATAAAAAATAAAATTTTTTTAAGGGAGTGGTGAGGTTTTTAGCTTTATTTTAGTATAAAGCCCCAGCTTCGTAACATATACCAGTTAAAGAGCATGTATTTCAAGGCAGGATCTTTGGAAAAAGAGTGAAAAACAAGGAACAGATCTGATTTTTTAGGTAGAATTAAAGATATTTGTTGTTTGTTATTAATGATATATAGTTATAGGGAAGATTTAAGTATGAAATATTTATTTATTTTTTTAATTTTAATGCCGGCTATTATGTTTGCTAACTGTGATATTCCTAAAAAATATCATTCATTATGCAATTATAAAATACACGAGATACCGAATTTTATTATTGATACTTATGGTATAGACGGAGGAGAGGATTTAATTATTGATTATTTAAGAGATAAAAAAGGTTCAATTTCTAATGATTCTTTTGATGAAAAAGATAGGTTTAGAATGCAAGAAATATTAAATTTAGCCTTGCAAAATAATTCAGATGCTATGGTAATGCTTGCAAAAGCATATAAAAATAAAGATTGGCAAGAGTATTGGTTAAAAAAATCTGCAAAACAATATAATATTGTTGCGATTAAAAGACTCAAATTAATAGCACCAAAAGAAGAGAAAGTTAAGTATAAATATTTGGAACTAAATGCGATTATTAACCTTTATCAAAAAAAAGATACTCTACCAAGATATTATAAGGATAAAATAGAATATGAGCTTTACAAGTATAAATATGGATGGAAAAGAAGATTGCTAAAGCAAATTGAAAATAACATAGGCTTATCTGAAAATGATAAAAAAATATTAAAAATTTTTCCTTCAAAAAAAAGACTACTAAAAAATAATAATCTTTTTATATTGAATGACATTTCCAATAAAACATATGGAAATGATTTTTTAAAATTTCAAAATATTAAATCGCCTGATATTTTATTTAGAAAAGCTCTGTGTGCTGCTGGACTAGATTCTTTTTATTACTTGGGATATATTAAATCAGGTAAACTATGTCCAGATAATGGACAATATAATATAGGTAAATCCATAGAATTAATACATAAAAGCTCCGTTTTAGAAAATCAATTAAAAAATAGTGCTACCACAGGTAGCGGTTGGCAAATTAGTAGTAAATATACAGAGGAGAAGAATATAATTAGCGTTTTAGAAGTGATGTTAATGATGCCTTCATATTTTGATAAATACAAAATAGATTTCAAAGTTTTTAATGCATATGTCAAAAGATATATGAAATTAAAATACAATATAATTAAATATGATAAAAAAACTTTAAATAATTTTTCTGATAATGTTAAAACAAATTTAGTATTAATGTTAAATGACCCAATTTTAAAACTTAATCCATATTCAACAGATGAACATTTTTTAAAAATAATAAAAAATATGAAATCTTCTAATTACAATATTTCAGCATACTATATGAGATATTATGAAAGACCTAGTAAAGATAATTATTTTAAAAAAGGCAAGATACCAGAATTTAAAAAGGATGATAAGTTATACTCTTTAATTTTTGGATATATAATGAAAAACAAATTATATAATCAACAAAAAAGGACAAAGTTTTATCAACTTTTAAAAAATTATTATAATAATAAAAATATTAAAGTAGATGAACATTTAGGAAAAATAGATAAAAGAGAAAAAAATTTATATGGGGATACTATGGATTTTTTTAGATTTCTCAATGGATTTTTCAAGAATATTAATAAATATAGAAAAGATGAGTTTTATAAAAAATTTAAAGTTGCAAAAGATAAGGCCAATTATTTTTTTGAAAAATCAATAATAAAATACTATACAAAATCCCTAATACCTTTAAGTCAAAATAAACATTTTTTAAAAGCTAAAGAAAAGTTAAATATAAAATATTATGCAAAAGATATGAACGACAAAGGTTTTTTCGAATGGGCACAAACTAAAGAGTCAAATTTATATTTTAGGGAACTTGATAAATTAATTTACAAATATGGTTTAAATAATTTGAAAAATATTTTATTGGGAAATAAATATGATGAAAGAGTGGAAACATATATTGATATTGATATTTTATATCATTTAGAAAATATAGATAAATTTAAAAATAAAAAAGAAGCTATGTTAATATTTAAAGAAAAAATAAACAAGCTTCTCCATAACGATCTAGAATTAATTGCAAAAAAATATGGTTCGATATATGCATTAGAATTTGATGGAACATTGAAAAGAAATGATTATTATGGAGGTCTTAATTACTATATGCCAGAAAGATTAGATATTTTTTTATATGGTTTTGAGCCATACACATACTTTAAAAAAATACTTCTTAGCAGATATGGCAATCTTTAAAAAATCAAATAGTGCAAAAATTGATAATTATAAACAAATAAGATAAGTTTAGTTTTTTATCTCAAATTTGTAGCGTATGCTAAATATCAAGCCAATAATATGCATATATTGTATTAATAAGGCTGTTAACCGCAAGGCTTGTATTCTAAAATTGGAGTCACAGAAAAAGAGTTATACCCCCTCCTCTATACTATACAAACTTTTGAAAGAAGAGCTTTTTATAAGCTTTTTTTCTAAGTGTTTTGATGCTTTTTCTTTCAGGCTAACTGTTACTTTTGGTTTAATAAAAAGTTAAAAAATACTCGAATTTCTTCCTTATTTATAAGACTCTTTTGCTGTCAAGCCTCTATTTTTGCCAATGTTTGAAATATTGTTTACTATTAAAAATTTTCTATATTTGTTAATTTTAGTAAATTTTGTGTAAACTATTGCTATGAAAAGATATGAATTAATTCAAATAGTTGAGCATATTAAAACTTTTAAAAAGATTGATGCTATCTATAGAGTAGAGGATAGTGTTATCAAGATAGTGTTTGACAGAAATAACTCTCTATTTTTTGATATGACTAAGGGAAACTCCGCGGTTTTTAAAAAAGAAGACTACAAGGTTGCTAAAAGTTACAATGCTCCTTTTGATGTAGTTTTGAAAAAGAGATGCAATCAGGCTTTTATAAGAGAGATAGAAGTTTTAGAAGGTAATAAAATAGCAAGATTTTCTTTGGAACAGAGATCTTCGTATAAATCTTTAAAAACCATTTTGCAGTTTGAGTTTACAGGGCGCCATACAAATGTTATCATCTGTGATGAAGATTTTAAGATAGTTGAAGCTCTAAGACATATCGACTCCAGAGTATCTTACCGTGAGATACAAAATGGACTAAAGTTGCTTGATTTACCACCTATCTCGATAAGAGAAGAGTATGAAAAGTTAGAGGATATAGAGGCTTATCTTGAAGAGGTTTACAAGGACAAAGAGGAGAAGAAACTCTTTAGTCTAAAAAACCAAAAGCTTATAGCTACCCAAAAAAAGATAGAAAAGCTTCAAAAGGTGCTTAACTCTTTGGAAGATAGCGAAAAATTGTTAAAGGCTTCGACAAAGTATCAGCTTGAAGCACAGGTGCTTTTGGCAAACTTGAGTAGTGTTAAAAGTTATCAAAAAGAGCTTAGAGCAAAAAATTTCGATGGAGATGATATCGTTATCAAGATGCCAAAAGAGGCAAAAACTCCTGCAGATGCGGCAAATATACTCTTCAATCTTTCAAAAAGAGCAAAGCAGAAATCCAAAAATATACATATAGAAAAAGAGAATCTAATTTCAAAGATAGAGTATCTAAAGAGGCTACAAGAGATAACAAAAGAGGCAAAGAGTATAGATGAGCTAAAACTATACTTTCCAAAGAGAGAGAAAAAAGGTAAAAAAGAGAAGAGATATGATGGCATTGAGGTTTTTTACTATAGTGATTATAAAATATCTCTGGGAAAAAATGAAAGAGCAAATGCCTACCTATTGAAAAATGCCAAGATGAGTGATATTTGGCTACATCTAAAAGATAGGCCGTCAACTCATGTTATAATAAGCTCAAATAAAAAAAGTGTAAAAGATGCCGTTCTTAACTTTGCTGCAAATCTATGTGTAAGATTTAGTGCTACTCAAAAAGGGAGCTATTTGGTCGATTATACAACAAGAAGGAATGTCAAAGTAGTAAGTGGAGCAAAAGTAAACTATGTAAACTATAAAACCATAAGTGTGACGATATAAGGATGCATCATGGCCATATCACCTCTTGGTGGCGCAATATACGCTAACCAAAACATGCAAGTACCGGCTTCAAAACAGATAGATTTTCAAAATAGATTGGATCTTCAAAATGTTCAGGCTGCTGAAATACTAAACGAAAA
>Ga0256840_1001970_pt1 | contig 18603 bp, 18 predicted proteins | sample 355202metaG_FD_185969 | JGI IMG/M metagenome (GOLD analysis project Ga0256840, IMG submission 185969) | Hydrothermal vent microbial communities from Mid Atlantic Ridge, Atlantic Ocean - 355-202 | ecosystem: Environmental > Aquatic > Marine > Hydrothermal vents | place: Atlantic Ocean: Mid...
TCATTATCATCAAAGTTAATTGCACTTCCAGTAATGAAATTATTTTCAAAAAAAGTTTTGTTTAGCGGAATTCTAATAAAAGGTTTTGCATCTTTATATTTAATAGTATCTTTAACAGTAACTATATTTGTTCCTGTTAAAAGGGTTTTATCAAAAAGCTCAATAGTATCATTTGAGTTTGGTTTAAAATTAAAAAACGGAGCTAACTCATCACTTACATTATATACCTTATCAGAATAATACTTTTTTGCCTTTGATGGATCAATTTCGTCTAATCTACTTAAATAAGTATCTAATATTGAAACTTTTATTTGATAACTTACATCTTGATCACCAAAAACATTATTCAGTTTGAATTTTGGTAAGCCATCACTATCTTTCCCATCGCTTGTTGCGTCATACGGTATTTCAAGATAAACAGCATCTAATTGAGGATCTTCTCCCCAATCTAAACCAGCAGGAAGGTTTAATTGTGTAATTAAATCGGATTTAAACAAACCAAAATCAGGTTTATTATAAACGCCTAATGGCATACTTAATTTGGATAAACTAGCAGTGTTTATATTATCAACTCTAGATTTTTCAAGGTTTTTAGTATAAGCTAAAACATTAAAATCCTCTTTTTTGGTATTAAAAACACCATTATCTACCAAATCTCCTCCAACATTTTCAAGATCAGTTTCACATGATGAAATTCCTAAAACAACTATTAAGGCAATAGTTATGTATTTAAAAATTGTATAAATTTTTGTTGTAATCATAATTGTATAATAAATAATATGAATGTTATTCTTCGTTTTCTAAAACTTGAGTTTGATAAAAATTGATGTAAGCTTCTACAAATTCTTCTTCAGATTGATATTCTAAAACTGGTTTTTCAAGTGAATTGATATAATCATCTAAGTCTTCTGGTAAAGGATCGCAAGATTTTATTACAGCATCTGCATATTCAACAGCTAATCTTTGCAAATTTGAATAGGTAGGTTTTTCAATAGTTGAAACTAACTTTTTATCAATTTCGTCAAAATTAATTTTATTGATTAAATCAGGATTTATTTCTCCTTCAAAAGGTTCATTATAAACAGAAACCACAATTTTACTATCTGTAAAAAGTGAATCGTTTTTAAAATATTCTTTTAAATAAAGTGGTACTAAAGCAGCCATCCAACCGTGAATATGGATAATATCTGGAGACCAGTTTAATTTTTTTACGGTTTCAATAACTCCTTTAGCAAAGAAAATTGCTCGCTCATCATTATCTTCAAAAAGTTGGTTATCCTCATCAGTAAAAACAGCTTTACGTTTAAAATATTCATCGTTATCAATAAAATAAACCTGCATTCTTTCTTTAGGAATTGAAGCTACTTTTATAATTAATGGCATATCAATGTCATTAATAATTAAGTTTACTCCAGATAAACGAATAACTTCGTGTAATTGATGTCTTCTTTGGTTTATTAACCCATAACGTGGCATAAAAACTCTAATTTGAGTTCCTTTTGAATTCATTTTTTTTGCTACCTGAAAACTCATTCTTGCAGTATTTGTTTCTGGCAAATACGGTGTCATTTCAGATGAGATATATAAAATTTTTGTTTCTTTCATTATGCTATAATTTATCTTATAAATATTTTGTTTTTAACTATTTATAAGTTTCTCTTTCCTATTTTAATTATTAGTTTGTATATTCAAACTATTTAAAAACACATAAAATTGATGTAAATAATAAAAACTTGAATATTCTTATATTGCAAAGATACTAAATTTTGCCTTAATAGATCTTTAAAAATGGAAGTTTGAGAGCTTTTAACTACTAATTAACATTTATTTCATAACAATTCATCCTACAAAATCAACAATTCAGTACATAAAAAACTAAAAACAGCTAAATTTGGGTGTTCTTTGCATCATCAAAACAAAATTAAGATGATTAAAGTAAGTAATTTAAGTAAAACATTTGGTGATTTTAAAGCCTTAAACAACATCAATCTTGAAGTAAAAGAAGGAGAAATTTTCGGGTTGTTAGGTCCAAATGGCGCAGGAAAATCTACTTTTATAAATTGTATGAGTACCTTACTAAAAGCAGATAGTGGTACTATTTTTCTTAACGGAATTGACCTTAACAAGCATCCAAATAAAATTAAAAAACTTATTGGTATTGTACCTCAAGAAATCTCTTTATATGAAAATTTTTCCGCTTTTGATAATTTGCTTTTTTTTGGAAAATTATACGGAATTGATAAAAAAACCTTAATAAAAAGCATAGAAGAAATCCTTTTATTAATTGGTTTAGAAAATAGAAAAAACGACTTAATAAAAACGTATTCTGGAGGAATGAAACGCAGAATTAATATTGCAGCAGCCCTTTTACACAAACCAAAAATTTTACTTATGGATGAACCAACAGTTGGTGTAGATCCACAAAGTAGAAATCAGATATTTTCTGTAATAGAGAATTTAAACAAAAAAGGAATGACCATAATTTACACTACGCATTATATGGAAGAAGTAGAGCGTTTATGTGATACTATTGCAATTATGGATGCTGGAAATATCATTGCAAAAGGCTCTTTAACGGCATTACAAAAGAATTCAAATATAAAAGAATTGCTAAAAATAAAATTTGAGACAATAACCAATCAACAGTTTCATGATTTTAAAAACCAATTTGATTTTAATATTTTACAAAAAGACTGTGAAATAAGCATGCAATGTACTATTGAAAAAGAACTCAATAACATTCTGAGTTATATCATAAATAACCATTTAAAAATTGTAGATATCGATAGGAAAAAAGCAAATCTAGAAACTATATTTTTACAATTAACAGGAAAAAAATTACGAGATTAATTCACTAAAAAAAACAATCATGATAAAAATAATCGCCATAAAAGACTTAAAATTATTCTTTTCAGATAGAAAATCGGTTATCATCACCTTTATTTTGCCCATTTTATTAATTACGCTTTTTGCCTTTGCCTTTGGCGGAATTGGACAATCAGATGAAAATAAAAAAATTGATTTACTAATTTGTGATTTAGACAAGTCTTCTGCATCAAAAGATTTAAATAAAGCTTTAGATTCTATAAAAGGTATTCACTTAATCAGTACAACATTAGAAAAAGCTTCAAATGCTGTACGCAAAGGGAAATATGTTGCTGTTTTAGTATTGCATAAAGGATATGAAAAAGCCATAAATACAGGTAATGAAATTCCGTTAGAATTAAAATACGACCAATCAAGAGCTATTGAAGTTGGCATGTTGCAAGCGGTTTTAATGGAAAAAATAATGCAAAAAGTGAGTAAAAAAGTCGTTCAGAAGAACATTGAAGGCTTTTTAGATAAAGAATTTGCAGGAATGACTCCAAATATGAAAAAAAGAATTTTAGATAAAACAACTTCAAATGAAAATGGTGCTTCTAAAAATGTAGTAGCTATTAAAATGACAGCGGTTTTAAAAGAAGATAAAGAAGCTGCGCCAAATTACGGATTAATACAAGCAGTTGCAGGAACTTCTATTATGATGTTATTGTTTAGTATTGCCGAAATTGGAGGAGGTTTATTAGATGAAAAAGAAGGTGGAACTTTAAAACGTTTGTTGTATTCACCTTTAAAATCGCGTGAAATACTCTTTGGCAAAATGAGCGCAGCTCTTATCATTGCGCTATTACAATTAATTGTGATGTTTGGCTTTGCTTGGTTAGCTTTTGGTTTGCCTATTTTTAATGATTTATTTTCTTTAATTATTTTAATTATTAGCGTTGCTTTTGCAGTAGCGAGTTTTGGTATTTTTTTAGTTTCCATTGCTAAAACGAGAAAGCAATTAAGCGGTTTAAGTTCTATGATTATCTTAACCATGAGTGCTATTGGAGGAAGTATGATTCCCCTTTTCGCTATGCCATCTATCATGCAAAAAATTGCAGTAATTTCTGTAAATTATTGGGGAATTCAAGGCTTTTATGATATTTTTGCTCGTCATTTATCCTTTACAGAGCTTTTACCTAGAATTTTTGTTCTTTTATGTATTGGCATTGTAATGAGTATTATTTCATTGCGATTGTTTAAACGGAATTTGTTGAAAATGATGAATTAATTTGCAATATACAACTCCATAAATCGTTATTAAAACAATAAATATTCATACATTACTGAATAATTCATACTCAATATATTTAAACCTATGAAAAAAAACGCATTAACAATATGGGTTTTTATAATTTTAATTACTTTCAAACTACAAGGTCAACAATTTAATACACAGCTAATTGGGAATATTGATAATGTAAAGGACTCAACCATTGTTAGAATTAGAAGTGAATCTATTGATATAGAAGACTACCAAAACAAAGCTTATGTAATCAATGGAAAATATAAATTTGAATTAAACTTGAAAGAACCAATTATGTTTTTTCTTTCAATAAATGATAAGAATACACATCTATTGCTTGACCAAGGAACAATCATTTTAAAAACAAAAAATTTGAATGAATTAAAAACTTCAAAGATTATACAAGGACCTCATAACACACTTGAGTATGATGAATTTTATAAAAAGAAAAACCATGCTTTAAACTTTAATTTTATAGAAGAAAACAAAAATAGTTTTATGGCATTATATTTAATATGGAGACATAGGTATAATTATAAATTTACAAAAGAAAAATTAAAACGTTATTTTTTATTGGTAAATAAAAAATGGGCATCTACTACGTATTATAAAGACTTAAAATATATTACAACAAATTACAATGACTACTCAGCTGGAAACCCGTTTTACAACTTTTCTCTTAAAAATGAAAATGATAAAAATGTGACTTTAACTGATTTTAAAGGAAAGTATCTGTTAGTTTATTTTACTTCTAGATATTGTGCTCCATGTGTGCATTCTATACCATATCATAAAGTACTTTATAATAAATACCATCCTGAAGGTTTTGAAATTCTTTATGTTTATTTAGATAAAAAAAAGGATATTATTTATTCAAAAGAAAAATACAAACTAAATTGGAATTTAACCTATCTGAAAAACACAAATTCTAAAATTTTAAAAGAAATAAGAATTGATGGCACTCCACATGCATGGTTGATTGATAAACAAGGGGTCGTAATCACTGACTACGCCGCAAACACACCTAATTTAAAAAACAAACTAAAAAAAATATTTAAATAACTATAACTTCTTTTTTTTGTAATAACTCAATATTACTAAACCTCAACAATAATTGAGCTACAGCCAAAGTGTCTTTTTCGCAATAAGTTACAATGCGTTTTAGGTTTTTTTCTTTGTAATACACTGTTGCAACTTGACTACCATTAATATCGTCTTTTGGTGATGGAATACCTAAAATTGAAGTCAATAAACTTAACGAAGTATAATGCTTGTAATCTCCAAATTTCCATAAATCTAAGGTGTCTATATGTGCTATTTCCCAAGGTTTTTTACCGAATAAATTCAGTTTTGCAGGAAGTTTTATACGGTTGATAATCATACGCCTTGCTATAAAAGGAAAATCGAATTCTTTGCCATTATGAGCACAAAGTAAATGACTTGGTTTAGAGAAATGATCTTCTAATAAATCTTTAAAATCCAATAACAATTTACGTTCATCATCACCAAAAAAGGATTTAATTCTAAAAGTCCTATCTTTTTTAAACGAAGAGAAAAAACCAACAGAAATACAAATTATTTTTCCGAATTCTGCCCAAATTCCTGCTCTTTCATAAAATTCTTCTGGAGAAAATTCGTTTTTACGTTGATATTGTGTTTTTTTAGCAAAAAATTCTTGCATTTCATTAGATAAATCTGAAAAATTTTCAAATTCAGGAACGGTTTCTATATCTAAAAATAAGATGTGTTCTGGTTTGAGTTTATCGAGCATAGCAAATAATTTAGACTATAAATCTACATAAATTTTTTAATTTTGATTAGATATTAGGTGGTTTTTTATAGATTTTACCTCAATTCCACGTATGGATGCGATTATTTGCGGAACAAATCATCATCATTATTTCTATCACGATACCATTTCGTTGGGTTTTCACGTATATAATGACGGATACGGTTTAATTCATTTTCATCACGGATAATGCGGTCGTGAAAACGTGGTTGCCACGCGAAATTTGGATTAATTTCGCGGGATTTTATGGTGCAAATTCGTTTAAATTGATTTAATATCACACCAATTGTTCCTGGTTTCGGGATGGTGGTTTGGGTTTCGTTTTGTGGTAGAGACGCCCAATTTGGGCGTCTCTACGGAAACGACATTTGCTGTTTCAACGTCCAACGATTTATCAATCCACAATATCCCGTGAATATGATTTGGCATCACCACCATTTCATCCAAACGGATAAACGGAAAATGTCGCGGGATTTCATCCCAATATTTTTGGACGATTTTCCCAATTTCGGATAATTTCATTGTGGAGACGCGATTAATCACGTCTCTACGATCATCGGCATTCACAATATTCCCAAAAAAACATTCCCTGTTTTTAGTAACTATCGTGAGGAAATATGCACCATTATGCGAATAATCATATCCTTTTTTTCTAGCGGATTCAATACGGTATTTGTTTTTGTATTTTTTGGTCATTTCGCATATTTTAATTTAACCCAATAAACAAACATTATGAATATTCAAAACTGCTCTCAAATATAAAAAAGAATTTATTATTCAACAACAACCGTAATTCTATGTGGTTTTAAAGCGGTTTTAAAAACATCTAAATCCGATTCAGATATAATAATATATGCGCTATTTACATATTTGTTTTGTTCAATAACCGCTGATTCTACATAAGGTAAATGGTCTATCTCAACAAATTCTTTTAAATGTATTACATGATGTTTTGCTGTTTCTAATGAATCTGGACCTCTAAAATCCCAAAGCAATCTAATTTTTCTCATTAAACCATTTTTAAAACATTTTCTAAATCAGCTAATAAATCCTCAACGTCTTCAATACCAACACTTAATCTAATTAAAGATTCTGTAATTCCAATTTTTAAACGTTCTGGTTCTGGTATAGATGCGTGTGTCATTGTTGAAGGGTGATTAGCTAAACTTTCTACTCCTCCAAGTGATTCTGCTAGCGTAAAAACTTTTAGGTTTTCTAATAGTTTAAAAGCGGCTGCTTGTGAATTGTCTTTTAATTTAAAAGATAGCATTCCTCCAAAAGAGCGCATTTGTTTTTTAGCAACCTCGTAATTAGGATGTGATTGCAAACCTGGATAAAACACTTCAGATACTTTAGCATGTGATTCTAGAAATTGAGCTACTGCCATTCCGTTAGAAGAATGCCTTTCCATTCTAATTGCTAAAGTTTTAACTCCTCTAATTGCTAAAAATGAATCCATTGGGCCTGTAATTGCTCCTGCTGCAAATTGTGTAAATTTTAATTGCTCGTATAGTTTATCATCGTTTAACATTAAAGCTCCCATAACTAAATCTGAATGACCTCCTAAATATTTTGTTGCTGAGTGCATTACAATATCTGCTCCTAAATCTAATGGGTTTTGAATATATGGTGTTGCAAAGGTGTTATCAACAGCAGAAATCAATTTATTTTCTTTGGATATTTTGGTAATTGCAACAATGTCAGCAACTTTTAAAAGCGGATTGGTAGGTGTTTCTAGCCATATCATTTTGGTGTTTTTAGTGATTGCTTTACTCACATTTTCAGGATTATTCATATCAACAAAAGTGAATGTTAATCCGTATTTTGAAAATATTTTAGTAAACATTCTGTATGTTCCTCCGTATAAATCATCACCTGCAATAATATGGTCGTTTGGTTTAAATAACCGAATTACACAATCAATTGCAGCAAGACCTGATCCAAAAGCCAATCCATATTTTGCATTTTCAATAGCTGCAAAGGCATTTTCTAAGGCTTCTCTCGTTGGATTTTCTCCTCTTGAGTATTCATAGCCTTTGTGTTTTCCAGGACTAGCTTGAGCATAAGTTGAAGTTTGATAAATAGGAACCATTACTGCGCCTGTAGCTGGTTCGTGTTTTTGTTTTCCGTGTATTACTTTAGTGTTGAATTTCATTTTTTTGATATTGTTATTTCTGTTGATACTTTGGATGCTATTGATACTGTTGATACAGTCATCACGTAAGTTTTTTAATTAATTTCCCAACGGTTAATCCTTGTCCGATGATAGAGAACACTACAACGGTATAAGTCATTACTAAGAATAAATCTCTGTGCATTTCATGAGTTAAACTCAAAGCTAGTGCAATGGATATTCCGCCTCGTAATCCTCCCCAAGTCATGATTAAATTGGTGTTTTTTATAAAATCTAATTTTTTAGCATAAAATTTAATTGGTAACAAAAGGGATAAATAACGAGCAAATAACAATGCAGGTATTGCCAATATTCCAGCTAAAAAGTATTCCTTTTCAAAAGTTAAAACGAGTAATTCCATGCCTATCATTACAAAAAGCAAGGTGTTTAATAATACATCTACTAATTCCCAAAATTTATCTACATACATTTCGGTAGTTTCGCTCATAGAGTTTTGTCTAACAGTATCATTTCCTACAATTAAACCAGCGGTAACCATAGCGAGAGGAGCAGAAATGTGTAATTTTTGAGCAATAAGAGTTCCTCCCATAACGGCTGCGATAGTAATAATTACTTCGGTATCATAATCATCTATTGCTTTTAATAAGATGTAGGTTAAGTAACCTAAAGCAGCACCAAGTGCTAAACCTCCACCAACTTCTTGTAAGAACTCCAATCCTGTATGAACCAAAGAAAAATGCTCCATTCCTTTACTTGCAATACTAAAAATAGCTACAAATATCACTACACCAACACCATCATTAAACAAAGATTCTCCTACAATTTTGGTTTCTAATTTTTTTGGAGCTCCTACTTTTTTAAGAATACCTAAAACGGCAATAGGATCTGTTGGAGATATTAATGCTCCAAAAAGCAAACAGTATATAAAATCAGTATCTAAATTAATGACTTTTAAACCTAAAAACACAAACAAACCTACTAAAAAAGTGGATATTAAAGTACCTAATGTAGCAAAGGCTAAAATAGGCTTTCGCTGAATTTTTAACTGCTGAAAATTGGTGTGTAAAGCACCTGCAAAGAGCATAAAACTCAACATCATATCAAGTAGAACGGTCTTGAAATCTATTTTGCCTATAAATTCACGTTCGTGATCGTAAAGTGTAGGATTTATATAGCTTAGTAAGAGAATTAACATGGTAAAAACAATGGTAATTAACATTAAACCAATTGTATTTGGAAGTGATAAAAACTTGACATTTATAAAACCAAAAATGGCAGATAAAACGATTAAAACGGTAGCAATTGTATAGAAATCCATGATTTAGCAATATATTTATTAGTGTTTTCTTAATTAAAAACAACTAAAGTCCAAAAATACATTAATTACAATAAACTCTTAAATTGTTGTAATAAAAATTTAACAACAATAATTTATGTAAAATGATTTGTTACTTAAATTCAAGTAATAAAGGCAAATTTTTTCAAGGATTAAAAATTAAATTTATTTGACCAATTAAAAGCCTATAAAAAATATTTCGGAAATAACTTTTGGCTACTTGAATATTAAAAAGAGTAACTTTAAAAAAGGTATTCTTTCAGTATATACACTATCAATTTTGTAAATTTAAAGAGCTCCCTACACCATAACCCACTATTTGGTCGTATTTAGAACCAAATTCTTTAAAATACACTAAAACGGTGTAATTGTTTTCCGTTTGAAAATGAGTTCCTTCAATGGTATTATCAATAGTGTTATTTTCATTTAAACTTACATAATTGTAATTGTAAAAACCTTGTTTCAGCAAGATATCCGTTTCATAATAATCTTGTGTAGTGTGTTTTAATTTGTTTTGGTTATTAAATTCCCAATTATTAAAAGCACCATAAACATAGAAATCAGCATTCTCTATACTGTTGGCTTTGTAAATAAAATGCACTTTTGTGTAATCTGCTTCAAAATCAGGATTTTCAGCATTTATTGTTCTTATAAAATAGTTTCCGTTAATATCAGGATTGTAAGTATAAGATTTATAACGTCTAGATTCATCAACATATAATCTAGTTTCATAAATATCTTTTAATTCTACTCTACGAATATTGTTGGTTGCAGATCGGTAATCTTTTGTATCGAAATACAAAAATTCATTTCCACCAAAAAAAGTAGTTTCATCACCATATTTATAAATGAGTTGTGTGCCTCTAAAATACTGCGGTTTTATATGTGTAATTACATTGTTCCAATCATTGTTTTGATATAAGCTAACTTGAATTTCTTCACTAGGATTGTTAATTCTTAAATTAGGATAATTAATTACCAATTCTACATTTTGTTTACTTGTAATATCTGCTATTTTTCTCGCTTTATGAGTGCTTACTCCAACATCTACTTTTTGTTGATATACCATAAAACGTCTTGTAAAAACCGTTTCGCCATCTTCATCTAAGACAGATATTAAGTAATTTCCGCTTATTTTTATACGCATATTTTGGTTTGGCAATTTTAACTCATAATGTGTATAATTTTGATAGGTATTGAAAGAATTTTCATAATCTCGTATGGTATCTTCGGTAAAACCATCTGTAAATTCGGTTGAAGAAATATCAGATACCTCCCAATTAGCAGTGCAATGCGTTAATTTATAGGTGTACTCTTTTTCATCACCATCTAAATCATCAAAACTAAAAAACAAAGTTTCTCCTAATCGGATTATAGGTGCAAAATTATTGGCTTTTTGTCCATGCAATACAACCGATTTTATATGAGTTGGTGTAAGTACTTCAATATCATTTTGAGCAAATAGGAGAGAGGTTGCAAATAAAACGAGAATAGTAAGACTATTTTTATACATAAACTGAATTGTTTTTAAACACTATTTTACAATTATTATACCGTAAAAATACAAATTTATTTATTGAAATGTATTTAGATTGTTTAATAACGATTACTTATTTGGTATATTGTTGTTAATCAGCTTTTTTTATTTAGAACAAGTATAAATAAAACTGATAAATATCATATTTTAAAATAATTGTAATAATTGCATCATACTATATCAATTTTTAATAATTTTGCAACTCGAATAATTAAGAGTATTAAACTTAAATTGTAAAAAATATGTCAACAGACATAAAAATTAAAAAAGGCTTAACTATTAAGCTAAAAGGAACTGCTTCTAAGGAATTAGCGACTGCAACTCGTTCTAAAATTTTTACTATTTATCCAACTGATTTTTATGGAATTAAACCTAAACTTACAGTAAAAGTAGGCGATAAAGTTTTGGCAGGAGATACTGTGTTCTATGATAAATCTAATGAAGATATTAAATTTGTTTCACCAGTAAGTGGAGAAATAAAAGACATTCTTAGAGGAGCAAAACGTAAAATTTTAGCCATTGCCATCCAAGCTGATAGTGAAGATAATTTTAAAGATTTTGGTAAAAAAACACCAAATAATCTTACAGGTGTTCAAATAAAACAAGCCTTGTTGGAAAGTGGTTGTTGGGCTTTTGTAAATCAAAGACCTTATGATACTTTGGCTAATCCTAATGATGAACCAAAAGCTATTTTTGTTTCAGGTTTTGGTACTGCACCATTAACTGCTGATGTTGTTTTTGCTTTACAAGGTAAAGAAGAAGCGTTTCAAACAGGTATTGATGCTTTAACAAAATTAACCGAAGGAAAAGTACATTTATCTGTTCAAGGAAAATCCTTTTTAAACGATGTAAAAGGAGTTTCTTTACACAACGTAACTGGGAAACATCCTGCAGGAAATGTTGGTGTGCAAATTTCAAAAATTAATCCAATAAATGCTGGTGATAGAGTTTGGACTATCAAACCTCAAGATGTAGCTATTATCGGAAATTTATTTTTAACAGGAAAAGCTGATTTTACTCGTGTAGTTGCTTTAGCTGGTTCTGAGTTGAAGAATCCAAAATACTATTCCGTTAAGGTAGGAAATAGTTTAGAAACTTTTGTAAAAGACGAATTAACCAATGATAATGTTAGAATTATTGAAGGTAATCCATTAACAGGAAAGGCTGTAAAATTAAACGATAGTGTGAGTTATTACACCAATGAAATTACAATTTTACCAGAAGGAAATCAATATCGTTTTTTAGGATGGATGCCTTTTAAAGATAACTTTATTCATTCTGTTGCTCGTACTTCTTTATCCTTTTTATCAAACAAAGAATATGCTTTAAATACCAATTTTAATGGTGAAGAAAGAGCTTTTGTAGTAACTGGTGAAATGGAAAAAGTAATGCCAATAGATGTTTATCCTATGCAATTGTTAAAAGCAACCATGCTTGGAGATATTGAAAAAATGGAAAATCTTGGAATTTACGAAGTAGCTCCAGAAGATTTTGCATTGGTAGATTATATCTGTACTTCTAAAATTGAAGCGCAAGAAATTATTAGAAAAGGATTGGATTTAATGATTGAAGAAGTTGGATAAATTAGTCTTTGGACATTTGTCTTTAGTCTTTAGTTAAAAAAGAGATACAATGAAATTTTTAAGAAAAAAATTAGATAAAGTAAAGCCACTTTTTGAAAAAGGTGGAAAATATGAAAAATATGCTCCTGCGTTTTTTGGGATAGATACTTTTTTATTTACACCAAATCACACTACAAAAAAAGGAGCACATATTCGTGATGGAAACGATTTAAAACGGTTAATGATAACGGTTGTAATAGCATTACTTCCTGCATTATTCTTTGGAATGTGGAATGTTGGGTATCAGCATTTTTCGCAAATTCAAGGTGCAGATATGGGTTTTATGCACTTATTTATATATGGTGCTTTAAAAATGCTTCCAATGATTATTGTTTCGTATGGCGTTGGACTTGGAATTGAATTTGCCTTTGCAATTTATAGAGGTCATGATGTAAACGAAGGTTATTTGGTAACTGGTATGCTTATTCCTATGATTATGCCAATTGATATGCCATTATGGATGTTAGCTGTTGCAGTTGTATTTGCCGTAATTATTGGTAAAGAAGCTTTTGGTGGAACAGGAATGAATATCTTAAATCCTGCTTTAGTAGCACGTGCTTTTGCACTATTTTCTTATACAGGTCACATGTCTGGAGATAAAGTTTGGGTTGCCAATGCAACAGTAGATGGTTTATCTGGAGAAACTGCTTTAGGTACTTTAGCTTTAGGAAACCAAGTTCAAACAAGCGTATTTGATATGTTTATGGGTTATATGCCTGGATCCATTGGAGAAACTTCCGTTTTAATGATATTAATTGGTGCTGCTATTTTACTCTTTACAGGAGTTGCAAGTTGGCGAATTATGTTATCATCAGTCATAGGAGCATCTGTAATTGGATTAATATTTAATGCAGTTGGAAGCGAAACCAATCAGTTAATTAATTTTCCTTGGTATCAACACATGCTTATTGGTGGTTTTGCCTTTGGTATGGTGTTTATGGCAACAGATCCTGTTTCTTCAACACAAACCAATAAAGGAAAATGGATTTATGGATTTTTAATTGGTTTTTTTGCAATATTAATTCGTGTAGTCAATCCAACACTTCCAGAAGGTGTAATGATGGCCATTTTATTAATGAATGTATTTGCACCATTAATTGATCATTTTGTTATTCAAGCAAATGTTTCCAAAAGAAAGAAAAGATTAAAACTTAAAAAAGCATAATTATGAATAAAAATAGTAATGCATATACGTTTATATTTGCCATTGTTTTAGTGGTTTTAGTAGCAACCATTTTGGCTTTTGCTTCTGAAGGAACTAAAGAAAAACGAGCTGCAAATATTAAATTAGAAAAAATGCAAAATATCTTATCTACTATTGGATTGGATGTAAGCAGAGAAAAAGCAGGTAAAATATTTAACGATTACGTAAAAGAAGCATTGGCTTTAAAAGAAGATGGAAGTGTTGATACTAATGTTCAAGCATTTAAAATCAATTTAAAAAATGAGATTAAAAAACCTGTTTCAGAACAACGTTTTCCATTATATGTAGCAGAAAAAGACGGTAAAAAATATTATATAGTTCCATTATATGGTGCTGGTCTTTGGGATGCTATTTGGGGTTATTTATCTATTCAAGATGATGAAAATACCATTTTTGGAGCATCTTTTGACCATAAAGGAGAAACTCCTGGTTTAGGAGCAGAAATCAACCAATCTTGGTTTGAAGACCAATTTAAAGGTGAACAGATTATGGAAGGCTCTAAATTTGTTTCGGTAAAAGTTGTAAAAGGTGGAACACCAGAAAGCGACAAACATGGAGTAGATGCCATCTCTGGAGGAACATTAACTTCTAATGGAGTAACCAATATGATTCAAGAAAGATTACAACGCTATTTAGCATATTTTAAAAATAATTAACAATGGCAGAAAAAGAAGCATTATTTTCTCAGAAAAATAAAAGATTAATCTTCGATCCATTAAACGATGATAATCCAATTACAGTTCAAGTATTAGGTATTTGTTCTGCATTAGCAATTACAGTACAATTAAAACCAGCAATAGTAATGTCTGTTGCGGTGATGTTTGTGGTAGTTGCAAGTAACGTGATTGTTTCTTTAATTAGAAACATGATACCAAGTAGAATTAGAATTATTGTACAATTAGTGATTGTTGCTGGTTTGGTAATTTTAGTTGATTTAATTCTAAAAGCGTACTTATATGATGTAAGTAAAGAGCTCTCCGTTTTTGTTGGTTTAATTATTACCAACTGTATTATTATGGGACGTTTAGAGGCTTTTGCATTGGCAAACGGTCCTTGGAAATCGTTTTTAGATGGTATTGGAAACGCTGGTGGTTACGCCATTATATTAATAGTTGTTGCTTTCTTTAGAGAATTATTAGGTTCAGGAAAATTATTTGGATATGAAATTCTTGGACATAAAGGAAAAACTTTAATAGACTCAACAGGTTTGTATCATTATGGTTATGAAAATAACGGTTTTATGTTATTATCTCCAATGGCTTTAATCGCTTTAGGGGTTTATATATGGATACAACGTTCAATGAATAGAAAATTAATAGAAGCTTAAAAAAATTATGGATTTACTAAATTTATTTATAAAAAGTATCTTTATCGATAACATGATATTTGCGTATTTCTTAGGAATGTGTTCTTATCTTGCAGTATCAAAAACCGTTAAAACCGCTTCTGGATTAGGAATTGCAGTGGTTTTTGTATTAATTATTACCGTTCCTGTAAACTTTTTGCTAGAAACGTACATCTTAAAACCAGGCGCTTTAGTTTGGTTAGGTCAAGAATATGCCAATATTGATTTAAGTTTTTTGAGCTTTATTATGTTTATTGCAGTTATTGCATCTATGGTTCAATTAGTTGAAATGATTGTAGAACGTTTTGCACCAGCACTATATAGTCAGTTAGGTATTTTCTTACCTCTTATTGCTGTAAACTGTGCTATTTTAGGAGGTTCGTTATTTATGCAACAAAAAAACTTTGCCAACATTACTGAATCTTTTGTTTACGGATTAGGTTCTGGTATTGGATGGTTATTAGCCATTGTTGCCATTGCAGCCATTAGAGAAAAAGTAAGTTATTCAAACATACCAGCTCCTTTAAAAGGAATAGGAATTACCTTTATAATAACTGGTTTAATGGCAATTGCCTTTATGAGTTTTGGTGGAATAAAATTGTAATTAAAAAAGACACTAGACTTTTAGATATTAGACTGAAAGACTAAATGTGTAAAAAATATTAAATAAATGATTTAGATTTTTAGAATTATTGAACGAGTCTATCGTCTATAAGTCCAAAAATCTATCAATCTAAAAAAGAGAGAATGAGTCCAATAGTAGCAAGTATCGTATTTTCATTAATACTAATTATTTTATTAGTAAGTATATTACTTTTTGCAAAAGCAAAACTGATGCCTTCAGGTAAGGTGAAAATTACCATAAATGGAGAAAAAACCATCGAAGTAGATTCAGGTGGAACTTTATTAAGTACCTTAGGTAATGAAAAAATATTTTTACCATCTGCTTGTGGTGGTGGTGGAACCTGTTTGCAATGTGAATGTCATGTACATTCTGGTGGTGGAGAACCTTTACCAACCGAAATTCCAAACTTTACACGTAAAGAATTGGCTGCAGGAGCACGTTTAGGTTGCCAAGTTAAGGTAAAACAAGATATGGAAATTTCTATTCCAGAAGAAATATTCGGAATTAAAAAATGGGAAGCAACCGTTGTCTCTAATTATAACGTAGCTACTTTTATTAAAGAATTTATAGTAGAATTGCCAGAAGATATGGACTATAAAGCTGGTGGTTATATTCAAATTGAAATTCCAAATACTGAGGTTAATTATACAGAAATGGATATTACCGCTCATCCAGAAGAACATCCTGGAGAACCAGATAAATTTAAAGGCGATTGGGATAAATTTAAGCTTTGGCCTTTAGTAATGAAAAACAGTGAAGATGTTGAACGTGCTTATTCTATGGCGTCTTATCCTGCTGAAGGAAGACGTATTATGTTAAACGTACGTATTGCAACACCACCATTCGATAGAGAAAAAGGTGGTTGGATGGATGTAAATCCAGGTGTTGCTTCTTCATACATCTTTAGTAGAAAACCTGGTGATAAAGTAATTGTATCTGGTCCTTATGGTGAATTCTTTATTAACGATAGTGATGCAGAAATGTTGTATGTTGGTGGAGGAGCTGGAATGGCTCCAATGCGATCACACTTGTATCATTTATTCCGTACTTTAAAAACAGGAAGAAAAGTAACTTATTGGTATGGAGGACGTTCTAAAGCAGAATTATTTTATGTAGAGCACTTTAGAGAATTAGAAAAAGATTTCCCTAATTTTAAATTCTTTATTGCTTTATCTGATCCAGCAGAAGCTGATAATTGGAAAGTAAAAACAGATATTAATGATGAAAACGGCGATGGATTTGTAGGATTTATACACCAAGTAGTTATTGATCAATATTTATCTAAACACGAAAACCCAGAAGATTTAGAATTGTATTTCTGTGGTCCACCATTAATGAACAAAGCAGTTCAAAAAATGGGCGAAGATTTTGGTCTTGCCGATGAAAACATACGCTTTGATGATTTTGGAGGATAATAGTAATTCCTTTTATAATTAAATTTTAAACGCATCTTAATTTTATTAGGATGCGTTTTTGTATTTTTGGATAATGAAACCTACTTTTTACATCATAATTAGTATTTTGTTACTTTCTTGCAACCAAAAGGCAATAAAAAACATAGATTATAGAACAAATTTCAATAAAGAAGAACTTGAAATTCTTAAAACAGCAGACTCTATCATTAAATCGGCTTATTACGCAACTTTAATTACTTTAGATAAACATTATCAGCCAAGAGCAAGAATTGTTGAACCTTTCACTCCAAAAGACCATTATGTAATATGGATTGGTACAAACCCTAAAAGCAGAAAAGTTAATCAGTTAAAAAACAACTCAAAAACTACTTTACACTATTTTGATAAAAACAAATTAGCTTATGTTTCTTTAATGGGAAATGCCTATTTGGTAAATGATGAGAAACACAAACAAGCAATTTGGAAAGAAGGTTGGGAGCGTTTTTATCCGAATAAAAAAACAGATTATCTACTCATTAAATTCATTCCTAAAACCATTGAACTCATAAGTATTACTGATGGATATACAGGTGATAAAACTAGTTGGAAACCAAATCAAGTGGTTTTGTATTAGTACAATTTACAATTGCTTCATTTTTTCTAATAATTCATTCTTTTTTGATCGTGCACAAGTGATGGTACTACGATCAATCATTTCAATAGAACCTTCATTATATAAAGATTTTACAAAATGTAAATTTATTAAATGTGATTTATGACACAAAAAGAAATCGGTGTTTTCTAACAATTTACAAAATTTACCAATACTATACGAACTTAAAAAAGGCTTTTCATCTACACAATAAATATTGGTATAACCTTCTACACCTTCAAACCGAATAATAGTATCTGTTTTTATAAAAGTTAATCCTTTTTGAGAAGGTACAGCTATTTTTGCTTTAGTAGATTTACTGCCTAAATGCGACAATAATTGTAAGTTTTTTTCAAAAGCCGTTTTTTGATTGATGTTTTTTACAGCATTATTTACAGCTAATTTTAGCTCGTCATTATCTATCGGTTTAACAATATATCCAATGGCACAGCTTTTAATTGCTTCAATAGCATAATTATTGTAAGCAGTAACAAAAATAATTTCAAAGGTTGGATTATTTATCTTTGCTAAGACATCAAATCCGCTTAAAACAGGCATTTCAATATCAATAAACACTAAATCTGGTTGCTGTATATTGATAGTTTCTACGGCTTTTTTAGGATTGCTACACATAGAAACAATCTCAATTTCAGGAAAATATTTATTGACTTTTATTTGTAGCCCTTCTAAGGCTTTTGCTTCATCATCAATTAAAATAGCTTTTATCTTTTTCATTTTTAGTTAAGGTTAGTTGTACGGTTGTTCCTACTTTTTCGTTGTCTTTTATGGTGTAAGAAACAGTCCATATTTTATGTTGATTAAGTAAGTTTAAGCGTTCTTGTAACACTTGTGTTGAT
>Ga0256840_1001971_pt1 | contig 18597 bp, 17 predicted proteins | sample 355202metaG_FD_185969 | JGI IMG/M metagenome (GOLD analysis project Ga0256840, IMG submission 185969) | Hydrothermal vent microbial communities from Mid Atlantic Ridge, Atlantic Ocean - 355-202 | ecosystem: Environmental > Aquatic > Marine > Hydrothermal vents | place: Atlantic Ocean: Mid...
CTTTTGGTGATAATTTTCAATTTTTAAAAACAATTTATGAAAATAAAGACCCTTTAATTAAGGATAAGGTAAAAGGAAAAGTGAAACTCATTTATATAGACCCACCTTTTGCAACTGATGAAGAATTTGTTTCAACACAAACCGGTTCAAAAGCATATCAAGATAAAAAAAAGGGTTCAGAATTTCTTGAGTTTATCAGAAGAAGATTAATTCTTGCAAGAGAAATATTGTCTGATGACGGAAGTATTTATGTTCATCTTGATCCTAAAAAAGGTCATTATATTAAAATGATTATGGATGAAATATTTGGAGAACATAATTTTCTTAATGAAATAGTATGGCACTTTAAAACTTATCAAGGACAAGTAAAGAACTATTACCCAAGAAAACACAACATTATCTATTGGTACCGAAATAAAATACACCCATTATTTACTTTACAGTATGATGATGATTTCCAAGATACTGTTGATGCTGAAAGATGGCGAAAATATATAGTTAATGGTAACGAGATAAGAGGAAACAAATATCCTAAATCGGATAGTAGATTTACTGCTTATCTCAATAGATGGATAAAGGAAAATGGAAGAAAACCATCAAAAGATGATATTATTTTGAAAATTCAAGGGTATGTTGTGGATGATGTATGGATTGATATTCAAGCTATTGACCCAAAAGATAAAACAGAAAAAACTGGATACCCAACACAAAAGCCTGAGCAATTATTACGGAGAATTATAGAAGCAACTACCAAAGAAGGGGACATTGTTTTAGATTTCTTTGGTGGTTCTGGCACTTCTGTTGCTGTCGCTGAAAAACTAAACCGAAAATGGATTTCTTGCGACATCGGAAAACTATCATTTTATACTGTTCAAAAAAGAATACTAAATATTAAAACAAGCAAAGATTTAGAAAATCCAAAAAAGAGATACGGTAAACAAGCTAAAAGCTTTGTAACGGTAAATACTGGTCAATATGACCTTGAAAAAGTTTTTAATCTAAAAAGTAAAGAGTATTCAGATTTTGTGCTTAATCTTTTTGAAATAGAGCCAATCAAAAAAACAATAAGTGGCATAAAAATAGACGGAGAGCGAAAAGATGGATATTATGCCTTGATTTGGCGATATTGGGAGTTTGCAGATGCTTCTGTGGATGAAGAGTATTTACATAATCTCCATTCAAATATTGGCAAAAAAGTTGGCGATAGAGTTTATATTGTAGCACCAGCAAGTTATGTAGATTTTATAAGTGATTATTACGAGATTGACAATGTTCGTTATTACTTTTTAAAAGTTCCTTATCATATCATCAAAGAGTTGCATAAAGTTAAGTTTAAAAAATTCCGTCAACCACAGAGCAAAAATAATGTAAACGACTTGGATGATGCAATAGGTTTTCATTTTATGAAACAACCAGAAGTTAAAACCAAAGTAACTACAACAAAAACAGATGTAAAAATAAGCATCAAAAAATTCCTTTCTGATTTTAGTGAAGATGTCAAGGGGCAAGAGTTAGGAAACCTTGAAAGTTTGGCAATGGTATTGATTGATAAAGATTTTAACGGTCAAGCTTTTGATATGGACGAATACTATTTTGCAGAAGATTTGTTGCCTAAAAAGAAAAGTAAAAAAGATGATGAAAATGTGGGAGAAGAGTTGAAAAAGACAAGTGAGATAAATTTACCTGCTATTCCTAAAAAAGAGTGTGGTAAAAATTTGATGATTATCTATGTGGATATTTACGGCAATGAATTTAAAGAAAAGTTTGAGATAAAGTAATATGGAAGAGATTAAACGATATAAAACATCAGACCTTGTTCTAAAAGTTGATAAGAACTACGACCCGACAAAATTACCTTTGCAGGATTGGGACAGGTATTTGGATATTTTGGTAAACGGCAGACAGTATCAAAAAGAAGCAATAATTGATACAATTATTTTCTTAGCATCTGGATTGTATAAAAACACAAGTGATTTAGTTGAAAAAAATTGGAATGATAATGTAAATGTTGAATTGAAAAATCGTTATTCCAATTTAGATGAATATTTACATCATTTACAAATACCAAATAAACTTTCGGCATCTATCGACCTTGCCACAGGAACAGGGAAAAGTTATGTGATTTATGGTATTGCTCAAATAATGCTCGGTCTTGGATTGGTAGATAGAGTTTTGGTTTTATGCCCTTCACTTACAATAGAAGATGGGCTAACGGAAAAATTTATAGATTTAAGCTCAGACAGCAAATTGATAAAGTCAATTCCTGAAAATGCAAAATGGAAAAATCCTTCCATAAAATCGGCTGATGTAACTATAAAAGAAGGCGATATATGTATTGAAAACATTCACGCTGCTTACGAAACAACAGGCTCATCTATCAAAGACAGTTTCAAAGGAAATGGCGAGAGAACTTTAGTTTTAAATGATGAAGCTCACCACATTTACAATAAAATCGAAGGCAGAAGCAAAGAGAATACAAGTTTGAAAAAATGGAAAGAGTTTTTGCTAAATCCTGATTTTAATTTTAAATATATCGTTGGTTTTACTGGAACTGCATACATAGAAGATGAATATTTTAATGATGTAATTTACCGTTATTCATTGCGACAAGCAGTTGATGATAAAATGGTAAAAATGGTTGATTATGTGAGTAAAGATGATGATATTGATAAGAATATTAAATTTCAGAAAATATATGATAATCACGAGCAAAATAAGCTGAATTATCGTAAAGTCAAACCATTAACAATTCTTATTACAAAAGACATTAAAAATGCTAAAAGGTTATTGGCTGATTTTTCAGATTTTTTAATCAAGAAAGAAAAAATATCTGACAAAGAAGTTCAGGAAAAAACATTGATTGTTACTTCTCACAACGACCATAAAGCAAATGTTCAAAAACTAAAAGAAGTTGATAATTTTGACAACCCAATTGAATGGATTGTTTCAGTCTCAATGCTTACAGAAGGTTGGGATGTGAAAAATGTTTTTCAAATTGTTCCGTGGGAAGACCGAGCATTTAATTCAAAACTTCTAATTGCGCAGGTTTTAGGTCGTGGTTTAAGAATACCACCTGAGTATCAAAGTCCACAACCAAAAGTTAGGATTTTTAATCACGATAGTTGGAGTAGAAATATAAAAGGTTTAGTTGATGAGATTTTAGAAATTGAAAAAAGATTGGTTTCAACGCCATTAGAAAGTGGTGATAGAAGCAAACATCATTTTGAAGTTCATCATATAAACTACGATAAAAAGGCAACTATGAAAGAAGCTAAAAAAGAGCATCAAGAATTCGATTATACAAAAGGTTTTATTGAGTTACAATCGCAAGTTGTTGAGAGTGAAAAAGAGAGTGAATATACTGATTTAGCAGGCTCTGTTAGTTCTAAAAAAACACTCATTCACTACAATACTTACACAATTGATGAAATTGTAAACAAAATTCATAATGAGCTAAAAATTAGAGATTGGGAAGGGAAAATATTAAAACTACCGACAGGAAATTATTCAAAAGACAAACTACCACCAAAAGCCGAAATAAAAAAAATTATTAGGACATCAATGGATAAGGTTGGTATCAAAGGCGATAGACTTATTGAAAAAAACCAACATAAGATTTTAAGTAGTTTCAATACACTTTTAAGAAAAGCTGGAAAAACAGTTATTTACAAAAAGAAAGCACAAGAGCCGTATAAGATTTCAACAAAAAAAATGAATAAAGAAAGTATGGCTCTTGGTAATTTAAGACATAATTCAACTGTTTTCTATTCATCTGACTATAAAACTGAACTTGATGAAAAGAATTTGGAGTTACTGAATATTGTAATAGAAGATGAAAGTTTACTAAGAAGTGCATCAAAGGAAATAAATAAGTTTTTATTCAAAACGCCTCTGGATTTAACATTCTCAAAAGCAACGCCTGAAAGAACATTTATTAAAGAGCTTTGCGAAACAAAAAATGCAAAGAAAATTGACAGTTGGCTGAAATCAAGAGATATGAATTTTTATTCAATAGAGTATTCAATTACAACTGTTGGTGGGAAACACTCAAAAATCCAATCTTTTAATCCTGATTTTTTCATAAAATTAAAGAATGGGAAAACAACTCATTTTGCAATCGTTGAAATCAAAGCTGATGGAGATGCAAGCGATGAAAATAAAGCTAAATTAAGATATGGAGTTAAACACTTCAAAGACCTAAATAAAGAATTAGAGAAACTGAAAATTGATGAAAAATATCATTTTCATTTTTTAAGCCCTAATTCTTATGATGTATTTTTTGACTATTTGAGAAATGACAAATTAATAGAAGATAATTTTAGAAGTGATTTAGAAGATAGACTATTGGAAAAAAATTAGGTACTTATGTATGGTGAAACTATTGAAACGATAGATGTCAGAGTTAAAAGAAACAGTATGATCTTTTTTAACTTTTCTCTATCTAAAAATGAGCCTAGTTTTACACCCCAGATTGTAGCTATGATAACCAGTGGTGAAAATGCTAACCCTAAAACAAAAAACCTCAACAGAGTGTCACCAAAATTGTAGTACAAAAAAGCGATCTGCAAAGGGGATGCTAGAAAAAATAGTGCAGATAAAAATGCTCTCGTTCTCATAGCACTCCATCTTTGAGCCATGACCCAGACGATGACGGGCGGTCCGCCCATGGAGACCATGCCAAGAGTCAAACCACTTGTAAAAAAAGCGATAAATGTCCAGAGTGGATTTGTTTTTTCTTTTGGCTCTACTTTTATATAAATTTGTGATATCACGACCAATAATATAGCGATACCAACTATCTGTTTTATGTTGCTTTTGTCAAATTGTGTGATCAGAGTAAGAAGATATATACCTATAGGAATACCGATATATCTGTAAATTGTACCAATGCCCACATCTCTCCAACGCACATGAGAGCGAAGTTTATAAGTAGAAGTGAGGGATTGGAAAAATATAGGTATAGTAGTCAATGAGATAGCCTCATCAAGTCCCAAACCGCTCCAAATGAGGAGTGGAATCGCAAAGATATTAAATGCAAAACCTACGATACCTTGTATGACACTACAACTAAAAAGTATAACTCCTACAAGGATAATGATAGAAATACTCAACTTTTTTCCAATTTTTTATGTTAGTATATCTTATGATATGTTAAAATCTCATCAACCCAACTAAAGGCTGTTAAAATGAACTTATCCGACATACTCTCTTATAAGATTTATGATATAACCGTGCAGGATATCTCTATCGCGATTATTATATTTTTATTTGCATTAACGCTTAGCAATATCATTAGCAAAATCATACTGAATATTCTGAAGAGAATCACTTCTAAAACAAAGACTACACTTGATGATGAGCTTCTTACTACTATCGAAGTACCTTTGAAATTTTCTATCATTTTGGTTGGATTTTATATATCCAAAGAGTGGCTCGGACTCTCTCGGATAGATAACTTTTTAAACAATCTCATACAGTCAGTTGCAACCTTTTTGCTCTTTTGGTTAATCTATAGGCTTATAGATAAATTTGCCTATCTTTTCAATAAATTTTATGCAAAATTTGGCAAAAAACTCAGTAGCGATATAGAAAATTTCTCGGTCAAAACTCTCAAAATTCTCACAGTTATCGTCGGAGCCATGAGCATTTTACAGGGTTGGGGCATAAATGTTAGTGCATTTCTTGCTTCACTTGGCTTAGTCGGTATGGCATTTGCATTGGCTGCAAAAGATACTGCTGCAAATCTTTTTGGCTCGCTTGTAATCTTCACAGATCGCCCCTTTAAAGTCGGAGATTGGATACAGACTCCAGATGTTGAGGGGACAGTCGAGAGCATTGGAATCAGATCCACTAGAGTGCGAGCATTTACACAAGCTCTCATCAGCGTTCCAAATGCCGTCATAGCAAACTCCCCTATCACAAACTGGTCGCAAATGGGCAAGAGAAGGATAAAAACAAGACTAGGATTAACTTATGGCACATCAAAAGATCAGATGCAAAATATACTCAAAGATTTAAGAGATATGCTCCAAAAACATCCAGATATCCATGATGATACCATCATGATAAGATTTGATGAGTTCGCAGATAGCTCTTTGAGCATATTTTGCTACTTTTTCACAAAAACAACCGTATGGGTAAGGTTTTTAGAAGTACGAGAAGATATAAACTTCAAAGTGATGGAGATAGTAGAAAAAAACGGCTCAAGTTTCGCATTTCCAAGCCAATCCATCTATGTTGAGAGCTTGCCTAAACAAACTATGGGATGATGTCTTTAGGGTCTGTTTTTTCCTCTATGGTCTCTAGGGTTTTTAGATTTATAGCTGTTAGTTTATTGCCATAGCAGCATCCTGTATCTATACATGTATAGTTTTTTCCTCTTAAAACTTCACTGAAGTTGCAATGCCCAAAGATATTTATAACTCTGTATGTTTTGAAATCTTCCCAATCTTTTATAAATGTTGTATCGTGAATTCTGTTTACAAATAGTGAGTGAGTATCTTTGAGATGTTTTCTTTTGTAGTATGGCAAACCAAAGCCATGCGTTATAAATCTATCTTCTATCTCTATATAAAGTGGCAGTTTATCTATCCATTCAAGATGCTTTTTGAGTAGCTTTAAATCATTTATATAGTTAGTAATAGTCTGTTTTCCGCCCCAACCACGCCTGCTTGCCCACTTACTTGAGAGGTCGCCTTCAAAGATAGCTTTTTTTATGTATGTTTGCATCAGATATTCATGATTTCCCTTGACGCAAAGATGTTTGTTTTGTTTGACATATTCTATAACATCTTTGGAAAATAGACCCTTATCACACAAATCACCTACAAAAATCAATTTTGCTTTTTTGGGCAATTTTTTAATAAGATTTAAAAGAGTATGATAGCAACCGTGAACATCACCGATAACAAAACTATTTTTCAAATCCTAAGCACTTTTACCTAGCACATAATATGTCTGCTTATTTGGTACTTTTTCTAACTCTATCTTATACTTTTTTGACCAGTTGTTTATCATCTCATTTACGCTTTTGACTATCTCCTCGCCCTCTGCTTCATTTTTGATTTTAAAATAATCACAAGAACTTGACATCGCCACAAAAGAGAGTCGAGGCTTGAGAGCATCATTTAGAGCTATCAAATGCTTTTCCACATAATCAAAATCCCTAGTATTTTCCATAACTCTACCTACTTGCTCTAGTGCATTTGGTGTAACACTATATCCCAACTGTCTCAAAATCGCATCTCTTCTCATCTTTGTCCTTTCTAAGAGTTTATCAGTACATCTTCCATGACTTTTGTCAAATCACCATCTAGTATATTGCTCACCTGTGAATAAGCAACTCCGCTTCTATTGTCTTTTACCTGTTGATATGGCGCTAAAACATAACTTCTTATCTGGTGCCCCCAGCCTATCTCACTCTTCTCTACCCCATCTTTTATGGCTTGCTGTTTTGCTCGCTCTAACTCGTAAAGTCTGGATTTCAACATTTTGAGTGCATTTGCCTTATTTTTATGCTGACTTCTGTCATTTTGGCACTGCACTACTATGCCACTCTCTATGTGAGTTATTCTGATGGCAGAGTCTGTTTTGTTTACATGTTGACCGCCTGCTCCACTAGAGCGATATGTGTCTATTCGTATATCTTTATCTTCTATCGTTATATCTATATCATCATCTATCTCGGGGCTGACCATAACAGAACTAAAAGATGTATGCCTCTTTGCATTTGAGTCAAATGGAGATATTCGCACCAATCTATGAACACCATTTTCCACTTTTAAGTATCCATAGGCATTTTCACCTTTTACCATAAAACTCACATCTTTGAGTCCTGCCTCATCGCCCTCTTGAAAGTCCAAAACCTCAACTTTAAAGCCATTTCGTTCACTCCATCTAAGATACATTCGATAGAGCATACTCGCCCAATCCTGCGACTCTGTACCACCAGCACCAGGGTGAATACTCACTATGGCATTGCTAGAGTCATCATCTCCACTTAACATCATAGATATCTCAAGCTTAGTGATCAACTCCTCTAGCTTATCAGCTTCACTATATAGCTCACTTAGAGCTTCTTCATCGCCCTCATCTTTTGCCATCTCATATATATCCATACTGTCATCGACACTTCTTTTTGCTTCAAGATAGTTTTTCAGCATAGAGTTAATCTTTGTCTTCTCTTTTTGAACAACTCCTGCACTTTTAGCATCTTCCCAAAATGTCGGCTCTTGCTCTATAATCTCTATCTCTTTAAGCCTATCTTGTAACTTTTGAGGATTTATGATTTGAGCTATATTTTCTATCTTTGTTGCAAGTTTTTTTAAAAGTTCTGTATATTCATAACTATCCAAGTCTATTCCCTTTTTTGGTATAATATCAATTTTAATTAAATGATTAGTAACATACATTCTACAATAAAGTGGCTAAAATGAAAATATTTAATAGTATAGAAGATATAAAAAGATATATAAAAACTCTAAATGGAACCATCGGATTTGTTCCCACCATGGGTGCTTTGCACAATGGTCACCTCTCTTTGATAAACCGATCTAAAGAAGAGTGTGATTTTACGATAGTCTCTATTTTTGTAAATCCTACCCAATTTTTACCCGGAGAGGATTTAGATAAATACCCAAAAAAAGAGTTAGCGGATAAAAAGATTTGTGAGCTTAGCGGAGTTGATGCTCTGTTTATGCCGACAAATGAGACGATTTACAATGCCATAGAACCTCTCATTTTAGCCCCAAGTCAAAAAGCATATATCCTAGAAGGCTTAAACAGACCAGGACATTTTGATGGTGTTTTAAGAGTTGTTTTAAAGCTTTTTAACATCATAAGTCCAACAAAAGCATATTTTGGCAAAAAAGATGCCCAACAGTTGTATCTCATACAAAATATGGTCTCGTCTCTATTTCTACATGTAGAGATAGTTCCTTGTGAGATAGTACGAGACTATGATGGACTCGCCCTTTCAAGCAGAAATGCATATTTGAGTCAAAGTGAAAGAGAAGAGGCACTAAATATCTCAAAATCTCTAAAACTAGCCTCAAAAGCGATGATGAAAGGAGAGTTGGATTTTTCAAAACTTAGAGAAATCATGAGAGAGAACATGAAAAATCTACATGTAGAGTATATAGAAGCGGTGGATAGAGAGTTCAACAAAATAGAAAAAATAACTCTAAAAAATAGCATCATCCTAGTAGCCGCAAGAGTTGGCAAAACAAGGTTGATAGATAATCTGTGGGTTTAAAACTCTACATTACTACTCTATTTCTGCCATTTTGCTTTGCTTCATATAGCCTCTCATCAACTCTTTTTAGAAGTTCATCTATACTCTCTTTTCTTCTAAACTCAACAACCCCTAGGCTGATAGTTACAGTAGTTCCAACGCTAAACTTGTAGTTTTGGGTTGCCTTTCTTAATCTTTGTGCCAAATTATAAGCTGTATCTAAATCAGTTTCAGCGCAAAGTACCAAAAACTCTTCACCGCCCCATCTACTGACGATATCCGTGGAGCGAACTGTATCTCTTGTGAGTTTTGAAAGTTCACGCAAAACAGCATCTCCTGCTTGATGTCCGTAAGTATCATTGATCTTCTTAAACCAATCTATATCGAACGATATAAGAGAAAATCTAGTTTTGTATCTTTTAGAGCGGTTGTACTCTTTAGCTATCTCTATATTCATTTTACGACGATTAAAGAGTGATGTAAGAGAATCTGTCACAGAGAGTTGTTCCAACTGTTCGTTAATATTTTTCAATTGTATATTTTTATTATAAAGTTCACTTTGGGCTAGCTTTTCTATATCCAATGCTATACTTCCTATTTCATCTTTGGCGTATGGATTCATATCTTTTTCATTTAAATTATTTACAACGATAGCATGCACTCTTTTTCTTAGTTTAGATAGAGGCGTTATGAACTGCCTACCAAGTGAAATACTCAACATCCAACCAAAAATAAATATCAAAAGAGTTACTGCCAAGATAACAAACAGTATCCTTATAAGAATTGGCTCTAAAACTTCATTCTTGTCGATAACGCTCAAAACTATCCATCCAAGATTGTCTATGCGTCTATAATATACAAGCTTTTCCACTCCATTTAAGTAGCAATCCATATAACCTGAGCTCTTTTTAAAAGATATGTTTTCGCCAAATACTTTTGATATGTTACTATGTATATGAAATCTATCACTTGCTATGATAATATCTCCACTGTTTGTCACAACCATGCTAAAAGAGGATTTATACCTGTTGCCCTTTTGTAAAACTGTTTTTTCGATTCTTTTAACCCTTGAGTCAATAGAGATAACACCTGTTACTCTATTTTTATCATCAACCAGCACCTTGCTAACAGATATAAGCCACTCTTTTGTCACTATATCTCTATATGAAACTCCTTTTGATATGTTAGGGTTTGACTTTAAAGCTGCTTTATACCAAGGTCTAAGTGTAGAGTTAAAATCCTTTGGCACAACATAATCATTGATCAAGATAGAGCCATCTTGATAACCTGAATATATAAAATCTATATCTGGATCTACTTGTTTTAAAGAGGCATATAATTTCAATACCTCTTTTTTTACCTTTCCTGAAGGTCTGTTTCTGACATTTTTAATTTTACTTAGAAATTCGATACTGCTGAATATTTTGGCAAAATACCCATCTATAAAGTACTTTACAGCGATATTTCTCTCGCTCATCACATCATTTACATTGCGAATACTAGAAGTATACATAGCCACTGATAGCAAAGCACCAGCTACCATCAAAACAGAAAAAGAGATAATAACGATACTTCTAAAAAGCTTTTGTCTTATAGTCTTCTTATGAATATCTTTCATAGCGCTAACTCCGTATAAGACTCATTATATATCTTATATACTTAAAGATTATTGACACTTTCACTCATTTCCAATATAATTCGGCTTAAAGGATAAAAATGAGTAAAAAGCTACACTTAGTGAGCCTTGGATGCAATAAGAATCTTGTTGATTCTGAGGTTATGTTAGGCAGATTGGCAGAGTATGAGTTGAGTGATGATGCTAGTGAAGCTGATGTTTTGATAGTCAATACATGTGGTTTTATAGAAGCAGCAAAACAAGAGAGTTTGGATACTATATTTACTCTTCATCAAAAGAGAAAAAAAGGGTCTTTGCTCGTAGTTAGCGGTTGTTTGACACAAAGATATAAAGAAGAGCTACAAAAAGAATTACCCGAAGTTGATCTCTTTACTGGGGTTGGAGACTATAACAAAATAGATGAAATTATAAATAAAAAAAACAACTACTTTTCAGATTCTACTTACCTTATAGATGATGAAAAGAGGGTTATAACGGGTTCAGGGTATCATACTTATATCAAACTGAGCGAAGGATGCAATCAAACTTGTAGCTTCTGCGCAATACCAGGATTTAAGGGCAAACTTCACTCCCGCTCACTTGAATCAATAAAAAAAGAGTTGCTACGACTTACAAAAGATGGGTTTTATGATTTTAGTTTTATTTCACAAGACAGCAGCTCTTACTTGAGAGATTTGGGCATCAAAGATGGACTTGAGCAGCTTATTGACTTGGCTGAAACCATTAAGGGAGTAAAGAGTGCTAGAATTTTATATCTCTATCCCACAACTGCGACAGATGAGCTCATTCACAAGATAATAGACTCAAAAATTTTCCATAACTACTTTGATATGCCGATACAACATATAAATGATGAAATGCTAAAGAGAATGAAAAGAGGGGCAAACAGCAGAAGGATCAAAGAGTTGTTACATATGATGAGAGAAGCAAAAGATAGTTTTCTGCGAACTGGATTTATAGTCGGACACCCACAAGAGAGTGATGGTGAATTTGAAGAGTTGTGTGAATTTGTCAAAGAATTTGATTTTGATAGAGTCAGTATATTTGCTTACTCTGACGAAGAAGATACGCTGGCATTTGAGATGGAAGATAAAATTCCTCAAGAGATTATAGATAAAAGAGTTGAACTCTTAAATGAGATAGTAGAAAATAAAATCACAAAGAGTTTGGAAAAAGAGATTGGACGCGAGACAACAGTAGTGATAGAGGGTGAGAGTAGCGAGCATGAACTCTTTTATGGAGCAAAAAAACTGATCTGGGATAGAGAAATTGATGGGGAGATACTCATCAATGAGTCACTCATAGGAGAGTTGCAAATTGGCAAATGCTATAAGGCAAAAGCAACACAATTAGCTGGAGATAAACTACTTGCAACAGTTAGTGCAACTGCATAAATCTACCATAGAGTTTCTAAAAAATGGCAAAAACTTACTGGCATTTTCTGCAGGAGTGGACTCTAGTGCTCTGTTTTTTATACTCAAATCTTATGGAGTTGAGTTTGATATAGCCATAGTTGACTACAATCTCAGACAACAGAGCAAGCAGGAGGTTAGTTATGCAAAAAAGCTCTGTTTGGAGTTTGACAAAGTCTGCTATCTTCACTCTTGCAAACTTGAAAATTCAAATTTTGAGCATAATGCCAGAGCCCAAAGATATAATTTTTTTGAAAAAATCATAGAAGAAAACAGCTACGACAATCTCATCACTGCTCATCAGTTAAATGACAAGCTTGAGTGGTTTTTGATGCAACTTGGTCGTGGTAGTGGACTAGTCGAAATGCTAGGTATGCAAGAGATAGAGTTTGGTGAAAAATTCAATAAAACAAAACCACTTCTACATGTAGCCAAAGAGGAGTTGCAAAACTTTTTGGATACCAACAAACTAAAATACTTTATCGATGAGAGCAACAGTTCACAGAAGTATCTTAGAAATAGGATAAGAAGTAGCTATGCGAACTCTTTCATCAAGGAGTATAAAGAGGGGCTCAAAAAGAGTTTTGATTATCTGCAAAATGACGCTTCTCTTCTTTTGCCAAAAGCTCAAAAGAGAATTTACGATCTATTTATCCTTAAAAGAGAGAGTGAAGATTTGCAAAATATAAGGCAAATAGACAAAATAGTTAAAAAAATGGGGATTTTGATGAGTAAAGCTCAAAGAGATGAAGTTGCAAAAACAAAAGATTGTGTCATCTCGGGCAGGGTGGTCGTAGTCTTTGGTGAAGACAAAATCTACATATCGCCATACGATAAAAGCAGCATGCCAAAGAAATTTAAAGAGAGTTGCAGGTTAAACAAAATACCAAATAAAATCCGACCCTATCTATATGCTAAATCTATCACTTTTTCTTCATTGCATTATAAACTTTAATTTTAAATGAAGAGTGGATCAAATCGCCTCGAGACTTTAGGTCTATAGGAAAATCTGCTTGGATTAGATTTTGGTAGTGGTTTAAACCGTCTAAAAACTTATAGAATTTTACTGGTGTTTTTAGCAAGGTTGTGACATTTAGTTCATAAACCTTATACTCATCTGTGTACATACTCTGGTTTACCTCTTTTAAAGCTACCGTGTCAAAAAATTTATTTGCAAAATTTGTAAACTCATTTTGAGAAAATTTATGCCCAAATGAGTCAAAAATCTTTCTATTTGATAGTTGAAGTTGTTTCAGTTCCTTTTCTCTTTGCTTTAAGACTCCCTCAACTCTTGTTTTATGTACCATCGCCTGGTTATACTCATTTCTGGCAACCCTATATCTTTTGATACTAGGAAGCACTAGTGCTAAAATCAAAATAAGCGTCACAAGTATAAATACGGACAAGTATATCAATAGTTTTATATAATTAATCTTTTCTAGACTTCTGTCTCTACTGTTACTCACTGAAACCATCCGTTGGGGCTATTTTATTTGTACTGACAAAATTATACCATCCGTTTTGGGTTAGGTAAAACATAGTATTACTAGTGGTAAATATCGATTTTAAAGGAGCACTTAAAAGAAAATTAAAAGTATCTTTTGTAGGAGTTCTACCATAAATTATCAAAGAATTTTTCTTAATGATAACCCGATTTAGCGTAATCTTATCTGGGACCAAATCAAAAAGATTTTTCATACTCTCTTTTAAGAGTGTATTTCTTGTATATATCTCCTCCCCTAAAGATTTCTGTCTTAGCAGATACTCCATATATGTATCGATCTTAGCTATTTTACTCTCAAGGGCAACTCTTTCATTTACAGTATTTACTTTGTCTATTTTATAGTAGTGTATCTTTAAGAGCAAAAATATGCCAAAAGAGATCAGCAAAACAGAGACAAAAAGAATGAATGAGATCCAAATTTTAGAAAATGCAGAAAGCAAAGGTTTTGGTTTTGGCTGTATAAAACTATAACTACCCATAAATATCCCTTACACTCAAATCACAGACTACCTCTGCTACATCAATTTTATGCATCCCCAGATCCAAAAGAAGATCATTTTCGATACTATCCATCATCTCTTGCGTCATACCGTAGCCATCAAATATAATCGCCTCTTCTACGAAATCACTTTGAAATATATCATTTTTGTAGTACTCTTTTAGAGCTTTATTTAAAAACTTATATATCTCCAAATCACGACCGTAAAGCTCAATATCATCTATATCAACATCATCCATACTAGAATCTGACGAAAAATCTTCACTTGTTTCATCTTTTATGTCCGAAAACTCTTCATCATCTAATTCATTATCTAACACATCTAGTTCACTTAAGTCATCTAAATTTGAAAACTCTTCCTCTTGCTCTTCGGATTCATCAAGTGCTGCTAGATTTTCAACTGCACTCTCTTCTTCTTCGTTTTCCCAGTCATCTACGCCTATACTATCACTCAATATATCATCTTTTCTTATATTGTAAAAAGCACCAAAATAGAGAGTGTCAGCTTTAAATATAGCCACAGTAACGGAGCTCTCAAGGTTGAGTATATAAAGAGTTGGTCTATTTTTTAATTTATAATTTGAAAGAAGCTCATAAAGCACAACAAATGGAGAGTAAACAAGATCCAATCCGACATTGTCATAAATCTTTTTAATCCAATTAAGATCGATATAAGAGACAAATGCAGACCATGTTTTGAATTTTATAGATTTTACATTTTTGGGATCTACGCTACTTTTTTCAAACTCCTCTTCACTAGTCCCCTTGATAGCTCCTTGCCCCATAGAGTTTAGCAAAAGAGCCGTATATACATAGTTATATTTCTCTTGCAGGGATAGTATATAATCTTCCGTATCTTGACTAAGTTTTTCATCATTTGATTTTATATCAAAAGTTTTGTCAAATCGTTTTTTGACTTTGCCGTTTTTAAGCACTCTTGAGTAGAGTTTGTATGAGTTATTCTCTTGAATAATTGTTATGAAAAGAGTTGTAAAATATCTTTGTATCTTTGTTGAAAAACTCATATAACCTTTTCTCTGTATAGTATTAGATGTATTTTAGGCAATCTTTACTTAAATATAAGCAAAATGAGTACCAATCTAGAACAATTCTTTGTATAATCGCTCAAACTTCTCATTCATCTTCTTTGCATTTTCTATCAAATCTATATTTGTCAACTTTGTTGGTGAAAGTTTTTTATACTCTCCTAGCATTATTTCACACATTAGTTTGACGCGAATCTTATCTGCATCTTTATACTCTTTTTTAGAGCTTATTTCGTCTATTTTTTTAAAATATCTATTTCCCATTTGTATATAATTTGCATAATCAAGAGCAATTTTACTTTGAACCAAAACCGTAAATGCCATCTTATTGTATGGATTTAAACTATATGATTTATCAGCAAACTCATAAGCTTTTTTATAATTTCCAACAAAATAGTAAAACCTCGCTTCAAAAGAGTCTTGATAAGATTTATCTGTAGTAAAATAAAAAACGCCCAAAAGAAGAAAAACAGTAGCACTAATGATCAATACAACTTTAGACAGCATTTTTCATCAACCTCTCTTTAAGTATCTCTTTTGCCTCTTGTATCGGTAAATCATCTAGATAAAATGGCTTCCCAATATAAAAATCCAAAGTAGAAAATGGCTTAGGAATTACAAATTTATCCCAACTACCAAATTGCCAATAAGCCGAGGGTTTACAATTAAATGTAACTATAGGCACCTTTTTCTTTTGCGAAATCAAGACAACTCCATCAGCAACACTATGCCTTGGACCTTTAGGACCATCTGGCGTTATTGCTAAATCTCTCTTTTTATTGACAACCCTAAAAGACTCTCTAAGAGCTTTCAAGCCACCTCTAGTCGAGCTTCCTCTTATAGCATATCCACCAAAAAGTGATATAACTCTTGCTATTATCTCCCCATCTTTATGTTCGCTTACCATGGTATATATATTTGCACTTTTTCTATAGAGCATGTATCCTTTGAGTATAGACAGAAGCTCACCATGCCAAAAAGCGACTATTATAGGAGAGCTTAACTCATCTTCAAACTCTGTATGAAATCTTTTTTTACAAGTTGAGTATAAAAGATTTATAAAAATATACAAAACCCTAGGCGCTACCTTGAGTAATATACTATTTTTTATCCTCTTAATCCAGGATGTCGCCATAGAGTGATAATCGCTTTGGATTTGTAATCTTGACACTTTTTATCTTGCCTAAGCAACTCTCATCTCCTTGTACCTGAACTAGAGCATTGTTGTCGCTCCTGCCAGCTATCAGCCCATTGCTTCTTTTCTCTTCAAAATATACCTCATAGACTTTATCTGTATGTTTTTTAGATATTTCGTCTAGTATCTTCTCTTGCTCATCTTGCAAAAGAGTAAGTCTTTGAGATGCAATAGCAGGATCCACCTGATTTGTAAATTCAGCGGCTTTAGTCAGCGGTCTTGGAGAGTATTTAAAAGAGAAAATCTGCTCAAAACGAACTCTTTTCATCACATCTAGCGTATCTTCAAAATCCTCATCACTCTCGCCCGGAAAACCGACTATGATATCCGTGCTAATTGATGCATCGGGCACCATCTCTCTTAACTTCAAAGCTCTATCTAAAAACCACTCTTTTGTGTATCCTCTTTTCATCTTTTCAAGCAGTCTGGTTGAACCGCTCTGCAAAGGCATATGCATTGATTTACAAATCTTTGGATTGCTCGCAAACTCTTGCAAAAATTTATCATCCATATGCAAAGGATGTGGAGATGTAAAACGAATTCTTTGCACCTCTGGTATCTCGCTAACTTCTCTCAAGAGATCACTAAAATCCATCTTGGAGTGATTTTCCTGACTAAATCTCTTGCCATAATTATTTACATTTTGACCAAGCAAAAATATCTCTTTAGCACCATTTTGTGCTGCTCTTCTCGCCTCTTTTATGATAAGTTCAGCTGGAATTGATATCTCATCTCCCCTGGTATTTGGCACTATACAATATGTACATTTTTTATCACATCCGATTGAGATATTTACAAAAGCTTTATAGACAGAGTTCCTAAACTCTGCAAATGCATAGCTACTTTCATCATAATCAATATCAACGCTAAGGTACTTTGGAGTTTTTATGGCTTGAGTGATTTTAGAGACATTTCTAGCTCCCAAAACAAAATCAACCTCAGGAGCCCTTTTGAAGATTTCACCTCCTAAGTGACTGGCACTACAACCACAAACACCGATCCGTGCACCCTCTTTTTTCTTTTTATTAAAAACACCTATCTCAGAGAATAACTTACTCACAGGTTTCTCTCTGACGCTACATGTATTTATGATAATCAAGTCAGCCTGACTCGGATCATCACTCAAGACATACTCTTCATCTCGGTTAAGCTCAGCTATGATATGCTCACTATCTCGAACATTCATAGCGCACCCCAAAGTCTCTATGTACAGTTTCTTTGACATCAGCAGGTCTTAGAGTATATGAATTTCATACATGTAGTCATCATCACCCAATCCATACTTCACCTCTCGAAGATAGACGCTTAACTCTTTATCTTCAAAATACTCCACCAAAGCAACTAAATCTTTATGAGAGTTTTCCTTATCAAAGTAAAAAATCTTTTGACCATCTTTTTCAATTATCTCTTCAATCTTTTCCAATTTTATCATCTTAGGCTTGCTACCAAGCTCTTTTCTAGCTAATTTAAGTTCCATAATATACCTTCTTTGTTACACAAAATTACATCCCTGCCAATAATAAACAAGGACATAGAAAACAGAAGATTATACCTTTTTTTGCATAAATTGCTTATTAAGGATAAAATTGATATGATTTATAAATTCAAAAATTGCACTTCAGATTTAAATTTTGAAAGACCTTCTTATTTGTTTTATGCTATAATGTCAGGAGCAGGAGGATTACCCCCACTTTAAATAAATAGTGAGTTTAAAGGTCTTAATTTTAAGGCTCACTTTTATTATAAAGTTTCGCATAGCGAACTCCTAACAATGGATTGATCCTCCTGCCTGATTAGCGGTCTTCGGACACCTTGGCTCTCTTCCTATTTATAGGGCTTTGTGATGTGGCATATCCTCTTTTTGTCAATCATATTGATAATTGTTATCAAAAGTGTATATTTTTATTTCCCTGATTTTCTTCTATTGCACTCTCTACACAACATTTGACAGTTCTTTTCATCCGTTTTTCCACCCTCATGCCAAGGTGATCTGTCAACCCTATTTCACACTCAGAATACAACATTCTAAGCAGCTGTTTCCAATCGTAACATTTTTTCCTCAAATTCTACTGG
>Ga0256840_1001972_pt1 | contig 18595 bp, 15 predicted proteins | sample 355202metaG_FD_185969 | JGI IMG/M metagenome (GOLD analysis project Ga0256840, IMG submission 185969) | Hydrothermal vent microbial communities from Mid Atlantic Ridge, Atlantic Ocean - 355-202 | ecosystem: Environmental > Aquatic > Marine > Hydrothermal vents | place: Atlantic Ocean: Mid...
CAAATTATTATGCCCTTGGTAGCCATAACGTGTTTGGTAGCATATTTTTACGACTACAGTGTATATTATTTAATTGGAGTAATGGTTATCAATTCGCTCATTCTCAAAGCAGTTTTTGCAACTGCAAAGGATACAACGGAACAAACAGAAAAGGGAATAAAAGCCCTGAAAGCATATGCTGTAATGATTCAGACCGTGGAAGATAGTGCGTTTGAGTCAGCGTATTTAAAAGATTTGAAATACGTATTTAGTCATACTGATTTTAAAGCATCAAAGGCGATTAAGAAACTGGAAGGTATACTAAGTAATTTGGAGAGTAGGGCGAATCTGTTTTATTGGATTTTAAATACCACCCTTTTGCTTGATATATTATGGTTACTAAAAGCTGATAAGTGGAAAAATCAGAACAGAGAGAATGCTTCTTTATGGTTTGAAGCCATTAATAAATTTGAAGTAATCAACAGCTTAGCGGGCTTTGGGTTTTCCAATCCTGATTATGTATTTCCTGAAATCAGCGATAAAGATTTTGAATTATCAGCCACTTCATTGGCTCATCCATTGATTAATAGTCAAGAGCGGGTTTCGAACGATTTTTTGATGACCGAAAAAGGGAAAATTATTATTGTCACAGGATCAAACATGTCTGGAAAGAGTACATTTTTGAGAACATTAGGGGTGAATATTGTGCTAGCCTTGGCGGGTGCGCCAGTGTGTGCTTCAAAAATGAACACCTCAATTTTACAGGTTTTTACCAGCATGCGTATCATTGACAATTTGGAAGAGAGTGTATCTTCTTTTTATGCAGAGTTGAAAAGGCTCAAACAATTGCTTGATTTACTAGAAGAAAACAACCAACCAATACTATTTATGTTGGATGAAATTTTGAAAGGCACCAACTCACAAGACCGGCACAATGGAGCAACTTCCCTCATCAAGCAGTTGAGCGAACTTAAGGCATTTGGTTTGGTTTCTACGCATGATTTGGCATTAGGTAAATTGTCTGCTGAAATGAACAATGTTGAGAATTTTAGTTTTAATAGCATCATTGAAGGAGATGAAATCATTTTCGATTACAAGCTACATGATGGAATCTGTAAAAGTTTTAATGCGAGCAAGTTGATGGAGAAGATGGGGATTAAAATGGCTTATGGAAGGGAGGAGCAATAAGGAAAGAGAAAAGAGAATTTGCTGCAAGTTTTTTATAACAAACCTTTAATTTTGCAACGATGAAAGAATTCTATCAAAATTATAAAGTTGGCGTATTAGGTGGGGGTCAATTAGGAAGAATGCTTATTCAATCTGCGATTGATTTTAATTTGGATGTGAGAATCCTCGACCCTGACGAAAATGCACCTTGCAAAAATCTTGTGGCTGATTTTCAGGTAGGCAAACTGTCTGATTATAATGCAGTGTATAATTTTGGGAAGCAATGTGACTTAATCACGATTGAAATTGAAAATGTCAATGTGGAAGCATTGAGGCAATTGCAAAAGGAAGGGAAGACGATCTATCCACAGCCAGAAATCATCGAGTTGATTCAGGATAAAACAAAGCAAAAACAATTTTACAAGGAGAATAACATTCCTACGGCGGATTTTATTTTAACAAATAGCAAAGAAGAAGTTTTAGAAAACGCAGCATTTTTACCGGCAGTAAATAAACTAGCAACTGAGGGCTATGACGGTAGGGGCGTGCAGATGTTACGAACAACGGCAGATTTAGAAAAGGCATTTGAAGCACCAAGTTTATTGGAAAAGTTGATTGATTTTGACAAAGAAATCTCGGTGATAGTAGCAAGAAATGAAGCAGGAGAAGTAAAAACATTTCCTGCTGTAGAACTGGTTTTTCATCCAGAGCATAATTTGGTGGAGTACTTGCTTTCACCTGCAGTGATTAAGAAAGCAGTAGAAGAAAAAGCAGAGGAAATTGCTATTTCGTTGATAGAAAAATTAGGGATGGTTGGGTTACTGGCAGTGGAAATGTTTGTGACAAAAGAGGGTGAAGTACTTGTGAATGAAGTTGCTCCACGAACACATAACAGTGGGCATCAAACCATTGAGGCAAATTTCACTTCACAATTTGAACAACATATACGGGCGATTTTAAATATGCCACTAGGCGCAACGGATACAAAAATTTCCTCGGCTATGGTGAATCTTTTAGGCGAAGATAATTATACGGGAGAAGCAAAATATGAAGGGCTAGAGGCAGTTTTGAAAATGAAAGGAACGTACGTTCATCTGTATGGGAAAAAGCTGACTAAACCATTTCGTAAAATGGGGCATGTGACAATAATTGACCGAGATGTTGAAAAATTGAAAGAAAAGGTGAAATTTGTAAAAGCAAACTTAAAAGTAATAGCATGAGCAAAGCACAAGTAGGAATCATTATGGGAAGTCAATCGGACTTAGAGGTCATGAGCGAAGCGGCAGCAGTTTTAGAGGAATTGGGTGTTGCTTTTGAGTTGACGATTGTTTCGGCGCATCGTACGCCACACCGCATGCTTGAATATGCAGAAGGCGCAAGAAGCAAAGGACTCAAGGTAATTATTGCGGGAGCAGGTGGCGCAGCACACTTACCAGGCATGGTGGCGTCATTGACTACTTTGCCAGTGATTGGTGTGCCAGTGAAGTCTCGTAACTCTATTGATGGTTGGGATTCTGTTTTGTCTATTTTGCAAATGCCAGGAGGAATACCTGTAGCCACAGTAGCCTTAGATGGTGCAAAAAACGCAGGCATATTAGCAGCACAAATTATAGGAGCTTCGAATGAACAAGTGACCAAATCACTACAAAAATATAAAGATAGTCTTAAAGAAAAAGTTATAAAAACTGCTGAAAGCATTGAAAGGAATGGTTATAAGGGCGGGAAGATTGGGTTTAGTTGAGGGATACTAATGGGGCTTTATGCCGAAGAATATCAAGTTTAGAATAATAGATTATCTTTGTAAGATGATACGATTTAGCGAATACATAGAGATTAATCCGCAAAAGAGATTTGGAAAACCAATAATTAAAGGGACAAGAGTTTCTGTTTACGATGTTTTATCTTGGTTATCAAACGGGATGACCCGAAAAGAAATTATAGAGGATTTTCCCGAATTAACAGAGAATCAGATAAATGCGTGTCTTTCATTTGCTGCTAAAAAGGAGCAAGGACAAATATATGCCTAATGAAATTACTTTTTGACCAAAATATATCTTTTCGACTGATTAAGCGAATTGTTGCCCTATTTCCAAACTCAAAACAAGTTCGAGAATTAGGGCTTGAAACTCAACCGACACTGAGATATTTGATTTTGCGAAGAAAAATCAATTTTCAATAGTGACTTTTGACTCCGATTTTTATGATTTAGGTACCATTAGAGGGTTTCCACCAAAAATAATTTGGGTTAGAACTGGAAATACAACAACTAAAAGTTTAGAGAATATTTTACGAGACAAAAGTGACTTGATAAAACTGTTTTTGCGTGAAGATTATGGCTGTTTGGAAATAATTGAATAGAAAACAATGAAAATAAAACTAACCCTATTCGCAATTATAATAACAGTTTTTTTTAGCCAAACCAGTTTTTCACAAGAAAAATTTAAAAACACGATGACCCTTGATAGTTTAGCCACTTCTCCTGAGGCAACGCTAAATGACATTTCTTGGATTCAGGGACATTGGAAAGGGCATGCTTTCGGTGTGGAGACGGAAGAAATTTGGAGCCCACCTTTAGGCGGTTCGATGATGTGCGTATTCAGGCTGGTAGCAGAAAACAAGGTGGTTTTTTATGAAATAGAAACAATTACAGAAGAGAACAATACCATTATTTTACGGCTTAAACATTTTGGGTTAGATTTGAAAGGATGGGAAGAGAAGGATGAGACAGTAGATTTTCACTTAGTAAAGGTAACGGAGGACAAAGTATATTTTGAAGGATTTACGTTTGAGAGAATTTCTAAAGATGAAATCAATATGTATGTGGTCATTGGGCATGATGACGGCAGTCAGGAGGAAGTGAAGTTTAATTATCTCAGGGTTCAGTAATATCAACAACTTGATTTTTTCTATAACGCTCCGCTTTGATTTCTAAAATAAAATTCACATCTTGCCGACTCAATGATTAGAAATAACACAACCATAACCCAAATTATGATGACTATGATTCATGGTCTAAGGGGAATGGTTTGAAAAATAATAAACTAAATTTTTAAAACCGTTCTCAAAAGGAACGGTTTTTTTGTTAATATATATTTATGAAGGTTTTAAAATTTGGCGGGACATCTGTGGGTTCGGCAGAGAATATTAAGAAAGTAGCGGATATTATCCATACTTATCAGCAAAAAAAAGAACCAATCATTGTGGTATCAAGTGCCATGAGTGGCGTGACAAATTTGTTGATTAATGCAGGAAAATTAGCGGAGCAAGGAAATAGCAAATACCTGAAGACAGTAGCGCAAATAGACAAAATACATGCGGATTGTATTTCAACTTTGCTCAAGGGGAAAGGCAAAACTGCTGCTTTAAAGGAGTTAAAGAATAATATTAACGATTTGAAAGAATGGTTGCAGGGGGTTTCTATGCTTAAAGAACTAACACCTCGTGTTTTAGATTTAATCCAAAGTTTTGGAGAGCGGTTGTCAGTGCCAATCATTGCTGCCTACTGCAATCAGATAAGCGTAAAAGCAGTAGCTACCGATAGTCAAAATTTCATATTCACCAATAATGATTTTGGCAAAGCACGTGTGGATTTTGTAAAAACTAACCGAGCAATCCGAGTATTTTTCAAAGAATTAAAACTTACGCCCATTGTTACGGGTTTTATTGCCACAGGACAAACTGGGCAGACTACGACTTTGGGAAGGGGTGGGTCGGACTTTACTGCAGCCATTATTGGTGCGGCAATGAAAGCCAAAGAAATTGAAATATGGACAGATGTGGATGGCGTGATGACCACGGATCCTAGAAGTGTCAAAAATGCTTTTAGCTTAAAAAGCCTTTCTTATTTAGAAGCGATGGAGATGTCGCACTTTGGTGCAAAAGTGATTTACCCGCCAACTTTGCAACCTGCTTTTGATAAAAACATTGTACTGAGAATCAGGAATACCTTCAATCCAAGTTTTGAAGGCACACGTATTTCTAGCAAATTTGAGGATGGCGGCAGGTTGGTGAAAGGCATTTCTTCCATCAAAAATATTTCGCTGATGTCATTGACAGGCAGCGGTATGATAGGTGTATCAGGGGTAGCATCGAGACTGTTTAGTGCCTTGGCAAAACACAAGGTGAACCTCATTCTTATCACACAGGCATCTTCTGAACATTCTATTTGTTTTGTGATTGACCCGCAAGATGCGGGGAACGCTACCTTGGCGATAGCAGAAGAATTTGAATTAGAAATTGAAAGAGGAAAAATTGACAAGCCTGTGGTTGAAGTTGACAAATCAATTGTTGCCATTATTGGTGAAAATATGCGAAATACACCAGGGATTTCAAGTAAACTTTTCAGCGCATTGGGGAAAAATGGTATTAATATTTTGACCATTGCACAAGGTTCATCAGAGGTAAATATTTCGGTGGTAATCGATAATAAAGATTTGTCAAAGGCACTGACTGCTGTGCATCAGGCATTTTTTGTGTCGGAAACAAAGATCCTTAATGTATTTATGATTGGTGTGGGTCTGATTGGGAAAACACTATTAACGCAGATTAAAAAACAATCACAATATTTACTGGACGAGCGACTCCTGGAAATCAATATCATTGCACTGAGTAACAGTAAAAAAATGTTGTTCGATGTCAATGGAATAACCCTTGGTAGCTGGAAAAGAAAGTTAGATGGGGCAAAGAGAAATGCTAATTTCGAAGAATTTATAGATACTATGATTGACATGAATTTACCCAATAGTGTTTTTGTTGACAGCACTTCCAATGAGGAAATCACTAGGCTTTATCAAAAAGTCTTGGCATCTAGTATTTCTATTGTGACGCCTAATAAGCTAGCTAATTCGGGAAGGTTCAAAGATTATCAGAAACTACAAAAAGAAGCTTTTTTACATGGTGTTAAATTCCTTTATGAAACCAATGTAGGTGCTGGGTTGCCAGTAATTAGCACGATGGCAGATCTGAAGGCAAGTGGTGATAAGGTATTGAAAATTGAGGGTGTGCTTTCAGGTACATTGTCTTATATTTTTAATTCGTTTGTTGCCGGAAGTAGTTTCAGTGATATTGTTGCTGAGGCAAAAGCAAAAGGATTTACAGAACCCGACCCTCGGGATGACCTTAACGGTATGGATGTTGCCAGAAAAATACTAATTCTTGCGAGGGAAACAGGGCTGTCGTTAGAGCCAAAAGACATTCAAGTTGAAAATATTTTGCCTGAGAATTGTGTAAAAGCAAAGACAGTAGAACAGTTTTTTGCAGCACTAAAAAAGGCCAATCCATATTTTGAGAACATAAGAAACAAAGCGGCAAAAGGAAATAAAAAATTACGATTTATAGCAACACTTGAAAAAGGAAAAGCCAAAGTTTCGCTGAAGGCTGTAGGAGAAGATCATCCGTTTTATGGATTGTCAGGGAGTGATAATATTATTGCTTTTACAACGATACGGTATTATGAAAGACCGTTGGTCATCAAAGGGCCAGGTGCAGGAGCGGAAGTAACAGCGGCAGGCGTTTTCTCTGAAATAATCAGTGTAAGCAACTATCTTTACCAAGGAATTAAAAACAGTTTACCTAATGGAAAGTATTAAAGTTTTTGCGCCAGCAACGGTTGCCAATGTGTCGTGCGGATTTGATGTGATGGGCTTTGCCCTTGATAATCCAGGAGATGAAATCATTCTTAAAAAAAGAAATGGAAAGGGCATTGTCATCCAAGAGATTACAGGAGAAGAAGGGAAGCTATCAAACGCAGTTGATAATAATACCGCAACGGTTGCCATCCAAAGTTATCTAAATCACATGGGCGAAAATATTGGCTTGGATGTTTATTTACATAAAAAAATGCCCCTTGGAAGTGGCTTGGGTTCTAGCGCTGCCAGTGCCGTGGCAGGTGTTTTCGCAGCGAATGAATTGCTGGGAGGAAAACTGAGCAGAGATGAATTATTGCCTTTTGCAATGGAAGGTGAAAAGTTAGCAAGTGGAGATTACCATGCGGACAATGTGGCGCCATCGCTTTTGGGAGGGTTTAGATTGATACGTGGCTATGACCCTGTGGATGTTGTCCAAATTGCAACACCTGAAAACATGTGGGTGAGCGTGGTACACCCTGCGATTGAGATTAACACCAAGGAGGCGAGAGGGTTGTTAAACAAAGAAGTAGCATTAAAAAAAGCCATACAGCAATGGGGGAATGTGGGCGGTTTAATCGCTGGTCTTATTACTGAAGATTATGGACTCATTGGTCGGTCAATGAAGGATGTAATTATTGAACCCGTGCGGGCAAAATTACTGAATGGCTATGATGCCGTAAGACAAGCGGCACTTGATGCTGGAGCGGTCGGCTGTGGCATTTCAGGTTCGGGACCAGCCATTTTTACATTTAATCCGGATGAGCAAACGGCTCAAAAGGTTGGAGATGCTATGCAAGAAGCATTTTTGACAAAAGGAATAACAAGTAATATTTATTGCTCAAGAATCAACCAGCAAGGGGCGGTTGTTTTGGGGTAAGTATTAAATATGGAAACTGTAATTGATTAACTTATACCTTGACGATTTGAGTGTGTTTGCAAAAGTTTAAGATATAAGTTAATAATTGTTGGTAGAAAAGGTCTTGGGGCCGTTAAACAGCTAGTACTGTATTGCTACATAAAGTAATGAGATTAGAATTTTAATTAAAGTAGAAGAATAAAGAGATGAAATTATACAGTACCAAAGGGATATCAAAAAATGTGAGCTTGAAAGAAGCGGTTTTAACAGGGTTACCATCTGACAATGGCTTGTTTCTGCCAGTGAATATTCCAAAACTACCAGCGTCGTTTTTTGAGTCGCTGGATCAAAAAAGCTTTACAGAGATAGCTTTTGAAGTTGCGTCAGCATTGTTTGACGGTGCGGTGGAAGCACCTGCATTGAAACAACTAATAGAAGATGCCTTTGATTTTGACATCCCACTTGTTGAGTTAGAACCAAATGTGCATGTTTTAGAACTTTTCCACGGTCCTACATTCGCATTTAAGGATTTTGGCGCTAGGTTCATGTCTCGACTGATGGCGTATTTTCTTAAAAATACGAATCAGGAAATCAATATTTTGGTTGCCACCTCAGGAGATACGGGCAGTGCTGTTGGGCAAGGTTTTTATGGCGTAGAGGGCATCAAAGTAACCATCCTTTATCCGAAAGGAAAAGTCAGTGGGATTCAAGAAAAACAATTGACCACCATAGGAGGCAACGTAACAGCATTAGAGATTGATGGTAACTTTGATGACTGTCAACGTTTGGTAAAGGCAGCTTTTTTAGATACTGAGTTAAATGAAAAACTAAATCTTTCTTCGGCAAACTCTATTAATATTGCCCGATTGATTCCCCAGTCATTCTATTATTTTTATGCCTATGGAAAACTGAAAAATCAAGGGTTGCCAGTTGTCTTCTCAGTACCGAGTGGAAATTTCGGAAATATCAGTGGGGGCTTACTGGCACAGAAAATGGGATTGCCCATAGAGCACTTTATTGCTTCGACCAATGTCAACGATATTGTCCCAACCTATTTAGCCACAGGAAATTTTGAGCCGAAACCATCCAAAGAAACCATATCTAATGCCATGGATGTGGGTGACCCAAGTAACTTTCCTAGAATGCTATCTCTGTTTGATAATAAATATGAAAAATTAAAGAATGCGGTAAGCGGATATGCCTTTACCGATACGGAGACAAAAGAAATGATGAAAAGCACTTACGACTACAAAGGCTATGTCATGTGTCCGCATACAGCAGTTGCCAATTTAGGCTTGAAAAAATGGGTAGCAGAAAACGAGGGAGCATATAGTGGCGTGCTCCTTTCCACGGCTCATCCTGCCAAGTTTTTGGATGTTGTTGAGCCTATTATCAATCAAAAAGTTGAGTTGCCTGACCGTTTGAAATCCGCATTGGATGGGGAGAAGCAGGCAATTTCTTTGGGTAGTGACTTTGAGGGGTTTAAGGGGTTTTTAATTACAAATATTTTTTCAGATAGAATCAACTAACATGGCAAAGAAAACTTTCATTTCCCAGTACATTTCTGAAAATAGCACAAGCCAAGTCAAAAGTCGGGCGAATCAGGTTGAGATTACAGAATTTGAGTACAATGAAAAATCTACCCATGTAAAAGCTCAGGTTTTGGGTAGTCGTGGTAAACATTACCGTGTTAATATTTCGAACCTTGACTCAACTAAACTCAGCAGTAATTGTAGTTGCCCATATGACTGGGGAGGAATCTGTAAACACCAAGTGGCAGTGTTACAGTTAATTGAAGAGCTTTCGGATGTCTCACATTTAAAGCCAAAGAAAAAACTAAGTATACCAAAAGAAAAAAAGAAATATAGTAAGACTGCACCATATATAATACCTATGCCTAAGTTGGTAATTGACGATGATTTAATTAGTAGACATTCTAAAGATTTTTATAATTACTATGTGTCCATTAGCCCTGAGGATGTTGAACTTGCAAAAGATAAGATCGTAATATCGATGGCAGACCATGATAATTATTGGAGGGGTTCATATATTAATACACAGGTGGAATTGAAAGGTGATGATTTAACCCTTACTTGCGATTGCAAGGCTACCAATCAGTTTCTTTGCAAACACCAATTTAAGGCATTAGATTTTATCCAATGTGCTGTTTCTCCGCACTACTTTAACAAAGAATATATAAGAGAGCAATGGGTAAAAGAACTTAGCAAATACGGGTATTCGTTAAAGGATGATTATCGAAAATATTTTGTTAACTATTTTGAAGAGGGTGTTTTTAAAATTAGACCAACGGTAGAAGGATTGATTCCAGCAGTAGAAAGTAGGGTGTTGCAGAATTTTTCTGACAAATTGACTGCTCAATCATCACTCAAGGATTTTTTACTTTCAAAACCGTCAAAAAAACCACCGTTAAAATTAACACTAGCAATAGGCATTGGTTTTGCAGAGGATGATTCGGAATTACCGATTTATACAAAACTATTAATAGGGAAGCCTAATAAATCTGGCGAATTATCTAGTAGAATAAGTGAGGTGCTTAACCTGGAAGATATAAGTGAAGTAGATCAGTCTTTGGATATGGCAATCAAAACCTACCAGCTAGTTTTACCACTTTCTTTGAACAAGGTTGGGGCTTTAGGCAACCAGCTTGTATCAGATGAGTCAGATAATATTGATTTAAGCAGAGATAGTCAACTGCTTAGTAGGTTGTCAAAGATGATGTCTGAGCGAGATGACAGCATTAAATTTTATAGATTAATTGATGATTACTACACGTATAAGATTACTAGGAAAAACCTCCAGCCAATCAAATTAAACCTTCAATCTACTTTCATTGAGTTGTTATTTATAGAAGAAGAGAACTTTTACAAGCTAGAATGTTACGTTTTAATTGGAAAAAAGAAAATTAAAATACCGAGTAAAAGAATTGAAGGCACACCTTGTTTTGCTATTGTGGATGGCGAGTACTACCTGCATCAGTCAGCAGATTACATGCAAGCATTCAATTATTTCATGACGATACCAGTACAGCGAATACAAAAATCCGAGCTAGAAAATTATTTGTCTAATTTTCTCATGCCGTTGCAAAAACGATTTGATGTGGTCATTGATATCCCATCGGTAATTACCGAGAAGAAAGAATTGGATGAAGCAGCATTAACCAAAAGGGTGTACATGGCTGAGGTGAATGAATTTGTGGTTTTTGAACCTATGATAGCAGTAGGAGATAAGCTTTTAGGATTGTATGATAACTGCGGTTTTACGACAAAAGAGGAAGAGGTCATTACTTACCATTATGTAAATGAGGGATTTATCACAGCGTTCCAGCATGAGATGGGCGACATGCATCCAGAATTTATAGCACAAAGACAAAATAATGGCTTGTATCTTTCATTCGAGCAATTTGGGAAGGAGCGCTGGTTTCTTGATGCTTTTGAAACATTCAAAACAAATAGCATAGAGATTTTTGGGTATGATCAATTTAAAAAAATAAAGTACAATGTGAATAAACCCAATATTAATGTTGGTGTTAGCTCAGAGATTGACTGGTTTGATGTAAAAATTGAGGTTTCGTTTGGGACACAAGTAATGTCATTAAATAGTGTGAAAAAGGCTGTTTTGAAACAAGAAGCATATGTTAAACTTGGTGATGGAAGCTATGGGTATTTGCCTGAAGAATGGGTTAAGAAGATGGAACGGTACTTTAGGTATGGAGCGGTTAGTGAAAGCGGTGTAAACATATCTAAGCATCACTTCTCACTTATTGAAGAACTATTTGATGAGATAGATGATGAAAGTTTACGCCAAGAGATAGAAGAGAAAAAGAATAAGCTCATCACCTTTGAAAGTATAAAAGACGTCAAAAAACCAAAGGGAATTACTGCAAAATTGCGAGATTATCAGGCACACGGGTTTAGCTGGCTGAATTTTCTGAATGAATTTGGAATGGGGGGTTGCTTGGCGGATGACATGGGACTGGGAAAAACCCTGCAGGTAATCTGTATTCTGCAACATCAAAAAAATCAAAGAGTTAAATCAGCTAACTTGGTGGTTGTCCCTACCTCGTTGATATTTAACTGGCAAAGTGAAGTGGAAAAATTTGCACCACAGCTAAAACTAAAAATTATCTCTGGGGTAAATAGGAGTAAGGATACTAAAGATTTTAAAGCGTATGATATTATTTTAATCACTTATGGTCTATTGCTCAGGGATATTGATTACCTAAAAGAGTACCGCTTTAACTATGCGATACTGGATGAATCTCAAGCGATTAAAAACCCAAATTCCAAGCGGTACAAATCTGTGAGGTTGTTGCAAGCAGACAATAAATTGGTGATGACTGGTACACCAGTAGAAAATAGTACGATGGACCTATATAGTCAAATGTCATTTGCCAACCCAGGGCTTTTGGGATCGGCAGCATTTTTTAAGGAGTATTTTGCCAAAGCAATAGAAAAGGATAAAGATGAAAGTAGAACAGAAGAACTGAAAAAACTGATAAAGCCATTTTTGATAAGAAGAACCAAGGAACAGGTAGCAACGGAGCTTCCCGAAAAGACGGAAATGGTTCTTTTTTGTGAATTGGAGCCGGCGCAACAAAAGATTTATAATGCTTTTCGTGATAAATACAAAAATTACTTGTTAGGTAAAATTGACACAGAGGGGATAGGAAAATCTAAAATGTATGTATTGGAAGGCTTATTGAAATTACGGCAAATATGTAATTCACCTGCGCTGCTAAATGACAAGGAGGATTATGGCAATGAATCTATTAAGATAAAAGAACTGTTGATTCATATTAATGAGCATACAAGCGAGCATAAAATCTTAGTCTTTTCTCAATTTGTAAAAATGCTTCATTTGATTAAAAACGAATTGGATAAAGAAGGAATAGCGTATGAATACCTAGATGGGAAAACGAAGAACAGACAAGAGAAAGTAAATAATTTTCAGCATGACGATAAGATTAGGGTATTTCTAATAAGTCTTAAGGCGGGAGGAACGGGTTTAAACCTCACCTCGGCTGATTATGTGTATATCGTAGACCCTTGGTGGAATCCTGCTGTTGAAGCACAGGCGATAGACAGGTGTTATAGAATAGGGCAAGACAAACAAGTAATGGCCTATAAAATGATATGCAAAGGCACAGTAGAAGAAAAAATAGTGGCGTTGCAACAGCGTAAAATGAAAATGGTTAAAGATATTGTAAGTACTGATGATAGTGTTTTGAAGTCATTAACAAAATCAGATATTGAGGACTTGTTTAGTTAGGGTCTGCTGAAAAACGCATCTCCTTGGCCTGTGTCTCCACAGACCATATAGTAATTCGTAGGTGCAATTTCTGTCTGTGCGGATACAGACCGAGGAAAAGGAGTTTTACTTTCAACGGCACACCCCGCCAAGTTTTTGGATGTTGTTGAGCCTATTATCAATCAAAAAGTTGACTTGCCTAACAACTTAAAGTCAGCATTGGACGGGGAGAAGAAGGCGATTTCTTTGGGGTGTGACTTTGGGAGGTTTAAGGGGTTTTTGCTTGCTACTTCTCGGTGATATTTTGGGTATTGATTTATAAACTAAATGCTACCCAGTTATATGAACCAAACAAGCCAAGGCCACCTTCGATATTGGTATGTATTGGAGAAGGCTCGTTAAAAGGCCCGCCACTTATTGCTAATTCAATTAAATCTTTATGATATTGGTAATAATTGTAATCGGTAAGCCCAATTATATATATTCCCGATTTTAATGTTACTCTTTTGGTGATTAACCTATTTCCTAATATATCCTTTCCATGAATTAATTGAAGTAATTCATCGTTATAAATAAATCCAAATTGTTGATCAATTCGAAAATGAGAGATTACATAGTAATCATTTTCCCCAGGAATGTTATCAAAAATAATTCTTAACCCTCCGTCTATGTCAACATCTATACTTTTAAAGTCGACTGTATTAAGAGGTACTTTTGTGGATGCTGTAGCATGAAGCCCTTCTGGTGAAGTTGCACTTAAGTGATAAGTGATGCCTGCTTTTATTCTAAATTTAATGGTGTCAATCGTATATTCATAATATGCAGAGTTTTCTTCTGGCATCACCATATATACTGTGTCTACTCCATCTGTTATACTAACTTGTGCATTCATAATTCTATTACTTTTTGGAATTTCCCCGGAAACGGGCTCATTCTTATGAACACTAACCCTAATGACCGTATCTCGAGGTGAGATTACTGAGAACAGCACTATTTTAGGTTGATAGGGTATGTCAATTTTAATTTTTTTTATTAATATAGGATTCGATTCACATTGAAATAGTAGCGTACTTATTAATAGCAGCCAGTAAAGATTGACATGTTTTTTGTTATGATACATTTTAAAATTTTAGTGTGTAGCTCACCGAAGGAATTATTGGGAAAAGCGCAACACCTGACAATACTTTATTATTGTTTATGACATCAGTTGTCAAATAAAATGGGTTGGATCTAAAGTAAGCATTGTAAAAACTCAATTCCCATATTCGCTCTCTGTTCTTTTTTTTCTTCTTATTCCATTGAAACCCTAAATCCAGACGATGATACACGGGCATTCGAAAATTATTTCTTGCTATGATTTCGGAGACCTTTCGTGGCCCCGCAATTTGAAAATGTTTAGGGGCATTAAATTCGCTGGCTGGCAAAGTAATGGGTACCCCTGAATTATATACCCATGTTCCTGATATTTTCAAGCTTTTATTCACTTGATAACTGATCACTACTGATACATCATGCCTGCGATCATGTTTAGCCCAGAAAAATTGATTGTCATTCACATCATCTAGTTTATGTCTAACCCATGAAAGTGTGTAGCTTAACCATCCATTCCACTTTTCGGTATTTTTAGACAGATAAAATTCAAATCCCTTGGCTTCTCCTATACCAGTAGTGACATTATCAGCTATGTCAACTTTGTTTATTTCTGAATTTTCTGTACCTAAATCCAAAACCAAAAAACTTGCCCCTTCTTTGTAGCCCAGAAGGTTATCAATTGTTTTGTAATAAGCAGATGCCGAAGCGGTAAGACCACGTGTAATGTTCTTTTTGTACAAACCAATATCATATTGAATGGATTTTTGAGGAGCTATTTTATCTGATGCAGGTATCCAAATATCTGTCGGAAGACCCTCGCCAGAGTTAGATAATAAATGTATATACTGATTCATATAACTTACTGATCCTTTAATTTGGAAGTCATCATTTAAAGAATAATTTACCGATAATCTGGGTTCAAGGCTTGAATAATTAGAACCATTGACTGATAGGTTGCTAAACCTTAAACCAAAATTAATTGCTATTTCTTTTGAGGGTTTAAACAAGTCTTCAATATAGGTTGAGAATTCTAAGCCATTGGTAATGTCCTTTTCAAGTTTGTCTAAATTCAGCCGTGTGTTTTTAGTAACCAATGCTGATAGCGTAAATTGATGTAACTGAAGGGCAACCCCAGTTTTGATATTATGTTTCGGATTGGGAAAGTATTCCAAATCACTTTTTAGTGAAAAGTCTCTAATTCCAGAAAAGTAATTAAGAAAAAATTTATCATTATTTTCTTTTTCTTCTGAAAACACATTAAATTTAAAATAGGAAAATGTGGCGTGCGTTTTTATAAAAGTGCGATTGCTTAAGATATGATTCCAACGTATGCCAGCAGTTGCATTACCCCAATTAAACCCATCATTGAGTGTGGCACCGCCATCATTAAAATTAAACTTAAAAAAATCTCTTCCAATATAACCGCTCACATATATGTCATCTTTTTCACCTATCTTCCAATGCAATTTGGCATTGGCATCATAAAAGTAAACTGAAGTGCGATCTTTTTTTGGTACAAATGGTGATAAAAGTAAATCAGCATAAGTTCGCCTTCCAGAAAATAGAAATGATAACTTATTTTCTTTGATTGGTCCTTCAATAGTAAATTTTGATGCAATCAGTCCAACTGTCGCTTGCCCTTGTATTTTTTCCATATTTCCTTCTCGCATTTTGATGTCGACAATCGAAGATAATCGTCCTCCAAATCTGGCGGGGAAACCTCCTTTGGTTATTTTAATATCACGTAAAGCATCAGGATTAAAAACAGACAAAAAACCAAAGAGATGAAAAGCGTTATATACAGTTGCCCCGTCCAACAAAAATAGATTTTGATCGCCACTACCTCCTCTGACAAACAAGTTGCCAAATCCCTCCCGACCATTGGAAACACCAGGCATCAATTGCAATGCTTTGAGTGGATCCTTTTCTCCTAAAATGGCAGGAATCTCATTTACTTTTTGAATGGAAAATACCATGGCATTATCCTCATCAGAAGAAATAGGCATCATCTCTGCGTATCCTATTATTTTCACCCCTTTTAAATGCTTAATGTCAGGGATTAACAACACATTGATAATGGTATCACTGCTCAAGTCTCTTAATTTAATGCGTTGCTTTTTATAGCCAAGGTAAGAATACTCTAATGTCAAACTGTCTTTTTTGTTAAGTGTGAGGGAATAAAAGCCATAAGCATTGCTTGTTGCGCCTATTTTTAATACAGGTTCATAAAGACTCGCCCCGAACAATGCCTCCTTGCTGCCTGATTCTAGAACAAAACCACTAATGGTTATTTTTTGAGCCAATGAAGGTTTAGCACAAACGCTTAAAAAGAGTATTAACGGAAAGAGGTGATTACTTTTTATCATTACTTCTTAACAAGGTATAGGGTCTTTTTGCTGTATTCTTTTCCAAATATCAAATAGGAATCTAGTACTCCATTCAAAACCATATTATCCGTTTTTGAATCTGGCATATAAAAGAGACCGGACTGATTGCTGTCAAGCAACATCAATTTAGCATCAATATAACTTTGATTGTATTTATCGTTGTCAGTCGAGTTTTGTATGGTAATGTGATCTGTGTTTTTACTACCAGCTCCAACCTGATATATGAAGTTAAAAGGATTATTTTTTGATGTATATATCAAATTACAGACTCCTCCTGAATTGTTATCACCTTTACTGCATTTTTTAAAATCGAGAAAGGTTTCGGATATAAATAGTGTTGTGTCGTGAGCAATGCCCGCATATTCAATACGTTCTAATGTCCATTCACCTTCCATAATTCTCAATAGCTTTTTCTCTTTGACACAAGAGAAACTAATTATTAATATGAATAGGATTAAAATTTTGTTTTGCGTTCTCATAAATTTTTGTTTTAGAAAAGTATAGTAATATACCAAACAGCATATTACTATACTTTAAATATTAAGAATTACTTATCTAATCTATACAATAATACTTCTGTACCATAACCACCCCCATCATTATAGTCTTTGAAACATTCATTTCTGTATATTCTGTCATCAGAAAGAAAATCACTATTGTCTCTAAAATACAATGGAACTGAGTATTCTTTACCTGCCACCATAACTGTTTCTTGATTTTTTCCAAAAGCACCACCATCTTCCTCATACCATCGAAACCAAACGTAGTCCCCGTATGCCGGGTCCCAAGTAAAAAGTACATTGGAAAATGTCCACCATTTGTTTTTCATATCTTTTCTGCCATCTGGTTCCCAAAATTTGGAAGTAATGTTCTGTGTATTGCCATCATCAAAAAACGCAGCATCCCCAATATCATATACATTAAGTCTTAACTCTGGGGCACCTGATAACCAGTGATCCAAAGCCCCAATGTTATTGGATCTAAGTCCTTTAATTTTCAAATGAAAATTAAACCCATTGTTAGTGGTGCAGGCACCACCACTAGCTCCTCCAGAGCTACCTCCACCACCTCCACAATCTTCACTAAAAATATTGGGGTATTGGATCAAATAATAATCATTCTGGACTGTAGAAAAGTACGGTGTTGACTGCATAATTTGACATGGTTCGAGGTTTTCAGTTAAACCACTACCACCTTTAACTACAGGTATTAACCTTTCATTTTGGCTAATCACAACCACAGGATAATCAGGGGCATTAATTACATCAAGCATATGTAAATTGCCATCGCTATCAAAGGCTCTCACTTGTTTGGTAGTTGCTTCATCATAGTCGGTGTCTAGAATTGCCACGAGAGGTGTGAAATTATCAGTATCCCACTTTTCTATATTGACTGGTACGGCAATTTGTAGTAATGGCATATCTGCAGCAATTTTATTTAATCTTTCAATAGTCCTGTCAAAAGATGTGCCATTTATTGCTAATAGGTCTCTAAAATTTCCACCACTAAGTTGTTTCTCAGCAAATTTATGATATAAAATATCATAATCACCATCAAACTTTTTTAAGGCCTCTTCTTTAATAGCATGGCGCATGGAAGACTCCTTCATGCTTTTCGCAACCAATCGCGCAAAATACTCTAATGACATACTAGCTCTTTCAAAGGAAAGGGGTTCAGCTTGCCTACTCATTAGACTTTGGTTCTCATATTGATTCTCACTTAAGTTTACATCTTCCTCGCAAGAAATAAGAAACATGCCAATAACTCCCAATACTATGGGTAATTTTTTGAAAAATAAAACAAGTTTTTTCATAATTTTAATTATTTTTAAAAGTTAAATTTATTTAACTACCCTGCCCTTCTTTGTTGTCGTTAATAAAGTAGTGGGTGGGGTATTTTTTTTGTGTCATTTTGCGTTTGGAAAGATGAGTTGACTCCCCTTTAAAAACTCACAACCTTGGCAAGTCCTCTAATTTTTTTTATTGTTTTTCTATTTTGTAATTCTCAGTAGGTTTAGTGATACATTATTAATATTAAAAAAATTCCATAGCTGGCTTCTTCCATAACTGGCTGGCGATAACCTTTCTAATATAAAATCACTGTCATCCGACTAAAATCAAAATTGCACAAAACAGTTTGATTTAAGTAATTTTAGGGTGATTTATTTTGATTTTCAAAAGCACCCCCTCCTTGATTATCAAACAATTCTTGTTGTATTA
>Ga0256840_1001973_pt1 | contig 18587 bp, 16 predicted proteins | sample 355202metaG_FD_185969 | JGI IMG/M metagenome (GOLD analysis project Ga0256840, IMG submission 185969) | Hydrothermal vent microbial communities from Mid Atlantic Ridge, Atlantic Ocean - 355-202 | ecosystem: Environmental > Aquatic > Marine > Hydrothermal vents | place: Atlantic Ocean: Mid...
TCAGACAAAATATGAAGATTTTAAGGAGATCAACTGCGAACTAATAGGGTTGAGTATTGACCAGGTTTTTTCACACATAAAATGGGTTGAGTGGATCAAAGAAAACTTAGATTATTCCATCGAGTTCCCAATCATAGCGGATGACACCGGAAAAGTTGCAAATACACTTGGCCTTATTCACCCTGCCATGGGTACAAACACTGTAAGAGCTATTTTTATAGTTGACCCAAAAGGTGTAATAAGGGCTATGCTTTACTATCCACAAGAATTGGGAAGAAATATGAATGAAATTCTCAGAATGGTGAAAGGTCTTCAACTCTCAACAGAAAAAAGTGTGGCGATTCCAGCAAACTGGCCAAATAACGAGATAATCAACGACGAAGTTATTGTTCCGCCTGCGAGCTCTTTTGAGGGAAAAAAAGAAAGAGAAGAGGCTCAAGCAAAAGGAGAAATCAAGTGTTTTGACTGGTGGCTTTGCCACAAAAAAGTGTGAAAAGCTCAGATTATGCACGAAGATTCCCTGAAGTCTCCTCAAGGCATATGAACTCACCATATGGAAGTTCACAAGATTTGAGGCTGTGTTGACACACAAGCAAGAAAATCAATTTTTCAGGAGGTGTTGTGAATGACAGAAAAGAAACAAATTTACAAGTGCGAGATTTGTGGAAATATCGTTGAAGTACTGCATGAAGGGGCCGGAGAGCTCATATGTTGCGGACAACCAATGAAACTTTTCGATGAAAAAACGGCGGATGCTGCCACGGAAAAGCATGTACCTGTTATAGAAAAAATGGATGGCCAAGTAAAGGTCAAAATCGGAAGCATTCCTCATCCAATGGAAGAAAAACATCATATCGAGTGGATAGAATTGATAGTAGACGGGAAGTCATACAGACAGTTCTTGAAAGCCGGTGATGCCCCAGAGGCTCTCTTCGATGTAGATGCAAGAAAGGTCGGGAAATTGGAAGCCCGCGAGTACTGTAACATACATGGACTATGGAAAGGGGAATTATAATTATGAGATTAAGTGAAAAAATGGAAAAGGCACTGAACACCCAAATAAAAGAAGAATTTGAGTCTGCCTATCTTTATCTTTCAATGGCTGCATACTTGAAATCGAAAAAGTTTTCAGGCTTTGCAAAATGGATGGAAGCTCAAATGCAAGAGGAACTCAATCATGCAATGAAATTGTACTCTTACGTGAACGAACGTGGCGGCCGAGTTGTTCTTGAGGAATTAAAAAAGCCTCAAGAAAATTGGAATTCTCCTCAGGAAATATTCGAGGCTGCTTACAAGCATGAGTGTTATATAAGTGATAAAATAAATGAATTGGTACATCTTGCAAGAGACGAGAAAGACAACGCGACTGAGAGCTTTTTACAATGGTTTGTGAATGAACAAGTTGAAGAAGAAGCTACCACAAGCGAAATAGCAGACAAACTTAGATTTATAGGCGAATCTAAAAATGGGCTACTCATGTTAGATAACACTTTAGGTCAGCGTGGAGCAGAATAAAAAAGTTAAAGTAAATTTGAAATCAAAAATTATTCCTTACCTGTCCCTTCAGACAGGTGAGGAATAATATTAGGGGGGAAAGATGCTGAATCTTGGCGTTCTTGTCAATACTGTAGCAGTAATATTAGGAAGTCTTCTTGGAGCACCAATTGGCGCAAGACTTTCTGAGCACTACAAAGATACCCTCTTCATATCAATAGGTGCTATTACAATACTTTTAGGAGTAAAGATGGGAATATCCGCTAACGATTTTCTCATAGTTCTCGGAAGTCTTGCCATAGGAGGCCTAATCGGAGAATGGTTGAAAATTGAGGAAAATATTACTCAATTTGCCAATCGATTTTCCAGAAAGAACGAAAGCGACTTTGCTACTGGTTTCGTTTTTGCAACAGTCCTTTTTACAATTGGTCCTATGACAATTCTGGGATGCATTGATGCTGGACTGACTGGAAATAATCAGCTGCTTTATGTTAAATCCACCATGGATGGAATCAGTTCAGTAATCCTCGCATCGGTCTATGGAAAAAGCATTCTTGCTTCTTCAATAGGAGTTTATGTAATAGAAGGTAGTTTGGTAGCCTTTTCCTCGTTGCTTCACTTCTTAACGCTTCCCACGTACATTCACGATTTCACAGCAGTTGGAGGCGCTATCCTTATTATGATCGCGATTAAACTCCTAAAAATTCGAGAAATAAAGGCCGGAAATTTTCTTCCAGCACTTGCCCTTGTCCCACTCTTGGATTTAATTAAGACTTTATTCTGACAATAGTTCTTGCGATGACCTCTGCTGAAAAGCCACTCGAGTTCAATTGTTCAAGACTTTTAGACATCTTCAAACCGATATTTGGGTCAACAATTTTCTCGAGCAAGTATATGATCTTTTCCAATGAGAAATTGTTTTCATCAACCACAAAAGCACCACCAGCTTTTTCTAAATATCGCGCATTTAATTCTTGATGCGAGTTAAGAGCTCCTTTCCACGGTATCAAGATAGCAGGTGTGGAAGAAGCTATTATTTCAGCAACTGTACTTGCACCTGCACGTGATATTACAGCATCAGCATTCCGCATAATGTAAGCTATATCATCGAAATAGTCAAAGTGCACAATGTTTGATGCTTTTATTTTTGATTTTCCAATGTGAAAAAAGATATAATCTGCCATCTCATTTGCGATTTCATCCACGATTTTGTCTATTACATCCGCTCCTTCACTTCCCCCAAAGGCAAGTATAACTTTAGCTCCCTCATCAATCGAAAAATCTGTCCTGAAGTTCTCATCACGCTGAAGTGAGAACCCTTCTCGTATCGGCATACCAGTAAGGACTGCATGTGGAAATTCGTGCAGCGTGGATTTAAAAGAGCAAAATTCTATCAAAGTATATTTCGATAACTTCTTGTTCGAAATCCCAGCACTTACGTTAGATTCGTGCAAAAAAAGTGGAACTTTTAGCAAATGTGCAGCATATCCAACAATCCCTCCAATGTATCCACCTGTCGTAAAAACAAAATCAGGCTTTAGTTTTTGAATGATCAAAATAGCCTGAAGAAAAGCTAAAGCGTTGTGATAAATGTAAGAGATTTTGCCCACATCACTCCCGCGTGCATGTATTATTTTGTATTTGTATGGAAAATCTTTGAATATCCTTGGTTCTGCTCCTCTACCGGCTCCTACAAAAAGTGCTTCCAGAGAGGCAATTTTTTCAATTTCTTTTGCAACAGCAAGAGCAGGATAAATATGACCACCTGTGACGCCAGCAGCGAAAATTCCTTTAATCCTTCGATGAGTATGCAATGTTTATCACCACCCCAAGTCCTGCCATCAAAGAAACTATCGAACTTCCACCATAACTTACAAACGGAAGCGTGACACCCGTAACAGGTATTATTCCCAACGATACACCCGCGTTTAATAATATCTGAAAAGCTATCATGAAAGCGTACCCAACAATGTACACTCTTGCATAGATGTCATTAACTCTTATTCCAACATGAACTATTTCACGCACTAACATGTAGTAGAGAAAAAGGAGAATGGTTATTCCCAAAAGCCCAAATTCTTCTCCGAAAACGGCAAATATGAAATCACTGAATTGAACTGGCATGTAGAATTTATAGATTCCTCCACCTGGGCCAGTTCCCAAAAAACCACCGTGGTTTATCGCAGATAATGCCATAGATGCTTGATAATTAGCATGACCAGTTGTGAGAAATGAGAAAAAGGAAGTCAAACGATCTATTTGGTAAGTGTGTAACAATTCCAATTTATATGCTCCAAAAATAGCAAGTGCTCCAATTCCAAAGATTGAAAGCACGTGATAAAGCCTCGCACCCGATACGTAAAGAATTGTCAACGTGAGTATCACAAGAAATGCCGTTGTGCTTAAATCCGGTTCAACGAGCACCAAAATGTAGATCGGACTCAATTTCAAAAGAGGTTCTATAACTCCTTTGCTAAATGTAGAAATCTTCTCATTTTCCCTATAAACATAAGAAGCGAGATAAATCAAAAGGAATATTTTTGCAAATTCCGAGCTTTGAAATGATAAGGGACCAATAGATACCCAGCGATGGGATCCCAAAACACCATGTGAGAAGAAAACAGCAAGAAGCGCCAAAATTGTTGCTATATAATAAATGCCGGTGTACGACTCATGTTTTTTGTAGTCAAAAAGACTCATAAAGAGCATTAAAATGCCACCAACAACAATCGCAGAAATTTGTCGCTCAAAATAATAATTAGGTGGAGGAAATGGATATTTGTACGTTGCTATATAACTTGCACTGTACAGCACCACCAATCCTATAACAGTTATCACTGATAATAAAACGAGAATTTTAGCTATCGATTTCTCCATTCAACACGACCCTTTTGAACGCTTCACCACGTTCTTTGTAATTTTTGAACATATCAAAAGATGTCGCGGCAGGACTAAACAGGACAACATCTCCTTTCCTTGCCACAGTGCGTGCTATCCTTACCGCTTCTTCTACGGAATCTACGACTTTATGAGGAAAATCTTTTAAAAGATCTTCCATCATTGGAATCATATCTCCCATAATAATGGCAAACTTTGCTTTTTCGTGTATTCCATTTGCAAGTTTTTCATACCTTTTCTCCTTTGGACGACCTCCAATTATAACTATTACGTCATTAAAATTTCGAAGTGCAACCAAAGTTGACTCTGAGGTTGTAGACTTTGAATCGTTTATGTAAACCACCCCTTCTATTTCTGCTATGCGTTCCTGACGATGTGGGAGTGGCGAAAAGGTTCTCAACCCTTCTTCAATTGATTCTGGCTGAACACCAATAAGTTCACATATCGTGGCAGCAAAGGCTGCATTATACGTGTTGTGAAAACCAAAAAGTCTTGATCCCTCAAGTGAAAAATGCTGACCATCTATCCAAAATTCTCTCTCCTCTATGCAAACATCTCCAAGTTTCTTGGAAACCTTGATGCCACTGCCTTCCGGTATAAATTGATCATCCGCATTATATAAAAAGAGATCGGCATTGGAAAGTTTCATTTTCGCTGACACGTATTCTTCCATGCTCTTGTGCCAATCTAAATGATTAGCTGAAATGTTCAACACACTGCCAATGTGTGGATAAAAATTATCACATCCCATAAGCTGAAAACTGCTAACTTCCAAAATAACGATGGACTCACCCCTACCTTCAATTGCAGGAATACCTATATTCCCTCCTGTAAAATGTTTTATTTTGGCAGTCGTCAGTATGTGATCAACGATTGAAGTGGTCGTGGTTTTCCCATTTGAGCCAGTTATCGCTACAACAGTGGCATCGTTGAGTGCATATTCGTAAGCAAATTCTAATTCTCCCATTGTTTTTGCACCACGAGAACGTGCCATTTCAAGTATTGTACTATCAGGTCTTACAGAAGGACTGTACACCACAATATCCGCATCTGCTGCTTTAAAAGTATGTCCGTTTTCTTCATACTCAACTTCATTTTTCAACAGTATCTCCATACTTTCCTGATCAATCTGGCCTTTTTCTGAAACAAAAACATCACCCATTTTGTGAGTCAATATAAATTTCATAACAGACTTGTTACTGACTCCAAAACCGATCAATGAGAAACGCACAGCATCAACCCCCCAACGACCACAACAAAAACAACTTCAAAAATCCAAAATGAAACAGTTACACTAAATTCGCTCTTTCCTCTGAGCTCATAATGATGGTGAATAGGAGCCATCAAAAAAGCATGGCGTTTCAGAATTTTTAAGCTCCCTATTTGAATGATATCACTAAAAACTTCTATTACGAATATGGGAAAAAGTAAAGCGATCCACAATTCATAACCATATAACACACCGAGTGTCCCAAGATACCCTCCAAGCGCAAGAGATCCCATATCTCCCATAAAAATCTTAGCTGGTTTCATATTGTAAAAAAGAAAAGCCAAAGTCGCACCGATGGTGGTCATTGTCATAGTCAATGGGAGTTGTTTAAAGATTGAGAAGATCACTAAACCAATCGCACCTATCATGTAGACTCCGCTTGCGAGACCATCTAATCCATCTGTAAGGTTTGACGCATTTGACATTCCAACAAGAAAGATCACCGCAAATATCGGATAAAACCATCCCATTTTCCATTGTCCATCAAATGGAACATAGGTAAAAATGTGAGGATTCATCATTTCAACAACTACATACACAACCATCGCTATCATGAATTGAAACACAAGCTTTTGTTTCAAATTCAAGCCGTCAGAGCTTTTCTTTAGTATTTTAATAACACCGTCAAAGTAACCAACAAGGGAAAAAGCAAATGTTGAAAGTGCCAAAAGAACAATTTGAGGAGTTTTATCAAAAATCAAAGCCACAATTACAGCAACTGGTATGAATACTAATCCTCCCATCGTTGGAGTACCTTCTTTGTAATTGTGCATATTTGGCCCTTCGGTACGAATATGTTGGCCTATCTTTTGACCTCTTAGCCATTTGATAAATGGAAAAAGCAAAAGTAAAACCAAAACAAATGAAATCGATACTTCCAAAACTTCAGACACTCAATGTTCTCCTTATCTCCTGAAGAATCCTTTCCATCTCGTACACTCTTGACCCTTTAACAATTATGATATCACCGGGTTCGATTATATCCAAAAATCTCTTGAGTGTGTATGGATAACCAAATGGATAGAAGCCATTTTTTATGGTAAAAACAGCTTTTGGAGGGAATTTGTTAAAGATATCCATGAGCTTATTTTTTAAATCATCCATACTAATTTCTTCCATAGGAGCAAGTACCCACACGGTTTGTCCAATTTTTGAAGCGACTTCTACCGTATTGTAAAGGGATTCAGGGCTCGCATTATACGTATCGTTCACGATCGTGTAGCCATTTATGTTTTCAAAGTTCATTCTTCCTTTTGGAAGCAAAAATCCCCTCAAATCATCTATTGACCACGACAAATTCATCTCGTCCATTACACTTAACGCCATCTCCAGATCCTTTATTTGACCTTTTCCCCATATACCTTTCAGATTTAATTCTTTGTCTTCAATCGCAATTTGTGTTTCCAATCCCACGTGTTTTACCCAATCAATATGTCTTGTAAAAACCTTTCCTTTGCGTCCGATTAACAGTTTAATACCTTCGTTTCCGTCGTAGATCACAACTTCCTTTGTCCACTTAGAAATGGATGCTTTTTCTTTCATAACATCAATAAAGGCAGAATGAGAACTACCGATTGACGTTATTATTGAAAGATCCGGTTCAAAAATCATAGCAGTTTCAGCAATATCACCCGGAAATTGAGCTCCAATCTCAATCACACAAAAATCAGGATCATCTATCCCGTTCAGAATTGAAAGAGAGACTCCAACATAAGTGTTCATGTTTCCAATAGTCTTACAAACTGTACCGTGTTTTGCCAACAAAAAAGCAAGAATCTCTTTTGTGGTTGTCTTGCCACTTGAACCTGTGACTGCAATCTTGAAAGCATTTCTCACTTTCCATCTGGAAAGCTCCAAAAGGGAGGATTTAACATCTTTCACAACTATATGATGGTTTCCGTATATCTCTCGACTTACAACCGCATAAGCCCCGCATTTATAAACGTCTGAAACAAATTCATGACCATCAAAGTTTTTACCCTTGAGTGCAAAGAAAAGATCTCCATTTTTACATTCACGTGAATCTGTCCTAAAATGTACTATCTTCGCATCGATTCCTCGCAATTTTCCATCAACAACTTTTGCAACTTCCAAAAGTTTCAAACTTTCCCATCTCCTTAAGTATTTCAAAGGCTACATCTCTGTCGTTAAACGGGATCTCATATCCATCAAATATCTGTGTTCTTTCATGGCCCTTTCCTGCTATTACCACACGATCATTCTCTCGCCACTCCATAAAGGCTTTTTTTATTGCTTCCCTTCTATCAGGAACGATATTCAATTTAGATCTCTTAGAAATCCCTGATGCGACTTCGTTGATTATAACCATTGGATCTTCACTCTTGGGATTATCATTTGTTAAAAAAATCACATCTGCATACTGCTGAGCCATTTTTCCCATCAAAGGACGTTTTCCTCGATCGGCTTCTCCACCCGCTCCGAAGACCACTATAACACGTCCTTTAGCGAGTTTCTTGACAGTTTTGAGAACTGCACCAAGTGCTGCGGGAGTGTGCGCGAAATCCACATAAAAATCATACCCTTTCCCACAGTATCTTTCCAAACGACCTTCAACGCCTTTAAAATTTCTGACAACTTTCTTTATGAGTCCAAAATCTATTCCAAATGAATGTGCTGCAAGTATAGAGGCTGTCATATTTTCTGCCATAAAACTACCTATTACTGGACTGAAAAATTCATGAATACTTCCCTCAACCTTTAAAGTAAAAGTTATTCCGTCATCGTCTTCTCTAATGACTCTTAAAATCACATCTCCATGCTGACCGTATGTCACAACTTTGAGGTCTCGTTTTCTCGCAAGTGAAGCGTATTTATTTGCCCATTTTCCACTGTTTGAATTGACAAATACTACACCATCAGGCTTAACAAGATCTAAAAGATGTACTTTCGCATTGAAGTAATTTTCGAAATTCATGTGGGTATCAAAATGATCACGTGTCAAATTTAAAAACGCCACTCGATCGAAATGGTATCCATCAAGTCGTTTCATTTCCAAGCCTTGAGAAGAAGCCTCTATCGATGCAAACTCGGCTCCTTCGGTTAAAGCCCTGTTTAAAAGTTTGGCGGTATATAAAGAAGATTGTGTTGTGTGCTCCGAAAACTCGGAATAAAATGGTGTGGAATTCAAAACAGTTGAAGCGAGCGCACATTTCTTGTCAGCAAACGACATGATCTCCTTGAAAAGGATAACCGCGGTCGTTTTCCCTTTTGTACCTGTTACAGAAAAGCTCTTAAGTCTTTCATACGCTTTCCCATAAAATTCATAAGAAATAAGTGCAAGTGCAAGACGGCTGTCTTTGACTACAACAAATGGTTTATCAGTATCAATAGATTTTTGGCAGATAAAAGCAGCAGCGGGAGTACCTGATGCAACAGAATGCGAATCGAAATATGTTCCTTCTATGCAAACGAAGAGAAGGAAGTTGTTAGATTTCCTTGAGTCGTCACAGATTCCTCTTAGTTTAGGATTGTAAGGCAAAAAACGGCCTGTTACCAGACCGTTTTTTGCCAGAAACTCTACCACGTCAAAAAAACTCTCCATCATCTTTTCACTGAGTAAAAAGCATCCACACCTCTATAAACACTCACCTCATCAAGTTTCTCTTCAATTCTGAGTAAGCGGTTGTATTTTGCTATTCTTTCACTTCTTGAAAGAGAACCCGTTTTTATAAGTCCTGTGTTCATACCAACAGCAAGATCGGCAATGAAAGTATCTTCCGTCTCACCAGATCTGTGAGAAACAACACAGGTGAAACCATGTATTTTTGCATACTCTATAGTATCAAGCGTTTCTGTTACAGTGCCTATCTGATTGAGCTTAATGAGTATGGAATTTGAAGCTTTCAATTCAATACCCTTTTTTAGTCTGTTGATATTCGTAACATAGTTATCGTCCCCAATGATATGGACTTTGTTTCCCAACTCTTTGGTGATTTTGACAAATCCATCCCAATCCTCTTCATAGAAAGGATCCTCAATTGAAATAATCGGATACTTATCAACAATTTTCTTGTAGAAATTGAGAAGTTCATCTGTATTTATATCATCACCACCAAAGTGATACTTTCCAGTTTCCTCGTTGTAGAAGGAATCAGGAGCGCTGTCAATAGCCACGTAAATATCCTTTCCGGGTTCGTAACCGGCACGCTTTATTGCTTCCACTATAACCTCTATGCCTTCCTCATTGGTGGAAAGCCTCGGAGCAAAGCCACCTTCATCGCCCACAGATGTGGCCATTCCTTTTTCTTTAAGTATAGATTTGAGCGTATGGAAAGTTTCGGCAGCGTATCTCAAAGCCTCTTTAAAATTAGGAGCGCCGGCTGGTACGATCATGAACTCCTGGATATCAAGTCCGCTATCTGCATGCTTTCCACCGTTTATAACATTCATCATCGGAACAGGTATCGTCTTTGCATTAGGACCGCCAAGATACTCATAAAGTTCCATGTATGCAGAACTGGCTGCGGCCCGTGCTACCGCCATGGAGACTCCAAGGATCGCGTTTGCGCCAAGGTTAGATTTGTTGGGAGTACCATCAAGTTCTATCATCACTTTGTCTATGTAAGCTTGATCAAAGGCATTCAAACCGACAACCTTCGGAGCTATACGTTCGTTAACGTTAGAAACTGCTTTCTCAACACCTTTGCCGCCGTATCTCTTGCCACCATCTCTAAGCTCGAGAGCTTCATTTTTTCCTGTAGAAGCCCCTGATGGCACAATCGCACGCTCAACGGTTCCATCTTCAAGCGCAACTTCCACTTCAACTGTGGGATTCCCTCGGGAATCCAGAACCTCTCTTGCCTTTACACCTATTACATCAACGTGCATGAATTTTTCCTCCTTTTCCGTTCAAAATATCGTGGATTTCGAGAAAATTATACCACATACCTATTTGTCAATATCCTTATACATTCTGTAAGTTGAAAATCTTGGCCTAAATTTAAATATTGCAGCAGAATTTGGAGGCATCTCAATTTCGATCCTCGAAACCTTGGCCGTGGCTTTACCGTTGCCAATAATTGGTTCAAGCTCAACATTGTGTATGAAGTAAGAATAAGCAATTGGCACATCTTCATGCACATTTTCACCAGACAAATTTGCAAAGAAAAAGAGAGTATCCTCAGGCTTTTCAGTATACCTCCCAAAGCCTACTATCGAGGACAACGGACTAAACATAATTTTCAAATATTCCCCACCCTTTAAAGCCGGCTCTACATTCTTTACCTTCATCGCTTTGATCACAAACTCTCTGAATTTCCAGTCCCATTGGTGATCCTCCCATAACATCGGCTTTCTGTTATCAGGATCCGGACCACCATTCATTCCATTCTCCTCTCCGTAATATATAAGCGGATTTCCAGGATACGCTATTTGAAAGGTTAAAGCCATGCATTTGAGTTGATCATTTCCGTTGAGAAGCCAGTTGAGGCGTGGAGTATCATGTGAAGAGAGCATGTTCCAAGACTTTGAAAGCGCATCTACACCGATTTCTTCGACCATTCGATCCAACTCGGCTTTTACAACATAAGATGTAAACTTTCCCTTCAGACCATTTAGAACGATGTTAGCAAAGTAGTAGTTCATCACACCATCAAGCTTCGTCTTCTTTAGCCACTCCAAAGGGTAGGAGCTTATTTCTCCAACAACATAAGAATCTGAATTCACACTCTGCGCACTATTAACTATCAATGAATTGATCTCATGACCGAGATCGTGAGCGCAATCAAGCCGCCAACCATCCGCACCCATTTTTATGTAGCGCTTAACAACTGAATCCTCATTTTCAAAGAGAATTTTACGCAATTTTTCACTTTTCAAATTGAGTTCTGGTAAAAGCTTAACATCGTACCACGAACGATATTTATCAGGCCATTCTTGAAAATCAAAAAAATCTACAAATGAAGATTTTGAGTCGTTATAAGCTCCTCCTTCTCCATACCGTTTGGATCTGTTAAACCACACTCCATCAGCTCCAACATGGTTAAACACCCCGTCTAACACAACCTTCATGCCGCGTACGTGAGCTTCATCAAAAAGACGCTTAAGAGACTTTTCATCTCCAAATTGCGGATCGATTCTAAAATCGTGGGTGTCGTACTTATGATTGGTAGATGCAAGAAAAATGGGTGTGAGGTAAAGTACATTTGCTCCCAAATTTTTAATATAATCAAGCTTTTCTATGATTCCATCAATATCTCCGCCGAAAAACTCCATACCGTGTGATTTACGAGTTGGGATTTCTTTCCAGTTTTTAACCTTTCCTCCGTCACGAGAATAAAGGCCTAACTTCACTTTCTCATCAAATTTTGGCCCCCTGTTAAATCTATCAACAAATATTTGATATACTATTTGCGATTTCTTCCAATCCATCTTATCTGGCATCATCTTTTGCATGATTAGCAGGTATAACGGAATTCACCGATGAATATCCTTCATTCCTATGAGTGTTAACTTTTGATGTGAGTCTGTTCGACCATCTGCCACAACGATCGCCCCAATATGCAATTGTTTCACCATTTTCTATCACTTCATAGACTTCACAATTATTAGCACACCCATCACAGTAAAAAACTCTTGTATCATGCCTGAGCTCGGTAATTTTGAATCCCTTAAAATTTGTGCTTCTTCCAGTTAGTTCGATCTCGCGTTTTGCGAGCATTGCAACGCCCCAAGCTCCCATGATCTTGTTGTTTTTTGGAACGATCACTTCGTGTCCAACAGCGCGTTCAAATGCCCTGACAATTCCTATGTTCTCAGAAACACCTCCTTGAAAAACAAATGTTGGAAGGAGTTCCTTTCCACGTGCCAAATTATTGAGGTAATTCCTTACCAAACTCTCAGACAACCCCGCTATTATATCTTCTGACGTTGCTCCCATCTGCTGCTTGTGTATCATATCTGATTCGGCAAAAACTGTGCAGCGCCCTGCTATTCTGACGGGGTTTTCAGATCTTAAGGCATAATCTCCAAAATCCTCTATCGAAATCCCAATTCTTTCAGCTTGATGATCTAAGAAAGAGCCTGTGCCTGCAGCACAAACAGTGTTCATGGCAAAATCTACAACTGCGCCATTTCGTATGAATATTATCTTCGAATCTTGACCCCCTATCTCGAAGATCGTGGAAACATCTGGAACTTCGCGTATAGCTGCATAAGCGTGCGCTGATATTTCATTTTTTATCATATCAGCACCAACCACAACACCAGCTAATTGTCTTCCACTTCCCGTTGTTCCAACGGCTATAACTTCAAACTCACCGTACTTCTTTCTTAACGTTTCATAAGCTTCTACCATACCTTGTTTAATCGTGATTATTGGATTTCCCTTTGTTCGCAGGTAAAGTCCTTCCAGTACTTCATCATCTTCGTCTACAAAAACTACCTTTGTAGTTACAGAACCAATATCTATTCCGAGAGCCATTTTTTTTGCCAATTAAAACACCTCCATCACTGAGAAGCAACAGTTGTACTTTTTTTCTTTCCAACTTTTGCCGCTTTCCTGTCCTTTATCATATCAACGAACGCTTCAATTCTCGTGATAAAACCTGCTTCTCCGGTTTGCTCATCAAATGAAAGGCTCAAGACAGGTATATCATAATCTTCGCTAACATTGGAAAGAATTTGTTTTGCAACAGTTTCGGGAAGACAACCAAATGGTAAAACTTGTATTACTCCATCAAAACCCTTTTGTTTATAAAGAATCGTATTCATAATACTCTCTTGACCGTCGCCACCTATGAAAAAGTCAAGATAACCTTTGTTTACTTCTAACATGTGATTCAGATGCTCTTTCGTCTTGATAATTCTATCTAAGGTCCAATTGGTAACCCACAAGGATCTGTCAACATCCACACCCATATAAGCAAGTTTTTTTTCTATTTCAAGATTATTACTGTAATCCATTAGCATGTACGCTTCCCCAACAAGCCCTACTTTTGGAAGTTCCACATTTTCCACATGCTTCACCGAATCCATCCTTTTCAATTCTTCGTTAAGGACTTCTTTGATTGCTTTTACCTTATTCGGCGCATGATGGATTCGCTCAAAAGCTCTGTTAAACGCTTTTTCTGCAGAACCAACTATTTTTTCCCTGGGTATAAGATAATAAAGCTTCCTTTCCAGCTGCTCTATTGCATAAACTTTCCACCCAGCGATCAAAAAGGCTTTTACTCCCGTCCAGGGAGTGTGCCACCCTATCAGTTTGATCAACTTTTTGAAGAATCTTGGTATTCCTCTATACCATGGAGGATAAATACCTTCGACGTTTACAATTTCAAAATTGTCAAAGCCTCTGTCTTTTAATATCTTTGCATAAAGAGGACTGTAATATCCAAAACGACAAGGGCCATAACTCTCCAAAGATACAATTTTAAAGTATTTGTCAGGATTCTCTTCTAAAACTTTTAAGAACTGTCCAAGCAATATCTTGAATGGAAAGCACATGCCTTCTGGAGAATTTGAAACTCCCCTCTTCAACGTTTGAGAATTGCTTGGCTCTGGAGTTATTACATCATAGCCGAGTATTTGAAAAAAACTCTCAAAAGCTGCATAGGAGTAGCCCATTCTTGGAAAAACATAAGTAACTTTACGAGGCAACCAGACCATCTCCCCTTTTCACACGTATCAAATCTATGAATGCCTCTATTCTCGTTACAAGGCCGGCATCTCCAGTTTGCTCATCTACAACTATGTGCATCAAGGGTTTATTAGTCTCCTTTGAATAAAGATCAAGCAGTTTTTCGTATATCGCACCTATCCCACAATTAAAAGAAGAAACTGTGATCACACCATCGATATCCTTTGAGTCCATGTAATACATTCCACCTTTAGCTGCAACGTTTGCCTGATGCCAAAAGAGATCTTTTATCATATATTTGGTATAGTGCTTATACAGCTTAGGATTCAACATATCCGTAATAACTACTCGCACATTTGCCTCTTCAAGATGCTTGATCACATCACCATTCATGTAACCATCATATATGTCATATGGAAAACCTGCAAGAGCTACGTTATACCGTCTTTCTTTCACAGGTTCGTCAAACAACTTATCAAGATTTCGAATGTTCTTCACAATTTCGGCAAAATTGTGTCCCTTTCTCAAACATTTCACGGCTTTTTCTTGATATCCCATCGCTTCTTTCACAGCTTTTTTCACGCTTTTAACTGATGCTCCAAGCTTTTCACCAATTTTTCCAAAAGCATCAAGCAGGGGCTTTTTCCCTTGGTTCATATACATGTTAACACTAAGAATTCTCTCTGAATCCTTGTTAAAAGCACTTTTTATAAGATCTGGCATCGCAGCAAGCTTCGGACACGTATAGCGATATTTATCTTCACTTACCACACGAGGAACAAAAACGTAATCTACGTTTCTCTTGTCCAACAAGTATTTCACATGCCCATGATAAACCTTGACAGATATACAAATATCATCCACAGCGTTCGACACGCCAAGATTTAATATATCTTTATTTGTGGGCACAGACAAAACCACATCGTGCCCGAGCGATTTGAAAAATCCATACCACATTGGGTAATAAACATAAAAGTACAGTCCTCTTGGTACACCTATCTTCACGTTTTTCCTCCAAATGTTAACTAATCCTCTCTATTTTACCACAGTTTAGACAATACAAAAAAGGCGCCGAAAGGCGCCTTTTTGAAGAACATACGAATTACAAAGTTTAGTGTCCGGCTTTTGCTGCCTCGTTCCATAAATACATAAACTCGGCAACATCATTACCGTCTATTCTATTATCCTTTGGTATCCCAATGTCGTACTTTGCTATGGTGGAAGATGATGGACTTGTTTCCCTCAAAGCATTCATTAACATGTTGTAGTCCGTCATGTTAACAGCTCCATCATTGTTGAAGTCTGCAGTTTCCCAATCAAGATTTTTGGGTGAGAATATCGGAGAATAGAACCACATTCCTGTGGCAGAGAACTTCCAAAGTGGAACTTTTCCACTGTTGTACTCATTCTCTGTAACCATAGGCTGAAGCCAATAACCATCCATTCCCCAAGTCGTACCCCAAGAGTTTCTAACTATCCAAACGTTGTATGTTTTGCCATTCGAAGCCAAATAATTGTCTATCCATCCAACAATTTGAACGGCATGTCCTCCAACATACGTAGGGGTCGCGGGAGGAACAAAAACGCCACTTTTATAAGAAAAAAATGATGCTGGAACCAGATAAGCTACACTGACAGAACCATACCTCATTATCATGGTTTTTATGGCATTTACATAAGAATCATAATCAACATTGAAATAGTTTTTTTCAGTTGCAGCTCCCAAAAGCAACATTGTTCCGGTTGTGTGAACAAGATCCTTTTTCCAATCTGGGTTTTGTGGATTCCAGCTGATCCATGGTGTGTTTTCATAAGCTTGATAAGGAAAATCAGTTGCTGGTGGTGTCCCATACCTTATCGAGTTGTACATGGCAAAATATTGAGAACCTCCTACATCAAGATTGGAATCCTGGATTGCCCATCCGTTAAGAGAAGATAACAGAAGATCCCAATCAATATCATGATAAGCCGTAAACTGCGTTGAAAGTACAGGTGTGGCACCAAGGAATGGATAATCTCCCATAACTCCCTGCTTCATCATAGCACTTTCAAGAGTCTCAACTGTTGAGAATGCCCAGCACGTGCCATGCCAACCCTGATCTTTTATAGGTGTAACGTATGAAACACCATTAACATCTCTAAGATCATAACTTGCCGGTATGCTACTCTCATTCATAGTGAGGGGATTGAAAAGCGTGTACGATCCCATTATCATATTATCTGTTGTTGTGAGATGCCTCGTAATTATATCCATCATCATCTGTTTTGGAAGCTTTCTCCAACCGTTCATAACCGAGAGTTGCTGGATCGTTTTGCCCTCAAATTTCGGATCCACTTTTGCGACCCACGGAAGACCGTGAGAAGAATTATAAGAATTTATTTGATTAATGGTTTCCTGATTGATAACAGTTTGAACTGTTATTCCGCTTGCCATTGAGAGAACAACAAATGTCATTAACAAGGATATTAGCAAAAATACAGTCTTTTTCATCTCAATCACCTCACTCACATTGATTGGCTACTCGCCACTGAAATTCCCGTGATCACAGGAACCGTGACAATGCCATCAATGATCTTATTGGAATTGTCTTTGAAGACAGGATTGAGATTTGAGTATCCTTCAGCGGCAAAATTTCCTTCATAAATTAAACCAACATAGGCGAGAGAGCCCACATAAGTTGATGGGACTGTACATTGAACTTCTACAGCAATATCAGTTGCAGATGTTGCGGCTGTGGCACCAGCTGTCGGATCTACGAATCCTCTATACACCGTCAAAATTCCATTTGTGGCATCGTAAGTGTAATTAGAGAGGTTAACCTTTCCAGATACCATGTTTGGGAACGTAACTTTGTCAATCTTGAGCCCCTTGGCAATAGCAAGAGAGAATTGTGTGTACATCAAACCATTGTTTGAGGTAATATCTGTATGATCAACCGGATCGTTTATTATCCCATGAGTTCCGGAAGCGTAAGCTGTCACGTTTGGAACATCAACATACGCCGTAAATGTACCATTAGTTGCCACCGTTGTTTTATCATAAGAAACATACATTTGTGGCATATTATCGTTGGAGTATCTGGCACTCAAAGTAAAAAGCGCCCAAGTGTTACTCCCCATATTCCCAAGAGAGTTAACGGGGAACCAAATAATCGCATATGGGCTTCCAAGTTCGAACGGTGGTATATATAGCTCGTTTCCACTTAAATCGTAAATTGGTATGCTTGCATAACCCGTGGCTGATATAATCATGTTGTTATATTTGGTAGCATCTATTACATAAAAAGGTTGATCATAAAATGTCGCTGTTGCCGGAAGCATTTCCCACGTATCAGTTGTGGGATTTATTGCAAGTCTTCTTCTAACATAAAGGCCAGTTGTGGGATCTTTAACGTATTTGTAGAACTTGACATATATGCTGTTAAGGAGATTGCCTTGATTTGAAGTCCAGCTGAGCTTCGCAAATCTTCCTTGTGGATGTGAGCCCATTCCATAAAATCCTCCGGCAGTTCTGTCAGAAACTGCAACGGAAAGTGTTGGACCAGCCGTGAGTACTTGGAACTTATATATGGCTGCTGGAACATAAGAATCCTTGATCTTAACTTGGAACGTGTAATTATCATCTGGAAGTTTTGTGAACGTTACACTTGTAGCTGTTGTCGCGGTCCAGGTCTTGCCATCTATTGAGTAAAGATACGTATAACTCTTTCCATCAACAGATTCCCATTTGACATTCACGGTGCTTGTTCCAAATAGTGTTGTGGTGTTAAGAATCTTGATGGAAGTTACGTCAAATTGCGTGTTGGCAATACCTTCTTTTCCTGTTGTCTTGTCCTTTGCAACGATCTTGGCAGTGTAAACCCCTGGAGTTGCTATGCTAGTTGCAAAAGATGTCAAAGATGACTTGTTCAACAGCACAACAGGAGCTGAGCCAGCCTTCGAAATGCTCAGAGTATACTCGAGATTGCTTGAACTACCTGCCCATTTGAATGTTATGGGTTGATCAACTGGATAAGCCGATACGTTGATAGACGTTGGTGCCACAAAATGCACAGTTGGAGCTGGCAACAAAAAACATCCACTCAGTGCCAAAACTAACACAATAAACGACACTGTGAGCACCAACAGAGAAGACTTTCCCCTTAACTTCAACTTTTCCATCCCCTTTCTGTTCATAAAATGCACAAAAAATTATACATCTTCTTAAACACCTTGTCAACACCTGAACTTAAAATGAACACACTTTAAAAAAGAGAGTTAACTCGGTTCTCATCAGTTTGATGTGGGTAATTGAATTTTATCTATTTTTCGCTTTGCAAGCGATCATGT
>Ga0256840_1001974_pt1 | contig 18585 bp, 17 predicted proteins | sample 355202metaG_FD_185969 | JGI IMG/M metagenome (GOLD analysis project Ga0256840, IMG submission 185969) | Hydrothermal vent microbial communities from Mid Atlantic Ridge, Atlantic Ocean - 355-202 | ecosystem: Environmental > Aquatic > Marine > Hydrothermal vents | place: Atlantic Ocean: Mid...
GAGGTGTGTTAAATGTTATGGAATGATTTGGGATGAGATAGGTTCAATTAAGATATACATTATTTCGATATAATAGTGTATATCTAAAAATTGGAGTTTATTATGTTAGTTTTAAAACAAGAACAACTATTTGATGAAATAGATATTTTACCAATAGATTTAAAAACTAAAATTGTTGATAAAATATTAGCTAGTATCACACCTGTAAATACTTCAATAGACGAACTATGGATAAAAGAAGTAAACAAAAGAAAAAATGATATTGAAATGAATAATGTATCTCTTGTTGATGGCGATGAAGTTTTCAAAAAAATCTCTCAAAGATTAAACTCATAAATGACATATTCTTTTCATCCAGATGCTGAACTTGAATTAAATGTTTCCGTTGACTACTATGAAGAGTGCAAAACAAATCTTGGCTCAGAGTTCGCTTATGAAGTTCAAAAAACAATCCAAAGAATTTTAGCATTTCCAACTGCTTGGCAGAAACTAGATGGAGAGATACGAAGATGTCTGACAAACCGTTTTCCTTTCGGAGTAATCTACTATCAAAGAGATAATAAGATTATTATTTTAGCTATCATGCAACTTCAAAGAAAACCTAACTATTGGAAAGAGAGAAAGATATAACAAAAACGAGGAGAGAAATTTGTGACCCGCGCGGTTCCCAAATTCCTCACGACAGTCGTTATGCACCAACTAACACACAGCATTATAAAAGTAAAGTTTAGTCATTTTTACACTCTACAATTACACAGTAGATGATAGTAAAACATTTATTATGGATATCACAAAACTTACATTAGGTCTTTATGAGCTTCCATCTAAAGTTAGTAAAGCAGGAACAGCAACTAAAACAGTAAACTTCTATTTTGTTTATGACATAAAAGTAAAAGACACTATACAAAATTATACAGTTTATATTTATAAATAAAAAATAAAGCTGTACGCTAAAACTTAAGTGAAGTTCACTTAAGTTTTGCTATAATAATTGAAATACAAGTGATTAGAGACCATTATGCAACTAGCAGTAAATATATCATTACCAAATATTTTAACTTTGATATCTCAAATGTCATTAAATGAAGTTGAACAAGTAAAAAATAAAATAGTAGAAAAAGAACTTTATTTTAAAACATTTAAAAAAGATAAAATTGAAAATGTAATGAGCGATTTTCAAAAAGAAGATTATTCAGATGATTTATTAAAAGACTTAGAAGATGGCTTAAAAAAGAGTTCAGTCTATGCATTCCAAAGTAGGAGCTTGGGAACGAGTAAAGAGTAAATATTGACTTTCCAGCTTGGATGGTTCAATCATTAGATAAAGAAGCTAGGCATGTTGGTGTAAGTCGGCAAGCCGTTATTAAAATGTGGTTAGCTGAAAAATTACAAAGTTTAAACTCAATAAGTTTTTCTTACCTGCATAACTAAAAATGAAACGAGTGTCCCTAAAAGTATCTGCCAAGAGAACCCTATATCTAAACCAAAAGTATATGACTGCATACTAAGCACAGTTAAAAATCCACCTGCAAGCGCAAAAGGAACAAGCTTCGAGTTTCCTCTATGGGTAAAAATAGCAGATATAAATACACCTAAAAGTCCTGAATATGCAAATGCCATCACACCAAGTGCAAAACTAATGAGCGGTATATCTGAGGACTGATGCACGATAAAACTTAGTATAGCCATGATGCTAAGAAGCACAGCAAAAACAAGGACACCAACTCTAGCAGCCTTGACAAAATGCAACTCACCCACCTTATTAGCATCACGAGAAAGCTTATATGGTTTATATAAGTCCTCTATAGCTACAGAACTCATAGCACCAAGGACTGAGTTTGTTGAGGAGAGTGCAGCTGCTATGGCACCGACGGTTACTAATCCTTTTAATCCTGATGGCATCTCATTTAGTATATAGTACATAAATATAGTAATGCTCTCTCCCTTAAAACTTTGAGTGATCTGATGTGTCTCATAATATAAATACAACAAAAGCCCAATGATAAGAAAAAGTATAACAACAGGTATAGTTAATAATGTTGAGAGATAAAGTGACCTAGAAGCTTCTTTTGAGTCTTTACAAGAGAGTACCCTTTGCGTTAAGTCTTGGTCGAGTCCAAATGCTGCGATATTGAGCAAAAGCCAACCACTCAACAAACCAAAGATGTTAAACTTACCATCAGAGCCAAAAGAAAGACTAAGGTCTACAAACTTTAGCTTATCGTTTTGCTCTAAGGTATGAAACATCTCTAAGCTTGTTATATCTAAAGAACTATATATATAGACTACTACAGCTATTCCAGCACCTATGTAGGTCACCGCTTGGATCATATCGCTAAAGATAACAGACTTCACACCACCAAAATAGGTAAAGACTAAGGCACCAAACATCAAGATAGCTACAGAGAGACTCACATGAAAAAAACTTATGTCATAAAATATTATCATACTAACGGCGAGTGCTGCTATGTAGAGCCTTGCTCCACTCGCGAAAAGTCTACCGAAGAGAAACATAACACCAGAGTGTTTCTTAGCATCATCTCCATACCTTACTTCTAAAAGTTCATAGACAGTCAGAGCGTTGATAGAATAAAACCTAGGGATAAGGACTTTAGCTACTATATAAACAGCCAAAAGTGCTGAAAAATAAAATCCTATAAGTGTTAAGTCAAGCTTATACGCATACTCAGGGGCACCTAAAAATGTTGCAGCGGACTGGCTTGTTGCAAGGACTGAGATAGCAACAGCAAAGGTAGGCATCACATTTGAACCTACAAAATACTCTCGAGAGCTCAACACTCTTTTACGAGATAAAAAGAATGATGCTAAAGCAAGAATGAAAAAATAAACTCCAAAAACAAACCAATCGAGCGTACTAAATCCCATCTAACAACTTATTTATTCGTTCATTAGATTCCACTATTCTCGTATAAGGGATAGATTTATTTTTTACTTGTGTATATATAATATCTATGAGTTCGCCAGTATCTTGCGTTGAGAGTTGATTTGCAACAAGCAAGATATCTACACCAGCATTGATGGCAAGTCGCACACTCTCTTGAAGTGTATAGTGTTGTGATATAGCTTTCATCTGTAAGTCATCACTAATGATTACACCCTTGAAACCTAGCTTTTCACGTAATAATGTTGTATTTGTATTATAAGAAAGTGTTGCTGGGTACTCTTCGTCTAGTTGTTTATTAAAAACATGTGCAGTCATTATCATCTTAACATCGTGCATTTTTATAAGCTTAATGTATGGCTCTAACTCTCTCACATTCCAAGTATCTGTTATATCTACAAAACCCTTATGGGAGTCATCTAGTGAGGAGCCATGACCAGGGAAGTGCTTGAGTACACTTAACACACCATTTTGGGCTAAGGCTTTCATAAAGATGTCAGCGTTTCTGACAACATCATCACTTTTAGAACCATAGGAACGCTCTAGCTGATAAATAACCTTATTTTCCTTCTCTAGTGCCAGATCCACAACAGGGGCGAAGTTGCAGTTTATACCAAATTCGTTTAACTCTTGTGCTAAGCTAGCATACATTTTTTTAGCATATTCATCATCATTTTTAGCTGCTATACTTGAGGCTGAAAAAGTTGGCTTAAAACCATATTCTTCTTTAAGGCGTGCAACTTTGCCACCCTCCTGATCAACTGCGATAATCAATTTTTTTAAAGATATATTTTGAAGTTTTTTTGTTAGTTTTTTAAGTTGTAGTGGCGAGTGAATATTTTTAGCTAAAGAGCGGTTATTGTAATGTTTATCAAACAAAATAACCCCACCTAACTCATCCTCTTTGATATACTTGTATATTGCATCTTTTTCATTTACATCTATCGTATCAAAACCAACTATAAGCATATGCGCTATCATTTTTTTGAGTTGTATATCATCACTCTTAAGAGTATCGCCACTTAAACAAAAGTTCAATAAAACGAAAAGTGCTAGTAAAATTTTTATCATTGTAAGGGTATCACTTTACCAAAGATTTTTTCACCCTGATATAAAGAGTTTGAATTCTCAACAACATAAGATTCTTCTGGGTCAAACAACACATAAGAGAGTTTTTTTTCTATCGTTTGTTTAGGTTTGAGAGAGATCAATTCTACTAATTTTTCCATGCTAATAAGTCCAGACTTTACAAGCTTTGTATAGTAAAGAGGGAGGGCATCACCCAGAGATTCACAACCATAAGCAGCGTCATAAAAGGCTACCTCTTTGTTGAGCGGGGAGCTTGGTTGATGCAGTAAGGTTAACATATCTATCTGATTATTGAGCAAAGCATCTTGAAGTAATTTTACATCTTTATCGCCCATCAATGGTGGATCTAGCTTTGCCGTAGTGTTAAAGTTAGCACAGGTTTCATCGGAGTTGATAAGATGGTGAAGCGAGACTTCACATGAAACTTCTACCCCCTCTTTTTTTGCTTGGGTTATCAAAGATATTGAGCGAGGGGACGCAATAGCTTTAAAAAGTATCTTTATCTTAAAATGTCTTGCGATCTCTATCATACGAGATACATGAAGTACCTCACTTAGGTCTGGTATGCCAGCTAATCCGAGACGTGCATTGATATCACCATCGAGCATAACTCCACTTTTTTTCAGTGAATTGTCTTCAGCCTTGCAAAAAAGAGTACCGCCATACATCTGTATATATTGGGCTATTTTAATCGCTACATCATTTTTTGCTATAGTACTCATATATACAGCAATAGCACCTTGCTTGAGCAGTATGGCAATATTACTCAGCGTCCCATCTTCTTTGAGGGCATTTAACATCAAGTCTACCTTTGCACCTTCAATATCACGTAAACCATTTTGGGCAAATTCAAAAACACTTTGAGTATCTATAGCGGGGGTAGTATCAGCATTTAAGACTAGATGCCCCACCCCACCTTTTTTTGCTTCGTTAGAGATATTTTTAATGTTTTGAGAGTTTAGTACACTATCATGAAGCCTTACATTTAAATCAACTATAGCAGGTATAAGATAAGCACCTTTAGCATCTATCACCTTGTCACTTCTATCTTCAATGGTAAAATTTCCCTCTCTCTTACCATCGCTATCACATATAATTGCATTTTTTATAACCATATTGGCTCTACCTTTGATATAATTATCTCATTATACTAATTTTAAAGTTTAATTTTCTTAAAAAAGAGGAGGTGTCTATGCAAAAGATTCGTTATAAAGAGTTACTTGATATCTCTTCTGCTTGGATTTGGGCTCTTGATATAAACTCAGTTTTAACCTACTGTAGTGAAAATTCTCTTCTTTATGTTGGCTACACTCGTGAGGAACTCATCGGAACATCTCCATTTAAGTATATGGACACCAAAGAGATAAAAAAAATATACCTTACTTTTAAAGAAGCTATCAAATATAAAACAAATATTATAAATCTCGAACATAACTTTGTTTGTAAAGATGGCTCAACTATCACCGTTGTTGCGAATGCAATCCCTATACTAGATGAGGAGGGAGAAGTTCTTTGTTTTCAAGGAACTTCAAGAGATATCACACAAGAAAAAGAAACAGATAAGTTTTTAAAAAATCTCAATGCAAGCCTCAAAGAAAAAGTACAATCACAACACGACCTCAACAAAGAAAAAGAACAACAACTTATACAACAGTCTCGTCTAGCCCAAATGGGGGAGATGATAAGCATGATAGCACACCAATGGAGACAACCCCTTGGTGCCATATCAGCTACAGCTATTAATATGCAACTGAAAATAGAACTAGATTCTTATGACCTATCTCAAAAACAAAATACAAAAGCATACCAAGACTACATATACTCTGAGCTTTCAAATATAAATGAATATGTGCAAACACTCACAACTACCATAGATGATTTTCGTTACTTTTACAAGCCAAATAAGCAAGTTGTTTCTACAAAATTAGATACGATATGCACAAAGTCACTCAACATCATAAAAGCATCACTTATGAACGAAAACATCAACATCATTCGTGAATACAACTCAAATGAAACAGTAAAAATGTATAAAAATGAGATGATGCAAGTTGTTTTAAATATACTTCAAAATGCTCATGATAATTTTAAGGAAAAAAATATTAAAGATCCTTACATACTCATTAAAACAGAAGGAAAGGTTCTGAGTATTTTTGATAATGGTGGAGGTATACCGCAAGATATTTTAGATAAAGTTTTTGACCCCTATTTCTCGACAAAGAAGAATAAAAATGGCACAGGATTAGGTCTTTATATGTCCAAAACCATTGTTGAAGAGCATCACAATGGGATACTCATGGCAAAAAATGTCAACAATGGTGTTTGTTTTACCATTACGCTTTTTTAAACACCCACTATATCTATCTCAGTTATCTCAGAGGATGCGCCTAATCGCATAGGAGGTCCCCAAAAACCCGTCCCTTTATTTACGTATATTTGCAAATTATCATTATGTTGATGAAGACCACTGACATAAGGTTGTTGTAGTTTTACAAGAAATTTAAAAGGATATATTTGACCACCATGGGTATGTCCACTTAGCATCAAGTCAACGCCATTTTGCACTTCATCTATAAACAAAGGTTGATGTGCCAAAAGAATGCTTGGTGAGTCTATATCTATACCCTTCAAAGCCTTATAGATATCTGGTTTATACATTTTCATTCTATATCCAAAAATATCGTAAACTCCGGCAAGGTTAAAGCCCTCGTCTTTATCTCCTATATATACATTCTCATTTTCTAAAACTCTGATACCTATTGACTTAACCTTATTTAAAATCTCTTGTATATTATGGAAGTATTCATGGTTTCCTACTATAAAATAAGTTCCATATTTAGATTGTAATTTTTTGAGTTCATCTATAGTCTCATTTGCTTGAGATACTTTTATATCCACTAAGTCTCCTGTTATGACAATAAGGTCAGGTTTCATTGCATTGATACGAAGGACGATAGTATGTATAAATCTTTGATCAATCAGACCACCTATATGGAGATCAGATATCTGGGCTACTTTATATTCTTTTTTTAATTTTTTTATCTTTATTTGTACTTTTTCATGTACAACTTTTCTAGCATCATATGTTGCTGCTATACTCAGCGTTGATGCTAAGCCTATAGAGGAGATATCAAGTGATTTTTTAAAAAAGTTACGTCTTTTATGTGACATAGGAATTTTAGCTAAGCTTAGTCTCAAAATATCATAAAATAAAGCAGTACAAAAAAGTAAAAATAAAACACCAATACTCAGTGATGCTAAGAAAAACAACCAATTTACAATGGCAACATGGTACTTAGCTACTGCATATAAAATAATCCCAAGATAATTTATAAATAAAAATAGACTCAATAGATGCTTCATTTTCTTTGAAAAATAAAGATGCTTGATTAGTCTTTTATATATGTAATAATTTATTAACATAAAGAGAGTTGCAAAGGCTACAAAAAAAAGTAATGGGTTCATAAATAAGATTATATCAAAGAAGTGCTATACTTTCATCAAATAAAAGGCAAATATTTGAAACTACTTCTAATTATATTTATCGTCATGATATCCCTCTATGGGGATACTTACAAGGATGGTAAGATGCTCTATAATGAAAAAGGTTGTGGAGGATGTCATGGTGCAAGACTAGAGGGGATGAACAACTACCCCTTTCTAGCAAATAGACAAAAAGGTTTTTTGATGTACAAGCTCAAACGCTTTCGTTCTCGCAAGTCAGACAATCAACAACAAGAACTCATGATACCTTTTGCAATGCATCTCAGCGATGAAGATATTGATAATTTAACTACCTATATGTATGAGTATGTTGATAAAAAAAATACTAAAAGTTATGATGATAGTTTTAACCAAGAGGGGGACGGTGGTTCATGAAAATCTTAGTGAGTGCCTTAGAACACTCTGCAAATATTCATCTGAAATCTTTACTCAAAGAACTAGGTGATGATGTAGATATAGTTGGTATATTTAACAAAGACTTAGGTGAGCCAATCGTTGATTTATCTGCCCTAGCCATCATGGGCTTTGTCGATGCACTTAAAAAACTTCGTTTCTTTTTTAAACTCAAAGATGAGATGGTAGAGTTAGCCAAAGATGCAGATAAAGTACTGCTTATAGACTCCTCTGGATTTAATTTACCACTTGCAAAAGCACTCAAAAAACACTACCCAAACAAAGAGATAATTTACTACATACTTCCTCAGGCGTGGGCTTGGAAGAAAAAACGCATCCCTGTATTGGCAAAGACTATAGATACCTTAGCTTCGATACTTCCTTTTGAACCTTCGTACTACCCTAAATATGCACCAATAAGCTATGTTGGACATCCACTGCTAGACCAAATAAAAGAGTTCAAAACATCTCTTAATGATGAAATTAAAAATATTGTATTTATGCCGGGAAGTCGTAAGGGTGAGATAACAAAACTAATGCCTATCTATAGACAACTTAGAGCAAAACTCAATGTCAAAGGCATCATCATCATTCCTACTAATTTTTCTCAAGAAGATATAACGCAACTTTATGGGAACTTAGATGGATTCGAAATAAGGCATGAGACCTATAAAACTCTACTAGAAGCTGATTTTGCTTTCATATGCAGTGGAACAGCAACTCTTGAAGCGTCCATAATAGGGACACCTTTTGTACTAAGCTACATCGCAAATAAAATCGATTATTTCATAGGAAGTAGACTTGTTAAACTCTCATATGTTGGTCTTGCTAACATTATGTGGGAAAAACATTGTGGTAAGACTATCCACCCAGAGTATATTCAGAATGATGTTACACTAGAGAATTTACTTGAAGCCTATCATAACTATGATAGGACTTCTTTCTTAGAAGACTCTAGAGGACTTAGAGCATACCTTCAAAATGGAAGTTCTAAAAATGTAGCAAGACTCATTAAAGAGTAATACTAGATTTTATTCAGATGTGCTAAGAATGCTTTTGGTTCCATATAGCCAACAACTGTTTTAGACTTCATCCACTCTCCATTTTCATCGAAAAACAAGATAGCTGGTGGTCCAAAAACTCCATATTTTTTGCTTAATTCTTTTTCTTTTTTTGTGTTGTCTGTTACATCCGCTTTTATAAGTACAAAGTCATTTAATTTATCTATCACTCCTCTATCTGCAAAGGTAATCTCTTCAAACTCTTTACATGACGTACACCATTCAGCAGAAAAATCAACTATGATTTTTTTACCTTCATTTTGGATTAAAAGAGCATCTAACTCAGCAATCGAAGTCACTTTTGTAAACACTGGACGCTTCAAAGCCTCAGATGAAGCAACAACACCTCCACCCTTAGGAACAAAAACTTCTAAAGGTTTGAGCATACTTGATGAACCTGCCATTGCACCTAAGAGTAAAGCAAGGGAGTACAAAAAGATTAAAAATGCAATAGTTTTTTTCACATGATGATGACTTTTTTCATGATCAAAAAGTCCAAGAAAAAATGCAAAACCAACACCAGTTATAGCATACATAATCATAGTAATGCTAGAGTCTACTACTTTTTCAAGCATCCAGATAGCTACAACTATCATCAAGACACCAAAGAATGCATTCACAAGGGTCATCCATGCACCAGGTTTTGGCATAAACTTACCAGCGCTCACACCAACAAGAATAAGAGGCATTCCCATACCTATACTCATAGAAAACAGAGCCATTCCACCAAGGAGTGCATCACCAGTTTGACCGATATAGACTAAGGCACCAGCTAGTGGAGCAGCTACACAAGGCCCCACAATAAGTGCGGACAAAAAGCCCATGATAGCTACACCGATATAACCACTTCTCTCACCTGTAGAACTCACCTTAGCAACTAAAGAATCTGGGAGTTTTAACTCATAAAAACCAAACATACTCATAGCTAGTGCTACAAATACACCTGCAAAAGAGTAGATTACCCATGGGTTTTGAAGGGCAGCTTGTAAGTTCGCTCCAAAAACACCAGCTAAAATACCTGCAAAAGTATAAGCAACTGCCATAGCAAGTACATATACAACTGAAAGCATAAATGCTTTTTTAGTACTTAAACCTTCACCCTGAGAGATAATCACACCAGAAATAATAGGAATCATAGGAAAAACGCAAGGCGTTAAGGAGAGTAAGAGACCAAAACCAAAAAAGGTAAGCAACACTATCCAAAGAGATGCATTTTTTATTGTATCTGCTATCATATCTGTTTCAGAGAGTTCTGTACTTGCTTGAGGAGTTGTAACTTTTAGTTGTGGTTTTTTAGATGATGAGCCAAGAGTGTCGACATCAACACTTAACTTAAAAGTATCTGTATAGGGTTCATAACAAAGGCCTTGTTCTGAACATCCTTGGTAAGAGAGTTTTAATTCAAACTCTTGTACACCGCTAAGACCTTTTTCTTTTTTTAAGTCTATGATAAATGTAGGGGATGGGAGATGTACCATATCTCCATGATGTTCAACAGCACTAGGTCGTGTAATATCTTTAATTCTGACCCCACTACCCTTAACAATCTCAAATTTTATAGCATCATCATAAAGATATATATCTTTTGCTATCCAAATTTCAGCAACAATTTGTGATTTGTCATTTATCTTTGCTGTTGGTTTAAAAGCATCCTCTGGCATTAAAAACTTAGGAGGTAAAGCAAGTAAACTCAAAGCAAACGTAAGTAGAATAATGATTTTTTTCATAAAAATAGTCCTTCAAAATTATATAAAAGAATTATATCCAAATTATGTGTAATCATTGTGTAAGAAATAAATAAATGCTATATATAAGGAAGACTAAAGCATACATAAATAGCTTTATCTGCCCCTATAGATATATAATTAAGTAAATATTTAAGCATATTATTAGCAATATTTTCATACTCTACAAACAATAAAGGGCACCTCTAAAAACCCTTATATCCTCATGGTTTTTAGAGGTGCCCTAAAACTATATATAAAGAATTTAACATGTCCAATAGATTACAAAAAGAAGATAGCCCATACCTGCAACAACACAAAGATAATCCTGTCGATTGGTTTCCTTGGTGTGATGAAGCCTTTAAAAAAGCAGAAGAAGAAAATAAAGCGATATTTATTAGCATCGGCTATAGCTCTTGTCATTGGTGTCATGTGATGGAGAATACAGTGTTTGAAAACGAGGAGTGCGCTGAGATACTCAATAACTCTTTTGTCTGCATTAAAGTTGACCGCGAAGAGCGTCCAGATATCGACAAACATTATCAAGAGGTACATATGCTACTCAATCGTCGTGCAGGGGGTTGGCCAACAAGTATCTTTTGTACACCACAAAACAAGCCTTTTTTTGCTGGAACGTACATTCCACCGGAGTCGCAACAAGGGAGTATAGAGGGTATGGGCTTTAAAGAACTCACAAAACTTATAGCTCTCAAAGTAGACGAAAATGATGCACAACTTTTTAAAAATGCAGAGGAAGTTGAAGGCTTTTTAAGCCATTATGAGCACCCTAAAGAAGCGACTGTTTTAAAAGAAGAATTTTACAAAAACTTTATACACCAAGTAAAAAACAATTATGATACAAAATTTGGTGGTTTCTCAGTAGCGCCAAAATTTCCACAAGTAAACACTTTAAATACCCTTTTAACTATTGATAAAATCTACAACGAACCATCAGCAAAAGCGATGATACAAAATACACTCGCAAATATGCTAGTTGGTGGCTTTTATGATGAAGAGGATGGTGGTTTTTGCCGTTATGCTATGGATGAAGAGTGGAGAGAACCCCACCATGAAAAAATGCTTTACGATAATGCCTTACTATGTGAACTCTTTACAAAAGTGTATCTCAGCTATCAAGAGGAAATCTATCTTGATGTTGCAAAGAAAACAGCTGGTTTTTGTATAAATATAATGAGTGAAGATGATCTATTTTATTCTGCTCGTGATGCTGATGACAAAGATTTTTTTGATAAAAAAATCCAAACTTCTTGGTCTGCCATGATGGTAAACGCACTTTTTACACTAGGTAGTGTTGAGAGTTCTTACAATACACACGCTATAAAATATCTTACAAAACTCTTAGGCACTATGCATAGAGATGAAGAGTTATACCACACTACCCTCATCCACAAAGAACCAAAGATAAAAGCTTTTTTAGAGGACTATGCTTTTTTAAGTCAGGCACTTATAACAGCTTATAAGTACACTGGTAAAGAGATATATTTAGTAATGACTCAAAGGTTTATAAACACTGCACTTGAAAAATTTTATAAACTTGGGAAATGGAACTTTAGTGATGGAGAGTTTGAGACATTAGCTGAGATATCGGATAATACATACACAAGCTCGGTTGCAGTCATGGTAGATGCTATGTTTAGTTTAGGGTATTTACTTGAAGATGAAAAGTACTCTCATTTTGCTTTTAAAACACTGGAATACAACTCATATGAACTAGGTCGCAGAGGGGTGCTTTATCCTAAAATGATTGAGCAAGTACTTCGCTATACCAAAGGAGATAGAGTCATTAAATCTTCTCAAGATAATTTAAATGCAAATATCTCCAAACTTTGCACACTAAAATACCCTTTTATCTTATTAAAATCAGATGAGAATGAAGAGTTTATGATTTGTGGAGATAAAAGTTGCTTTGCTAGTACAAAAAATATCGAGGAAATAGATAAGCTTATAGTTAACTCTTTTTAGATAAAATATGTTAACTAATCTATAGGATACCTATAAATAGCCTAAAGGAAAAACTTTGAAAACACTTATAATAACTACTTTTATAGCACTCAGCGTGCTAACAACTTTTACTGCTTGTGAAAGAAATGACTATCAGCACCCTCTCCATAGAAGTAAGTAAATAGTACTTCAAGAGATATAATGCCAAACATAATTGAGATTACCCCAGAAGAATACAATAAGCTCATCTCTTTAGAGTCTCATCTATTTGAACTTGTAGCATCACACACAAAAGTTAGTATAGTCCTAGAAGAGTTGTGTCGCAATGCTGAGAGCATGCTTGAAGGATCAGTAGCATCCATAATGTTAAAAAATAAGATTTCAGGAAAGCTTGACGTTCTTTGTGCCCCATCTATTCCAAAAGAAGCACACCAAAGATTAAACAACCTTACACCTGGTCCAAATGCTGGTTCATGTGGTAATGCCGTGTATAGAAATGAACCTCAATATGTCGAGGATACCTTACACGACAAAAGATGGCTAGATTTAAAACAATTTGCGGTGGACTACAATCTTTGTTCTTGCTGGTCTATGCCCATCAAAGATGCCTCAAAAAATGCAGTTGGTTCTTTTGCACTCTCTTCTTTTGAACACCGTTCTCCCTCACTATTTCATAAAAAAATACTTGAAATATCTTCTTCGATAGTGACAATAGTTCTCAATAATCAAGCAAACGAACTACGTCTTAATCTTTTTTCAACTGCGATGGAGCATGCTAATGAAGGTGTCCTTATAACCGACATCAATAATAAAATTATAGAAGTGAATAAAAGATTTGAAGAGATATATGGTTACACTGAAGAGGAAGTACTTGGCAAGGACCCTTCTCACCTCTCTTCTAAAACAAACTCAAAAGAATTTTATCAAAATATGTGGGAATCTATTAACACAATAGATAGATGGAATGGTGAAGTTATTAATAAGCATAAAGATGGAACCTTTGTTAATCAATGGATTAGCATATCAAAACTATACGATGATGAGGGTAAACTTCAAAATTATTTTTGTATCTTTAGCGATATTACAGAGCTTAAAAAAACTCAAGCCAAAATAGAATATATGGCTTACCATGACTCACTTACTGGTCTTTACAACAAAACATATTTAGAAAAAAAACTTTTACAAACGCAAATGTCTTCCTTAATCTTACTCAATGTCGATAATTTTAGTTATATAAATACTACCTATGGTTTTGAATTTGGTGACAAACTTTTAGTAGAAATTGCAGATACATTATTGACTAACTTTGATACTGCTTGTATCATTAGAATGAACTCTGATGAGTTTGGAATCGCTTATAAAAATGAGATAAATTTAAAAGAAAAAATACTTACTTTAAAAGAATACTTTTCAAATCACCGCTTATCTGTAGATAATATTGCGCTTAAAGTCACATTTACATATGGTGCTGTTACTAATGATAAAAATTTACTTCGTGATGCAACCATAGCTCTTAAGTACGCAAAAAATTCTGGCAAGAACAACTATCATATCTATGATGAACTACACGATGTCCTTACCTTTTCAAACAGAGAGACATTTATCAAATCAAGTACTATCCTTCATGATGCCTTAGATGAGGACAGAATCATCCCGTACTTCCAAGGCATCATAGATAATAACACTGCAAAAATTACAAAATTTGAAGCACTCGTTAGAATCACAACAAAAGATGGTATCATACCCGCTTATGAGTTTCTTGAAGTTGCTAAACTATCAGGTTTTTTACCTGATATCACTAAGATAATGATAGATAAAACATTTAAAATCATGCAAAATCATACTTATACTTTTTCTATCAATATAACGGAAGACGACCTTAATAAGAACTACCTTATAGATTATCTTCAAGATAAAACACGAGAGTACAAAATAGACACATCGAGAATTACCCTTGAGATTTTAGAGGGTATCAGTTCTGGTGGAAAAAGTGATAGTATCAAACAACTCAAAGAGTTGCAAAAACTAGGTTATACAATCGCTATAGATGACTTTGGGTCTGAATATTCTAACTTTGAGCGTGTCCTTGACTTAGAGATAGGACTCCTTAAAATTGATGCAAAATATATTAAAGATATTGACACAAATAAAAAAAGTTATGAGATAACTCGTGCAATGGCCTACTTTGCTAAAAATGCAAATATCCCTTGTGTAGCAGAATTTGTACATTCAAAATCTGTTCAAAAAATTATAGAAGAGTTGGGTATTGACTATTCACAAGGATTCTACTTTTCAGAACCTGCCCCCTATCCTCAAGAGTTTTAAGGACTTTCATGCTAAAAGCACTCGGTAGACAACTCTTTATGGTAGAACTTGGAGTCAAATATATTAAAATATTTAGCAAAACTTTTTTTCATCCATTTATATCACTCAAGCAAGGATATAAACAACTCTCGCATGAGCGACAAAATTATTCAAATAAGGTATTAGAATTTTTAAATATAGAAGTTAAAGTATATGGTAAGGTTCCAACACAAAACCATATACTCTATGCTATAAACCATCGTTCACTCTTAGATATAATTGTAATGGAATCTATCTTCTCACAACACAATAAAAATGGTACATGGATAGCAAAACAAGAGCTCTTTGATGCTGTATATGGAAAATTTTTTGAATATAGTGGGTGTATCAGTGTCGACTTGGAAAATGGTCGTGGACTCATTAAATTTTTTAAAAAAATCAAACATACACTCAACCAGATAGATGATTTCAATATCTACATTTTTCCAGAGGGTGAGCGTTTTAGTGGGGAAGGCGTCACTAGCTTTCAAAGTGGTGCAGCTAAAATAGCAAAATCAAATAAACTCTCAGTTGTTAATGTACATATAGATGATACTTTAGAGAAAGTTCTAAGCGAAGCTCCTTTTAAAGAAAAAAAAATCGTAGAAGTACATTTTGATAAAATATTAACACATGAAAATTTAGAAGAAAACTATAAAATGTTTATGCAAAAGGTAAAAAATGGATAGGTCAAAAATGAAACTAGGTGTAAATATAGACCACGTAGCAGTTCTTAGAGAAGCTAGATGTGTCAATGATCCAGATATATTAAATGCCTTGAATGTCGCTTGTGACAATGGAGCTGATCAAATCACTATCCATCTCAGAGAAGACAGACGCCATATACAAGATGAGGATGCTAAAAGCATTATGAGATACTCAAAACTTCCAGTAAATCTTGAGTGTAGCATAAATAAAGATATATTAAATATTGTAAGCTCACTAAAGCCACACCGTGCCACTCTAGTACCAGAAAAAAGAGAAGAAGTAACTACAGAAGGGGGACTTGATGTTTTTACTTTTAGTGATGAAATCTCTTACGCAATAGAGCAACTGCACGATAGCATCATCCCCGTGTCACTTTTTGTAGACCCTAGCATCAAGGCTATGGAAGCTTCTAAAGATTTAGGTGCTGAGATGGTAGAACTACATACTGGAGCATTTGCTAACATTTATGCGATGTTACACTCAAATCTCTCTCACTCTCACCACTCCATAAAAGAGCTAGAGTTACCTCGATATGAGCTTTCTTCTCAACTAGACAAGGCTATACAAGATATAGTAGCCTCAGCAGCTCATGCTAAAAAAATTGGACTAGAAGTTGCCGCTGGTCATGGACTCAACTATCACAATGTCAAACATATGATGGATATCGTAGAGATAACAGAGTTAAACATTGGGCAAAGCATCATCGCTAGAAGTCTATTTTCTGGTTTGGCTGAGGCTGTCAAAGAGATGAAAAGACTTACAACTCGATGAAAAAGATAGCTATAAGTGTAGGTGACCTCAATGGTATAGGGATAGAGATAGCTCTAAAAGCCCATAATGAAGTTAAAAAACTATGCCACCCCATCTACTCCATAAACAAACATATGCTCGCTCAAGCCAGTGAACTTTTAGACAGAGATATACCAGATGATTTTGAACTTAACTTCGTAGATGGCGATTTTACTATAGAGCCAGGCAAAGTATCTGGTAAGTCAGGGAACTACTCTTTTGATTCATTTATGAGTAGTGTCAAGCTTTGTCAAGATAATCATTGCGATGCATTAGTTACGCTCCCTATCCATAAAGAAGCTTGGGAAATGGGTGGGGTAAAGTTTAAAGGGCATACTGATGCTCTTCGCAAGTATTTTAAACAAGACGCTATCATGATGCTAGGATGTGAGGAGATGTTTGTAGCCCTTTACACTGAGCACATCCCACTCAAAGAGGTAGCACCACTTATACAAAAAGACAAACTAATAATGTTTTTTCTCAATCTACTTAGTAGCATTGGTATCGATGAAAAAATTGCAGTCTTAGGACTAAACCCTCATGCGGGAGATAATGGTGTGCTTGGTGATGAAGAAAATGAAATAATTGCAGCCATAGAGTTTATAAATAAAAAGCTCAACAAAGAGTTACTTGTAGGGGTCTTAGTGCCAGATGTCGCTTTTACACCCCATACTCGTATAAACTTTAAGTATTTTGTAGCGATGTATCATGACCAAGGTCTAGCACCACTAAAAGCTCTTCATTTTGACGAGAGCATCAACGTATCACTTAACTTACCGATTGTTAGAACTTCTGTTGATCACGGGACTGCATTTGATATAGCATACAAAGGGAAGGCAAAAACGCTTTCTTATATGAATGCTATAAAAAGCGCTATCACCCTATAACACTCATTTGTATAAGTCCATACCGTCATTCCGTGCTTGACACGGAATCCAGTCCATTATTTCAAAAACTTTTTAGCATTCACATCTTCAAGTATCGTATTTGCACTATCATTCAACTCCTGAGCTAGCTCACCTGTTTGGTTAGTGATATCTAAAGAGTTTTGTGTAGTGGCATTTAAAGCATCCATATAAGAGTTAAAATGCTCTAACTCAGAACTTTGATGCTCTAGTCCATCTATGATTCCAGATACTGACTGCACCAGCGTATTGATGCTGATGTTAATCTCTGAGAGAGATTTTTGGGTACGTTCAGCAAGTTTTCTAACCTCATCAGCAACTACAGCAAAACCACGACCATGCTCACCTGCACGAGCTGCTTCTATGGCAGCATTTAGCGCAAGAAGATTCGTTTGATCTGCTATGTCACCTATGATTGTGATAACATTTTTAATCTCTTCAGACTGGCTTCCAACTTCACTTGCTTGATCAACCATATTGTTAATACTTTGCGTTATATCTGCTGTAGCAGCTGATGTTTTTTGGGTATTTTCAAACTGTTCATTTGCTGAACTCATTAACTCATTTACAAATTCTGTAAGTTTATTTGACTTTGTCTGTAACTCATGTGCATCATTAGAATTTTTAGCTAGCATCAAAGAGATATCAATTCCAAGTTGATTAATCATATTATCAATTTTAGAGTTACAATCTGTGCAACCCTTAGTAAAGTCCATATTTGTAAAAGCATTCAAGCTTGTTGAGATACTTGTCATATCTTGACCAACTTCATTTTCTAAATTACTTAGCATGTCATTAAACACATCTTTTAAATTTTGAAGCATAGGGTTAGTAGTGCTAATATCTATACGCTTTGATATATCTCCCTCAGCAATGGCTTTTGTTACTTTCGTAGCTTGCTCTACCAGTTCGCTGTCATTGGTAATACTCTCTTTGATGCGAGTAATCTCTTCATTGAGAGAATCTATCATCTTTCCTATCTCATCATCACCATCTTTTTTGAGTGGCTCTATCACTTTTGTTTCTCTATTTACAAAAGCAAAGAAACCAAATAAACCATCCGATAAACCACCTAGTTTTTTTACTATAAATTTATTGATCACATAAAAAAGTAATAAAAAAGTAAGAATTTCAAGAACGATTATCCAGCCTAAAGTTATAGTCACAACCTCATTTGATGCTGCTATCTGTTTCTCCATTGGGAC
>Ga0256840_1001975_pt1 | contig 18580 bp, 17 predicted proteins | sample 355202metaG_FD_185969 | JGI IMG/M metagenome (GOLD analysis project Ga0256840, IMG submission 185969) | Hydrothermal vent microbial communities from Mid Atlantic Ridge, Atlantic Ocean - 355-202 | ecosystem: Environmental > Aquatic > Marine > Hydrothermal vents | place: Atlantic Ocean: Mid...
AATTTTACAAAACTTTATATTACACTGTGCATTGTTTTCACAAAGAGTTCTTTATGCTCTTCTTTGCTACAATATAAGAACTATTTTTCTATAAAGATTTTATATATGACAACAAAACAATACATTTTAGAAACTATTAAAAAACGCCCTCTTATCATCGATGGAGCAATGGGAACACAGCTACAACAACGTGATGACAACATTCCAAAAGAGGCATGGGAGGGGAATGAAGGCTGTAATGAGTTGCTTAATGTAACTGCACCCGAGATCATGAATGAAATATTTCATGCCTATCTGACTGCCGGAGCTGATTTTATCACGACAAATACCTTTGGTTCTTTTTCCTGGGTTTTGGATGAGTATAACATTGGAGACCGCGCATATGAACTGACACGAGCAGGTGCCGAACTTGTTAAAAAACAGTGTGAAGCTTTTTCAACACCTGAGCATCCCCGTTTTTGTCTTGGTTCAATCGGACCGGGAACAAAACTTCCCTCCCTTGGCCATATTACCTATGATGAAATGTATGCAGGGTATACAGAATTTTGTATAGCCCTTATTGACGGCGGTGTGGATGTTTTTCTCATTGAAACTGCACAGGATCCGTTGCAAATAAAGGCTGCTTTGCATGCCATTGAGGAAGCCTCCAGACAAAAAGAGGTCGAAATACCTATCATGGTTTCTGTAACCATCGAGCTCAGCGGCACAATGCTTATAGGGACAGATGCCGAAACAATTACAACCATTATGGAGCCATTTGACATTCTCTCTCTTGGATTTAACTGTGGAACAGGACCTGAACAGGTACTCAAACATGTAAAAACACTCAGTGAACTTTGGGGCAAACCCATCAGTGTGCATGCCAATGCCGGTCTTCCGCAAAACCGCGGAGGCTATACCTATTATCCGATGGGACCCGATGAATTTGTCGCACAACAGGAAAAATTTTTAGAATTTGACGGTGTAAGCTTTTTGGGTGGCTGTTGTGGGACAACACCGCAACACATTCGAGCCCTCGTTGACAAAGTAACTAATGTCACACCAAAGAAACCTTCAGGTTCGCAGCCAAATTCTATTGCCTCACTTTTTAATACAGTGCCTCTTATGCAAGAACCGGCACCTCTGCTTGTAGGAGAACGCTCAAATGCAACCGGTTCTAAAGCTTTTAGAGAACTGCTTTTGGCTGAAGATTATGAAGGTACACTTTCTGTAGCACAGCAACAGGTACGTGCAGGAGCCCATGTACTTGATGTCAATGTCGGTTTTGCAGGTCGTGATGAAACAAAAGATATGACGGAAGTCATGGCAATGTACGCACAAAAGATTGCCCTGCCGCTTATGCCCGACTCTACTCAGACAAAAGGGCTTGAAACAGCACTTAAGCACATCGGAGGCAAGCCGATTCTCAATTCTGTCAACTTAGAAGACGGAGAACCGAAATTTGATGCCGTATGTCAATTGGCCAAAAAATTCGGAGCCAGTCTTGTCTGCCTGACTATTGATGAAAAAGGGATGGCAAAAACCGTTGCAGACAAAATCAGAGTAGCCGAACGCATCATCGACCTGGCTACCAATCGTCACGGTATTAAAAAAGAAGACCTTGTATTTGATGTTTTGACCTTTACATTGGGATCAGGAGATGAAGAGTATTTTGATGCAGGTATCAATACGATAGAAGCCATCCGACAACTTCGACAAAAACATCCGGAGGTCGGTGCGATTTTGGGGCTTTCAAATATCTCCTTTGGATTAGACAAAGATGCTAGACCGTATCTTAATTCTATGTTCCTGCATCACTGCGTAGAAGCTGGACTTACTTCCGTCATCATCAATGTCAAGCACATCATTCCACTCAATAAAATTCCAAAAGAAGATCAGGAAATCTGTGATGATTTGATTTTTAACCGTAAACCAAATGGCGAGGCACTCTTTACTTTTATAGAACACTTCTCTTCTAAAGAAGCCGTAGACAATGATGCCATAGATGAAGAATACCTTAAAATGAGTGATGAAGAAAAAATTGCCAAACTTTTGATGGATGGAGATAAAGACAGAATGATTCCACTTGTTGAAGAGGCACGTCATAAAATTGCTCCTGAAAAAATAGTCAATGAAATACTCATAGATGCCATGAAAGTCGTCGGCGAACTTTTTGGTTCAGGACAGATGCAACTTCCTTTTGTTTTACAGTCTGCAGAAACAATGAAAAAAGCAGTGGACCATCTCAAACCCTACCTGCCAAAAATCGAAAAAGAGACCGATACCACACTGATACTGGGAACTGTCAAAGGAGACGTCCATGATGTCGGGAAAAATCTTGTTGATATTATTCTCTCCAACAACGGCTATAAAGTTATCAATCTTGGAATCAAAGTAGAACTAGATAATTTTCTTGAAACGTTGGAAAAATCAAATGCTCAGGCACTTGGCATGAGTGGTCTTTTGGTAAAATCAACACAGGTGATGCTTGAAAATTTAAATATTTTGCAGGAAAAAGGTATTAAAATTCCGATTCTTTTGGGTGGAGCGGCACTTACCCGTGCTTTTATAGATGATTTTTGCCGACCTGCGTATGACGGTCCTATTTTTTACTGCAAGGATGCTTTTGACGGAGTAACTGCTATGAGTCGAATAGAAGCCGGTAATTTTGACACAAACCTGCATCCTGATGCACCGGAAGTAGAACGAAAAGAGGTCAAGGAGTATGTCATCCCTCCTCTAAGTGAGATAAAAATGCCTTCACGTGATGTTCCTGTTCCAACCCCTCCATTTTGGGGAAGACGTGAAATAAAACTAACTTCTCAACAGATTGAAATGGCTTTTGAATGGATTAACCACAAAATACTTTTCAAATCCCGCTGGGGCTATTCATCAAAAGGCATGACAAAAGAGGCATACCAAAAACAACTTGATGAAGTTGTTTGGCCGGCATATGAAAAACTCAAAAAACGTTTTATAGACGAAAAACTTTTTGAACCGACAATCCTTTATGGCTACTGGCCGTGTAGAAGTGATGATACATCTTTGTTGATATTTGATGAAAGCGAAGGCTGGTTCAAAGAAGAAGATGTAAATCGTGAACCTTTGGAACATATTATCGGTCGTGCCGAAGAGGTCTTTACATTTCCGCGTCAAAGAAAAAAACCACACCGTGCATTGAGTGATTTTTTTCATAATGACAGACATGATGTTATCGCACTTACATGTGTCAGTGCCGGCAGTAAAATCAGTGATGCTGAGCGTGAAATTTATGACAGAGGGGATTACACGGAGTATTATCAGTTTCATGGACTCGGAGTAGAACTTGCCGAAGCACTTGCCGAAATTGCCCATAAACAAATCAGACTTGATTTAAACATCGCCAAAGATGAAGGGAATACACTCGCTGATGTACGCATGAACAGATACCAGGGAAGCCGTTACTCTTTTGGGTATGCAGCCTGTCCTGATTTAGAGCTTAACCGACCCTTGTTTAATCTTTTAAAGCCTGAAGAGTTTGGAATTGAGTTGAGTGAAACATTTCAAATTCATCCGGAGCAGTCAACTTCAGCACTGGTTGTCTACCACCCTGAAGCAACCTACTATAATGTATAAGAAAGAGTCTTATCAATAACTCTCTTTCTTATCAAATTTCGTAAAATTGTTGTATTTGATTACTTGATTTATAACCTTTACATAATCTGACCCCATTTCAGAGTATTTGTCCAAGCCTTCTGTAATTTTATAAGGGTCATCATATTGCAAACGTAATTGACGAAATTTATTGTATGCCTTTCCTGTTGCAATCATTTCGTAATAAGCACGAATAGCGTCTTCAATTGTATCAAATTTTTTTAGCCAAACTGTTTTGCTGCCTCTTTTACCGTCGGCAGCAATACGTTTTTCGTATAAATGGGAACTCCACATGCCAAACACATTGTTTGCTTCTTTAAAAAACCTCGAAGTAGCCCATGAGCTTTCCATAGCAGCCTGCGCCAATGTTATGCTGATGGGATGCGGTTTCAAACGTGCCAACAAATCTTCATCACTTGTTGCTCTGTATATTTTTTTCAAAAATTCGATCTCTTGTATATTTGTGTTATTCTCAAGATTTTTTTTGACTCTTTTATATCTTTGCATCAACCCGTCATGAACTTTTTGCACAGCCGGCAGCAACAGCTTCAGAAATCGCTTTTTTTTCTCTTTCACCGACATGTGTTGCAAAGTGGGGTTTTTCATACTGTCAGTAACTGTAGCATTCTCATCAGCGAAGCAAAAAAAAGATAAACTCATATACAAAGGAAAAAGTAACTTCACTGACTGTCTCTTTTCCCAAAATATTCATAATCCATATATCTTGTTCGATTTTTGATTTCAACATATCTGATAAAAAATTTTATTATGGCAAATATATTCACAATCATCAAAACAGCTAACACAAAATTCGAAGACAACCCCATCGTAGCTAACAACAGATAAAAAAAATAACTCACAGTAAAAAATGCTGTTATCTGTAAAAATAAAAAAAGAACCGGTAGAATTTTTGACTTTTTTCTTCTGTCGTGCATCGTCAATTCCCCTCCCTTTTTTTATCTTTTATCGCAATTACATGTAATACTGACTATTGTAACCGAATGAAAATAAAAGATATATAAATATCTTTTATTAATTTATCTTCTTCTGTAGGAAATCGCTTCCAACATATGCTCTTTTTGAATAAGATCAGACCTATCCAAGTCTGCTATTGTCCGGGCTACTTTTTGAATTTTTTTAATACTCCTAAATGAAAGTGCAAATCTTTTTATTGCCATTTGAAGTATTTCATTTGATTCATTCTCCATTTTGCAAAAGAGATCTAATTCTTTATCTGACAAATGTGCGTTAAACACTTTTTGTCCACGTTTTTTACAAAATATATGCGCTTCTACCACCATTTTATGCATCTCTTTTGATGAAAAACCTGCATGGTCCTCTGCGCTCACATTTTGCATAACTATATTTAAATCTATTCTGTCCAGAAATGGCTCGGAGAGACGGTTTTTGTATTTCTGTATTTCCAAATCACTACACCTGCACTCTTTGTGTGAATCCAATAAATTTCCGCATGGACAGGGGTTCATGGCCCCTACAAACAAAAATCTGGCAGGATACTCAACTTTGGAATTTACTCTTGAAATTCTTATTTTTGCATCCTGCATCGGTTCTCTGAGTGATTCGAGAACAGCTTTTGAAAAATGCGGCAGTTCATCAAAAAACAGTATGCCATTGTTTGCAAGTCCTACCTCACCAATTTTTGCCTTATGGCTTCCTCCGCCAAATATACTTGCCGGAGTGGAACTGTGGTGCGGATTTTTCATTGTTCTATGCGGCTTAAATTCTGGTTCATATCCTTCTATAACTTCAAGCTTTGCCACATCCAGAATTTCACTTTCAGTCATTGGCGGAAGAATGTAACGCAATCTGTTTGCAATCATACTCTTCCCACATCCCGGACTCCCTTGTAAAATTATATTATGAAACCCTGCTGCGGCTATCAAGGCTGCTCTTTTTGCAACATCCTGCCCCTTCACATCTATAAAATCTTCTAAATACTCTTTCACATAATAATATTTTTGTGTATCAATTTCATAATGGGGATAATCAATCTCACTTTGTGTGATATTTGGCAGTGCAGTTTCTTGATTTTTGAGTATTTCTACTGCTTCTTTGAAGTTTTTTACGCCATAAAATGAAACATTTGGAATTTTTGAAAGCTTTTTCAGTGATTCAAAAGGCACAATTGCTTGCTTTATCAGTCCTTGATTAGCAAGAGAAAGTATTAAAGGATAGAGTTGTATATTTTCTTTTACGCTTCCGTCAAGCCCTAATTCTCCAAAGACAAACCAACTCTCCAAATCAACATCGCTCTCATTCAAGAGTATAAGCACTGCCATACTCAAATCAAATTGCGAACCTGATTTGGCAAGTTCTGAAGGAGCGAGTAAAAAAGTAATTCTTTTAGGAGGAAAAGAGTAATCATTACTCAAAAGTGCAGACTTTACCCGTTCTTTTGATTCTGTAATGGCAGTAGATGCCATGCCTACTATAGAAAACGACGGTAGCCCTTTCGTCAAGGTTGATTCCACATCAACGACTTTGGCATCTACCCCCTCATATGTTGCACAGCGAACTTTTTTCATTGAACCAACCTTCTTCTAGTTGCTTCTATCTTAGCTAAATGCTTTACATGTAAGAGATAATATGACAGATTGTCATATTATTTGGTATTTTTTCTCTCTTTTTGCATTTTCTTATACTCTTTTTCAAATTTTTTACGCCTTGCATAAGAAAGTTTATCTATAAATAATATACCTTCCAAATGGTCCATCTCATGCTGAATAGCTATTGCCAAAAGTCCATCTGCTTCGAGTGTTTTTGTGTTCCCGTATCTATCTTGATAATTTATAATAATATTTTCATATCGTTTAATATCTTCATAGAACTGGGGAACACTCAAGCAACCCTCCTGATAGGTTGTTTCTCCGCTTTTATGCGTCATAACCGGATTAATAATTTCAAGCAGATTTTCAGGAGGTTGTTCACCCTCTTCATCAGGAATATTTAAAATAAGAGCCTGAATAGGATGTCCTACCTGAATCGCGGCAAGACCTATACCGTTTGTACTTATCATCAAAGGATTCATCGCATCTAAGAGTTTATGTAAAGAAGTATCAAAATCTTTAACTTCTTTAGACTTTTCTCTTAATCTTTTATCCGGGTACTCTACTATATTTAACTTCATCTCTTAAAAATTTTCCTGCTTTTTATGATCTCAATGAGACAGCATAGTCACTGTTTTTATCTTCATATGCTTTTTCGATGCCGTCCATTGCACTTACTACAATCTCTTCAACAGAGTTTTCAGGGTTGATATCTGTCACACCGATAGAAATTTTTAGATGAATTTCTCTGTCTGCTAAAAAGAAATTAGAGTTTGAAACCAAATCACTTAGTCGTTCACTTGCCTTTTGGGCACTCTCAATATCTGTATGTTTGAGCAGCATTGCAAAAACTCCGTTCCCATAATGTGCCACAATGTCACTGCGTCTTGAAGTTTTTAAAAGCAGTCTTGCAATTGTTCTGGTCATCAGAACAATTGCTTTATCGTTATTGACACTTTTCTTGAGCTCACGAGAAAGCTCTATCATAATAAGAGAACTTTTATGATTAAACTCTTTAATAAGCCCAATTTCCTGCTCGATTTTTGTAAGCAGATAGCGTTTGTTATAAACTCCGAATTGATTGTCAAATATTGTCTCATTCTCAACATTTTTAACAATTTTAGCTGTATCATCATAGATTGTTTTCATTTGAGAGCTTTGTGTTTTTAAAATAGAGTTTAATTTGGAAACATCCCCCTCTAAAATACCAATTATATTCACAGCCTCTTTTTCGCTGGGTACATTACTGAGCTCTTTTTTTCTTTTTTCTAAAATTTTTATCATTAAAGACATATTTTTGTACAAGTTGGCAGTTACAGTAAGAATATGTTTGATCGAGCTGAAACCCTGTTTAAGGTTTTGTTCCAAAAGAATAGTATTTTCATCATCATTATTCTCTTCAAGCTCTAAAATTGAATGTATCTGTTTACGGAGATTTTCACTTTTATCTTCTAACAATCTGTCAAAATAAAGAGAAAAGTTATTGGGAGTAGGCGGTAAATTGTCTGCAATAAGTGCATTTAAAACCTCTTTTGCATAAATTTCAATATCACTTGAAGAACTCTCAAGGTCCAGCTTTTTTATGACAGCTGTCTTTGCATTAGAGTTTTTCTGTACTTTTGATTTTATTCCACCTGCCATATTTTCTCCCTACTCTTTGTCGTTTTTCACTAAAACTTCATCAATCATTCCATACTCTTTCGCTTCTGCAGCACTCATAAAGTTATCACGATCTGTATCTTTTTCGACTGTTTTAATGCTTTGCCCGGTATTTTTTGCCAAGATTTCATTGAGTTCTTTTTTCATACGAAGAATCTCTTCTGCCTGAATTGCGATATCAGTTGCCTGCCCCTGTGCACCGCCTAAAGGCTGGTGTATCATGATTCTTGCATGAGGAAGTGCATAGCGTTTGCCTTTTTCACCGCTCGAGAGCAAAAATGCACCCATAGATGCAGCCTGTCCTATACAGATAGTGGCAACATGAGGACGAATATAGTTCATCGTATCAAAAATGGCCATTCCCGCAGTTACAACTCCGCCGGGAGAGTTAATATAAAAATAGATGTCTTTTTCAGGATCTTCCGCTTCAAGAAACAAAAACTGTGCAACTATAGTAGATGCCACAGCATCATTTACCTCGCCACTGAGCATGACAATTCTATCTTTTAAAAGACGGGAAAAAATATCATAAGAACGCTCGCCACGTCCTGTTTTTTCCACTACATAAGGAATATAGCTCATGATTTACGCTTCTAACTTTTCATTCAAAAGAGCAGTTAGCACTTTGTCTTCCACCATTGACATTTGAATTGCAGGAAGATAACCTGCCTCTTTATAATGCTCATACGCCTTTTGAGGGTCTTGACCCATTTGCATTGCTTCATAGTAAATAGTCTGCATAACTTCCTGCTCTTCAACCTTTATACCAAGTTCCTGTGCAAGTGCATCTATAATAAATGTCGCTTTTACACTTTTTACTGCATCATCACGGAAGCTTTCACGAAGCTCTTCCAGTTTTTCAGGGTTTTCACGAAGTTCTTTAATCTCATCTTCGCTCATTTGTGATGCTTTTTTATTTACCGCCATATCAATTTCCTGATCAACAACAAATTCAGGCAGGTCAAAATCAATTTTTTCTACTAAAGTCTCAAGCAATTTTGGTTTCAACTCTTCATTGTAAAGTTTTGCAATTTTTTCCTGTTCAAGTGCTTTTTTCACTTCTTCTTTGAGTTTTTCCAGAGTTGCATCTTCTTCACCAGGAAGCAGTTTTTTTGCAAGCTCATCATCTATGACAACCTCATCTTTTACTTTTATGCCGTTTACTTTTACTTTAAATTCGGCATCTTTTCCTGCAAGTGTGTCTGAACCATAGTTTTCAGGGAATGTTACATTAATAGTAACTTCTTCATCTCTTTTTACACCAATTAACTGATCTTCAAAACCTGGGATAAACTGACCTGAACCGAGTTTAAGTTCAAAATTCTCTGCAGCACCGCCTTCAAAAGCTTTTCCGTCTATAAAACCTTCAAAGTCAATAACAGCAGTATCACCCTCTTTCATTTTACGGTTACGCTTGATGTCAACCAAAGGTGCCTGATTCTCAGCAATCTCTTTGATTCTCTCTTCAACTTCTTCATCTGTCACTGCTGGTTTTTCAAAGTCAGGAACGAAAGATTTTACATTTTCTAAATTAATTTCAGGACGCATAGCTATTTTTACAGCTACCTCGATTTTATCATCACTTTTTTCAAATTTAGAAATAGTTGGCTCACCAATCAAAGATGCATTGTCAATATTTAACTCTGTCAAACCTTTTGCAAGAACTTCACGAAGAGCTTCCGCTTCAGCATCTTCAACAAGTTTTTGACCATATTGCTTTTTGATGATAGCAACAGGAACTTTCCCTTTACGGAAACCTTGAACATTTGCAGTTTTAGAGAGTTGTTTAGCAATTTTTTCTACATTTGCATTTACCTCATCCATAGAGATTGTAGCTTCAATTTGAGCATTTGCACCATTAATTTTATTTGATTTGATTTCCATCAATTTCCTTTTATTTGTGTTGTCTAGTATTATTTATACTATTATTGTGGACAATCATACCAAAAATGTGCTTTTTTTATGATTAATTTTTGCATAAATTTGGTTTGAAATTTAAAATAAGCAGCCATAAAACAGCAAAATCTATCATCACATCTGCAAAATTAAAAACAGCAAAATCAAATCCGCAGTGCCAGTAAACCATATCTACCACGCCTCCGTGAATAAATCTGTCATATATGTTTGAAAATGCCCCCCCAAGAAGTATTCCCACAGGCAAAGCGTAACATAACTTTTTAAGGTATAGTACATATGCCAAAACACCACTTACAAGCAGAAGCTGAATATACTTCAGATACTCATTCAAAAATGCAAACATTGAAAATGCAACACCCTTGTTGTAAACAAGTATCAGATCGATACACTCTGTATAATAACGAAAGCCTTCCACAAAGAGGCTTTTAATATTTTGATCAATGATAAATACACCTGCAAGACTAAAAAGCAAGATTGCGGACAGGCGTAACATTTTATTATTGTTATTCATTGAGCTCTTTTTTAAAAAATTCTACGATTTCATTCATTTTTTCATGCATAATATCAGCCTCTTTACACTCCAGCAAAACTCTCAGTTTGTTTTCTGTTCCTGAATATCGAATCAAATGCCGTATTCCTTCCTCCTCTAAAGCATGCAACTTTTCATCCAGAGAAGCAATTGCATGCAAAGGCTTTTTTGTCTTTACATGTAAGCTTACAAGTTTTTGCGGATATAAAGGAAATGGTCGTAAAAGTTCTGAAGCTTTTTTCTTTTTATCAATCAATAAAGCAAGTACCTGAAGTGTTGCTACAAGTCCGTCTCCGGTTTTTGCAAAATCGCCAAATATAATATGTCCGCTTTGTTCCCCGCCAAAGTTAATACCCTGCTTTTTCATAATTTCCAAAACATGTTTGTCTCCGACATCTGAGCGAAAAAGTTTTAATCCGCTTGCCGACAAATAGTCTTCAAGTCCCTGATTACTCATAACAGTTGTTACAACACCTCCGCCTTGAAGTTTGCTTTGCTCCTGCAAATAGACACCAAGTGCACCCAGTAGATGGTCACCATCTACTACTTCTCCTTTTTCATCTACAACAACAAGTCTGTCAGCATCACCGTCAAGTGCTATCCCTAAATCTGCTCTGTATTTAATGACACTCTTGCACAAATCTTTCGTATGCAAAGCACCACAGCCTTCATTGATATTAAAACCGTTTGGTTTGTTATGCAGTACGATTACCTCAGCACCCAATTCTTCTAAAACTGTAGGACCTACTTTATAGGCTGCGCCATTGGCTGTATCTAAGACAATACGCATGCCCTGCAGTGTCATATACACAGGAAAAGAGTTCTTCAACTGTACGATATAGCGACCTATAACATCATCAATACGCTTCGCTTTTCCTATTTTTTTTCCTGTAACCTGTGACTTCGCTATGAGCTTTTCATTAAAATATATATTTTCTATCTCTTGTTCAATCTCACTTGTAAACTTATCCCCGCGAGCATTAAAAAACTTGATACCGTTATCTTCATAAGAGTTATGCGAAGCAGAAATCATAATTCCTGCATCACAGCGCATATTTTCAGTGATATAGGCAATAGCGGGCGTAGGCATAGGCCCCACCTGAATAACATCATACCCAATAGCCGTCAAACCGCTTACTATGGCATTCTCTATCATATATCCGCTTCTGCGTGTATCTTTACCTACTAGTATTTTATTTGTCACAGCTGATGACTTCAGATATATCCCCGCAGCCATAGCTACTTTCATCGCAACCGAAGCACTTAAAAAAGAACCTGCTTCACCTCTTACACCATCTGTACCAAATAATTTCATATACTGCACTCTCCTGCTTTTCTCATAAAATAGTATAATTTCAGGGCTGTAGTTTACATGAGGATTTGCTCTCTTGTTTTAGCTCTTTATGTAAACGGTAACCAAGACTTTGTGCATTTTACCACCCTTTAACTTAATTTTAATTATTTTTAAGGTAATATTTCGCACTTAAATTCCAAAAAGGACTCATTAAATGGCAAATCACAAGTCATCAATTAAGAGAATTCGCCAGACACTCGTTCGTACTGAACGTAATCGTTTCTATAGAACTCGTCTTAAAAACATCGTAAAAGCAGTTAGTTCAGCAGTTGAAGCTGGTAACAAAGAAGAAGCACAGGCAGCATTTAAAGTTGCTAACCAACAAATTCATAAATTTGTAAGCAAAGGTATCTTAAAAAAAGAGACTGCTGCAAGAAAAGTAAGCCGTCTACACAAAACTGTAAACGCAATATAAAGGTAGCACTCAATGCTAGCAGATAAACTTACACCGTTTATCAACCGCTATAACGAACTTAGCGAATTGCTAAGTTCACCTGACATTACTTCTGACATCAAACGAATGACAGAACTCTCAAAAGAACAATCTTCCCTCTTACCTATCGTTGAAAAAGCAAAAGAGTATAAAGCACTTATAGAAGAGATTAGTGACTCAAAAGAGATGCTTTCAGATCCTGAAATGGGTGATATGGCAAAAGAAGAACTCAAAGAGCTTGAACCGCAGGTCTCCGTTTTGGAAGAAGAGATAAAAATGTTGCTACTTCCAAAAGATCCTAATGATGACAGGAATATCATTGTAGAGCTTCGTGCAGGAGCCGGTGGGGATGAAGCGGCAATTTTTGTCGGAGATTTGTTTGATGCTTATACCCGTTATGCTGATTTGAAAGGGTGGAAAATAGAGCTGATGAGCACTTCTCCTTCAGATGCAGGCGGATATAAAGAGGTTATCGCACTTATAAAAGGTGAACAGGTTTACAGCAGGTTGAAATACGAAGGCGGTACGCATAGAGTACAACGTGTACCACAAACGGAAAGTCAGGGTCGTGTACATACATCAGCTATCACAGTAGCAGTTATGCCTGAAGTAGATGATGTTGAAATAGAAATCAATGAAAATGATTTAAAGATTGATGTAATGCGCTCTTCGGGATGTGGCGGACAGTCTGTCAATACTACTGACTCCGCTGTTCGTATTACGCACTTGCCAACAGGACTTGTTGTAACCAACCAGGATCAAAAGTCACAACATAAAAACAGAGAAAAAGCAATGAAGGTTCTCAAAGCAAGACTTTATGATTTACAGATGCAAGAAGCCCAGGCCGAAGATGCAGCACAACGTGCAGCACAGGTAGGAACAGGTGACAGAAGCGGAAGAATCAGAACCTATAACTATCCGCAAAACCGTATCAGTGATCATAGAATCAATTTGACACTCTACAGATTAAATGAAATTATGAGTGGCGGACTGCTTGATGAAATTATTGAACCGCTCATAGCCGATCATCAGGCAAAAATTGTGGAAGCAGCAGGACTGTAAATTCTCAATACCATTTTCGGAAGCAAGGTTTTAACCTTGCCCTTAATCTTCAAAGCCACAAAGCCCGCACTAAAGTACCAATGCCATTAAGTTAAGGAAAAATTCGATGTGTTCTCGGAACCTAGGTTTTAACCTAGGCTTTAGTCGTTAAAGCCTAGCAGGCGAAGCTAAAGCATCGCTTCCGAAAAAATTGCTTAAATTAAACATTGGGACGTAAAAGCCTTACGCTTCCCACTCCGTCTCAAATGTCTTTTTCACACGACCTTTAAAAATAATGGTTTTCTCATTTACCCCAAGATAAAGTGTATCACCGCTTGTCGGATAGACTTCTATATTGTTTTTCACGGCACCCTCTTTGTATGCTCTGTAAAAACAGGCAGCCATTCCGGTTCCACATGCTAAAGTTTCATCTTCAACACCACGCTCATAGGTTCGAACGCGTAAATTTCCATCTGCAACATGCATTACATTTACATTAGCATTATAAACATAACGAAGTTCATGTGCTTCTTCTAAGTCAAACTCGTTGATATTCTCAGTATATCGCACCAAATGCGGCACACCTGTATTTATCATCCACCAGGAATGTCCACCAAATTCTATTGCAGTTTCTACAATCTCAGGAGGGGTTAATTCACTCTCTACCATAGCACTTTTAGGTGTATTTTCTTCTACTTTGGCGCCTATAACACCGGCACCTGTCACAAACTGCATTTGTGCGGGTGCAAGATTGTTGTTATAGGCATAATGTGCGCATGCTCTACTGCCGTTTCCACACATATCTGCATGACTTCCGTCTGAATTATAGAATTCCCATTCAAAATCATACTCGTCATGGGGAACAACGACTATAAGACCATCTGCTCCTATTCCTTCTTGACGATGACACAGAGTTTTTGCAAGTTTACTACGTTCTTGTTTCACATCATCGTGAAATATGACAAAATCATTTCCGTTTGCACTGTATTTTGCTATTTTCATTTTTTGTATATCCTCTTGATTTTATCTACAAACTCTTCTACTTCATTTTGTAAATGTTTCAAATTTTTTGAATTGTCTATAATCCAGGTTGCCTTTTGTCTCTTTTCATCAATAGGCATTTGTGAGCCAATCCGTTGCAACGACTCCTCTTTTGAATAACCATTGCGTTTCATAAAACGCTCAAGCTGAATATCTGCAGGAGTATATACCACAACACTCTCTTTTATATCATAATTAGAGTTTTCAAAAAAAAGCGGGATGTCTATAAGATAAGGAAATTTAAATTTGTCTTGTTTTTCGCTGCGTTTTTCTATCTCAGCCTGTATTTTAGGGTGCAGATATGCTTCTAATGTTTTTTTAGCCACAGGATGAGAAAAAATATAACTCCCAAGCTTGCTACGGTCAACTTTCGTACCATTTATGTACTCATCACCAAAAGTCTCTCTCACCCATTCTAACGAATCATCAAGAATCTCATGCGAAATAGTATCGGCATCAATCACTCTCATACCATTTAATGCCAAAAGTGAAGCTACTGTACTTTTTCCAGTAGCTATACCGCCGGTTAATGCAATAGCATACTTATACGCCATTAGTTTTTGATTATACCCAAATACTCTTTTCTTACATTATTTCCCGTAGCAAAAGCAGCAGGATGTACATCGCAGTTATAATACTCTAAGCTATCAAGCAGATCTGTTCTTTGTAAGATGACATCTGCTGTCGGATGATACTCTTTTGAGGCCAAAAGTGCTGTTTGTCCATTACCAAGATTGTATGGCATAATAATTTTCGCATACTTGCCTAAAATCTGCATAATTTTTTTGTTTTCAGCAACATCATCCAAAGATGGATGCGTAGTAACCAAAAGCCCGTTTTCATTTAATACTCTGTTAAAGTGTGCCAATACAGCAGCATCCGTCTCTAGTTCTGAAATCACTACATCATATTTGTCATCTGCAACTTCACGTAACAGATTTATATCTGCAGAAATTACATCACAAGTAATATCATCATACTTATACTTTTGCACCTCTGCTACAAAAGCTGCTGAGTTTGAACTCACGATTAAAACATTGTTTGGTTCTTTATGTGTACACAATGGCACATGCACCATCATTTCATTATATATAAAATCTTTCATTCTTAAATTCCTGTTGTGGGCACTGCCCGTAGATTAATTAAAAGCGATTTTAGCATATTTGGATTAATTTTACTTAATATCGCTATAATTACAATATATTTATAAAAACTTAAAGGTATAAAATGGATTATAACAAAATTAGAAAGTTTTGTAGAGTGTTTCGCATTGCACTTGGTCTTGCGCTCATCATTACAGGCTTTATAACAGGCATAGTGTGGTTCTATCTTGGACTGATTCCTCTCATTGCGGGCTTAACAAACTTCTGTCCACTTTGTATCATTTCAAAAAAATGTGATTTACCACAAAATTCGGAGTCAAAATAATGAGTCAAATTAGTTATAAAGATGCGGGCGTTGATATAGACGCGGGAAACAGTTTTGTTGAAAATATAAAGCCTCTTGTAAAAGCAACGAAAATTCCCGGAGTTCTTGGAGGTATAGGCTCTTTTGCCGGTGCTTTTGAACTGCCTAAAGGTTTTAAGGAGCCTGTTATGCTTGCGGCAACTGACGGAGTAGGAACAAAACTAAAACTTGCAATTGACAGTGGTATTCATAACACTGTAGGTATTGATTTGGTAGCAATGTGTGTTAATGATCTTATCTGTAACTTTGGAACGCCTAGTTTCTTTTTGGATTACTATGCAACAGGAAAGCTAGATGTCAATGTAGCCACAAATGTGGTTGCTGGTATAGCTGAGGGCTGTAAGCGCAGTGAATGTGCACTTATCGGTGGAGAAACAGCAGAGATGCCTGGAATGTACTCTGAAGATGATTATGATTTGGCAGGTTTTGCCGTAGGTGTTGCTGAAAAAAGTGAAATGGACAGAGTAAGTCTGGTTCGTGCCGGACACAAACTTATAGCACTTCCAAGTTCTGGTCTGCACTCAAATGGTTTTTCCCTTGCTAGAAAAGTTCTTTTTGAAAAAATGGGCAAAAAATTTGATGAAGATTTTAATGGCAAACCGCTTATAGAGACATTGCTAGAGCCTACAAACATCTATGTAAAAACATTTAAAGCCCTCAAAAATGAAATAGTCGCGATGGCACACATCACAGGTGGCGGTATAGTAGAAAATCTCCCTCGTGTACTACCAGAGCATTTAATGGCAGAAGTAAAGCGTGATACTATCAAAGTACTGCCAATATTTGAACTCATGAGTGAACATGTAGCCCGTGATGAAATGTTTCGGGCATTTAACATGGGTGTAGGCATGATACTTGTTGTAGAAGAAGAAAATGTAGAAAAAGTTCTCTCATCTGCAGAGGGTTCATACCTTATAGGTGAAATAAAAGAGGGAAAAAGAGAAGCAAAACTCATCTAGATGTTTTCTATTCTCGGAAGCAAGATTTCATACCATTCTTCGGAACCTAGGTTTTAACCTAGGCCTTAGTCTTAAAAGCCTAAAAGGCGAAGCTAAAGCATCGCTTCCGAAAGAGCTCCTTAACTTAATAGCACTACAGTTAAAACCTAAATTCCCAAAAATAATATCAATACAAATTTCTTACTACATGTAACAGTCAAAAATAAAATAAAGAGTGATTATAAAGTGAGAAGAAATACCGCCAAAATAGGCGGTACTAAAAAGAAAGGAGACTTTCTAATATAAATTAGAAATTGTAGTTTAGTTGTGCACTCACACCTGTTTGAGAGTGTTTAGTTGTAATGTCTTGATTTAAAAAGTTTTTATATGTATTTGTCTCTTCAGCTGCATAAGTAAGGGCTAAATCAACAGATGCCTTATCGCTAATACTATAAGAACCACCTATAGCATAGTGAGATTGTACAATAGCAGGGAAGCCAAGTAAATTAAATGTATTTATAGTTCCACCAGATAATCCTGCACTATTTACATATGTTTGTGATTGTTCGCTAATTGGACTTGAAGCATAGTTATAACCTGCACGTAATGCCCAATTTTTAGCATTGTACTCATAACCTAAAGAAATTACATTTTGATCATCCCACTCAAAATCTTTATAACCCTCTGCATCTGACCATTTAATTTGCTTATAATCAATAGCAATTGTATGCTCACCCATATTATAACTTGCACCTATCCCTATTTCAGCTGGAGTAGAAAGTTTATTATTTGTATAACCTGCAACACCAAAACCTTGAATAGCATTAGATAGAACATAATCATACTGCATATCTATTTGCGATTTATAAATAGCACCAACAGTTAAGCCTGATAGTTCATACGCTAGACCAATGTTATAACCAAATTTTAAATCTTGTGCAACACCACTTCCGACTGTAACTGCTCTTAATGTTGTTCCAGGATTATTTTGATACATTGCATCTACTAAAGCTCCATCCATTTGATAGTTTATATCTAAAGAACCATATTGTAAAATTGGAGTAACTGCAATAGAAAAATTATTCATTTTGTATGCCAAAGGTACACCAAATTGCATAAGTTGCAAATTTGTAACCATATTCATTTGTCCAGAATTTGCAGGTGCACGATAATCAGTACCCATTCCACCAGTTCCCCACATACCAACACCAACATAAAAATTATCAGTAATTTTAGTTGCAAGTGAAACCTCAGGAATGACATTCATGTTTGCTTTACTATCCGCACTAGAACTCAAATCACCATAATTAGGAGCTGCAACAGTACCTCCTTGAGAAAAATCCAAATTAAGAGAATTCGTATTTTTAACATCCGGCATAAAAAGTGTACCACCGAAAGAAATTTCAGTAGATTCAACAGTAGTAATTAAAGCAGGGTTGACCAAAGCAGATTCAGCACCATGACTCATACCGATTCCAGTTCCAGCCATACCACGAGATTTTGCACCCATACCTATTAATGCTGCACCGTTTGTTGCGAACGCAGAAGTTGCACCTAAAGCTAATGCAGCTACTACTGCTAATTTAATTGTTTTTTTCATTTTCTCTCCTTAAGAGTTATGTCAAATTTTTGAGATAGCCAAAGCTATTTCGACTGAAAGTATTATATGGGATAAAAAATTAATTGCATCTTAAGAAGAAAAGAGTCTACATAACAAAAACTTATAGATTCAATCATTTTAGTATATTTTATAATTAAAAGAGGACAATAACATAATATAAAATTATAATAATAGAGGAAATAAAGAAAATATCAGCTGTATTAATAGTAAATATCACTATATGATAAAAAAGGCAGAAATATGAATATGTGATAAAAAAATGACAATGTGTATAATTGTAACATTTTTATCACACATTGAAATATATGAATATTGTACAAAAGAAATGTAAAAATAAAGTAAATAGAAATATATCAAAGAGAAAGCTGATTGATTAATTGAAATGAATGGATAGTAAAAAA
>Ga0256840_1001976_pt1 | contig 18565 bp, 14 predicted proteins | sample 355202metaG_FD_185969 | JGI IMG/M metagenome (GOLD analysis project Ga0256840, IMG submission 185969) | Hydrothermal vent microbial communities from Mid Atlantic Ridge, Atlantic Ocean - 355-202 | ecosystem: Environmental > Aquatic > Marine > Hydrothermal vents | place: Atlantic Ocean: Mid...
TGCAAAGCCCTTCGTTGCCTGTACAGCTGTAATTGCAGCAGTCAGAGTAGTCTTACCATGATCAATATGACCCACAGTACCTACATTGACATGCGGTTTAGTCCTTTCAAATTTCTCTTTTGACATAGTCGTAGTCTCCTCTGGCCGTTAGTTTGCAATAATAACCGTTAAAAAATGGAGCCCATAAACGGAGTTGAACCGTTGACCTCATCCTTACCAAGGATGCGCTCTACCAACTGAGCTATATGGGCCTGATACAAAAATAAAAAAAACAGATATTACTGGAGCGGGAAACGAGACTCGAACTCGCAACCCTCAGCTTGGAAGGCTGATGCTCTACCAATTGAGCTATTCCCGCGACAATATCTGCTTTTTCTGTTTTGATTAAAGGTGGTGGAGGGGGGAGGATTCGAACCTCCGAAGTCTCTGACGACAGATTTACAGTCTGTTCCCTTTGGCCACTCGGGAACCCCTCCACAATAAAAAACCTAATACCGAAACAGTATATATAAATATATTTGGATAAAACCAAGTATCTAGTGTAACTGGAGCTGGCGATGGGACTTGAACCCGCAACATCCTGATTACAAATCAGGTGCTCTGCCAATTGAGCTACGCCAGCGTACAAGCTGAAAGAATATACCCAAAAGATTTTTTTATTACAATCTTTTTTTTCAGGTATTATCAAAAATCTTTAGGGTTTTTATCCAACAATAACTCTTTACCCACATTTCTTCAAAGAACCAATTAGTTAAAGAACTTTCCAGGTTACAGTACATGGCAACCATGTTGATAATCAACTGCACTTCACAAATAAAACGGGATTATCTTTTTGTGCCAACAATCGAAACAGCTCACAAGTTACAGTCAACGGACCTGTATAATCTAACATTTTAATCCCACCAAAAAAAAAAAGGCTGTGTCAAAGACACAGCCTCACAACCTAATAGTATATAGCAAATCTATTTATCAAGGGGATTCTTCACAAAAGAGCTCTCCCTGAATCTCTCAAATGTCATCGCAGTGGTGCGGTAGATGAGATGAGCAAATTTTGTATACGGCATGTACATGAATAACATCATAACCGTTACAAGGTGGATAAAATAAATAATGTAGCCGGGTGCTGCAAGTCCAGCCCACCGGAAAATCTCTGCAAGAAGACCGGTGACGGCAACTGCCATGATCTCCCAGATAAGAAACCAATCATAAAAAGTTGGGGTAATATTGTCTTCAGCTTCCGACTTTGAACGGTTAACCCAGAGGATTCCAATACCTACGATCATAGCCACGGCCGAAACGTTAGCCAGAATTTTGACAGGGTTCCATACAGACATAGGTCCATGGAGACTCGGAATCCAAAGACCAAGAACATCATTGGCGATGGCAGACCAGGCAGTAACAATGAAGAGTCCACCAAAGGCATACATCAAAGGCTTATGACCTGTTTCACGATTCCGATTTGTACCACATTCCCTAAAACGGCTATGCTGAACAATCTCTACGACTGCAGGCCAGACAAAATCTCTAGCCATCTGAACCATTGAAGGTTTAAAGTCCGTGTTGACACCCTCACGCTCACACATTTTTGCCCACATGGTTGTCACACCTTTGTAGGAGGCAACGATAGCAAGGCCAAAAGCAGCAAGCATAAATGCATCAATAAAAGCAACGTTCTTTGCAAGCCAATGGAAATCCCAGTGCCCAAAGAACCGCTGATAGCCATAGACCTTAAAATCCTCAGCGCCAGGGATTAGCATGCCACCTGAAATAGCCCAGAGGACAAATATAATAACGGTGGGAATAGCAATCAACATTGGCAGGCCTTTCGCGCTCGAGGCAAGCTTCGCAAGACCAGTAGGCCAGCCAAGCGCAGTATAAGCGTAGGCACGAATTGCACCAAGAACATCACCGGGTTTGGCACCTCGGGGACAATAGGCGGTACAGTCGCCGCATTGGTGACAGAGAAATACATTGGGATCTGCTACAAGTTTATCCTTCATTCCCCATCCAGACCAGATCATTTCCTGGCGTGGAAAAGGGTTGTCCTCTGAAGACAGGGGACACACTACTGAACAGGTGGCACACTGATAACACTTCTTCATTGTGTCGCCGCCAGCTGTCTTTAAATATCTGATAAAATCTAAATCCGGTTGAACATCCATGGTTCTACTCCTCCTGTTCTCTTCTTAAGTCTTGTAACTATGCTTAAAAAAAATAGTGGTCTTTAATTTGATGAAACATGGTACTGGTGTTCTTCCCATTATGCAAGCAGTGTCCCACCAGTACCGAATAAAAGACCGAACTAGAAGCCCTTGAATGGGTTTGCACCGAGTTCAACAATCTCGTCTACAAAATCATTTACAAGATCAGCAACCTTATCATAGTCAGTAATCGCTACAGACTCTGAGCGTACACGCTCAGGCTCAAGACCAAGAGTTGACAATGTATCACCAATATTTGCCATACGAGTATTGGCAATTTCGGAGCCCTTGACAAAGTGACACTGGTAATCATCACCGTATTTACAGCCAAGAAGCATTGCACCGTCAAGTCCTGCAGAAAGTGCATCGCGGATCCAGGACATGTTCACGGACCCAAGACAGCGAACAGGGATAAAACGGATCATGTGGTTGAGTTTATGCTTACGCATACCAGCCATGTCCAGTGCTGGGTAGGCATCGTTTTCACATGCAAAAATGAGGATACGCAGTTTGTCATCATCATCTTCTGGAACCTCAATGGCCTTAATCATAGAACCAATAAGATCAATGTTGTAGTCCTTAAATCCAATAATACGCTCAGGACAAGCACCCATACAGGTTCCACAGCGACGGCAGCGTGATGGATTTGGAAGTGGTGTGCCCTTCTCATCATCATCAAGAGCACCAAAAGGACATTCCTCTGTACAGCGTTTACATTGGGTGCATCTCTGCATGAAGAACTCAGGATAGGTCTTGTCACCTGAACGGGGATGAACAGCAACACCTCGGTCTGATGACTCAATACACTGGATGGCTTTCAAGGCGGCACCAGTAGCGTCGTCCATGGTTTCCTGCATATTCATAGCTTTTCTTACACCACCACAGGCATAAATTCCGGTACGGCGTGTTTCGTAAGGAAAGCAGATAAAATGAGAGTCCGCATAACCATCGAAAAGATCAAGATCAAGAAATGCAGGCCCCTGACGATATGCCAGGTTAATAGTATCAGCATCTCTGGTGGTGGGGACCATTCCTGCTGCAAGTACCACCAAGTCAACATCAAGATCAATATCTTCACCAAGAAGAGTATCCTTGGCGTGAACTATTCCACCCTCAACACTGGTGACAGTGGCTTTGGTCATAAAAATACCATCATCCTGCTGCACACCTTTATAAAAAAGCTCCATATTGCCAGGAGTACGCATATGCTGGTAAAGTATGTATGCATGGGCATCAGCATTGTTCTCACGTACATATTTGGCCTGCTTCAGTGCAACCATAGAGGTTACCGAATTGGCATATGGAAAATCCTCATCATTTTCTTCAGCACCGGGACTCATAACAAAGGCAACTTTGTTTATACCGTCAAGTTTCCCCTGTTTGGCCATTGCCTCAAACTCTGCATTGGTAACTACTTTATCGTTGCTACCATATCCAAGATGCTCATATTCCGTAACATCAGCTGGAACCCATCCAGTAGCAAGGACTACTGCACCAAAAGTTTCAGCTGCTTCATTAGCAACACCATATGGCTGGAGTCCTGCATTTGGATCTTCCATCTCACCTTTGTCGATAAGATCCTGCTCATCAACACCAACTTTTGCAGGAGCATCCCATTCAGATTTAACACCAGTGTCCTTCAGTGTGACCATGAATGCACCTGGAGCGCCACCGATACGGGCAACCTCTGTTGCAGTTTTAACGGTAATGTTGCCATCTGCTTCAACGTCTGCAATCATTGCAGAAATTGAATTGTCCTCAAGCTCGGCGTAGGGGTAAGAAGTAGGAAACTGTTTGGCCCACCCATTAGCTTTGCCACCAAGTGATTCTGCCTTTTCAATTATGGTAACCTTAGAACCCGCCTTTGAAGCCTCAATTGCTGCAGTCATGCCAGCGATACCACCACCCATGACCAGGATATCCTTATTCACGGACTCCATCTCAAAAGCTTCAGGAAGCTCAGTTTTACTGGCACGGGTGCAAGACATACGGATATAATCAGAAGCAGTCTCCTGCAGCCATTCCTTGTGGGAATCTTCCTGACCCTCTTCAGCGTCTCCTGCTATCCAGACCACCTGCTCACGTAGATTTCCTCGAACGGTAATGGTATCCTCACCCATATCAAACTGACTCTGCATCACACGAGGCGAGCAGGCACAGATAACAAAGGTGTTAATTCCTTCAGCTGATTTCTCATTCTCAAGAAAAGCACGACCTTCAGTGCCACAAAGAGCGGCATGAGTCTTACATTCCTGAGACATCTCACCAGTAACAACACCGGAAAGCTCCTCAATATCGAGGGCTTCTCCGATGCCACAACCAGTACATATATAGGTACAAATTTTCTTATCCATTGATTATGACCTCCTGGAAACCTGAATTGCTTTCAGGGCAGCAGCGGTGGCTGACTGATTGCTGGTTACAACGTCTGCAGCTCTGCATGCACAGCCTGCTGACAGTACGCCGGTCTCGGGATTCGAGTTAACAAAACCGCTGGGATCGGTATCAAGTGTTACAGGAGCACCATTGGCACCAATTGTTGTCTGCATACCTGTGGCAAGTACTGCCATATCAACTTTCTGTTTAATTTTCTCACCAGTAACTGCATTCTCTGCAACAACGGTAACAGATCCGTCAGATTCAGGTATAATTTCAGCAACTTTCCCTTTAATAAAGGTTGAATGCTCATCCTGCATCAATTTTTCCCGGAACTTCTCATATTTACCGGGAGTACGAAGGTCAATGTAAAAAACGTAAATTTTCGCTTCAGGATAACGTTCCCTGATATAAGTCATCTGTTTAAATGTTGCCATACAGCAAATATAGGAGCAGTACTCAAGATGATTCTCATCACGGGACCCGGCACACTGAACAAAGGCAAAAGACTCTGGCTCTTTATTGTCGCCAGGACGTATAATGGCACCATCGGTGGGGCCTCCTGGTGCAGCCATGCGCTCAATCATCATATTGGTAACAATGGCATCTGACTCATTAAACTTGAGATTATCCATCTTGGTTGGATCATAGGGAGTCCATCCAGTTGCCCAGATAATTGATGCTACATTAATGGTTTTAGTGTCAGCTGCCATATCAAGATCAACAGCATTATACTTACAAGCAGCTTTTACAGCTGCAGCACCATCTTCTGAGAGACCATCTTTGTTGATAACATAACGACGAGGAAAAGCCATCTCATGGGGAAGGTAGGCTGCCTTGGATTTATTCATTCCAAAGTTGAACTCGTTGTCAATCTCATCGGGACAGGCATCCGCACAATCGCCACACGCTGTACAGTTGCTGTTCACATAGCGAGGTGCAGTTTCAAGGGTTACCGCATAGTTTCCGGGACCACCAGAGACAGCAGTTACACTGGTCATGGTGTAAGTACGGATACGACGATTGTCTTTTACACGCTTGAAATTGATCTCCAGTCCACAGCTTGGTGGACACAGTTTGGGAAAATACTGATTCAACTGTGCTACACGGCCACCGAAATAAGCATTCTTTTCGACCAGAAACACATCATTTCCGACTTCAGCGGCTTCAAGGGCTGCAGTGAGCCCGCTGATACCACCGCCTACGACCAAAATTGCACCAGAAGTGCCTTGCTCGTCAGTCATACCAACCTCCATTAGTACTCTTAATATTTACCTTTGAAAACGCACGTCCTGCCAGATAAAAAAACTGGCACTCAGGGAGCTTCAATTTACATACAACCAAATTCAAGAATCAAAGGCTCTTTTTTTTAACATTGTAACTCATCAGAATTAAGGAGTATTTCAACATCCTTCCCTCTAATCAATCACAAGCACCATATAGTAAAAATCTCCAGGAATCCGAAGACTCCTGGAGATTTTTATTCATACGTATGTCCTGCACTCTTGGATTAGATCCAGGGGTCAGTCTCTACGATGTTGATACACTCAACCTTCTCACACAGCCATTCCTGAGTCTCAGGATTAAATGTAGAGTTAACGAAACACTTCCAGTTTTCGTCATCAACAGTTGGGAAATCAGATCTGTAGTAGAAACCTGGGTAGCGGGATTCCTCACGAAACTGAATGTGACGAATATGCATCTCCACACACCAGATACGATGGTAATTCTCCCAGGCGCGAAGCAGCTCATGTAGATCGCCGGCAGCCATTTTCTCAGCATCTTCACGAAGAAGCTGGAGAAGATCCATACAGATCCCCAGAAGCTTACCAGAGGTCATATAGTACGTCGCCACACCACCACCATACTCATCGGTGGCTTTCATGAGACGCATCATGATTCCTGCAGGTTTGCAGAAATTAGGGTTAACGTTAGAAGAGGTACTTGCACCAACGTGCTCGTTATAGAGCCTAACGGGTGCATAAACTTCGTCAGCAAGCTCTTGAGCAGTCTGCTTGAGTTCAGGCTTGAAGTCTGCGTTATCACGACAGAATTTAACCATCTGTTTGGCAACAATACGACCTTCTGCATGTGCTCCAGAGGAGAACTTATGACCAGAAGCACCGACACCATCACCAGCGGTGAAGAGCCCGTCAACTGTGGTCATACGGTTGTATCCCCATTTATACTGATGAGCACGAGTACCATCTACTGTTGGAACCCAGTCTTCATCTGGTCCAGAGGTCCAGATACCACAACAACCGGAATGAGATCCAAGCATGTAGGGTTCGGTTGGCATAATCTCAGAACCTACTTTCTCAGGCTCTACATTTGCACCAGCCCAGAGACCGGCCTGTCCAACAGACATGTCAAGGAAATCTTCCCATGCTTCAGACTCAAGGTGTTTCCAGAATTTCTTAAGGCTTTTCTCATCCATGCCAGCTTCTTTACGCTCATCAAGGAAAGCGTTCAGAGCAACATCGGTAGCCATGTAAATTGGTCCACGTCCTGCTTTAAGCTCATTGATCATAAGATGATTACGAAGACAGGTGGGAGTTACAGCAGAAGCTCCGTATGGCATGAATTTCTCAAGCTCATCTTTCACTGCATCACTGTTAGCATAGAACTCACCAAGACCGTTCTGTACCTTGGCTTTAAAAAGAAGGAACCATGCACCAACAGGTCCATATCCATCCTTAAAACGAGCTGGGGTAAAACGATTTTCCATCATAGTCATGGTAGCACCAACCTGACCACACATGGTGTAGGTGGAACCAGCATTCCATACTGGGTACCATGCACGACCTTTACCTTCACCAGTAGACCGGGGACGGAAGATGTTTACAGCACCACCACAAGCTACGAGAGCAGTCTTGCAACGGAAAACATGAACTTTATTCTCACGGGTGGAGAAACCAACAGCACCAGCAATCTGGTTAGCTTTGTTTTTATCAAGAAGCATTTTTACGATAAAAATACGCTCAAGACAATTCTCTTCACCAAGAGCTGCTTTTGCAGGCTCAGCAACGATACATTTGTAAGACTCGCCGTTGATCATAATCTGCCATTTACCGGTACGTACAGGTGTTCCACCTTCACGAAGGGTTGGGGCAGGTTTTGCGCCATCAAGGTTCTCGCCGTCTGCATCTTTCTTCCAAATGGGAAGTCCCCATTCTTCGAACAGTTTAACAGACTCATCAACGTGACGACCACAGTCATAAATAAGATCTTCACGAACAACGCCCATCAGGTCATTACGAACCATCTTTACGTAGTTTTCAATTGGATTCTCACCAATGTAGGTGTTGATAGCGGAAAGACCCTGTGCAACAGCACCGGAACGTTCCATAGAAGCCTTATCAACAAGGGTGATCTTCAGATCATCACTAGCCCATTTCTTGATCTCAAAAGCAGTACCGCAAGCTGCCATACCACCACCGACGATAAGTACGTCAACGTCGTGCTCCACGATCTCGGGATCGACAACGGCATCTATCTCGCCGTTGGGTTTATTTGGTAACGCCATATTTAAATCTCCTTATAGATTCAAAATATTTTTAAAATAATTCAATGGATTCTTCTCAAATATCTGAGGGAGAATTATTTAGGGGTCGGCAGATCGGACTCGAGGAGCAGACACTCGTCATCCAGGTTAGCACCCTTCTCACCAGGATACGCGTTAGCAGCACCCTCAGCAGTGGTACGAACAGGAAACTTAAAACGTTTCATGTTACCGTTACGGAATTTAACGGTCCACATAATGGAATCTGCACTGCGCATGGGATGAACCTGACCGCCCATGGGTACGAAGTCATCGTATCCACGAACAAAGATTGCACCCTGCGGACAAATTTTAACACAAGAGTAACATTCCCAACATGCGTCAGGCTCTTGGTTGTAGGCAAGCATCGCCTCTTTGTTAAGTACCATCAGGTCGTTGGGACAGATGTACATACATGCAGTCTTGTCTCCACCCTTGCAACCGTCGCACTTGGAAGGATCTACATAACTTGGCATTAAACTACCTCCTCAGTTTATTTTACTTTTGCGACCCGGAACAGACCAGGCCAACTATAACCACTAACTAAAAAAAAGGAACATCAAAAAAAAGACCGGCTTTTCCCACAATGTTCCACCAACACAAAACTTCAGCATTTCAACGAGTTAAGCCAAGACAGTACAAACACCATACTAAATGAACCATCACTCATTTTTTACCAGTTTGAACTTATATATTGTTGCCATATAATTGTCAAGCAAATTCAACTCGGTATCAGGAGAGCTCAGGGTCGTAATCACGCCGGGCAAAAACCTCACGAGGTTTAGCTCCATCTGCAGGCCCAACAACTCCCTCCTTCTCCATCATTTCTATCATTCTTGCAGCCCTGTTATAGCCCACCCGAAGTCTTCGCTGGACCATGGAGATCGATGCCTGCCCTGACTCACAGACCAGATTCACCGCTTCATCATAGCGTTCATCGTATTCCTCATCACCAGCCATTTCAGAACCGTTTTCCTCCTCCTGAACAGCTTCCGTTACAGATTCATCATAACTGGCATTCCCCTGCTCTTTCAAAAAGCTTATTATGGCCTCGGTTTCAGCTTCTGAAATATATGCTCCATGAACGCGTTGCAGACTGGAGGAGCCATTGGCGAGATAGAGCATATCACCAGCACCCAGCAGATGTTCAGCACCCGATGTGTCAAGGATTGTTCTGGAATCTATTTTAGAAGATACTTTAAATGAAATCCTGGTTGGAAAATTTGCCTTTATAAGTCCGGTGAGAACGTCAACAGAGGGGCGCTGAGTTGCAAGAATCAAGTGCATACCTGCAGCCCTTGCCATCTGGGCAAGCCTCGCTATAGAAGCCTCCACGTCCTTTGAAGCCACCATCATCAGATCAGCAAGCTCATCCACAATTATTACAATGTAGGGAAGTTTTTCTTCCGCCACTTCATTGTAAGAGTCAAAGCTCTTCACCTTGGCCTCTTCAAGAAGTTTATAGCGTCTCTCCATTTCACGTACCGCCCACATCAGGGCACGGGATGCAAGTTTTGGTTCCACCACCACAGGATGCAGCAAATGAGGGATCCCCTCATAACCGGAAAGCTCAATGCGCTTTGGGTCCACCATTAAAAGCCGCACCTCTTCAGGTGTTGCATTGTAGAGAATAGAGGCGATAATGGTATTGATGGCCACACTTTTTCCGGACCCGGTTGACCCGGCAATGAGCAGGTGAGGCATTTTGGCAAGGTTCACAACAGACGGACTTCCCACCACATCCAAACCCAGGACAATGGCCAGTTTGTGTTTAGTTTGGCGATACTCTTCTGATGCAAGAAGATCCCTTATATAAACCACTGATCGATCAGGATTTGGTATTTCAATTCCAAGTGCTGCCTTGCCAGGCACCGATCCGACAACACGAACTGACTGAGCCTTTAGTCCCAAAGCAAGATCATCGGCCAGCCCGGCAATTTTGTTAATCTTCACTCCTGCGGCAGGGGAGTATTCGTAGGTGGTAACAACTGGCCCAGGAGATATTCCAACAACTTTCCCCGAAACTCCAAAGTTTTTAAGCTTCTGTTCAAGTTGTTTGGATACTTGGTAATACACTTCTTTATCCACAGCTTCTTCGTGGTTGACATTTTTTTCAAGAAGATTCAAAGGAGGAAGTTTCCAGTCACCGCGTGCCACAGGACGTGCAGAAAACTCATCCTCATCGGCACCATCTGATGCAACTGTCGTTTTGGTAAGTTCCTTCACCACAGGCATACCAGAAGAAGGATCCGGAAGTTCCTGCTGTTCTCCCCGTGTCTTGAGGACACCCCCCTTATCCATGGAAGCTGTTTTTTTAACACTTACTGCCTTTTGCTTCTTCCTGGCATCTTTTCTGGCTATTCTCTTCTGATTCGCTGTCACCAGAAGTGACTTCATACCGCGGCCAAATGCCCTTACGATACGCCACAGCATGGCACCAAGCTGATAAGGGGAAAATTGTGTGGAAAGCATGATGGACACAATAAACAACAGTAGTAGAAACAACACTGTTCCGGGCCCTCCCACCAGAGAATGCATCACTGTAAAAACGGTTTCTCCAATCACGCCACCCGATTCAATGGAAGCCCATTCTTTTAAAGAAAGGGATGAAAAAAGAGCGCAGGAAGAAACAACTGCACCAGTTAACCCGGCAGTAATATGCGGAAGGCGCTCATAAGACATCCGTGGACTGAAAAACAGAAAAGAGAGGAGCAGCAACAATCCGGCGAGGAGATATGCACCCCATCCAGTTATGCCGATAAGAAGCTGAGATACAAGGATACCAATCTCCCCGCCCCAGTTATTCCCATCTCCAGTGAACGATGGAGAAATAAGACTCAGGAAAAGAAAAAGAGCCAAGAATATGCCTAACACTGCCACAGCCTCCTGTTTCAGTCCGGGCCTGGTTTTTTTGTTTACTTGTGCCATGATGTGTCACTTTTTATTGAAAGGTTAAACAGAGAAAAAGAACAAAATAACCAGCAAGTGATGTAATCAGATTTGTAGAAAAATGCAAGATGACAACTAAAAGGAGAAAGGGAGTTGGGTGACATGAAGGCAACCAGATGTTTGCGATTATTTCATGCCAGCCCTCACCGCATCAAGCACACCATTGACAAATGCAGGGGAATCACCTCCGCAGAAGCGTTTGGCAATTTCCACGGCCTCATTGATGGCAACTTCAGGCGGCACGTCATCACAATGAATCATCTCGTAAACGCCAATTCTCAGAATATTCCTATCCGTAACATCTATGCGCTCAAGGCGCCAATTACTTGCATGTTGAACTATCACAGCATCAACATCAGCACGGACACCATATACTCCAGTGAGCAGTTCAACAGCATAGGAACGCGCTTTTTTCTGAACGTCATACAGGGAACAGAAATCTTCAAAGCGCTGATCTATATCCTGATCAAAACCTTCTTCAAAGCCCCTAAAATCGTCCTGAAAAAGAAACTGCAACACAGCCTCACGTGATTTTCGACGAACACCCATTGATTTTTACTGAAAAGTCTGAGGATTATAAAATATGAAGAACCAGCAAAGAGTACGATTACTGCAATTGCCTTGCGCAATCACAGTAACCCATTACTGACTTACTGAAATTTGGTTACCAGATCTGCCATCTCAATTGCCGCGACAGCCACTTCTGCACCTTTGTTTCCTGCCTTTGTACCAGAGCGTTCAATGGCCTGTTCAATCGTCTCAGTGGTGAGTACTCCAAAAATGACAGGTACACCAGTCTCGAGACCAACCTGGGCAGATCCCTTTGAGACTTCATTCACCACTACGTCAAAGTGCGGGGTAGCACCTCGAATAACCACACCAAGACAAATAACGGCGTCATACTTCTGCGCTTCTGCCATCTTCTTTGCAATAAGTGGAATCTCAAAGGCACCCGGAACTCGTACCACATCGATATCATCATCTTCAGCACCGGATCTAAGCAGGCTGTCCAGTGCTCCCTCAAGGAGTTTTTCGGAGATAAAAGAGTTAAAACGGGCCACAATAATCCCGAATTTTTTACCATCCGCCTTGAGATTTCCTTCAATATAGTTTGCCATAATTTTCGCAGTCCTTATTTCATCGAGTTCTTCGAGATTAATTTATTCATCAACTTCAATCAGGTGCCCCATACGATCACGCTTGCACTGGAGGTACCCCTTGTTCTCAGCACTTGCCTCCATCTCAATGGGAAAACGATCAACAACCTCAATGCCATAGCCTTCAAGCCCGATAATCTTCTTGGGATTATTGGTGAGCAAGCTCATTTTACGTACCCCGAGATCCCGTAAAATCTGCGCCCCGATACCATAATCACGAAGATCAGCTTTAAACCCGAGTTTGTGATTTGCCTCAACCGTGTCCATCCCCTCATCTTGCAAAGTATAGGCCTTGAGCTTATTCACAAGACCAATGCCGCGTCCCTCCTGACGCATATAGAGCACAATTCCGGTTCCTTCCTGATCTATCATTCGCATTGCAGCGTGGAGCTGATCGCCACAATCACAACGGGCAGAGCCAAAGACATCGCCCGTCAGACATTCGGAATGTACCCGTACAAGAACCTTCTTTTCCGGATCAATATCCCCTTTCACAAGAGCCAGGTGTTCAAAACTATCCACATCATTTTTATACACAACGGCGGTGAACTCGCCGGCATGCTCTGTAGGAATCCTGGCCTCGACTGCACGATGCACCAGTATATCCTCACGGAGCCGGTATGCAACCAGATCAGCGATGGTACAGATCTTCAAATCATGCTCTGCAGCAAATTTTTCAAGATCAGGCATCCTTGCCATGGTGCCATCTTCCTTCATAATCTCACAAATAACCCCAGCTGTGGTAAGACCTGCAAGGCGGGCAAGATCAACAGAGCCTTCGGTCTGTCCGAGACGAACAAGAACACCACCCTCTCTGGCGCGAAGGGGGAAGATATGACCTGGGCTGATAATATCTGTCGGTTTAGCATCAGGTGCCACCGCGGCTTCGATAGTACGAGCCCGGTCGGCTGCAGAAATACCTGTTGTAACTCCGGTGGTGGCTTCAATACTGATGGTGAACCCTGTCCCGTAAGGTGACTTGTTGTCAGAAACCATCATGGGAAGTTCAAGTTTATCGATCAGATCAGGACTCAGTGTCAGGCAGATAAGTCCCCTGCCATGAGTGGCCATGAAATTAATAGCTTCAGGAGTAACAGCAGATGCTGCCATACAGAGATCGCCTTCATTTTCCCGATCCTCATCATCAACCAGAATGACCATTTTTCCGGCCCTGATATCTTCTACAACTTCATCAATTGAATTAACTGCCATAACAACCAACCTGTTTTTAATTTTTTATACTTGATGGCGTCGTAAGAAATCTTCACCTGCTTCGTTACTGCATTTTTGGTCCAATTACGACGTACCCTAGTACGCCGAAATAAAATAAAAAATACACGCCTCACATCTGAAGTTTTTTACTTAACCATCTATCAATTGACCTTTTTACGAGATTGTCATACTTGATGGACTCGCAAAACCTCATCATCTTGTACATGAGGTTTTCACCTGTCTCTCGTATTTAATAAAACCTGTTTTCATTCAAATAAAACCGTTCTCCGCAAGGAATGCCGGATTAATGCTGTTACCTGCAACAGATGTTTTTTCTCCAGATCCCCTGGGAAGAAGCATTTTTTCAATATACTTCCCGATAATATCAACCTCAATGTTAACCTTAGTTCCACGCACAAGCAAGCCAAGAGTAGTAACCTGGAGGGTGTGAGGTATTATGGAGACCTCAAAGGTATCCACTGTACAACTATTTACTGTCAGACTCACGCCATTGATGGTGATAGACCCTTTCTCAATAATGTAACGATTTAACGCCTTGGGAAAAGTAAAAGAGAACAGGGTAAAGTCCCCTTTTGGCTGACGGTCCTGAACCACGGCGACACAGTCTACATGACCAGAAACAATATGTCCCCCTAGGCGGTCTGTCAGTTGGAGAGCCCGCTCCATATTTATAGTCCCTCCCACATTGAGATTCCCCAAGGTAGTACGAGAAAGACTCTCCGGGGAGACATCAACCGTGAATTTTCGTCCCTGAATATTATAAGCGGTAAGACAAACTCCGTTTACAGCAATGGATTCCCCTTCAACAGGATGAGTGATATCAAAACCAGCCTCCAGCTCAAAAGCCAGACCACCACCCCCATTACGTTTTGCCAGCAGCTTTCCAGTACCCTCTATGATTCCAGTGAACATTGTCGTCTCAGGAGATAAGCAGAATCAAGTCTCTGCTTCCAGCTCTCTGGCCCTGGCCATAAATTTTTCAGCAATATTCTTATGTTTATAATTGCTGTGAATGGAGGCAATTGTTTTGTAGGTATCTGCAGCCTTCAGTCTTTCATCCATGGCCAGATAGATAGCAGCAATGGTCTCCATAACACTCACTGTTCCCTGGGGATTATTATCCTTGTTGTGGGTATCAAGCATTTCGAAACAGAGCTCCAGGGCTTTGTCATTTTCTCCCAGTCCCCTATGCACAACCACCAATTGCACAGAAAGGGCGAGCAGGCTCATCGGGTCTTCAAAACGATCACAGATGTCCCAGGCACGCTGGTAATGCTCCCTGGCTTTTTCAAACTCGCCTTTTTCCAAACAGACATTTCCGAGTTGATTAGAGGCATTGGCTATACCATCCTGGTGTTTCTTTTCTTCGTAACCACGAAGCGCGTTATGGAACGCCAGTGCAGCCTGGCTAAAATCTTTGTTCTTGAGGTACTCAATCCCATCCTCATACTCAGCCTGAATAGGATCAGAAGATCGTTTTTTTTCTTCTTTCTGACCAGCTTTTTTAATATCAGCCATGGATTGTATATTACTTATCATCTCACTATTCTCCTTTACCGCCACTGTGCGGAACCGTGGCCCCATTACAGTTTATATTCATTCTCTTTTCACAACCCTGAATCCGTGACGACACCGGAATCGTTTTTCGTAACATACTTAAATACATACATAGGTTCCACAACCAGGCATGTAACAAACTGCATTGCCATCGAACATTCACGCATTCAGGATAATATCAAGGCCACCTCAGGAAGCACTGATCTGTTTCAATGCGACCTGTACCAGTTCATATACCTTATAAGGAACAGCTTTCCCTTCTTCCCAAATAAACAACTCTTCCTGATCATTGCTTAATTCCATGAGCTGCATACTCGCCTCTTTAGCTCTGATTCGACCAAGAAGCTGCACCACATTACCACGCATAGCGGCCTTTGAATGTTCGAGGAAGTGAAATAGATTGAAAAAAGGTGTCTCCCGAATCAGGTCGGGCCGTTTTTCTGCAATTTTAGACAGGGCCCACACCACTTGAACCTGAGTGGATTCATCACCCATATAGTTCAGTAGATGTCTTGTAAATGCGCCAAAAATATCGGGCCGACCGGCAATGATCTCTCCAAGAGTTTCAATCATCCCCCATGGGGCAGCAGCTGAATCTGAACAGGCCTCAAAGAGGCGATGAATCAACTCGGAAACCTGACCTGGCATCCTGGTTGCGATGATCGAACAGGTCTGACCGATAATCCATGCTGTTTCCCAGCGCCGGGCTTCATCGACATCATAGAGCAGGCGCTGCAGCAGACGCAGGGTCTTTCTGTTATCATAACAGAGGGACACAAGGGTATCGATATCACCACTATTGCGTGCATCAAGGACAAGCTTCTTCGTAACTTTCACCTTTTTCCTGTCAGGATCAAGCTCTGGTCCAAGAGCTGGTCTTTCAGCGACTTTTTCCGGAGAAACAACCGGCTCGGTGGTCTCACGTGCCAGAGCTTCTTTTTTAGCTCTTACCCGCTTGGATACCTCGGCAATTTCCGTGTGAAGACGAACAAAATAAAGTACCCCTCGAACCGGACGGCCATCAATATTTCGCGTATTTACCACTTGATGAGTTGTTTCGTCGTAATCTTCTACCCGGCCGGTGAGATAATCATCCTCCGGCATCAGATCCCAGGCAAAATCCCAATTATCATCACAGGCAAAAACCAGTGTTTCAACCATTGCTGAACCGATATTATGCCCAGTGGGGTCACATGAATAGACCGCGCCACACCGACACCGTCCCACTTGAAACTCCTGCATCTTCCGTTCAATCGCATCAGATGCACGGCCCACTTTCTGGCCGCAGAACGGACACCAGGGCGCCGTGGTCAATTTTTGCTTTTTCATAAACTAAGCCAGCTTCTCTTCCAAACCTGCTATAAAATTAGGGTCAACAGAATAGCCCAGTTCCTGCGCTTTTGCCACGTGATTTTTAGCATTAACATAGTCGCCACTGAAGAAAAGCGCCACGGCGAGGTTATTCTGGGCAAGTGCTGAATCAGGCTCAAGTTCTGTCGCCTTACGAGCTGCTTTTAAGGCACGATCATCCTCTCCCTTCATGGTGAGCACAGAGGTGAGATTCATCCAGACTGTTGCAAGTTTTGGGTCATACTGGATGGCACGTTCGTAAGATTCGATGGATTTATCCAGCTCACTACGCTGCTGCCAGATAAGTCCGAGGTTAGCATGCGCCTGGGCTGAAGTGTCAGGTTGAACCTTGATGGCCATCTCATTAAGTTCCTGGGCCTTGTCAAGATTCCCCTGACCAAAATATATGGCACCCAGGTTGATCATTGGCTGATTGGCCTGCTCATCTATTTCAATACATCTTTCAAGGCACTGAATAGCCTCTTCGATTCTTCCGGCTTTCATGTACACAAGGCCAAGATGATGGAAGGCAACCACGTTGTCCGGTGTCTGCTTACACTTTTTCTCCATCTCCTCGATAACTTTTGGCAAATCTTCTGTCAAATTCTCTGTAGTGTTATTCTCTTCTGACATGACAATCCTCTAATTTTCAGTATATGGTAGATTAAGGCTTTTATTTTAAAGTGTTTTCTTCATCACCTGGGCAGACCAATACCGTCTCAGCCAACCAGTTGTCGTAAATCTGAAGCGTCTACACTATAGACACCATCTCTTGACATGCAAGAAGAATTATAGTGTCCACCCCACAACACACAACATTATTGGTTGAAACATTCACCACAAGAAAGAATCAGTTCTTTATGCTGCTCATGCAAAACAGCCTTTGCCTCGCTGACGTCTCTGGCAATCTGGGCAGAAAGTTCCTTAATACCCGAAAATTTCTTCTCAGATCGAAGAAACCTCAACAGATTCACCTTAATTGGCTTTCCGTATATATCCTCGTTGAAATCAAATATGTGGGTCTCAGCGACAAGGCGCTCCTCTCCGAAGGTTGGATTCACCCCTATGTTAAGTACCCCACCGTAACACTTCCCAGAACAGATTACCTGGCATACATAAACACCCATCTTCGGAATAAGATCTTCCCGATCCATATTCAAGTTTGCTGTGGGAAACCCTATCTCCTTCCCACCACGCTGCTTACCAAGCTGCACTTCCCCCCTGATCTGGTAATACCTGCCAAGCAATTTTCGTGCGTATGTCATCTTCCCATCAGCTACCAACTCACGAACTTTCGTTGAGCTCACCAGCAGTCCATCTTCATGATGAGCATCCACCACCGTTACTGAAAACCCTTTTTCGGCCCCCTGTTTTTTGAGGAAATCAATATTTCCGGTTCGCCCCTTACCAAAGGCATAATCATAGCCCACAACCAATTCTTTCACCCCAATGGTTTTCAGCAGGATATCATCAACAAAGGAATCTGCTGTAATAGCAGCCATTTTCATCGAGAAGGGAATGATCACCAAAACATCAATTCCGGCATGTTCTATCAACTCTGTTTTCTGTTCGCAGGTGGAAATAAGTTTTATTCCCTCTGGGCGCAAAACCTGGAGAGGGTGGGGATCGAAGGTGACTGCAACACTGGTTCCATCACACCTGTAACTACGACCAACCACTTCACTGAAGAGCAACTGATGGCCAAGGTGAACACCATCAAAGTTTCCGATGGTTACGCAGGCATTCGGCAAAGGTTCTTTTATCTGATCAAGAGATCTATATATTTTCATTTTACTCTATTTTGAGATGGACTCATAAAAAGGTTATTGATGAATGGCTAAGTATAAAAACTTCGAACACGAATAGCCTTAACTTTTTATTATTTCAGTGCACTAAGTCAGGTCGCAATTAAAGAAAAAATGCAGCAGTGAAGCGGATGAAGAATTTTCACGAAACCATCAATTCTCAAAGTTATTCTTTTTAATATTAGCACAAAGAATGTCTTGACAAAACCTCTCAGGACAAGCATATTTACTAGCGATGCCGAAGTGGCGGAATTGGTAGACGCGCTAGGTTCAGGGTCTAGTGGATGTATATTCGTGGGAGTTCGACTCTCCCCTTCGGCACCATTTAAATTTCAAGGCTTTATCCCAGTAATACTGGGGTAAAGCCTTTTTTTGTGTCTTCATACTTTTCATCTT
>Ga0256840_1001977_pt1 | contig 18563 bp, 18 predicted proteins | sample 355202metaG_FD_185969 | JGI IMG/M metagenome (GOLD analysis project Ga0256840, IMG submission 185969) | Hydrothermal vent microbial communities from Mid Atlantic Ridge, Atlantic Ocean - 355-202 | ecosystem: Environmental > Aquatic > Marine > Hydrothermal vents | place: Atlantic Ocean: Mid...
TCTAAAACCAGAAGTAGCCCAAGAGATAGCTGGAAAAGATGTACTAAAAAATGTACTCGCAGGCGTAGATGAAGCACTCGCAGTTGGACTAAAAGTAAAAGTAAATATGGTGCCGATGAAAACAGTCAATGCACAGGATATTGTCGAGGTTTTGGAGTATTGTAAGGCACGAAATATGTCTATACGCTTCATAGAGTACATGGAAAATGCACACGCAAAAGCTGAGATACAAGGGTTAAAATCTCCTGAATTATTAGCAATACTTGGCGAAAAATATAACTTTAGTGATGATGGTTTTGATGGAAGTTCTCCTTCGCATTACTACACTATGGACGATGGGTATAGATTTGGGATTATCGAGCCTTATGAAGATGACTTTTGTAAAAAATGTAACCGCATACGCTTAACTGCTGAGGGTAAACTTATTCCTTGTCTTTACTTTGATGAAGCGATGAGTATAGCTGAGTCGATTAAGCGGGGCGACATAAAAGGTGCAGCCCTTGTTTTAAAAGAAGTAGTACGAACCAAGCCTGAGAAAAACCGCTGGGGTGGAGAAGACGGAGAATCATCAAGCCGTGCTTTTTATGAGACAGGTGGGTAAAATCTACATAGTGTTACAAAGTCAGTCATTCCAGGCTTGACCTGGAATCTATATGGTATAGAGTGAAGTAGATTCTGAATCAAGTTCAGAATGACGAGCGGTAGTTCAGAATGACGAGCGGTTGTTCAGAATGACGGGTGGTTGTTCACAATGACGCCTTTCGTCATTCCGGGCTCGACCCGGAATCTACATTCTAGAACTTGTACCACAAGGGCATGATAACACGGAAGCTAAAAAATTGGAGATAAATTGCTATACCTAGTAGAATCATTTTATTCCATCCAAGGTGAGGGGCGCTACATCGGTGTGCCTTCACTTTTTTTACGCTTTGGTGGGTGCAATATGACCTGTGAGGGGTTTTCTTGTACAGAAAAACTAAAAGATGGCACAACTCTACTTGGTTGTGACACCATCTACGCTGTAAACAAAGAACACTTTTCTAAGAACTGGACAAAGATAGATGATGCTAAAGAACTCCTTAGCATCATTGACTCTTATAAGTTACCAAATAAACCTGTTGATATAGTCCTAACTGGTGGTGAACCACTTATCTATGCAAATGATAAAACTTTTGTAACATTTTTAGAAGAACTTCATGCCCGTGGTCATCGTATATGTTTTGAAACAAATGGCTCAATAGCCGTTGATTTTATTAAATACCCTATATATAAAAAGTGTATATTTGCACTCTCTGTAAAACTCTCAAACTCTGCTGAGACTTATAAAAAAAGAGTAAATGTTAACACTATTAACTCCTTAGCATCATACTCTTGTGAGGCATTTTTTAAGTTTAGTATTGATGTAAACAGTATAGATGAAGACTTAGAAAAAGAGATGCAAGAGATAGTTAGTTTAAGTCCAAATACGCAAGTATATTGTATGCCAGTAGCTTCAAACAAACTTGACTTAGAAAAAAACACTCCCGCTTTAATAGAGTTTTGTCTAAAAAACAACTATACTTTCTCAGATAGATTACACATAAGAGTGTGGGATGATAAAAAAGGGATATAGATGATTATTAGAAAACTGTTTAAATTTGAAAATGTACATATAGTAAGAGGTTGCTCTACTGTAAGATGCAGAAGTTCTCTTCATGGACACTCATACAAGATAGAGTTGCTTTTTGAGTCTAACTTCTTAGACAATGCACAGATGGTATATGATTTTGGTTTAATGAAGCAAAACATGAAAAACTTTATAGACTGTTTTGATCATGCTGTAACGATATGGGATCAAGATGAACCTAGCTACATAGAGGATATGAAACGCTACTCAGACAGATGGGTACAACTCCCAGTATCCCCTTCAGCTGAGCAATTTTCACGTGTTATTTACATCATGATAGATAAAATTTTAAAACTAACACAGACACAAAATGGTGAGCGTGAAGTCAGCCTAAACTCCATCATAGTTCATGAAACAGACACCGGTTATGCCCAATGTTTTGAAGCGGATGCATACTCTGAAAATATGGGAATTATCAAGCTAGAGGATATTGTTTTTTCTGATGCTATACGCCATGATTGGGATAATTTTGACCTTTGGGAGGAGATAAAAGCTGGCAAGAAGTTTATAAATCCTACGAGTGTGTAGCACTTGGTTAATGTCAATGACGCCTCTACGCCATTCCGTGCTTGACACGGAATCTACATTGTAGGTTTAGAAGTAGATTCTGAATCAAGTTCAGAATGACGGGTGGTTGTTCAGAATGACGGGTGGTTGTTCGCAATGACGGGTGATTGTTTGCAATGACGCCTTCCGTCATTCCGTGCTTGACACGGAATCTACATACTATAAAAGGAATTATCAATGCACTCATACATCTACATAATGTCAAATAAAACAAATGGAACCATATATATAGGTGTAACATCAGACATAATTAAAAGAGTTTATGAGCATAAAAATAAATTAGTTGATGGATTTACTAAACAATATAACCTTCACGATTTAGTATATTATGAGGTATATGATGATATTAACGAGGCTATAAAAAGAGAAAAACAATTAAAGTCTTGGAAGAGGCAATGGAAAATAGATTTAATACAAAAGGATAATGTAGATTGGAAAGATTTGTATGATTCTATTCTGTGAGATAGGTTTAGAAGTAGATTCTGAATCAAGTTCAGAATGACGGGTGGTTGTTCGCAATGACGGGTGGTTGTTCGCAATGACGCCTCTTCGTCATTCCGTGCTTGACACGGAATCTACATTGTAGGTTTAGAAGTAGATTCTGAATCAAGTTCAGAATGACGGGTGGTTGTTCGCAATGACGCCTTTCGTCATTCCAGGCTTGACCTGGAATCTACATGTTTATCTATCCTGTCATATGAGACTCATACTGTAATGGTATGATAACACGGAATTTATATAGTTATTAAATCAACCTTTACTTCTGAATTAAAACCAAATCTAATTGGTAATACTTTGACAGTAGAATCTTTTTCTATTAAACTAGCCTCTTCGCTTATCATTATGTAAGCATTTGATGATGCTAAGGGGCTTACCATCCCTGGTGCGAACTTATCTAGGACTTTAAAACTTGTACCATTGAAATAGCCTGGAACTAAAGTTCTTCTTCCTGCTCGGAGTTTGTAAGCCTCTTGCATCTTAGCATCAATGCTTGTTAAGTATTTTTCATTTGCCCCAGACATCGCTAAGAGTATGCTTTGTCCAAATAATTCAAAGTTTATAGATGCTGCAAAGGGGTTCCCTGGTAAGTTTAAAACAGCTGTATCGCCTATGCGGCCAAAAGTTGTAGGTTTGCCTGGTTTTATCTCTACTTTGTCAAAAAAAGTTTGCATACCAAAAGAGCCAAAGACCTCTTTTGTAAAGTCGGCATCACCAACACTCACCCCACCACTAGTTATGATAAGGTCTGCATCTAAAGCACTTTTGAGATGTTGTTTTAAATCTTCTAAATCGTCTCTTGCAGTCCCTATAAAATCGACTTCACACCCTAACTCTTCACATCTTGCTTTTAATGCAGGAGCATTTGTGTTGTAAAGTTGATAACTATCTTCAACAGTCTCAAAATGCATCTTAAGTTCACTCCCACTTGCAAAGATGGCTACCTGAGGTTTTTTGTATACCTTTATATGTGAGATACCTTGTGATGCTAAAAGAGTTATTTGATGGGCTTGAAGTTTGTCACCTGAGTGTAGCAGAGTGTCGCCACTCTTTATATCTTCACCACATAGACGAATATGTTGCCCTTTTTTCAGTTCAGCAAATCTGACTCCATCATCACTCGGGGTGGTGTCCTCAGCTGGTACGATAGCCTCACATCCCTCAGGGATTTTAGCACCTGTCATAATCTTGATAGCCTTGCCTGAGACTAAAATTTCATGAGAATCATCCCCCGCAAAGATGGTATGAGTAACTGTGACATTACGCTTAGCATCATCAATCTTTACAGCATATCCATCCATTGCTGAGTTATTGTAGGGTGGTAAGTTATGAGTAGCGATGATATCCTCTGCCAATATAAGACCTAAGGCTTGTTCTATTGGTAGTATTTTTGTTTGTTTTAGCGGTGTATTTTTGTAGATAAGTTCAAGTGCTTGTTCTATTGTAACGGACATTTATTGCCTTTTATAGATTCTTAGTCAAGCTAAGAATAACATTTAAGATAATTATAGTAAAATTTCATTATGAATGAGATGTATAATATGAGTATTGTAGCACACAACTTTAGTGTGTTAGTTGTTTTAGGGGTAATGAGTTTAAATTTATATAAAATTTATAGAGCAAATGATGTGCAGAGCTATAGAAAATTCCATATGATTTTTAATCCCATTGGATTAACAATTCTTGGAAGTGTTATATTTACAGGTATCATTATGATGGCAGCAAAACATCTTGACTTTACTTTTGCAAACATACTTATGATAGTTTTTTCTGTAGTGCTTATAGTCTTAGAGGCAAAACGTTCTAAAACATTTCGTTACATTATGAACAATGATTTAGAAGGTTTTTTGGACTATAAAAAGTTTGCTCAAAAAATTCTTCTTAGTGAGATTATCATCTCTTTAGCTATCTATATTGGGATGCTTCTTTGATATATGTTTTGGATGAAGATGCAGGAGATGAAACTCTTGTGCTCAAAGGTGAGTTGCATAAATATCTCATAAAAGTTCGTCGTCATCAAGAGGGTGATACAATTGCTTTTCGTTCCAACAAAGATATAAAAATACTCCATAAGTATACCCTTAGATCGCTTGAACCAAAAAAAGCAATTTTGAGCTTAGCATCATCACAGCTTTTAGAAGTCAAAGCAAAAAAAGAGCTTCATGTAGGTTGGTGCAAGATTGATGCTAAGAGCATAGAAAAGGTACTTCCAAGTTTGAGTGAGATTGGCGTGAGTAAAATTACTTTCATAGAGTGTGATCGAAGTCAGCGAAATGTAAAGCTTGATTTTAAGCGATTTGAGAGAATTTTAGAGGCGTCTATGCAACAATGTGGTGCAACGCATAAGATAGAATTAGAAGAAGTGAAAAGTCTACAAAGTTTTATAAGTCAAAATTCAGATGTAAAAGTTTTTGACTTTACAGATAAAACATTAGATGACATGAGTGATGTCTCTTGTGTGCTTATAGGTTGTGAGGGTGGTTTTTCTTCTAGTGAAAAAAAGTTTTTAAAATCGAAAGAGGTGTTTAGGCTTGATACGCCTATGGTTCTTAGAAGTGAAAGTGCCGTTATGGCGGTTGCTTCTAAGGTGTTGTTGTAGGTTTAATAGTTTTGCTTTTGGTGTATGTAGATTCTGAATCAAGTTCAGAATGACGAGTATCATTCGTCATTCCGGGCTCGACCCGGAATCTACTGTGTTTTTATTCTTCGTCCTCGTCTTCATCGTCGTCTTCACACATAGAAAGTTCTTCTTTCATAACTTTAACTTGTTTACCTAAGTCTTGAGCGATTTTAACATGGGCGCCATGTTCGAAAGTCAATTGTCCACCCATTTTACCTTGGTAAAGAGTAGCACCACTTAAAAGAAGTAAAAGTACAACAGAAAGAATTTCAAGTTTAAATATATTTTTTTTGCATCCTATGAACTTAACAACAGCAATAACAACCATACTGATGGCAAGATATAGACCAAGTTGAGCATGTTGAACAAGAACAGATTTAGCGTCGTTACTTAAAAATTCAAAAACTTCTTGCGCATCATTTTTACCTGTAAAATAAGCTGCAACTGCAAAAACTGCTGCAAATACGAAAAAGCGAGAAGTGATTTTTGACATCAACTCACTTGGTTTAAAAAGGTATAGTAAACCTAAAACTAAAGAGATTATTGGTAAAGAAATAGCAAAATGTGCTATAGCTGGATGTAACATGTGATTTCCTTTAAAATTGTATATATAGAAGAATTCTACACTAGTAAACATAAATTAATCTTATGTATGATTATTAGATATTAGTAAATTAAGAATATTTTAGATATAATTTCACTTCTTAAACATTCCGCACCCATACGGAATAAAAAAATATATAGTTGTTCGTATACAAATCGAATAGCAAAAGGCAAAAAAATGAAAAAAGACTTACACCCTCAGTTCGTAACTTGTAAAGTAACATGTGCATGTGGTAACACATTTGAAAATAAAGCTGCTAAAGATACTCTTAGCATAGATATTTGTAATGAATGTCATCCATTCTTTACAGGTTCTGAGCGTATGGTAGATACTGCTGGTAGAATCGAGAAGTTTAACGCTCGTTACGCTAAAAAATAATCAAGATTTAATCTTGTTGAGCCTAGTTCCTACTCCCATAGGTAACATAGGCGACATCTCACTTAGGGCCATAGAAGTTCTTAGTGAGGCTGATGTACTACTTTGCGAAGATACTCGCGTAACAAAAAAACTCATAAACATCTTACAAGAACGTTACAATACTACTTTTAAACCTAATCAAGAATTTATCTCACTTCATTCACATAATGAAAAATCTTTTGTTGAAAAATTAGAACCGTCTTTTTTTGAACAAAACGTTATCTATGTAAGTGATGCTGGTATGGCAGGGGTAAGTGACCCTGGCCAACTTCTAGTGCGTTACGCAATAGACAATGAGATAAAGTACGATGTACTTCCTGGTGCTAACGCAGTTTTAACAGCTTTTATAGCTAGTGGATTTATACAAACTAAGATGTTGTTTTGGGGCTTTTTACCACATAAGGGTAAAGATAGAGAACAATCACTCTCAGATGCTCTTGGAAGTGGACACACTACTGTACTTTATGAATCTCCTCACCGTTTAGATAAATTACTTCGAGAACTAGATGAGCTTCAGCCAAATACAGAGATTTTTTTAGCCAAAGAACTTACTAAAAAATATCAAAAATACATGCATGCTACCCCAAAGGATGCTCTAGAAATCTTAAAAGACAAAATTCGCGGAGAGTGGGTAGTGGTATTGCCCTCAAATGATGCGCAGAACTCAAGTGCGATTTCACAAAAAGATATACTAGAACTTGACCTTCCTCTTAAAGCCAAAGCGAAACTTATCTGCAAAATAACGGGAGAAAACACTAAGCGTTGCTATAATAGACTTTTAGAATTATAAATCCTACATTAATATCACAAAAATATAATATTTAATTATCTTTAAGTATAGATTTTAGTTATTTAGATAAAATTTTCCCATGTTAATTTACGGAAAACAGCCAACTTACTATATTATTGATAATTATCCACAAAAGATAAAGACCCTTTTTCTCTCTAAAGAGTTAGAAAAAAAAGAGTACTCACGCTTAATGAAGATGGGTTTTGAAGTAAAAAGAATCCCGCCTAATGCAGCACAGACTATGTGTAAAGGTGGTTCTCATCAAGGATTTTTAGCCGAAGTCGAGCCTATAAAACTTGTAAGTTACAAAGATTTTTTTAACTATGACTTTGTTTTAGTCTTATCAACTCTTACGGATGTTGGTAATATAGGAGCGATTGTGAGGAGTGCTTACGCGCTTGGAGTAGATGCAGTTATCGCTTGTGGGGTGAAAACTCTTCCTCTTGAAGCAATTGTGCGAACAAGTACTGGGGCACTTTTTGATATGCCTTTTGCTTTGGAACAAAATATCCACACAGTTTTAAATGATCTTAAAATGTCAGGTTTTACAGCATATGGAGCAGATATGGGAGGGACAGACATTAGAGAAGTTTCCCCTAGATCTAAAAAAGCACTTTTCTTAGGAAGTGAAGGGGAGGGTCTTAGCTCACGGGTGAGTTCAAAGCTAGATGAAGTTGTTAGCATCAGTATGGTACATCAATTTGATAGTTTAAATGTAAGTGTTGCTGGAGCTATTTTAATAGATAGATTAAGGGGCTAGGGAATGGAAAATAATAGAGATGGTTATGAGCGTTTAAAAGAGATAGGCTCTCAAAAAATTCATGAAGACACGCATATACCAAAAGAACATACGAGGGGTCTTGTTGCCTCAAGCTTTTCAAATATGAATAAAATTCAGTTTTTAGGTTTTATCTCGATACTTGAGCGTGAGTACTCTATGAATTTAGATACTTTAAAAGCTAAAGGTTTAGAATATTTTGAAGACAATATGAAAGAATTTACTATAGCAAAAAAAGTTTTTATAGCATCAAAAAAGAAAAAAAATTATACAAAGTACTACCTTTTAGCCGCCTTAGTTATATTTGGGGTATTAATTATCTCGACAATGGATACTTCGGTTGCAAGTAAAAGCATAGATACTAAAGTAGACAATATCAGTATAAACAATGCTACGCAAACAATTGCTCCGAGAATTGAGCAAGTGATGCTTGATGAAGAGGCCAAAAGAGAAGAAAAAAGATTAGCAGCTACTTTTAAAATTTTACCAAAAACACTTTTATGGGTTGGTTATATCAACTTAAATACTGGGGAAAAAAAGCAAAAAACTTTTGATGATGAACTAGCACTTGATCCAAATGGACATTGGCTTCTTACCCTTGGTCATGGTAATGTAGATTTTGACATTAGTGGGGAACTTAAACAGTACCAAACATCAAGAAATTTGCGCTTTGTTTATAAAGATGGAAAGCTAAGAAAAATACGTTCAGCTGAGTTTACTCGCTTAAACAAAGGCGAAAAGTGGTAAAACTATTACTCTCTTTTTTACTTCTATTTTCATTTAGTCTTGCAGATGATATAAACGCAGATATAGTTGAGGTTAATCCAGCAGGTGAGCAGTTAAACTTAAAGATTAGATCACTTTTAGATGAGAGTGTATATAGTAAAAATGAAGCATATATTAAAATTATATTCTCGCCTGAATCTGACTTTATTATTAATCAGCATATAGATGCTGTAAAAGTTGTTGAAACCCTTAAAGAGAACGGTCTTTTATCTTTGTATTTTGATAAACCACAAGAGTTGATACTTAATTTTAAAACAAGCGATAATCCACTCTTTTTTATGAAAATAATGGGTGATACACTAAGAAATATTGGTTATTATAGGTATGTAACAAGGGAATCAACACTAGATGAAGCAGGCTTCACATGGTCGATTTCCTTAAAAGCTGAGTATGTAACTGACCCGCAGGTGTTACAAACAGAGTTGAGTAAAAGTGGCTCGGTGATAGTTGATGTGATAATGCTTTCTCAAACAGAGTGGACATTTACTGTAGATATGCGAGATGGTTTTTTAAATGTACCAAGACTCAATGCTTATGAAAACATTGAACTTAAACGTTCTCTGTATGCGTATTGGTTGAATGTATCGGAAGTAAAAGAGCTTGATATTCAAAGTAGTACACGAAATAGTTGGTACCCTTATATTACATACTTCGATTCTTCATTGCATCTTCTTAAAGTTATTAAAAAGGACTCAAGAACGAGACACCTTTCTTTGAAGATACCAGAGGGAGCAAACTATATAAAAATTAGTGATATATATACGCTCAAAAATATCAAGAACTTTCTTATTCTTTCCCCTAAGGGTTCGCGTTAAGATTTTTTCGCTAAAATTACATTAATAATTTTAAGAGGATTTTTTTATGTTTGATGAGATAAAATTTGACAGAGTTGATAGACTTCCAAAGTATGTTTTTGCTGAAGTAAATGACATCAAGATGGCCCAGCGCCGTGCTGGTAAAGATGTGATAGACTTTTCTATGGGGAATCCTGACGGAGATACTCCAAAACATATCAGAGAAAAGCTTGTTGAATCAGCCAAAAAAACTAAAACTCATGGGTATTCAACTTCTAAAGGTATCCCAAAACTTCTTCAAGCTATAGCAGACTGGTATGAGCGTAGATATGACTGCAAACTTGACCCTGAAACAGAATGTGTAGCTACTATGGGGAGTAAAGAGGGTTACGCTCATCTTACATATGCCATCACAAACCCTGGAGATTTAGCTGTGGTTCCAGACCCTACTTATCCCATCCATGAATACTCTTTCATCTTGGCTGGTGGAAGTGTTGTGAAGTTTGGTATAGAGTTTGATGAAGACTATAGAGTAAATGAAGATAAATTTTTTCAAGATTTAGAAAGAATGTTTAGAGAAAATTCTCCTAAGCCTAAGTATGTCTTGGTAAACTTTCCACATAACCCATCTACTGCAACAGTAACAAAAGAGTTTTATGTTCGTCTTGTTGCGATGGCTAAAAAAGAGAGATTTTATGTTATCTCTGATATCGCATATGGAGATATAACTTTTGATGGATATGTTACTCCATCTATCATGGAAGTTCCTGGTGCAAAAGATGTAGCTGTTGAGTCCTTTACTCTTTCTAAGTCTTACAATATGGCAGGATGGCGTGTAGGCTTTTTTGTAGGCAACAAAAAACTTATAGGTGCGCTTCAAAAAATAAAATCATGGTTAGATTATGGTATGTTCACCCCTATACAAGTTGCAGCTACTGTCGCACTCAATGGTGACCAACAATGCGTTAGAGATATAACTGAAAAATACAACCACCGTCAAGAGGTTCTCATAGAAGCTTTTGATAGAGCTGGTTGGCATATACGTAAAAATGAAGCAAGTATGTTTTCATGGGCTAAAATACCTGAATGTGCAGCACATTTAGGTTCGTTAGAATTTAGTAAAAGGCTCCTTACTGAGGCCGGAGTAGCTGTAGCACCTGGTATCGGTTTTGGTGCGTATGGTGAGGGTTATGTTCGTATAGCGCTCATAGAAAATGACAATCGCATTCGTCAAGCTGCAAGAAATATAAAAGAGTTTTTAAAGCAGTTTCAGTAAAAGCTTGTATGTAGATTCTGAACTTGATACGGAATCTATAAGAATGAAATATTTGGGAGAATACTAATATGATAAAAGTTGGAATAATCGGTGTTGGAACAGTTGGAACGAGTGTCGCTCAAATACTAAAAAGTAATGCAGACGTTATCTCTGCGCGTGCAGGTCAAGAGATAGTTGTAAAATCTGGTGTCGTAAAAAACCTTAAAAAAGATCGTGGATTAGACATCATCATAACTGACAATGTAGAGACGATCTTAAATGATGAAGAGATTGATATCGTTGTAGAACTTATGGGTGGGGTTGATGAAGCTTTTGAAGTGGTTAAAAAAGCCTTGTCTAAAGGTAAGTCTGTAGTCACAGCAAATAAGGCACTTTTAGCATATCACCGTTATGAACTTCAAGACTTAGCAAAGGATAATGCCTTTGAATATGAGGCTGCTGTTGCTGGTGGTATACCCATCATTAATGCACTTCGTGATGGTTTGACGGCGAATCATATAGAGTCTATAGTAGGTATTATGAATGGTACATGTAACTATATGATGACTGAGATGGCTAACAATGGCGTAGCTTACGATGCTATACTTAAAGAGGCTCAAGACTTAGGTTACGCAGAGGCTGACCCTGAGTTTGATGTAGGTGGTTATGATGCTGCGCATAAGCTTCTCATCTTGTCATCTATCGCTTATGGTATTGATGCTAAGCCTGAAGATATCCTCATAGAGGGTATACAAAATGTAAGTAGCGAGGATGTTGCGTTTGCCAAAGAGTTTGGATATGCCATAAAGCTTCTTACGATTGCAAAAAAAGATGGCAGTGAAGTAGAGCTCCGTGTTCATGCTTGTTTGATAAGCAAAGAGGAGATGATAGCAAAAATAGATGGTGTTATGAATGGGGTTAGCGTAGTTGGTGATAAGGTTGGCGAGACACTTTACTATGGTCCAGGCGCTGGCGGTGATGCTACTGCCTCTGCTGTTATAGCTGACATCATAAGTATCGCAAGAGCTGGTAAATCATCTCCTATGCTTGGTTTTGACAAACCTATGGAAGGTAAGTTAACTCTAAAACCATCTGCAAATATAGAATCAAAATACTACTTACGCATAAATGTCAGTGATAAAGCTGGAGTTTTAGCAAAAATCACTAAAATTTTTGAAGTTCATAATATCTCTGTAGAAACAATGCTACAAAAATCAACCTCAAACTCCTCAGCAAATCTTCTCATCTCAACTCATATTGCTAAGGAAAGTGACATACAAGCTATGATGAATGAACTAGAAGCACTAGACTTTGTCAATGAAAAGCCAAATATGATACGCATATTTTAAGAGATGGGATAATTACGATTAAAGGCTTCACCCTATTTAAGTATACAAATGAAACGATTATATTTGCTAATCATACAAGTTTATGATACGATTAGAGCATACTAAGATAATGTGAGGGCATAGTATGAAAAAATGGTTATGGGAGCATGAAAAGTACCCTAGTTTTCCATATAAGGCAGAGTTAGTCATTAACGAGATAGACATAACTGCCCAAAAGATAGGAAAACTTTCTACACTTATTGACTTACTCGATAAAGCTAAAGAAAATAATATTGCTATAGAGACATTTACTGAAGAGATTGTAGCGAGTAATGCTATAGAGGGTGAATACTTGAACTATGATAGTGTTAGGTCATCAGTTAGAAAAAGATTAGATAAGAGTTTTAATCTTGGAGAGGATAGCTCTACGCATCATACAGATGCACTTACTTCTCTACTCATAGATAGCAATCTCAATCATGAACCGCTTAGCTTAGATAGACTACATAGATGGCATGCTACACTTTTTGAGGGGGAGTACTCCTCTTTGCTTGAAGATATTAACATAGGAGTGTTTCGTTCATATGATGATATGGAAGTAGTCTCGGGGCCACATGGTCATCAAAAAGTACATTATCGTGGTCTGCCTGCTAAAAAAATTGAAGAAGATCTTAAAGCACTTTTAGAGTACATAAACAACGACTCAGAAAATCCTTATATAAAAAGTGCAAAAGCTCACTTGTGGTTTGTGAGTATACACCCTTATGATGATGGTAACGGAAGAGTAGCTAGAGTTATAGTTGACTACATACTCTCTAAAAACACAAAACTAGGGTATAAGTATTTCTCCATCTCTTCAGCTATACAGATGGATAAAAAGGGCTATTATAAAGCTCTTGAAAATAGCCAGAACCTACTTTACAACAGAGAGTATGATTTTACAGACTGGATACTTTGGCATACTAAAACCCTAAAAGCTTCCATTGATTTAGGACTGAAAAAAGTGGATATAGTTGTTCAAAAAGCAAAGTTTTTTAACCAGGTAAAGCAAGAACAACTCAATGTTAGGCAAGTAAAAGTGCTCAATAAACTTCTAGAATATACTCAAGGTGAGTTTGAAGGTGGACTCAGTACTAAAAAATATATGAGCATGACAAAAGTCTCTAAACCAACAGCATTTAGAGATATGCAAGAGTTAGTTAAGTTTGGCTATATACGGCAGATAGATGCAACGGCAGGAAGAAGTGTAAAGTATGAACTTGTAATGTAAGTATATCTTTATATCGCATGATGTATAATGGTGCAATAGATATAAAAGGATGATAAATGTTAAAATATATTATAATTTCATTTCTACTTGTGGGGATGATGGGTTGTAGTAATGATGCTCAGGAAAACAGCACTAATGATGCTAAGAGTTTAAGTATCTCTCGTGCACCTACTCTTGACAAGCTTGACATTAAAAGTGTCTTAAGTGTTGAGTTTTCTGAAGATATGGACTTGAGTAGTTTAACTACATTAACTTCTATACCTTCTGTAGACCAAGGTGTCTTAGATGGGCAAGCTGCTCCTACTTACATAAGAGTAAGTTCTTCATCTTACCCACTATATCTAAAAGACAGTAGTGGTAGTGTAGTTGGTGTAACACTCACTATAGATGATGCTAACCCTAGAAAAGTACTTATAACACCATTTAAGTATCTTAGTGCATCTTCATCATATACTTTAGTGGTTACAACTGCTGTAAAAAGTGCAAGTGGAAATAGTTTGAGCGAGGATTATACACTTAGTTTTACACCTGCTGATGATGGTAGTGTTGTAAATCCTGGAACTGCTCTTTATTTTTCGGATAGTAATCCACAAGATGTTTCCACCCCTAATGTATTGCCCCTGGTTAGCATAGAGTTTGATAGTACAATAGCTGTGAGTGATTTACCTATGTTTAGTGTTATAGATGGCAATAATACATCTGTTAGTGGAACTTTTGAATACTTTAATGCTAAAGTGACTTTTACTCCCACTTTACCGTTATCTGCTGGTACATCATATACTGTAACTATGCAAAATCCACCGACAGATATGTTTGGAAATGCATATGATACTCAAAGTCCAACTACTTGGAACTTTACAGTTAGTGGATTTTTGTTAGGTCCTTCAACTATGACTACAAGTGTTTTAGTAGATACTGGAGATAAAAGTGCATATATGGTAAGAGCATTTAAGGACAATATTGATGGAATCGTAGATATAGTAGCTGTAGCACGAGAGGGTGGGATAGATTTTTATGAGTATACTAATGCTGCTTCATCTGCTGCTTTATCTCCAGCAGTAGTAAAAAAAGCAAGTTATAGTATAACATCGAAAATAAATGATATGGTATATGTAGACAATAATAGCAATTTTCATAATAATCTCATAGTAGCAACTGAAAATGATGGTATCTTTATCATAGATATAGATGCAACAGGTGCATCGTATGTTGTTAATGCTCATAATTATATGCAAACTGTAACTGGCATAACTGGTGTAGGATATGGTTCAGATTTAACAAATATCGATAGGGTGTATGCAGTTGGTCCAAAAATAGGATTAAAGGTCTTTGACTCGATAAATGGTTCTGCGAATTTGCTTCCCATGCCTGATGTCTCTATCGATGGTACTCCACTTAAACTAACAGGTTATAATAATGTCTCAAGATACCTCTATATATCTGACTATGATAATGGTCTTCGTGTTTATGATGAAAATGGAACAACATCGTACGCTCCTAATATTATGGGTTCAAGACATTTAAAATATGTACATGTTGTTGACAATAGTGGTCCTAATTTTGCAGCTATTAATAGTATAGGCAATATACGTATAGCACAAATTGGAAATCCTAGCATCGGTACTAATCCCTATTCTTCATATAGAGAGATTAGAGATGCATCACAAGCTTTCACATCAAGTATCGTATTAGCTGTAGATACAGGCCTGTATTTTTTTAATCCTGCAAGTTCATATTTTATACCAGTAACAGGCGGATTGATTTCAGCTGTTAATCTTATATCCAGCACGAGTGATATTATCGGATTAGATAATAACGGTGTGCTATATGCTTTTTGGCCAGGTGCTTAGTTCCATAATGACAATAAAACTAAATGAAGGAAACTAAATGAACAAAATAATGACAAGCTTACTACTTGCAACAATCTCTCTTTTTGCGAGTATAGACCAAGTACAAACCTACTATGATGCTAAGCAATATGAAGATGCTATAACAGAAGCAAAAGCTTCAAGTGATGAGTATGCTAACCCTCAGTTGCATCTACTTTGGGCAAAATCTGCTGAAGCGCTTGGTCGTGAAAATGAGGCTATGAGCGCTTATGAAAGAGTTGAGATGTTAGATGAAGGAAATATAGATGCTCGTGTAGCCTTAGTGAACCTTTATAATAGAACAGGGCGTGATGACTTAGCTGTGAGTGCATCAAAAGAGTTGCAAAACTATCAACTTTCGCCAGAGCAAAGAGCATCTTTAGATAAGCTAAGAGGGGTGGACTTAGACTCCTTTAAAGCTTTTGCTTCTTTGGCGATAGGACATGATACAAATGTAAATGTAGCGCCAGGTGTGCTAGATAATGAACCACTTTCTTCAGATGAAATAGCAACACTTTTTGCTCGCTTAAGTGCAAGTGCAAGTTATACACATGATTTGGAAGAAAAAGGTGGTTGGTATGGACGCGGTGATATAGTCCTCTACAACCAAACAAACTTTGATGATAATGCCTCTATGTATGACCTTTTCTTGGGTGGTGCAAAAGCAGGTGCTGGTTTTAGTGGTGAGAGTTATGATATCTACGTACCACTAGGTTATGACATCGTAAACTATCTTGATAGACACCTCCTCAACCAACTAAAAATAGAACCAAGAGTAAACTACACCATCTCCAATGACCTCATAGCAAGTGCAGACCTCTCTTACGTTGCAAGAAGCTACGCTCAAGAAGCTGATAAAATCATGGATGATAGTGCTTTTGGTGTAGGTGCGGGTATCTATTATCTGATGGGAAAAGATTATTATTTTGCAAAAGCAAAATATGAATCTATCTCAAAAGTTGATAGTAACTCAAGTGCACAGTATATAGATAAAACTTTTATGAGCATAAATCTTGGAGCGAACTACAACATCGTTTCTTGGTTAGTGCTCAAAGCAGACTACAAATTAAGAATGGCTACCTATGACGATAATGATAGAAGTGATACCTTTCACCAACTAGAGGCTAAGTTTTCACACTATTTTTTAGGTAACTATGAAGCCTATGTATCAGAAAGATATATAGCCAATAGTTCAAATATTGCAACAGCGGAGTACTCAAAAAACATATTGATGTTTGGCGTCAGTGCCAACTACTAAAAGGGAGAGACTATGAAGAAATTATTTATATTATTAGTATTGTTTAGCAGTGTATTGTTTGCAAATATTGGAACAGTTATGGCACTTAAAGGTCAAGCTCAAGTACAACGTGCAAGTGGCAATGTTGATGTAGCCTCTGGTATGGAACTTCTTGAGGGCGATACCATAGTAACTCAAAGCAAAAGCCGTGTTCAGGTGATGCTAAAAGATGAAACAGTTGTTACGGTTGGCTCAAAATCTACTTTTAGTTTTGATGAATATAGTTTTGATGGTGAGAACTCAAAGGTAAGTATGAAATCATCTCGTGGTTTTTTTCGTTCTGTAACAGGGCGCATAGGAAAGTTAGCACCTCAAAGATTTAAAGTGAAGACTGCTAGTGCAACTATCGGGATTCGTGGAACAGATTTTTGGGGAATCACTGGTGGTGAGAGTGAAAAAGTAACATGTAATAAAGGTGCTATTACCATAGAATATGATGGCAAGACTATAGAAGTAGGTGCAGGTCGTTATGCTATCTATGGACCAAAAGGTATCAAAGAGGGCAAAGCTGACTCTGGTAGTGCAGGTTCTGGAGATGATGCTAAAGAGGGGGACGAAGAAGACTCTGAGGATGAAGAGAGTGATGAAAGTTCATCAGATACCCCAAATCCACTAGATGAATTTGGTAGTGTAGATGTTCCAACTGAAGATATTGCAGATGTAACACAGCAGACGCTCATAAATGCCTTAGAAGTTTTAGAAGCTTTTGGTATCACAGTAAATACACAGGACAGACCAGTCGAGTACTAGATGAAAAATTTTTCTATAAAAGCACTGAGTGCTATCGCTTTAGCTGTGCTTTTATCTTGGGCCTACCTTGTGATGCCCCAAGCTTTTTTTTCTCTCGATAAACGTTTGCGTGATTTTATGTTTGTAAAACGTGGTCCACTTCCTAAGTCAGATGATGTTGTTATAGTAGATATAGATGAAGAGTCCTTAAAAGTATATGGTCAATGGCCATGGCAAAGGGATGTTTTTGCAGACTTACTCTACTCGCTCAATGATGCTAAGGTTGGCATCATCGGACTAGACATCGTTTTTGCTGAAAAAGACAGAAGCTCCCCTCATAGATTTGCGAAACAATTTCCCCAATTAAAAAATTTACCAAATTACGATGAGATGTTAGCTATAGCACTTACTCAAACACCTACAGTTGGGGGCTATATCTTCACTTTTGAGAAAACAGATGAAGAGGAGAGCCCTATGATACCTGCAGTTTTCGTGCAAAAGGGTATGGGGAAAAACTCTACTGTCCTAGAACCAGAAGGGGTAGTTCTAAACATACCCATACTTCAAGACAACCTTTACTCTAGTGGCTTTTTTAACAATACTCCAGATGAGGGGGGAATGATACGCTCAGTCCCTCTTGTGATGAACTATGATGGGATGGTATTTCCTTCACTAGCATTGGAGATGATACGCATCTATAGTGGTGCAAAAAAGGTAGAAGTGATAGGTGATGAGGCAGGTGTTTCAAATGTAAAATTTGGAGATTTCAACATTCCGACCGATAAAGTAGGTCGTTTAGTAGTGAACTTTCGTGGTCCAGGGAAGCATTTTAAGTACATAAGTGCAGTTGATATTATGAAGGGAAACTTTAAACCAGAAGATATAGAGGGTAAATTTGTCCTTGTTGGTACCTCTGCAGTTGGTTTGTTTGATCTTCGTTCTATCCCTTACGATAGTGCTATTGCTGGGGTAGAGGTACACGCAAATGCTATAGACAACATTCTTAAAGGTGATTTTTTATACCAACCAGCAGATATCGTAGTCTATGACTTGATGGTTATTTGGTTTATATCACTTTTTTTCTTGTTGTTATTTTCATTTGTTGGTTCATGGTATATCGTCCCTTTTGCTATAGGAATTTTGTATGGGATGTTTGAACTAGCTTTTTACATGCTTTTTACCCAAGGTATAGTCTTTAACTTATTGTTCCCCTTTACTGCTTATGTACTTACTTTAATCCTCTCAGTTGGTATAGACTACATAACAGCTTCAAAACAAAAAGAAGCCGCAAAACGT